>ERZ802822.228-NODE-228-length-41267-cov-8.311386_pt1 | contig 41267 bp, 42 predicted proteins | sample MGYA00345649_ERZ802822 | MGnify/ENA primary metagenome ERZ802822 (study PRJEB30503, sample SAMEA104212359) | marine metagenome | biome: Westerlies Biome; feature: [SRF] surface water layer (ENVO:00010504) within the epipelagic zone...; material: water...
ACTATTTGTTCTGCTAAATCCCATCCTTCAATATTATTAATAGTTGAGTTGAGACCATTCTTTAAAACGTCTGCTCTAAAATTCATTAAATCGGCGTAATCGAGCTGACTGGTAATGCTCAAAGCTTCCTCAAGAGCAGTCTCATCATAAAGTATGCCTGTCCAAAAAGCTGGTAATGCACATAGTGTGTTGTACCCACCTGCGTCAGCTCCTCTCATTTCAATAAATGTTTTTAATCTTACTTCAGTGAATATGGTAGAAATATGATCAGCCCAATCTTTAATTGTAATTTGATCTTTGGAAAATTCGTTATGCTTACCTTCAATTAAGTCTGCGAATGAATAATCTGTGCATCTTATATAATTACCATCTCTTATAAGGGCATAAACAGGAATATCTAAAGCAAAGTCTACATACTTTTCAAAACTCATGTTTGGCTCAGTAAGAAATTTAGGTATGCCCGTCCGATCTGCATCTGTTCTTGTCCAAACATGTCCTCTATAACTTTCAAAACCTGATGGTTGGTTATTTTTAAATGGTGAGTTAGCAAATAAGCCTGTCACTAATGGTTGAAGTACAGATGAAACATTGATTTTTTTTCCCATATCTTCTTCTGAAGTAAAATCAAAATTAGCTTGCACTGTTGCAGATTGATACATCATCTCTAAACCCAATCCACCGAGCGACCTCATATAGGGAGTCATAATTTCTGCATATCTTTTTTTGGGAACCATTGGTATTTCTTCAAGAGTACCTATGGGTAAGAAGCCAATTCCTAAAAATCCAATATTATATTTTTTTTCTAATTTTTTAGTTAAATCCAGATGACTGTTGATTTCACTACATGTTTCATGAACTGATTTAAGTGGAGCACCGGACAACTCAAATTGACCTCCAGGTTCAAGAGTTATACTTGCATTATTCTTTGTGAGAGCAATTGTATTGTTACCTTCTTTAACTTCTTTCCAGCCTTCTTTCACAAAATCTTGAAAGATAGCTTGTATACTCACATCGCCATCATAGGGGATCAAAGATAAATCATTTTGCTTAAAAATAAATTTCTCATGCTCAGTACCTATCCTGAGAGTGTTATCTTTCTTTATTCCTTCACTGAAGTAATTTATTAAATCTTGTTTATTAATCATTATATATGCTGTTCATTACTAGCGAGGAAGCAACAACTCCAGCTGTTTCAGATTTAAGAATATTACTACCAAGGGTTACTGGTACAGAATTCTTTATGCTTCCTAAATCTGTCATTTCGTTTGGAGAAAAATCACCTTCTGGACCAATTACAATTCCTATACTTTCATTAAGTGATAAATTTATTTTATTAATTGCGCTAGTATTTTTTTCAAGTGAGCAGAAAATAAGTTTATCATAACTCATTGTTTTAATCATTTCACTAAAAGAGATTAAATAATTAAATGAAGGCAAATTTACTCTACTAGACTGCTCGCATGCCTCAATAGAGATTAGTCTTAATCTCTCAAGATTAATTTTTTTATTATTTGTTCTCTCCATTAATACTGGCTGGAAAGAAGTTATTCCAATCTCTGTGCATTTCTGCACCATAAACTCCATAGGAGATCTCTTTATAGGTGAGAAAAATAGAGTTATATTGTGTCTATCGATCTCATTTTCTTTACATTCCTTTAATTTCAGCTTACATATTTTTTTTGAATTGCTCACAACTTCAGCTATACATTCAAATTTGTCATTAAAAAGTGAAATATGGTCTCCAATTTTACACCTAATAACATTGTTTACATAATGAGATTTATCATCTTCTAAAGAAACAGTCTCTCCTGACTTTAAGGCTGAAGTTATAAAAATTCTATTTTTTATCTTAGTCATTTATATATATTAAATTCATAATATTAGTTTTGAGGAAATACAAGTTGCAGAAGTATATTCATTTATTAAGACTCCATCAGCCCAATGGATTTATGTTACTAATGTTACCATGTTTTTGGGGAATATTTGCAGCTTTTAGCTCGTTTAAAGATATACATAACAATCTTCTCACCATTATCTTATTCGCCATTGGCTCGGTCGTGATGAGATCTGCAGGTTGTGTAATAAATGATATATTTGATAAAGATCTTGATAAGCATGTAAGCAGAACATCAAAAAGACCTTTGGCAAGTGGAGCCATCAGCACAATTGAAGCAATCACAATATTTTGTCTTTTGTGTCTAGTCGGACTTGCAATATTGCTTTCATTAAACAAGACGGCAATTATGATTGGATTTATTTCATTTTTTCTTTTTATATTATACCCTCTTATGAAAAGGATTACATATTGGCCACAGCTATTTCTTGGTCTAACTTTTAATATTGGTGTTATTATTGGATATGTATCCATTAATGGGAATATTTCTTTATCTATCTTCTTCTTGTATCTTGCAGGAATTTTTTGGACTTTAGGTTACGATACAATATATGCCCATCAGGACCGGGAGGATGACTTAAGAATTGGAATAAAATCAACAGCTATTTTGTTTGGAGATAATTCAAAATTATGGATTTCTTCTTTTTATTTGTTAATGATTATCTGCCTATTAATCTTTGGCCAATTATCTGATTTTAAATATTTATATTATACTTCTCTTCTTCTCGTAGGATTTCATTTGTTATTTCAATTATTCAAACTAGATATTTATAATAGTGAAGTGTGTCTAGAAATTTTCAAAAGTAATCGGTATACTGGCGCATTAATTATGTTCTCTTTACTACTAACACTGATTTGATATATGAATTTTGAAATTACAGCTCAAAAAATTATTGAAAAGACTCTCAAAAGTGGAGCTACTGAGTGCGATGTTGTGCTTGCAAAGGCAAGTGGGAAATCAATCAGCTGCAGAAAACAGAATATAGAAGATCTTGAAGAGTCAAATGATAGCACCATTGGAATAAGAGCGCTGGTTGATCAGAAGCAAGCTTTTGTTTCTTCATCTGAAGTAGATGATGATAATATAGAAACACTTGTAAACAAGTGTGTATCCATGGCAAAATTAGCACCCGTTGACGATACGGCTGTCTTGGGCGATAGTTCATTATTCGAGAGCGAAATAGGCAATTTAGAATTACATCAAAGTGAAGAGACTAACACTGAAGTTCTAATAGACTCAGTTAAGGAGTGTGAAGAAGCAGCTCTTTCAGTGCCTGGGATAAGTAATTCAGAAGGGGCTGGAGCATCTTTTTCACAGGGCGAATTCTACTTAGCGACTAGTAATGGATTCCAGGGAGGATACAAATCATCAACCAATTCTATATCTTGTTCTGTTCTAGCTGGTGAAGGACAAAGTATGGAAAGAGATTATGATTACTCTGTATCTAGACATTTTTCAGATTTGCGATCAGCTAAAGAAATTGGAACATCAGCAGCAAACAAAACATTAAAACGTTTAAATCCAAAAAAAATAAAATCAACAAAACTTCCGGTAATATTTGATAAAAGAATTAGTAATGGCTTAATCGGATATCTTGCTGGAGCAATATCAGGTCCATCTATCGCAAGAGGAACAAGTTTTCTAAAGGATAGTCTTGGAAAACAAATTTTCAAAAAAGATGTAACTATAATCGATGATCCAGGAATTCTAAAAGGGTTGGGTTCTAAACCGTTTGATGGAGAAGGAATTCAGGTCAGTAAAAAAGAAATTGTGTCCAATGGAAAACTCAATACTTGGATTTTAAATACCTCAACAGCAAAGAAGCTTAACTTTAAAACAACAGGAAACGCATCACGGTCTGTTGGAGCACCTCCAGGTGTATCAACATCAAATTTTTTTATGACTAATGGAATACTGTCTTATGATGATATGATCAAATCTATTAAATATGGTTTTTATGCAAATGAACTAATTGGAATGGGTGTTAACTTAGTTACAGGCGATTATAGTATGGGTGCTAGTGGCATGCTGATTGAAAATGGCGAAATTACTCATGCTGTAAGTGAAGTAACTATAGCTTCAAATCTTACAGAAATGTTTTTAAATTTATCCGCAGCTAATGATCTTGAGTTCAAGTACCGAACCAACGCTCCTACAGTTCTAATTGAGAATATGACACTAGCAGGAAAATAAGCTTTTTAGCCATAAACCAATATTTAGATTTAAATTTTCTGTAATAGTATTATGAATACCCTCTCATGACTGGATCGCAGATATTAGCAAGGTTATTCAGAGATAGCATAAGACCTTACGCATCAAGATTAGCTAGCTCATTATTCTTTATGATAATAATAGCCCTTTCAACAGGTGCGACTGCATGGCTGCTTGACCCTGCAATTGACAAAATTTTTCTTGATAAAGATGAATCAATGTTGTTGTTAATACCAATTGCGATAATTCTTACACTGCTCATTAAAAGTGTTGCAACTTATATCCAAATTGTACTTTTAAACGGTGTATCCCAAAATATTATCGCAGACACACAAATAAAATTATTCAAAAAAATAATTAACGCTGATCTATCTTGGCTTCATAAGATACACTCAGCAAAAATAATTTCTAATTTTCTATATGACGTTACTTTACTTCAAGATGCAGTTAGTAGCAGTCTTGCTAATGGAGTTAAGGATTTACTGACACTCATTTGCCTTCTTGGTGTTATGTATTACCAAGACTGGCAACTAGCAACTATAGCAATCATAGCTTTCCCTTTAGTCGGAGTATTGACGAGAAGATTGGGCAAAAGAGTAAAAAAAGCCTCGACAGAAACACAAGAAGAAACGGGAGTACTTGCATCCATACTTTCTGAAAACTTAGATGGAACAAGAATTGTTAAAGCTTATCAACAAGAAGAAAAAGAAATTGAAAAACTTAGTAATTCAGTTTGGAGAAGGGTTCAAAAAATTCTTAAAGGGGCAAATGCTCGTGGGGCCGCGTCACCATTTGCTGAGTTTCTTGCAGGATTTGGTATAGCAGGAACATTATACTATGCAGGTTTGAGGGGACTTCAAGGGGAACTGCCATTAAACGAATTTGTATCATTTCTTGGAGCAATGATGTTGGCATTTCAACCTCTGAAAAGACTTGCTTCAATAAATACAACTCTTCAAGAAGGTTTTGCAGCAGCTATAAGAGTATTCGGTCTGTTAGATCAAGAAAGCTTAATTAACGAAAAAAAAGATGCAAGAGATCTATCGTTAAATAAAACTAATATTGATTTGCATGAGGTAACTCTCTCTTATGAAGGACAGACAAATTCAGCACTAAAGAAAATTAATCTCAATATTCCTCATGGAAAAACTACTGCTTTAGTAGGACCAAGTGGATCAGGTAAATCATCAATTTTAAATCTTATACCAAGATTTTATGATCCCGACTCAGGTGAACTAAAAATTGACGGACAAAATATAAAAGATTTAACAATTTCTTCAGTCAGGTCAGTGATTGCTTTAGTTAGTCAAGAACCAATTCTATTTGATATGTCGATTAAGGAAAATATTCTTTACAGCCGACCTAACTCTACCGAAGAAGAAATTATTAGTGCTGCAAAATCTGCTGCTGCTGACTCATTTATTGCTCAGCTGCCAAATGGATACGATACGGTAATTGGAGAGAACGGGTACAGTCTCTCAGGCGGCCAAAAACAAAGAGTTTCAATTGCAAGAGCTTTTTTAAAAAATGCACCAATACTATTATTGGATGAGGCAACTTCAAGTTTAGATACAGAATCAGAAAGCCTTGTTCAGGAAGCAATAAAGAAACTAATGAAAGATAGGACAACTTTGGTAATAGCCCATAGGCTAAGTACTATAATAAATGCTGATCAAATTATAGTTCTAGATGATGGAAAGATAGTTGAAAGTGGCACTCATGAAGAGTTACTATCAAAGAATGGCGTCTATAAGAAATTATACGAACGCGAATTTTAATTTAATGATAAAATATCTTGCAAGTAAAGTGGTTGCACAAAATATAATATCTTATTTAGGATCTCTTTATATTTTATTTGTGCATAAGTCCTCAAAAATTAAATTTAAAGATCGAAAAAATATTAATGGTCTATTTAAAAAAGATGAATCTTTTATTTACTCTTTTTGGCACGACCAGCTTTTAATGTGTCCTCTTACATGGCAAAATAGAAAACCTATAAGAGTACTTATATCAAAGCATCGTGACGGAGATATAATATCTAAAGTCATTTCGCATTTAGGTTTTAGTGCAATTCGAGGATCAACTCATAAATCTAATAAAACAAAAAATAAAGGTGGGCTTTTATCAGCTAGAAAAATGATAAAATCACTTCAAGGAGATGTCTGTATTGGCATTTCTCCGGACGGGCCTAAGGGGCCAAGACATAAAGTAAGTGACGGCATCATTAGCATTGCAAAGCTTAGCAATGCAGTGATTGTACCTGTAGGCATTGGATTTAAAAATAAATGGAAATTAAATACCTGGGATCAATTCATTATTCCAAAGCCATTTAATGAAATAACTGTAATTTGGGGCAAGCCAATTAAAGTAGGCAAAAAAAATACTAACATTAAATCAACTAAAGAAACGCTTGAGAATCTGATGAATGATCTCACAAAAAGAGCTAATAAAGGATATAATTAAAAAAAATGATATTCTTTCTCTACCGTATATTTTCAAATTTAGCTCTTATCTTTATTCCTTTTGTTATCTTTATAAGGAAAAGAAAAGGCAAAGAGTTGCCAGATAGAATTAGCGAAAGGTATGGGAAAAATACACATAATCGAAAAAAAGGTAAACTAATCTGGATCCATGCTGCCAGCATTGGTGAGTGTCAATCAATACTACCAATAGTAGATAAATTGAACAAAGATCAATCTATTGATCAAATATTAATAACATCTGGAACTGTAACATCAGCAAAAATAATAAATAAAAAAATCAAAGGTAAAGTTGTACATCAATTTATACCTTTTGATGTTCCAGTATTTGCAAATAGGTTTCTAAATTATTGGAAGCCATCTCTTGCAGTTTTTGTAGAGTCTGAAATTTGGCCTAACTTTATTCATAACCTAAATACCAAAAATATACCTCAAATTATAATTAACGGAAGAATGACAATTAAAAGTTTTAAAAGATGGTCCTTATTTAATTCATCATCTAAAGATTTGTTTTCTAAATTTAGTTCTTGCAGTACGCAAAATACAGATAGTACTTTGTTTTATGAAAAACTTGGAATTAAAAAAACTAATTATACTGGCAATTTAAAGTTTGCTCTTACTCCTGATCTTACTGATGCTAAAAAGTATGACGAGCTCAAAGTTTTGGCTGGTGATAGAAAAATATTTCTTGCAGCTAGTACTCACCCTGGAGAAGAAGAAATTATTAGTAGAGTAACTCTAAAATTAAAAAAAACTTGTAAAGAGCTTCTTACAATTGTTGTTCCTAGGCATCCAACAAGAAATAACATCATCAATAAGAATATCATTAAAAATACTGCAATTAGATCAATGGGGAATAAAATAAAAAGAAATACTCATATTTACTTAGCTGATACAATTGGTGAATTAAATCTATTTTATAAGTTAGCTGATATTATTTTTATTGGTGGCAGTTTAGTGATGCATGGTGGGCAAAATCCAATTGAAGCAGCATACCATGGAAAAAAAGTATACCATGGCAAACATGTTGAAAATTTTTCTGACGTATATCTGACTTTGGATCAAATGAAATTGTCACAAGTTGTAAATAATGAGAGACAGCTGGAACATTTTATTCATGAAGAGTATAAATCATTAGACAAAGCAGTTAGGAAAGTTGATATCAGCAGTTTACAAAAGGAGGGTGAAGAGACAGTGAAAAAAGTATTGAAAGAAATATATCAATACCTCTAATTAATTATGGAAAAATTTTTTCTGAAAATATGGTATCAAGATGTATATTACGCAAATCTCGTCTCACTATTTTTAATTCCATTGTCATTCATATACATATGCCTTTTTTACATAAGAGCATTATTTTATAAAAATAAGAAGTTCAGTGTCCCCATCATATGCATTGGCAATATAAATATTGGGGGTACAGGTAAAACCTCAACATTGCTAACATTAATTGAAGAAATAAAAAAGAAAGGCAAGAAAGTTTCAGTATTGTTGAGAGGCTATGGATCTTCAAATAAATCTATATTCTATAAGGTTTCAAAATCAGACCCGTTTAACAAGGTTGGAGATGAAGCCCTACTATATGCAAATTGCGTCCCAACTTACATCACCAAAAATAGAGCATTTGCAATTGAGAAAATAATAAATGAAAAGCAAACAGACATCATATTGTTGGATGATGGATTTCAAGATCGATCATTCCATAAAGATAAAACTTTACTAACAGTTAATGGTAAGAGAGGCTTTGGAAATAAAATGTGCTTGCCGGCAGGACCACTAAGGGAACTTATAAGACCCGCTCTAAAATCTGCCGAAATTGTAGTCATTATTGGAGATGACCTTCATCATATTACAAAAAAATATGACTATGATAACTTAGAATTCTACAATGCTAACGTTAAAGCTGTAGATGTTTTTGATAAGAAAAATTATTTAGCCTTTAGCGGTATTGGAAATAATGATGGGTTTTTTGATACCCTTAAAAACAAAGGGTACGAAGTTATAAAAAAGATAAGTTTTCCCGATCATTATCAGTTCACTAGAAAAGATTTAGAAAGCTTATTAGATAAGGCGAAAAGAGAAAATTTATCACTTATCACGACAGAAAAGGACTATGTTCGAATTCCTGAAGATTACAGGAAGAACATTGATTGTTTCAAGATTAAGCTTGAAATACCGAATATTGAAAAACTAATAAGAAATTTGATTAATTAAAATAATGAAATCATTATTCAAGATCTTGGTAAAGTACCCACTGGAGTTTTTATTTTTTATTTTCTTCTTTACTGTCTTTAAAATTCTACCTCTGAGAATGTCGCGTGCTCTTGGAATATTAATTACTACTTCTGTTGGACCATTTCTTCCAATACATAATCTTTTAATAAAAAATTTATCTATTGCATTTCATGACAAAGATAAAGAGTGGATTAATGATGCAGCTAATAGAGTTTGGAAGAATCTTGGCTATACGGTCTCAGAATATGCCCATATGAACAGTATACTCAAGAGTAAGATTGAAGTGATTAATAATGAATTCTCAGATGATGTATTTAATGAAAATGAACATAGTGTAATTGTTTCAGGTCATAGTTCAAATTGGGAAATACCTGGAATGGCTCTTCGAAGTAAGATGAATAGGGTCTCAGCGATAGTAAGAGAACCAAATAATCCTCTGATAAATTTTGTTGTAAAACAACTAAGACACAAATATAGCGTTCAATGCTATAGTAAAAACAGATCAGGGACGAGACAGCTATTAAATCAATTCAATAAAGGAAGCTCTATTGCCCTCTTGGCAGATCAACAATTATCTTCAGGAACAAAGGTTAAATTTTTTAATAAGGAAATGAATATCTCGACACTTCCTGCTCAAATTGCTTTGAAAGCAAAATGTAAAATATTTTTAGCCTGGCCAATACGAACAAATGATAATAATTTTAAATTTGAGGTTATTGAGTGCATTGATACAAAAGATAAAGAAAGTAATGAAGAAAACATTTATAAAATTTCAGCTCAAATATCCTCATTTTATCAAAAAATGATTGCTAAGTACCCTGAACAATACTTTTGGTTCCACAATAGATGGAAAATATAAATCTAATTTTTTTTTAAAAAATTAATCTAAAAGCAATTGTGGGTCTACATAGGTATTAAACACCATTACTCCCCAGTGAAGGTGAGGGCCAGTTGATCGACCTGTAGAACCTACTTCACCAATAATATCATCCTTTGATACTGTTTGATTTACTGTTACTTTCACATCAGATAAATGAGCATAAATTGATTTTACCCCATGCCCATGATCAAGAATTATAGTTCCACCTGTGTAATAAAGATCATCTTCGGCATGTATGACAAGTCCTTCATTGCAGGCATAAATTGGGGTTCCAGTTTCAGCCGCAATATCTAAACCACGATGAGGACTTTTAGCTTTTCCATTTAATATTCTTTGACTACCAAAAACACCACTGATAATTCCTTCTGTTGGTTGAATAAAACTATCTTTAAAATAAGTTAGATCTAAATTTATTTTTTTCTTTTCTTTTATCAAATCGTTCTCATAAATTATTCTTTCGATTATTTCATCATCAAGTGGTGTAACCATTTGTTCTGGTAAACCGTCAATCCTTTGTATGTCGTAGTCTTGTATAATTATATTTATCTGATGAATTTTTATTAATGATCCATTTTTTAAATATGTCACACTTATCGGTTCCACATGGTCCCTACCGACTGCAAATACAAAGTGACCTTTTTCACTCACTTTTAAAGAATTATTATCTACTATAATTTCATCTGCATCTAATGACTGGCCAACAACAAGGCTTCCTTGAGGTATTTCTTTTGGTAAATCGGTTGCTATAGCTGGTTGAAAAACAAAAAAAAAGATTGCTATTAATTTAATCTTTATTTTCATTTATCTCTTTATATCTCCTTAGTGCAACTTCTGGATTTGCATAAATTTCCTGAAAATCAACATTCCAATACTTCAAATTATCAAGTGATATCTTCTCTTTTGTGATTGAACATTCTACATAATCCCCAGACTTTATTATTTGAAACTGGCCATGATGCAATCTTATTTCTGCCTTCGTAGTAAAACTATTTGTCATTAATTTCTCTAAGTTTGGCTTTTAAAGTAGCAAAATTAGTTTCTATGATCAACTCACTTTCATCTTTTAAATCTTTTTTTGATTTGATTATTTTATTTGAACTCCTTGTAACTGAGTACCCTCTTTTTAAAACAGATTTATAACTCAAGCTTTCAAGGAGTGTACTTTTATTATCTAATTCTTTTTGAAGCCTCTCTACCAAAATATTTTTTGCTTTCAATAGAGACTCCTCTAAAGAAATGAGTTTTACTTTACTGCTCTTTAATTGCTCACCGATAACACGAAAATTAAGTGATTGAGAAATATTTTGAAAATGAGAAGTAAGATTATTTAGAAAAAGTTTTAGTGAAACAGGCAATTTATCTTTTATTGAAATGAAATTGTCTTTAAGATTATCAAGGTATAAATTTATTGAATAATTTAGACGATTATTTTTTTCACTGATGTCCCTCAAAAGTTCTTCTTTATCTGGGGTAGAAATTTCTGCTGCAGCTGTAGGCGTTGGTGCTCTTAAGTCAGAAACAAAATCAATTAGTGTGGTATCTGTTTCATGACCAATTGCAGATACAATAGGAATATTACTTTTGAAGACAGACCTGATTACAATTTCTTCATTGAAAGGCCAAAGGTCTTCTATACTGCCCCCACCACGTGCTATGATAATAAGATCTGGTATATTTACTTCGTCTTTACTCGATAAATTATTAAATCCATCTACTGCATCAGAAATTAACTGAGCGGCATCTTGGCCCTGAACTGGAACAGGCCATAGAATGACATTGCAAGGAAACCTCTCATTTAATCTATGAAGTATATCTTTTATAACTGCACCTGTTGGAGATGTGACTATACCAATCGTTTCAGGATACTTTGGTAGACTTTTCTTATTTTGCTCATCAAATAAACCCTCAGCCACAAGCTTTTTCTTACGTTGCTCTAAAAGAGCCATTAAAGCTCCCTCTCCTGCAGGAGTTATTGAATCAACTATAATTGAATAATCTGATCTCCCCGGGTATCGATCAGAATATCCCGTTGTGAGCTTACCTGAACAAATAACTTCTAATCCATCTTCGGGTACAAAACTAATTCTTGCTGCTGCACTTCGCCAGATTATTGCTTTTATAACGGCCTTATCATCTTTTAAATTTAAATATATGTGGCCTGACGCTGGCTTACTTAAACCCGAGACTTCCCCTCTAACTTTTACGTAGCCAAAACTGTTTTCAAGAGTTCCCTTTATAGAGTCTGAAATTTCTGAAACTGAGTACTCTTGGATATTTTCTCTAACCATTTAATTTAATTCCTTATATGCTAATATATCAATTAATTTAAATTTTACTTTATGAAAATTCTTGTACTTGGAAATGGAGCTAGGGAGCATTCTCTATGCTATGCAATATCAAGAAGTCCTTTGGCTACATCACTATTTTGTGCTCCTGGGAATTATGGAATAAGTCTACTAGCAGAATGTAAAGATTTAGATCTTGATGATTTTAACTCTATTCATTCATATTGTGTCGAAAAATCTATTGATTTAATTGTAGTTGGACCTGAGGTTCCATTAGTTGCAGGAATAGTGGATTATTTTGTATCAAAAAATATTAAAATATTTGGTCCAAATAAATACGCATCCCAACTTGAAGGATCAAAGAGCTTTATGAAAGATCTTTGCAAAAATTATTCTATTCCAACAGCTGCCTATTCTACTTTTGATAACTACGAAGACGCAGTCAAATACTTAAAAAAACAAAGTTTGCCAATTGTAGTAAAAGCAAATGGATTAGCTGCTGGCAAAGGAGTGACTGTCGCAGATAGTTTTGAAATGGCTGAAAAAGCTCTGAAGGAAATTTTTGAAAATAAATTTGGAATAAATATGACCGCAGTCATTGAAGAATTTATGGAAGGTGAAGAAGCGAGTTACTTTGTATGCACTGATGGTACTGAGTTTATTTCTCTTGAAAGTGCTCAAGACCATAAACGCATAGGAGAAAATGATACTGGTCCTAACACAGGTGGGATGGGAGCCTACTCACCTGCTCCTATCTTTACAGATGAGATTAAAAAACAAGTCGATGATGAAATTATATATCCCACACTAAATGCCATGAGAGAGTTAGGTCATCCATATCAAGGTATTTTGTATGCAGGGCTAATGATTAAAAATGGGAAGGCAAAACTTGTTGAATATAATATTAGATTTGGAGATCCTGAATGCCAAGTTTTAATGCTAAGAATGAAAAGTGATATAGTTCAACTTATGCTGAGCTGTATCGATAAAGATTTACATAACTTTGAATTAAAATGGGAAGATGATCATTGTGCAACAGTTGTAATGGCATCGAATGGATACCCAGGATCATTTGAGAAAGAAACTGTAATTAACGGAATAGATAAGTTAGAAAATACTGATACTTTTCAGGTATTTCACGCTGCAACAGCTATTAAAGATAAAAAAATAATTGCTACAGGTGGAAGAGTTCTCTCTGTAACTTCAAAAAATGCATCACTTAGTGAGGCTTTGAAGAAAATCTATGATTCAATTCACTCGATAGACTGGCCTGAGGGGTACTATAGAAAAGATATTGGAAAGAAAGCTTTAACATGACTGATAGAAATGAAATATTTTCAGGCACAAAACAAGTTGATGATAAACTCAAAATAGATAAAGAATCTTTAAATGATTATCTAAAAAAACTTATGGGTAATAATATTCAGATAAGCGACATAACACAATTTAAGGGTGGACAGTCAAATCCAACTTATCTGGTTGAAACAAATATTAATAATTTTGTACTTAGAAGAAAGCCTCCAGGTAAACTTCTTAAATCCGCTCATGCAGTTGATAGAGAATGCAGGGTAATGACAGCTCTTCATGATACTGATGTTCCTGTTCCCGAAACATTTGGTTATTGCGATGATGAAACAGTAATTGGTACATCTTTTTTTATTATGGATCATGTCATAGGTAACATTTATTGGGAACTTCTTCTTCCAGGATGCGATCCAAATCAAAGAAGGGAAATTTACTTATCCATGAATGATACTATTGCGAAGTTACATAACGTTGATTTTGATAAAGTTAATCTAGCTGATTACGGCAAACATGAAAATTATATGGACAGACAAATTCATAGATGGACAAAACAGTACAAAGATTCTGAAACACAAATGATACCTGAGATTAATGAATTGATAGAATGGTTACCTAAAAATATACCTTCTGATCAAGAGACCTCGATCGTTCATGGGGATTTCAGATTGGACAATATGATATTTGACCCTATAACTCATGAAGTAAAAGCAATATTAGACTGGGAGTTATCTACTTTAGGAAACCCAATAGCAGATTTTACTTATCATATGATGTCATGGAGATTACCAGCGGGCGCAAAGGGATTAGGAATGATGGGATCAGATCTTAAGTCACTTAATATTCCATCAGAAAGTGAGTATGCTGAACTTTATTACAAAAAAACAGGAAGAGAAAAAATTGATAATTGGGATTTCTATATGGCATATAATATATTTAGACTTGCAGGAATAGCTCAAGGCATAGTGGGTCGTGTAAGAGATGGAACTGCTTCAAGCTCAGAGGCTAAAAATTATGAAGCTTTTGTTCCAATATTAGGTAAGCTCGGTTGGAGTATTGTAGAAGGAATTAAATAATTTGAGTAGAAATATACTAGATATAGAATTTGTGAGAAAACAATTTCCTGTTTTTCAAAATCCCAAAACTGCTGATTTTGCATTCTTTGAGAATGCAGGGGGCACATATGTTCCTAAGCATGTAATTGAAAAACTTAATGATTTTATGATTACTAAGAAAGTTCAACCTTATGGTGACTTTGGTCCATCAATAGAAGCAGGAAATGAAATGGATAACAGCTTAGAGAAAATTGCAGAACTATTAAATATTTCAAAAAATGAATTTATTATAGGTCCATCAACGACCATGAATATGTTTTTGCTGTCTAATGCAATTAAAGATTGGCTTAAAACTGATGATGAAATAATTGTAACCAATCAAGACCATGAAGCAAATATTGGGTCGTGGAGGAAACTTGCAGAAAAAGGAATTAATATTAAGGAATGGAAGTTTAATCCAAAAAGTGCTGAACTTGAAGTTGAAGATTTAAAAAATTTAATAACAAAAAGAACTAAATTTATTTGTGTCTGTCATACATCAAATGTTGTGGCTTCAATAAATAACTTAAAAGAAATAATCTCAATAGCTCATAGTCATGACATAAAAGTAGTTGGTGATGGAGTAGCGTACATGGCACATGATATTATTGATCTAAAAGAATTAGACATAGATTTCTATGGATTCAGTCTATACAAAACTTATGGTCCACATTTAGCCCTCTTATATGGAAAAAAAGAACTTCTTGATCAAACTAAAAACTTGAATCACGAATTTCTAGCATCAGAGATACCATACACAATGAACCCAGGCGGCCCAAACCATGAGGAATTGGCATGCTTATCGGGAGTCACTGACTACTATGAAACACTTTACAGTCATCATTTTACAGAACAAGGATTGAACCTTCATGAAAAAGGAAAAAAAGTTTTTGAGCTAATTTATAACCACGAAGAAACACTAATTAAAACACTTATTGAATTTTTAAAGCTCAAAAAAAATGTACGATTAATTGGCAAAACTTCTCACTCTAGAAGTGAACGAATGCCTACTGTCTCATTTACTGTGAAAGACAAAAGTTCACTAGAAATTGCAAAAGCTGCAGGTAAAAATCAAATTGGAATTCGCAATGGTGAGTTTTATGCATGGAGGTGTTTGAAGGGATTAGGAATTGAACCAAATGATGGTGTGGTTAGAGTTTCAATGGTTCATTATAATAATATTGAGGAAGTAAATCGACTAATAGACTTTTTAGATACTATTCTTTAGTTTCAATTTTTTTTGTTCTTTCAATCTTTTGTCTGACTGACTCTTTCATCGAGATATCCTCAAGCTCATGGTATTCATCCCAGTATACATCAAACTCTTTAGACTTTATGTAACGTCCATACTTGTCTTTTTGGAATGTCTTCTTTTTTTTTATCAATGTTAGAGATATTTTTTTAATTCATTTCTAGCAATTGAGAGTCTATGAACTTCATCTGGCCCATCTGCTAAACGTAGCGTTCTCATGCCGGCATAAGCTTGGGCTAATCTTGGATCAGTAGTGACTCCTGCGCCTCCAAAGGCTTGAATCGCATCATCTATTATCTTAAGTGCCATATTCGGTGCTGCAACCTTAATCATAGCTATCTCATTTTTAGCAACTTTATTGCCTACCTCATCCATCATTGATGCTGCTTTTAGGGTCAAAAGTCTTGTCATCTCTATATTAATTCGAGCATCAGCAATTCTCTCTTGCCACACAGAATGCCTAACTACCTCTTTTCCAAAAGCTTTACGGCTCATCAATCGTTTGCACATGGCCTCCAGCGCAACTTCCGCAAGTCCAATTGTTCTCATGCAATGATGAATTCGTCCCGGACCAAGTCTGCCTTGAGCGATTTCAAATCCTCTACCCTCTCCCAACAGCATATTTTCAGGTGGCACCTTTACGTCCTTGAACTCTACCTCCGCATGCCCGTGTGGAGCATCGTCAAATCCAAAAACTGGCAAATGTCTTTTTATTTTAATACCTGGTGTATCCTTATCCACTAAAATCATGGACTGTTGTTTATGAATATTTTCATTCTCAGGATCAGTTTTGCCCATAAAAATGTAAAACTGGCATCTTGGATCCATTGCTCCCGACGTCCACCATTTTGTCCCATTTAAGACATATTGATTACCCTCTTTTTTTATCTCACTTTCAATATTGGTTGCATCTGAAGATGCAACGGCTGGTTCTGTCATTGCAAATGCAGATCGAATTTCGCCATTAAGAAGTGGTTTAAGATATTTATCTTTCTGTTCATCAGTTCCGTATCTGACTAGAACCTCCATATTACCTGTATCAGGCGCAGAGCAGTTAAATACTTCTGCAGACCACATAGCTCTTCCCATTATTTCACACATGGGAGCATATTCAGCATTTGAAAGTCCATGTCCTAAATCGCTGTCTGGTAAAAACAAATTCCAGAGGTCCTCTTTTTTTGCTTCTTTTTTTAAATCTTCAACTATAGGGACAACCTGCCAACGATCATTTCCGAAGTCTTCAATTTGCTTATGGTATGTATCATTATTTGGATACACGTTTTTTTCCATAAATGTGTTTAGTCGATCTGTTGTTTGCTGTGCCTTAGCTGAAATTGTCATGGTCTTTTACCTTTAAAAAAATCGTTTATTAAATTCTCACATTGAATTTTTGAAATACTATCATAAATCTCTGGCACATGATTGCAATTTTTTGTTTGAAAAAAATTAAATCCACCGTTGATAGAACCAAAATTCATATCATCTGCTCCATAATATAGTCTTTTTAACTTAGATTTCGATATTGCGGCGGCACACATTATACAAGGCTCTAAAGTAACATAAATACTACAATCGATTAAACGCTCAGATTTTAAGGAAGCGCATGCTTGCCTTATGGCGTTAATCTCAGCATGAGCAGTGGGATCGTTATCCGCTATAACTTTATTATATGATTGGGAGATTATCTTATTATCTTGATTCACAATCACACAACCGACTGGTACCTCTCCCAAATCTAGTCCTTTGTAAGCATTTATTATTGCCTGTTCCATAAATGTATTTTGTGTCATAAATATTTAATTGTAACTTAAATATTGCTCAAAAAACTAAACAATAATAATGGAAAGAATAAATAAAGTTCTCGCAAGATCAACTGATTTTTCTCGAAGAGAGATTGATAAATTCATTATGGAAGGTCGTATTAAAGTAGATGGGAAATTACTGACTACACAAGGAATAAAAGTTTCTCCAAGTAATAAAATTAGCATTGATGAAACTATAATTAAAATTAAGAAAATTACTGAACTAAATTCACTTTATATTTTTCATAAACCTAGAGGATGCTTAGTTACTAAATCTGATGATAAAAATAGAAAAACGGTTTATGATTTTTTAGGACCTAAACAAAAAAATTTATTATCAATTGGAAGATTAGATTATAACACTGAGGGTTTATTACTATTTACAGATAACGGAGAATTTAAAAGAAAAATGGAATTACCCAAAAATAATTTTGAAAGAGTGTACAAGGTAAGAGTACAAGGATTTATTGATAAAAATTTCATAGATAGATTATCAAAAGGACTTAGAATAAAGCATATTAAGTATAAGCCTATAAAAGTAAGCCTCATTAGCAAGACTAAGACTTACTCTTGGATTAAAATGTCATTGCTCGAGGGTAAGAATAGAGAAATAAGAAATATCTTCGAGTCATTAAATATAACTGTTACTCGGCTCATCCGAATATCTTATGGAGCTTATAAATTAGGATCGTTAGAGAGAAGTAAATTAAAAAAAGTCAAAATATATGAGAATAATTAGTGGGTCAAAAAAAGGGCATTCTATTTTTAGTCATAAAGATAAAGATGTTCGACCATTATCTGATAAAAATAGAGAAACAATATTTAATATTCTTACGCATGGTAAAGAAATAATTAATACTGGATTTCAAATTGAAAAATCAAATGTTCTAGATTTATTTGCAGGAACAGGTTCATTTAGTTTTGAAGCTTTATCAAGAGGTGCCAACAGTGCAACAATGGTTGAAAACAATGATCAAATAATTAATCTAATTTATAAGAGTGCAAATAAATTAGGCTTGACTGATCAAATATCTGTTCTAAACGAAAATGCATGCTCATTTGAATCTATTTCTGATAAGCCAAAATTTAACTTGGTGTATATAGATCCCCCCTATAATAAAAACCTAGTTGCCAGATCTATAAAAAATATCCTAAAGAAAAATCTTATAAACAAAAACTCTATACTGGTTATTGAAGAGGAAAGAAAATCAAAAGATATATTAATCCCAGAGCTAAAAATAGAAAGAGTTAAAGAGTTGGGTATATCAAAATTTTCTTTCTATAGACTAACTTAAATTATTTTTTTGAAGTTCGACAGCTTCCTGAACAAAAGGATCTACATTAAGAAGCTTTGCCAAGAAAATAACAGTTAATATTTCGATACAAAAATAAAAACCCAGCTTCTTAACATCATTCTCCTTAAATATTGAAATTCTTGGTTTAAGACCTTGTTTTATAAGTGTCTCGTTCATTGCACTCATATGGTTAGAAAGTGTCATATTTATTAAATTCACTTTATCACTCTCCATACTCATGATTTCAAAGAATACATTCCTTGGCCCGTCCAGAAATAATTGAAGAATACTATGCTGGTCTTTTGTCATCTCAGAAACAACTGGCATAAATCCTTTTCCATTTTTACCTAGCGATTCAGCAAAAAGTTGTTTTTTCCAATTACCTACTTCAAGTAATTCATGCCCATAAATAAGATATGCTGCGATATTTTTATTATTTTTCATAGACTGACTTAACTGATCAGCCAAATCTTCAGCTAAACCTTTTTCTTCCATAGCTTCTCTGCCGCCCTCAAGAAAATTTTTGCACAAATCCGAATTAAAATAAAACCCAGGAATAAGAGATGTATTGCTGAATATAGAAAATCTTCCTCCTATATCTGGATCATGCTCAATAGATTTCATTGAGTGCTGTAACGCAAAGTCGTGAAGTTGAGATTGTTTATCTTCGGTTAAAGAAAAAAAGTGATTTGAGATATTTATTTTATTTTTGCATTTGTCTATCAAGTACTCAAAAATAGATAATGTTTCTGAAGTTTTGCCAGATTTAGAAATGAAAATAAATCCTGTTTTTTCTAAATTTAAAGTTACGAGTAATTTATCGATAATTTCGGAGTGTAAATGATCAATATAAATTACTCGTATTTCATTTAAAAAGGAATTAATAGCTTTTGAGCCTTGCGTTGATCCTCCAAAGCCAATAACAACAATATTTTCAAATTTTTGAGAAATGATATCACTAGATAAAAGGAATTTTTTTTCAAGTTTCTCGAAATCTAAGAATGAATAATTCATTTTTATACAGGAGTTTCCTCTTCAATTAAAACTTCATCAATTTGTCTTTCAAACTCTCTTAGTCTCTTATAAACACTTGCGAGCTCAATTATTGTAGGCCATGCTTTTAGAAGATACTGCATTGATCCCTCTACTCGGCCAAATGCCCTGATTATCTGCTGCATAACACCAAGAGTAACAACACCTGCAACGATTGCGGGTGCTAAAAATACATATGCTGATAAAACGTTTGCCTGCAAAAATGCAACACGGCCAATGTCAAAGTAAAGGTATCTTATGTAGCTTAAAAAATGTATCTGCCTTACATCATCAAACAATTCCTCAAGAGTTTTTGGCCTTACAGTCTCATCATCCTCAGCAATTACTAACATTTTTCTATATGCAGCTTCCTGTTTTTGAAGATCATATTCAATTCCAACTAGTCTTAAAATTAAACCAAGAATAATTAAAAATAACGTACCACCAATTGACCACACCAACGCCCCAACAACTAAACCATATTCCCATTCACCAAAGAAAAATATTGGAATTCCAATGCTCAGGCCAAATAAAATTGGCATAAATTCAACCAGTATCATTAATGCTTCGATCAAACTCGTTCCAAGAGACTCCATGATTCTTGAGAATTTAATTGTGTCTTCTTGAACTCTCTGTGAGGCCCCTTCAATTTTGCGGGCTTTGTCATAAACAGAATGATACCATTCTACCATTGCGGTTCTCCACCTGAATAGAAAATGATTAGTAAAATAACTTACAAGAACTGCTACAGCCACATACATGCCAGCTAAAGTTATAAATGATAAAAGACTTGCCCAATATTCTTCTATAGTAATTACGTTAGGAGCTGACAACGCCTCTTGTATCATGTCATAAAATTCACCAAACCATTCATTAATTTTTACGTCAATTTGTACCTGAATCCATAATGACGATAAAATAATTGCTGAACCAATATATGCCCAGTAAAACCATTTTGGATCTCTAAAAAACTTAAACATTTATAGAATATTTAATTTGAATATGAGTTGAGTAAATCATCCACTCTGTTCAATAGATCATTTAAATCTTGGTCATCATTGTAAACTGTAGGATCGTCATAAACTTCTTCTTCAATAATCTCAGGCTTCAACTGCTCTTCTTCTGGAAGCGATGTTATATCATCTACATTTGATAACTCATCTAGCAACTTTTCTTCAGTAAAATTGGTTTCTTGAGACTCATTATTTTGGGCTTGATCATCTTGAATCATCTCTTCTGTATCATTTGTATTTTCGACATCAGTAGGCTGATCAGGTAAGTCGTCATTTACCAAAACGTCTAGGGATTCAGTATCGTCATTTGTGTTTACTTCATTTGATACTTCTTCTTTTTCATCATTAACAAAATTACTATCAATGAAATCTTCTAAAGATGAACTTTCAGTATTTTCACTAGTTGTTGCACTATTATCACTGGTTAGTATTTCTTCAATATCTTCTACCACTTCTTCATTTGGCAACTCTTCACTTGCAGAGTTGTCATTTATAACTGGGGGTGATAACTCAAAGTCAGGGGGTATTTCCAGTGCTTTTTGCTTAAGTGACGTATAATCTCTTACTGTATTATTAGAACAAGAAATAAATATAAAAAAAACTATCAATAGAAAGTATCGACTGGTTATTTTATATTTCATTTTTTTTCTTTCTATTTGAAAACAATTCTAAAATTATTATTAGGATACATCCAAGAGTTATATTTATATCAGCAATATTAAATACATACCAATGGAAATTATTATAATGCACGTCAATAAAATCCAATACTGCTGCATACTGATAACGATCAAAAAGATTGCCTAATGCACCTCCAATTATTAAACTAAATCCATAATAATAAACTTTGCTATTAATGGTTAAGGCGTAAATGAACACCACGACAATAATTGCAGCCATTAAAATCATATAAATATTATTTACAATCCTTATGTCATTTTGAAATAACCCAAAGGCAAAGCCTTTATTCCAAATTAAATATAAATTTATGTATTCATTAATTGAGGTTAAATACTGGGAACTTAAATTTTCAACATCGATGTTGTAAAGTTGTATAATTATATTTTTACTTATTTGATCTAAAGCGAAAAAAAATAATATTAGTAAAAAAAATTTAGAAAGCCTATATATCATTTATTGATTCATAACTTGCTCACAACGTAAACAAATATCTTTTTCTAGATTAGGATAATATTTCCAGCATCTCTCGCACTTATTGCCATCAACTTTCTTAACTACAATACCTACATCTTTTTCTGACTCAGAAATATATGAGCCTTCTGGTGGCTTTTCGTTTAATATTGTTAATTCACTTATTATTGAAATATTTTCAAGTGTATCACTATCAATTTCATTAATATTTTTTGTTGAAAAGAGTGTTACAGATGCTTCAAGACTTGAGCCGATGACTTTTTCTTTTCTCTTTACCTCAATTGCACCATTTATTACTTTACGCAACTGCTTATATAAATCCCATTTTTTTGTGAGCTCTTTATTAATAACATCACTTTCTAAGACTGGAAAATCAACTTCATGGACACTTGATTCTTTTCCAAGTCTGCTTTGCCAAGCCTCTTCAGATGTAAAACATAAAATAGGCGCTAGTAAGGTAAGCAAATTATAAAATAGTTTATCTAATACTGTTCGAGTAGACATCCTGATATGGCTGTCCTTAGATTCGCAGTAAAGAACATCCTTTTTAATATCAAAATAAAAAGATGATAAATCATTAGTACAAAAATTAAATATTGCAGAAAAAACTTTTTGATATTCAAATATTTTATAGTTTTCTATTACTTCTTTTTTTAGCTCCTCTAACTGAGATAAAATATATTGATCAAGCTCACTGAGTTCTGCATATGAAATTTTTTCATTATCATTAAATTCAGATAAGTTTCCAAGAATGAAACGTAATGTATTCCTCAGCCTTCTGTAGCTATCAACATTGCTCTTCATGATTTCAGGCCCTATCTTTAAATCCTCTGAATAATCGCTGCTTGCAACCCATAGTCTTAAAATATCTGCTCCAGATTTATTTATAATTTCATCAGGTGAAACTATATTAGCTGAAGACTTACTCATTTTTAGTCCATCTTCGTGAAGAACAAAACCATGCGTCAAGACCGACTCATAAGGAGCAATCCCTCTGGTTCCACATGACTCCAAAAGTGAGGAGTGAAACCATCCTCTATGTTGATCAGTGCCTTCTAAATAAAGAGATGCAGGCCACATTTGATCTTCCTTTTCATCTAAAACAAAAGAATGGGTGCAGCCAGAATCAAACCAAACATCAAGAATATCATCAACTTTTTTATAGTCATTTGGATCGTACTTATCTCCCAATAATTCTTCTTTAGAGTATTTAAACCAAGCGTCTGATCCTTCTTCTTTATACAGATCGATTATTTTTTGATTAATTTCTTTATCAATTAGAGGTTGTCCAGTTTCTATGTGGTAAAATATGGATAGAGGAACACCCCAAGCTCTTTGCCTCGAAACAACCCAATCAGGTCTATCTTCAATCATCGAATATATTCTATTCTTACCTTGTTTAGGGAACCAATTAACTTTGTCTATTTCATTAAGTGCCGTTGACCTTAAACCATTCTTTTCCATACTAATAAACCACTGAGGAGTATTTCTGAATATGACAGGAGCTTTAGATCTCCATGAATGAGGATAGCTGTGCCTGAGTGATCCTTTGCCTGCAAGGTTATTATGATTTTTAAGCTCAACGATCACTGCTACATTCGCATCTGCATCAGAGCCATCATCATTAAATACTTTTTTGCCTTTAAAAAGGGGAACATGGTCAAAATATTGACCATTCTCATCTACTGTTTCAGGAACTTCGACATTATTTGCAATGCCTAAATTATAATCATCTGCTCCGTGACCTGGAGCTATATGAACAAATCCACTTCCTTGTTCTAAAGTTACAAAATCAGCATCAAATAATTTAACTTCAAAATCATACCCTGAATCTCTAAAAGGATGCCCACAAATTATTTGATCTAAGTCTTTGATTGCTCTAATTTTTGTGAGCTCTTTTACTTTGCACTGGGTTCTTACATTGTCTATCAATTGATCAGCAATAATAATTTGCTCTCCTTCTTTTAATAGACTGTTTTCTTCTAATCCATCAACAGAATAAATTGAATAACTTATATCTTTACTGAAAGCTATGGCTCGATTTGCTGGTATAGTCCATGGAGTTGTAGTCCAAATAATAACCGACGTATTTACTTCATTATTTTCCAGTGAAGAAATAACTGGGAATTTTACAAAAATTGTTATCGATTTGTGTTCTTTATATTCTATCTCAGCTTCAGCTAATGCGGTCTTTTCTACTGTTGACCACATAACTGGTTTAGAGCCACGATATAAACTCTCATTTTCCAAAAATTTGAAAAACTCCTTCACAATTGTAGACTCAGCTTCGTAAGACATTGTAGTGTAGGGATTGAACCAATCTCCAGTTACTCCTAGCCTAATAAATTCCGATCTCTGGATATCAATCCACTTTTTAGCAAATTCCCTGCATTCTTTTCTAAACTGAATGATATCTACTTCGTCTTTATCTTTTCCTTTTTCTCGATATTGTTCTTCAATCTTCCACTCTATCGGGAGGCCATGACAGTCCCAGCCAGGAATATATGAGCTATTGTGGCCAAGCATTTGCTGTGACCGAACAACAAAATCTTTTAAAACTTTATTTAAAGCATGACCCATATGAAGATGGCCATTTGCATATGGTGGGCCATCATGAAGTACAAATTTCTTTCGGTCTTTCGAATTGTTTCTTAATTTATGGTAAAGATTATTTTTATCCCAATCCTCTAATATGCTTGGCTCTTGTTCAGGCAGCCCCGCACGCATAGCAAAAGAAGTTTTAGGCAAAAACAAAGTTTCACTAAAATCTATTTTATCATCTTTAGCGGTCATTTTATTAATTTAAGATTTTCTTAGCTTTGGATATATCTATTTTCAATTGAGTTTTTAATGAATCTATTCCAGAAAATTTTTTTTCTTTCCTAATGAAGTCAATAAATTCTACTTTTAATGAAGAATTATAAATATTCAAATTAAAATTAAACAAGTGAACCTCTAATAAGGGCTTATTTTTATCAAAAGTCGGTCTGACTCCAAAATTGGCAATTCCCTTGTAATTCTTTCCCTTTGCACTCTTATTCATTACTTGTGCACGAACAGCATAAACCCCATGGTTAGGCTGAATATATTCATCAATTTTAAGGTTTGCTGTTGGAACTCCTATTGTTCGCCCCCTTTGATCACCTTTCATTACTCTAGAGACAATTGTAAACGGCGCCCCAAGAAATTTGTTGGCAAGTTTCACCTCTCCTTTTTGAATTAAAGCTCTTATGTTTGATGAAGAGTAAATTTTCATTTTTGTTTTTTTGTGAAGGATTTTATTTGTTTCCACTAAATTTATGGGTGTCACATTAAATGAATGTTCTTTTCCAAAATTTGATAGAAACCGATAGTCGCCAGATCTTTTATTGCCAAACCTAAAATTTTTACCAACAAAAATATTCTTCATAGCTATGCCTGAAAAAAGAATTTTTTTACAAAATAATTTAGGCGTCATTGTTGCAATGCTCTTATTGAACTTTAAGACAATCGCATAATCAATTTTATGGGATTTTAAAATTTCTAGACGCGTATCAACCTGTGTTAATAAAAAACCTTTATTATCCTTTTCAAAATACCTCCTAGGATGAGGATCAAAAAGCAATACTCCAACTTTTGCATCTTTTTTTTTACTCAGTTTCTTGGCTAACGATATTATTGATTGGTGACCTTTATGAACACCATCAAGGTTACCAATTATTAGGATAGAGTCTTTCGTAAAATTATACGTCTTTTTAAGATCTTTAAATATTTTCACTTTATTTCACTTTAGAAAATCAGAAACTGTGATTTCTTTTGTATCTCTTGAAAGAATATTTTCCACAAGATTGCTAATATCTTCAATGTTATTTTTACCTGATATTTGATCCTTATGTATACCATTCATAATAAAGACAAAATCCAAATTAAAGTTTTGTGCACCAAGACAGTCGGTTTTGATACTGTCCCCGATTGCAAGGATATCTGACTTATTTTCAATATTATTCATATTTTTCAAATCTTGAAAAGCTTGGTCATAAATTTCAACGTATGGTTTTCCATAATATACTACTTTACCACCAAGTTTTTCATAATATTTGCCTAAAGCTCCAGCACAAAAAATAGAGTTTAATCCTCGATAAACAATTTCATCAGGATTTACACATACAATAGGTTTTTCTTTCTCAATGAAGTCATTAAATAAATCATTATAATCTTTAGGAGTTTCAAAACTGTCATCGTAAAGTCCTGTTGTTAAAATGAAATCTGCCTCATTAATACTATCTACCTTACTAATATTTATATTTTCTAATAGATCATAGTCCTTAGTTGGGCCTAGATGAAAATAACTTTCACCATGAATTTTTTTATTAACAAACTTCGTTCCTATATCTCCAGAGGTATAAATATCTTTATAAAGATCGGGATTAAGTCCAAGTTTATTTGTCAAACCCTCCTGAACAACATAATTAGGACGCGGGGCATTAGAAATCAAATAAACATCAATTCCATGCTCCTTCATGCGTTCAAGATAAGTGAGAGCGCTAGCATAAATTTCAACACCATTATGAATTACTCCCCAGAGATCACATAAAATTGCTTTATAGGATAGTGAATAACTCTCAACACTCTTAACTTTATTAATATTCATATTTTTATTGAAATTATTTTATTAACTTATAATCTTTTTTTTAAATCAGTTCGTAATTAAATGACATCACTTTTTAATTTAAAAGATAAAAATGCAATTATTACTGGATCTTCACGTGGCATAGGTAAGGCTATTGCATATCGAATGGCTGAGCATGGCGCCAAAGTAATAATAACAAGTCGCAAAATTGATGCATGCGAGAACGTTGCAGAAGAAATTAATAGTACGTTTGGTAAGGATACCGCTACAGCAATATCATGTAATATTTCTGACAAAGAACAGTTAAAAAACTTGTATGTTAAATCAAAGGAGTTTTGTGGGAGTATAACAACTTTAGTATGCAACGCGGCTGTAAATCCATATTTTGGGCCATCTAACAACATACCAGATGAAGCATTTGAAAAAATAATGAAATCAAATGTACAGAGTAACTTTTGGCTATGTAACGAAATACTGCCCGATATGGTAAAAATAAAAAGTGGTTCTATCATTATAATTTCATCAATAGCAGGTCTACACGGAAGCAGCATGTTAGGCGCTTATGCTATTAGCAAGGCCGCTGATTCTCAGTTAGCAAGGAATATTTCTGTGGAGTATGGTAGAAATAATATTAGAGCAAATTGTATATCTCCGGGGCTAATCAAGACTGATTTTGCACGTGCACTTTGGGAGAACGAAGACATTTTGAGGGTAACAACGGCGAAATCAGCGCTCAAAAGAATTGGCATGCCAGATGAAATCGCAGGAGCCGCCGTCTACCTTGCGTCTGAAGCAGGCTCGTTTATGACTGGACAAAATATAGTTATAGACGGTGGAGAGTCTGAACAGTAGTCAAAGTGTTGTAAAATAGGCATTTTTTGTCATCTTTTATAATTATTCGTTTTTGAAGCCCCTCTTGACACATACGCACTGGATCACTATATGCCTAGGTAATTAAGCAAAAGATATTAAATATTTAGGAGATTAAAAATGGATTTTCGACCTTTACATGATCGTGTTCTCGTAAGGAGATTAGACACTGAAGAAAAAACTGCTGGAGGGATTATCATTCCTGATACAGCTCAAGAAAAACCTCAAGAAGGACAAATTGTTGCTGTTGGGTCAGGAACAAAATCTGAAGATGGAAAAGTTACACCATTAGATTTAAAAGCGGGAGATATTGTCCTATTTGGAAAATGGTCTGGCACTGAAGTCAAAGTTGATGGGGAAGAGCTATGTATCATGAAAGAGTCTGACATCATGGGTGTCATTGAAAAAAAATCAAAATCAAAATCAAAAAAGAAAAAATAAATCTTAAATCAAGGAGAATAAAAAATGGCGGGTAAAGATATACATTTTGGCACAGAAGCAAGAAACAAAATGCTTAAAGGTGTTAACGTTTTAGCTGACGCAGTTGCAGTAACATTAGGTCCTAAAGGAAGAAACGTTGTCATGGATAAATCTTTTGGTGCACCTAAAAGTACAAAAGATGGAGTTTCAGTTGCAAAAGAAATCGAACTAAAGGATAAATTCGAAAATATGGGAGCCCAAATGGTTCGTGAAGCTGCAAGTAAAACAAATGATGTTGCAGGTGATGGAACTACAACAGCTACTGTACTTACAAGAGCAATAGTTACTGAGGGCTTAAAATTTGTTGCAGCGGGAATGAATCCAATGGACTTAAGAAGAGGAGTAGACTCTGCAATAGATGCTGCAAGCGATGCCATTAGTAGTTCATCAAAAAAGGTTAAAACTAGTGCTGAAGTAGCACAAGTTGGCTCTATTTCTGCAAACGGTGAGGCTGAAGTTGGCGCTATGATTGCGAAGGCAATGGATAAAGTTGGAAACGAAGGCGTTATAACAGTTGAAGAAGCTAAAGGTCTTGAAACTGAACTTGATGTTGTTGAGGGTATGCAATTTGATAGAGGCTACCTATCTCCATATTTTGTGACTAATGCAGAGAAAATGACAGCTGATCTAGAAAATGCTTATATTCTTCTTCATGAAAAAAAATTAACAAACCTACAACCAATGCTTCCTCTATTAGAAGCTGTAGTTCAAGCGGGAAGACCACTTGTAATTATTGCTGAAGATGTTGAAGGTGAAGCGCTTGCTACATTGGTGGTTAATAAGTTAAGAGGTGGATTAAAAATTGCTGCCGTAAAAGCACCAGGTTTTGGCGATAGAAGAAAAGCAATGATGGAAGACATTTCTATTTTAACCGGTGGTCAGGTCATATCTGAAGACTTAGGTATTAAATTAGAAAATGTAACCATTAATGATTTAGGGACAGCAAAAAGAATTAGTATTGATAAAGAAAATACTACAATTGTTAATGGTGCTGGAACTAAAGCTGATATTCAAGGTAGATGCTCTCAGATTAGGAAACAGATTGAGGAAACAACATCTGACTACGACAGAGAGAAGTTACAAGAACGTCTTGCTAAATTAGCTGGTGGAGTAGCTGTAATCAAAGTTGGTGGAGCTACCGAAGTTGAAGTTAAAGAAAGAAAAGACAGAGTTGATGATGCTCTTAATGCTACTAGAGCTGCAGTTGAAGAAGGTATCGTTGCTGGGGGTGGATTATCACTTCTAAAAGCAGCTGGTGCACTTGATAAGGTCAAAACTGCTAACGCTGATCAAAAAGCTGGGGTGGATATTGTCCGTAGAGCATTAGAAACACCAATTAGAACAATTGCAAACAACGCAGGTGTTGATGGATCTGTAATTGTTGGCAAGCTTAAAGAGGGCAAGTCTTCAACTGAGGGTTATGATGCTCAGTCTGATAAATTTGTCGATATGTTTAAAGCGGGAATCATTGACCCAACTAAAGTTGTAAGAACAAGTTTACAAAACGCTGCATCTATTGCCGGTGTTTTAATTACAACTGAAGCGATGGTCGCAGATGCTCCTGAAGATAAGGCTGCTGCGGCACCTGCAATGCCTGATATGGGCGGCATGGGCGGCATGGGCGGCATGATGTAATAATCGTTCACGATAAACTCAAAAAAAACCCGGCCTAGCCGGGTTTTTTTTATTCAAACTTATTAATAAAGTTTTTATAATTACTTTCTATTTCGTTATCCCACTCCGCAACTTTTGAAGAAAAGATATTTGCTGATGATTTCAGGATTATGCCATCATCAAGAACTCTTAAATTGTTAGCCCTTAGTGTTTCACCTGTTGATGTTATATCAGTGATAATTTCTGAAAAACCATTAAAAGGCGCGCTTTCAGTAGAGCCATCACTTTCAACAGTTCTATAATCAACAACTCCACATTTAGAAAAGAAATTATTTGTTAAATTCTTATATTTAGTTGCTACACGCAACCTTTTTGAATATTTATCTCTGTGATTATTGCTCACTTCTTCCAAATCAGCCATCGTCATTACATCAATCCAGATATCCGGTACAGCAACAACCAGATCCGCTTTTCCAAAAGTTAACTCCAGATCCTTTGTTATTTTTGAATTAAAATTGAAAATTTTTTCTTGTATGAGGTCATCACCAGTTAAGCCTGCATGAATTGATCCCTCATCAAGTCTATTGGTAATTTCTTTAGCACTTAAAAAATATAGAACTGTATCTCTTAGTCCCTCTATTGTACCAATATAATCTCTATCATTTACAAGATTTTCAAAAGTAATATTTTTATCTAGAAATAGTTTCTCCATGTCTTTTCTTAATCTGCCTTTACTAGGTAATCCTATCCTTAATTTATTTTCAAATTTCATGATTATATAATTTTACTTAAGTTATTATTATTTGTTGCAAACCCTATAGCTGACAGATTGTTTCTGGACCCTAAAATATTAAGTAACTTATCGTATCTTCCACCCGTTATTAACTTTAAATTGCCTGATTGATCATAGATTTCGAACATAACGCCATCATAAAATTCAATTGAATGTCCAAAGTCATTGTTAAAATCAATTTTAGATATATCCATTTCAGATGAGACAGCGTTCTTGAATTCTTCAATGCCATCAATCTCTTTTTTAAAAAAATCAAGCTTTTGATCACTTACAAACTCTCTTAAAATATTCGGAAAAGTATCAAGAGAAGCGTTTAAACCTAAAAAATTTTTAATCAGATTTACAATTTGTTTTCCATTACTTTCAGAGACGATGTTTTCACTTTTCTCCTGAAATCGTTTGACGATTTCTTCAACTGTCCTTGAGCCTGAACCAGAATTGCTATTAGAATTAATTAGATCAGCCAAATTTCCACTTGAATTGGCATTCAAACCTAGTTTTTCATTGATAATTTCATCTTTTTTCAAAATGTCATAACCGACACCTTGCCCTAATCGATTTAACAAACTATCAAAATATGTTCTTCTAAAAAAATGCCTGACAATTCTTTGTTTCCACCTGTTCGGTAAATCTAAATAACTTATAAAACTATTAAAGATGTTTAGACTGCCTATTTTAATTTGGTATTCATTAATATTTAATTTTTCTAGAATTTTGACTGCTGTTTTAAGCGCATATATATCTTTTTCATAAATAGTTTTTAGCTTTTTTTCTGTAAAAATAATTTCAACCCCTGATTGGTTTAATTCAATTGATGCATCATTTATTCCATTGGTTGACCTAAATACTGGTCCACTGTAGCATAAATTAGCTTCATTTATTTTATCATCACTTTTAATAAAACTTTGACACGTAGGGATCGTCATATCTGGTCTCAGACATTTTTCCTTGCCTGAACCGTCTATAAAAGAATACATCTGACTTCTGATTTCTTCTCCCGATGTTTCATAAAAAATGTCAGAATCATGAACTAAAGGAAGCTCTACATATTGAAATCCTAACTCAATAAAATAATCTTTTAATCTAATATTTAATTCCTGTAGTGACATAGCTCAAATTTTTAGTATTTCCTTTAGAGCGCTTACTAAATCCTCTCTAATTACTTCTTTTTGACCTGCTTTAGTTTCTTTCCATTCTTCACGTCCAGTTATATTTTTTGAAATCTCACTTCCCTCTTTTAAATCTTTAAGTGATATTTTATTATTTTTAATTTCATCATCACCTGCAATTACAACTGCATCAGCTTGCTTGCGATCGCAATATTTAAGTTGCTTAGCTAAGTTTTTTGAGCCAAAAGAAATCTCGCAGGCCATGCCTGCATCTCTAATTTCAGATGCCATTCGAATATACTCAGATAAATTATTATCTCCTAAATTTGCTACAATTACTAAAGGTCTCGATTTGGCTTTAATGAGATCCAACTGCTCTAGAGCGACAATAAGCCTGTCAACACCAACAGAAATGCCAGTAGCGGGAACGTCCTCTTTCCCAAATCTTGATATCAGTTTGTCATATCTTCCTCCTCCAGCCACTGATCCAAAAACTATAGTTTCACCTTTTGTATTTTTTACATCGATTAATAGTTCGGCTTCAAAAATCATGCCTGTATAGTAATCCAATCCCCTTACAATGGATGGATCAAATGAAATTGGATAATCTGCAAAATTCTCTAAATAAGAGTTAAACTCATCAATATCATCACTCGTTTGCTTCTGGTCGTTCATAAAGTCTAAAATCATTGATGCTTGTTCATTATCAAGACCTACACCTTCCATAAAATCACCAGATTTATCTTTCCTACCCTCACATAATAACTCTTTAACACCTTCATCACCTAGACGATCCTTTTTATCTACTGCTCTAAGAATTTTTGATTCAACTTCTTTCGAAGCCTTTATTTTCTCAAAAAGGCTTGTCCAAATTTTTCTATTTGAATATTTAATTTTAAATTGAGAGTCATTTAAACCAAGTCTTCTCAAAATATTTACAACCATGACGCATAATTCAGCATCGATTAGATTTGATTGAATTCCGATAACATCTGCATCAAATTGTAAGAATTCTCTGAATCTTCCAGGCCCTGGCTTTTCATTCCTCCATACTATTCCGGATTGATATCTTTTAAATGGCTTCACTAAATTTTGATAATTCTGTGCAACATATCGTGCTAAAGGAGCTGTAAGGTCATATCGTAATGATAGCCATTGACCATCTTCATCTTGTAACGAAAAAACTCCTCCACTTGGTCGATCTATATCAGGCAAAAACTTGCCCAGACTATCAGTGTATTCAATGGATGAAGTTTCTAATTCAACAAATCCAAATTTTTGACACTCTTCCTCTATTACCTCAGTAACTATTTTTCTGAGAGTCAGGAGTTGTTTCTCACTGTCTTTAAACCCTCTAGGTAAAATAGCCTTGGGTTTATTGTTATTCTTAGTCATACGATTCCAATCGTTAGTACGATACTACAAAGTTAGTTTATTTAATATAAAAAGGGGTTGTTGTTCGCTGACGCTTTTTGTTCAGCAAACTTAGATATGAATATGATGATGTGTATAAACAATCATGAACAGTGAAATGCCTTATTTATTCAAAAAAGTCAAATTTTTATAATTTTTATTATTAAGTGAAGCCGAAATACTCTATTTTTATTAAATGATTACCACTGAAAACAGTAGAAAATTAACTGTTATTTATGCTGCGCTTGGCCATCTATTGATGCACATGTTTGCTGCATTTTACTTTGTAATTGTTCTTGCAATTGAAGATGAGTGGAAATTTTCATATGACGAGCTTTTAAATCTATGGTTTCTTGGGTCTCTTCTTGTTGGCATAGGATCTTTACCAGCCGGATGGATTAGTGATCGATGGAGCCGTTCAGGAATGATTGCAATAATGTTTTTAGGTCTAGGCATTAGTTCAGTTCTTTGTGGTCTGAGTGGGAATAAATTATCTCTTTTTATTAGTCTATCCTTGCTTGGCTTATTTTGCTCAATATATCACCCTGCTGGAATATCATGGATAGTTAATACATCAAAAGAAACAGGACGTGCACTTGGTTTCAATAATATATTTGGAGGCGTAGGAATTGGATTGGGAGCTTTTTTTGCTGGTATTTTAATTGATCAAATTAATTGGCAAGCTGCATTTATATTCCCCGGAATAATTTCTATTCTAACAGGCTTATGTCTCTCATATCATTTGAAATCAGGAAAAATTTCATTGACTAATATTAAATCAGAACAATTTCGAGATAATCCAGAAAAAAATCAAATGCTAAAAATTGCGATTATAATGCTTGTAAGTATTACATGTTTGAGTTTTGTATATCAAATTCTTCAAACAAGTTTGCCTAAAGCAATTGATATCAGACTGTCAAACAGCTTAAACCTCTCTACGTCTGAGATTGGATATATTGTAGCTGCTATTTATATTGTAAGTGGTTTAATGAACTACATAGGTGGTATTTTAACAGATAAATATTCTGAGAAAGTAATTTATGCTATTGGCATCATCGGACAAGGCGCACTTCTTTTATTCATTGTTAGTCTATCAAATTATTGGTTAATTGTTATCAGTCTCATGATTGTTGCTTTTAATTCAAGTATACTTCCAGCAGAAAATTTATTACTGGCTAAATTCTCGCCAGAAAAATATCAAAGTCTCGTATATGGTATAAAATTCATTGTTTCATTCTCCGTAGGGCCAATAGCCCTAATCCTAATTTCTAGAAGCTATGAAATAAGCGGTGAGTTTGGATTTCTTTATTTACTTTTCGGATTTGTAATGATCCTGCTCTTTTTGATCGTACTCACTCTTCCCGTAAAAAAATCATTAGTTGGTACAGCTGGGTAGACTTGAACTACCGACCTCCTGGTCCACAACCAGGCGCTCTAACCAACTGAGCTACAGCTGCATAAGTGGTGGCTCGAGGTGGATTTGAACCACCGACACAAGGATTTTCAGTCCTTTGCTCTACCAACTGAGCTATCGAGCCTCACGTTAGTAATGTAAGTCTTTTATTCTATAAGAAGTATTCGTGCAAAGAAAATATTCTTATTGCTAATTAATTAAGCTTTTCATTTAGTCTGCTTATCAAATCCTGCACACTTTTTAATGAATTTAATTCATCAGCATCAATCATCAGCTGATAATTATCGTCATTTTTAATATAAACGCATGGTAAGTTGATTTGCTTAGGTACAAACTCTAAGTCTTCGAGATGGTCAATGTAATAAAATCTGCTATTAATTTTTAGCGACTTAAGATAATTACCCCAAATCTTTTCCTTACCTCGATTGTTATATGTGATAGAGCACAAATGACATTCATACGTACTTGGTGAAATTATTTTATGACCCCAATCTATGAGGGCATTGAAAATGCCACTTTTTGCATTGTAAATAAAAATTAATTCTCTCATGAATTAATTAGACCTACCGAACCCAATAGATTATTAGTTTGAAACAATGGTAAACCAACAACATTTGAATACGAACCATTTATTGACTTGATGAATACTTCAGCAAAGCCCTGAATTTTGTATGATCCTGCAACATTTTTCCATTCATTTGTTTTGATGTAGTTATCAATATCTTTTTTGTTAAGCAGTTTAAAATTGACTGTAGTTGTGACACTCCTACTTATAACTTTATTCTTAGTATCTCGTAGGCACAATACGGTTGAAACGCGATGTCTTCGACCCGATAATTTATTGATATTTTTCCTAGCAATAACTTCATCATTTGTTTTATCAATTATTCTTCTTCCACTATAGGCAATAGTATCTGCCGTAAGAATCACAGCATTTTCATGCTTCCCATCAAAGTGCTTCATCTTTTGAGTAGCTATTCGTTTACAGTAATCTAAGGGCAATTCCTTTTTGTTGATCGTCTCGTCAATATTTGGTGAGATTATTTCATCGGGTTTAATCCCAAGAATTGATAGCAATTCTAATCTTCTAGGAGATGAGCTGCCTAAAATAAATTTCAATATATTCTCTTAGTTATTTATATCTAAATATTATTCTACCTTTAGTAAGGTCGTAAGGTGTGATCTGAACGAGAACTTCGTCACCTGCTAAGACTCTAATTCTATTTTTTCTCATTCTACCAGCTGTATGTGCCAAAACTTCATGGCCATTTTCTAGTGCAACTTTAAACATTGCATTTGGAAGTATATCAGTAACTTTACCCTTAAATTCTAAAATCTCTTCTTTTGACATAAATTATTTTTTTGTAAGCCTATATTCTATTGACCTTGAATGTCCGTCAAGACCTTCATTATCAGCGATTGTCATAGCACTATTTCCAATTTCTTCAATACCTTCTTTTGTAAATTCAACAAGCGATATTTTCTTTAGAAAGTCAAATACTGATAGTCCTGATGAAAATTTTGCACTCCTTGATGTAGGCAATACATGGCTTGGACCAGCAACATAGTCACCTAATGCTTCGGGTGTATTCCTACCGAGGAATACTGCGCCTGCATTAACAATATATTTAAGAAAATCTCTTGCATTATCAATAGCAAGCTCGAGGTGTTCAGGGGCTAATTGGTTTGAGATATCAAAAGCCTCTTTAAGATCACGTACAACTATGATTTTACCGTTTGAATCCCAGCTTGCTGACGCAATTTCTTTTCTTGGAAGAGACGCTAATTGACTAGGCACTTCTTTTTCAACCGCTTCAGCTAATGCCTGATCAGTGGTAATTAGAATGCTTTGAGCACTTTTATCATGTTCAGATTGGGCGATCAGATCAGCAGAAATAATTTTTGGATCACTATTCTGGTCAGAAATTACAACTATTTCAGAAGGTCCTGCAAACATATCAATTCCGACAAATCCTGAGACTTGCCGTTTTGCTTCAGCGACGTAAATATTACCAGGTCCAACGATTTTATTTACAGGTGCCACGCTTTCAGTTCCATATGCCATTGCCGCGACTGCCTGAGAGCCACCCATGCAATATATTTTTTTAATACCAACAATTTTTGCGGCATATAAAACTGATGGATTGATCTGTCCGTCAGTTAATGGTGTAGCCATTACTATGTCTTTTACACCTGCAACCATAGCCGGTATTGCATTCATAAGAACTGTACTAGGGTAGCTTGCTGTTCCACCTGGTACATAAATCCCTGCTGTTTCCAAAGGCTTCCACATATATCCAAGAGTAGATTTTAGATTATCATTAAAACTTAAATCCTGTGGTAATTGTTTTTCATGGTATGTCCTAACTCGATCTGCCGCTGTTTGAATAGCCTTGCATATCTTTTTAGGTAATCCATCTGTCTGATTGTTGATTGCAGTTTCATCTAAAATGAAGTTTGATTTTGAAAGTTCATTGCGATCAAGTTGATTGGTATATTCTATTAAAGCATCATCACCTTTGGTTCTTACATCATTAATTATTTTAGCTACAACATCTTTTACATCTTTGTCATCTGACCTATTAGTATTTACTAAATTTTCAAATTCCTGTGGAAAGCCTGAATTGCTTGTATTAATTATTTTATTCATTAACTTGTTCTTCTGTACTCCAAGGGTTTCCTTGATCATCTAATTTGCACCGAATAATTTCAGTTTCGAGTTTTATAATTGCATCATTTTTGAAAAGCAATTCAATTTCAATATTTTTTGACTTATTGGGATAATAGTTAAAAGTCAAAAGTTCTAATTTCTTTGATTTGTTCAATTGATCGATATTTTTTGAGTAAACTGATATGACATCCTCAAAGCACAGAACAGCCTTAATACGCTGATTGACTTTATTTACGATTTTTTCTTCCCACATAAATCGTGTGATCATTAAAAAAAATGATCTTATTGATGGCAGATATTTAATATCACTTACTTCAATGAGTCCGTCCTGCAATATTGTCCCAATAATTTTTAATTCATCAGTATCGATTGCATTCAAATTCATATTTTTTAAACCCGCTTAATCTCTGCTCCACATGCTTCTAATTTTACCTCAATTTGTTCATATCCTCTATCCAAGTGATAGATGCGATTTAGGGTTGTTTCACCTTCAGCTGCTAATCCTGCTAAGATTAAACTTACAGAAGCTCTTAGATCAGTTGCCATAACTGGAGCTCCTCTAAATCCTGAGCAAGGATTAATAATTGCTCTTTTGCCATTAATTTCGATATTTGCTCCCATTCTATTCAATTCAGGTACATGCATGAATCTGTTTTCAAATATGTTCTCGTCTATGACTGACTTAGTTTTAGCCATAGACATTAAAACCATCATTTGCGCTTGAACGTCTGTTGGGAAACCAGGATATTCCTTTGTTTGAATTTCAATACCTTCACTAATATTAGATTTATTTACTGTTACACTATTTTCATCAAAAATTATATCAACTGGTAATGTCTTTAAAGTCTCTAAAACATTGCTAATGTGTTCAATGTTTAAATTTTCTATTTTAAGTCCATCTCCTGCTAATGCTCCAGCTATGATATAAGTAACAGCCTCGATACGATCAGGAATAATAGAATAGATTGAGCCGTTCAAAGTTTTTACTCCTTGGATCATAACAGACCTATTGTCACCAAGTTCAATTTTTGCTCCCATAGTATTTAAACAATTAATTAAATCAATCACCTCAGGCTCTAACGCGATATTAGAAATTTCAGTTTCACCACTTGCTAATGACGCTGCCATAATAATATTTTCAGTAGCGCCAACAGATACTTTAGGAAGTTCGATCTTATTTCCAGTCAGTCCTTTAGGTGCGCTACATTGAATATATCCTTTTTCCAATTCAAAAGTTGCACCGAGCTTTGTGAGTGCGTCTATATGAATATCGATTGGTCGAGCACCTATAGCGCAACCTCCAGGAAGTGATACACTCGCCTCACGCTTTCTTGCAAGTAAAGGTCCTAGCACTAATATACTTGCTCGCATCTTTCTCACTAAATCATATTCAGCAATAGTTTTTTCTGTATCTGAATATTGAAGCGTAATAGAATTTTTATTATTTTCACTTTTTGCGACATTAACTCCAAGAGATGATAAAACCAAACTCATAGTTTTTACATCAACAAGATCCGGAACATTTGAAAGTTCTAATTTTTCATTAGTTAAAATACTAGCAGCCATAATGGGTAGAGCAGCATTCTTTGATCCACTAACAGGAATCACACCCCTTAGAGGTTGTCCTCCATTTATAACAATTTTCTGCATTGAATTTTATAGCTTGGGAAGAGTAACGCCAGTTTGTTTCATGTATTTCCCTTTTCTATCCTTGTAGGAAATCTCAGGCGGAGCCTCTCCTTTATAGAATAGGAACTGACAGCCTCCTTCATTTGCATATATTTTTGCTGGCAGTGGTGTTGTATTTGAAAACTCTAAAGTTACATGTCCTTCCCACTCGGGCTCCAAAGGAGTTACATTAACTATTATTCCACATCTTGCATATGTTGATTTACCTAAACAAACTACTAACACGTCTCTTGGAATTCTGAAATATTCTACGGTGCGTGCTAGTGCAAATGAATTAGGTGGTATGATGCATTCTTTGCCTGGTCTATCAACAAAGCCTTTGTCATCAAAATTTTTAGGATCAACTAAGGCTGAGTCAACATTTGTAAATATTTTAAAATCTTCAGATACTCTTGCGTCATATCCGTAAGATGACAATCCAAAGGAAATAGTCCCATCTTTTTTTTGTCCATCTACAAAAGGTTCAATCATGCCTTGTTCTAAAGACATTTTTTTAATCCAGTTATCAGACATGATGGTCATCTTATTTTTCTTCTTTCTTTCGTTGATATTCTTTTCTTTTTCTTAAATTCTGTCTCAAAGCCTCAGATAGTCGTTCAGTATCATTAAGCTTTTTATTCTTTTGCTCTTCCTTCGAGGAACTGTTTGATTTCATCTTTATTCAACCCTGCTTTTTTAAGCTCTTTAACAAGTTTTTCTTCTTCTTTTTTATCTGTATTATCAGCTTGTTTGGACTCTCTTTTTTGTTGTTTTGCCATCGCGCGCTCTCCGCGTTTAGACTTGTAATCGTGATGAATGCCCATAATTATCTCCGTGAATTGCGCTACTTTATACAATTTTTTTATAGGATTCTCTAGTAAAAACAAGGAGTGCTATTGAAGGATTATTTTCTAAGCTTATTGCTAGTCTTTAATGAACAGATCGCTTGAAAAATCAGAAAACTTTTCTGAACCATTTTCTGTAACTCTCAATGAGTGACTCGCTTCAACACCCCAACTACCGAATTGCATTACTGCAATCATGTGGAATGTGACATTTGGATGAAGAATAGTTTGATCTCCTTTAGAGATATTTATTGTATGCTCACCCCAATCTGGAGGATATCCTATGCCAATTGAATATCCAGTTCGAGATTCTTTTTTAATGTCATGCTTGTCAAGAACAGCCCAAAATTTTTGTGCCACATCATCAGCTGTATTTCCAGGTTTTATTGCTGAAATGCCTTCGTCTAAGGCTTCATTGGTAGCTTTAATAGCGTCAATTTGTTTTTGCTCTGCCTTACCAAGCAACACTGTTCTTGCTAGTGGAGCATGGTATCTCTTATGAACACCAGCTAGTTCAACAATTGTAGCTTCGCCCTTAACAAACTTCTCTTGTGTTGCAGTTAAATGAGACGCAGATGTCCCTGCGCCAGTGGGTAATAAGGTGGCGATACTTGAATACTCCCCACCAATTTCAGGTGTACCATAAAACATTGCTTTTTGAATTTCTCCAACTGCATCACATTGTCTAATTCCTGGATTTATTGTGTCAATTGCAGTTTGCATAGCTTGATCGGTAATCAATGCTGCATTTTTCATTAGTTCAATTTCATTATCTGATTTTATAAATCTCACCCAATTCACAAGCCTTTCAGAATCTTTAAGTGATGCATCAGGCAATCCGTCAATGAGTTTCTGATAACAAAAAGCTGTAAAATAATGACTATCCATTTCAAGACCAATTGATTGATTATCCCACTTTTTATTTTTAATGATCTCAATAAGATAATCATAAGGATGGTTGGGCCATGTATGGATATATTTTTCTGCATATACAATAATATTTTCTTGTGACCAACAGCTCTGCAAAAATGCACCTCCAGCGTCTTGATCTCTTACAAACAAAAATGGCTCATCTAAATCAACATGAACTAAAACACATTGCGCATAATAAAATGACCATGCATCATATCCTGTGAGATAATTCATATTTGCAGTATCTTGCGATATTAACAGATCTATCCCTTTTTCTTGCATCGACTTCTTAACTTTAGCAAGTCTGTCACTATATTCGCTTTTAGGAAAAATCATAAATCTAGGATAGTCGTTCACAAACAAGTTTGGTCCAGAAAGAGGACCCGATCACAAGAAGTTTGTCATTAAAGTCGTATGTAGAAGAATGTAACGACTGGCCGTGTGTTCCCTCTGTTCCATTGCCAATAAGTATGTAACAACCTGGTTTAACCATTAACATTTGAGCAAAATCCTCAGAAAATAATTTTGGATCACAATTTCCGTCAACATTATCAGTGCCAACAAGATCTTCAGCGACCTTTGAAGCAAAAGCTGCTTGATCAGTTGTATTTATTGTCATGTTTGTTCGAGTATCGTATGTAAATTCGAATTTTATACCGTGAGCGTTGGCAATACCTTCAACAATATTTCGCATACTGTCTTCAATAATTTTATTGGCCTCAGGCGATAGTGCTCGAGCATCTCCAGAGATTATAGAATGACCGGGTAAAATATTTTCATTTCCATCAGACTCAAATTTGGTAACAGATACAACACCATTCATTGCTGGGTTTAATTTTCTTGAAACTATTGATTGTAATGAAGTTATAATTTGTGTTCCTACTGCTATCGTATCCACTCCCATGTGCGGTAACGAAGAATGTCCGCCCTGCCCCCAAACC
>ERZ802822.229-NODE-229-length-41171-cov-7.370419_pt1 | contig 41171 bp, 41 predicted proteins | sample MGYA00345649_ERZ802822 | MGnify/ENA primary metagenome ERZ802822 (study PRJEB30503, sample SAMEA104212359) | marine metagenome | biome: Westerlies Biome; feature: [SRF] surface water layer (ENVO:00010504) within the epipelagic zone...; material: water...
GCAGTACCCTATCGGCGACTTCGTCTTGATAGGGAGATTCAAAATCCCCCGGTGGAATGCTGCTGCTGCGCAGCAGCGCGTGCCAATTCGAGTCCGGCCCCGGGTACCATTCAACGCCTTTGCCATCCCCTGCTACGCAGCACCCTATCGGCGACTTCGTCTTGATAGGAGGATTCAAAATCCCCCGGTGGAATGCTGCTGCTTAGAAAGTTTCGATCACCAGTAGTTGGCCAGTCTGTCCCTAGAAGATGACTGACTACTTACAGGAATTTATTAATAGCTTTCTATTCGATTGTCTCTTTATTGATCGGCGGTATTGTTACCGGCGGTAACAGTAGCTCAGCCTTTTGGGCTCATGACCTTACCGAGCGCACCTCCATGTTGAACGATCCGCCAACCGCCCCCTCGGCGTCGGCTTCAGGTGGCAGTGGCGACTTTTTAGCACTAAACGGTAATCACCAATGAAAACTGACATTTCAAACACCTTTGCGAAAACGCAAACGATGTTTTTTCGATTTTTGGCAGACAAGTTCTTCGCTCGTCGCTACGGCCATAGAGCGGTTGTGCTGGAGACAATTGCTGGCGTTCCCGGGATGGTTGCTGGCATGTGGATTCATTTGAAAAGCCTGCGACAAATGCGTACGGGCTACGGGCCCATGATACGAGAGCTTTTGGCAGAAGCGGAAAACGAGCGCATGCACTTAATGTTCTTCATTGAAATCGCAAGGCCCAACATCGCTGAGCGATGCCTGATATTGGCCGCTCAGGCGATTTTCTGGAACTACTACTTCGTTCTGTACGTGTGCGCTCCGAAGACTGCTCACTTGATGGTGCACTACTTTGAAGAAGAAGCCGTTAAGAGCTATTCGAGCTATTTACAACTGGTAGAAAGCGGGGCCGTGGAGAATGTGCCGGCTCCGGATCTCGCCATTCAGTATTACGATCTGCCGTCGGACGCGCGCTTAAGCGACCTCATTCGATGCGTCAGAGCTGACGAGCAGCATCATGCCATCGTCAATGCGAGGCTCGCAAAAGCACAGAAGCTCGAGAGTGTTAAAAACGTTGGCAACAGTCCCTGTCAACAAACGGACACGTCTCGGCACACCGTCAGTTCCGAGGACAAGACGGCATTAGATCGCACGGCCTCGCTCGCACAACAAAAATGAGAAACTCTCCATATCTGCAATTCAGCCCGTCAAAAGTTGGCATCAGTATAGAAATGGGCTAGGTCAGACACTACGGCTCGGGTTGAAGGGTATTACCGCCGATCTAAGGTAAAGTGCGCCGTGGAGGTTGCCGACGAGAAAGGCGAAGGCAGCAAGATACGCACAGTGAAGGGGGGAAGATGGACATATCAGGACGATGCGAGCCGGGGTTCAGTAGCGTGCGGGCAGCACTAGAAAGCAATTTAGAGCGTGGCGCGGATGTTGGCGCCAGCGTCAGCGTCACATATCAAGATGAGACCGTTGTCGATCTTTATGGTGGGCACCTTGACGAAGCCCGCAGCCAACCTTGGCAGACAGACACCATTGTCAACGTCTACTCCACGACCAAAACCATGTCGTTTTTGTGCATGCTGATGTTGGCAGATCGAGGCGAGCTAGATTTTGATGCCAACGTGGCGACCTACTGGCCGGAGTTCGCAGCCAACGGCAAGGCAGACGTCAAAGTTTGGCACCTAATGAACCATGCCGCGGGCTTATCGGGTTTGGATGAACAGGTAGGCATCGAGACCTATACCGATTGGCAAAAGATGACTACGTTGTTAGCAGCTCAGGCCCCTTGGTGGGAGCCGGGCACCGGGGTCGCCTATCATGCGGTCACTCAAGGGTTTCTGCTCGGTGAAGTACTGCGGCGTATTACCGGTCAAACCATGGGCGAGTTCTTTGCGCAAGAAATAGCCGCCAAGCTCGATGCCGACTTCTACATTGGCGTGCCGGACGATGCTCTGCCCCGAGTTGCTCATCTAATACCGCCCACTGATTCGCGCCTCGGTGCCAATGTCTTTGCGAATGGCGAGCCCAGTATTGCCGCGCGCTCCTACGCCAGCCCGCGAGTGGCCGCCGAGGACAGCTGGACGCTGGCTTGGAAAAAAGCAGAAATTCCCGCCGCCAATGGCCACGGCAACGCCAGAGCCGTCGCGAAAATTCACGCGGTGCTTGCAAACTATGGTGAGTCAAACGGCGTGCGTTTGCTGTCTGAGGAGACCGCACGATCTGTCATGGTGCCGCGCATTTCTGGATTCGACAAAACCCTTGGCATGCAGGTGAGCTATGGCCTTGGCTTCGGTCTGATCCCTGCAGAAAACAATCGTCGTCGCCTATGTTTTTGGGGCGGCTGGGGTGGTTCATCGGCGATTATCGATCAAGACCATCGAATCTCCATCTCCTATGTGATGAACAAAATGCACGGTGGGCTGACCGGTGATGAGCGCGGCTATGCTATTTCACGGGCGGTTTTTAGCAGCGTCGCAAGTTGAGGAGAACGGCACTGGAGTTCCATCACCCGCCTACCCCCGGGCGAGAGCCATCTCTGCTGCGACTACTTCCTAGCACTCAAAACCTTCCACCAAGTGCATAGCCATCAATATCGCCTGCACTGCATGCACTAGCGATCGGCTGTGGTAGGGGGAATTTTTTCGGGGATTTCGTTAACTTTAGGGTTACGCGCAAAGCTGTTTTGCAAAAAAACACAAAATCAAGGAGCAAACCAATGACCATTGCCGCGATAACAATCTGGGAAGGGACACTGAAAGGTATTGAGATGTTGGTCGAGGGATCAAAGCTATCGGCGCCTATCCATAAGGAGATGGGCGCTAAGAACCCTCGACTATGGCGAACGTCTGTTGGCCCAGAAGTTCACCAAGCGATTTACGAAATGCATTTTGACTCGCACGAAGCATACGGCAGATTTACCGATAAAATGATGTCGTCTGACTGGTGGGCTGGAACATCCGAATGGATGCAAACGAACCACGGTGAGATAAAGAATATGGGCACAACAGTCTTGTATGACGCCTTGGCCGATTAGTCGTACAGGTAGTGCTTTGTCTGCCAGCAGCGGGTCTACGCCTCATCTGCAGCCCTCGAAACGGGATTCATAAACAGTCTTAGGAAGCAGGGGGAGCATGGCTGCTCCCCCTTAGGTACTGAGAGTAAGAAAATATTCCCTACTGTAGGGGTGCTCTTAGTTGTTCCCAAATACCATAAGGTCAACATAGATCGCGCGGTTTTCGATAGTTCTGATGTCTTTAACATCACTCAAGAACGTGGCGAGCGCTTCTGGCGCGTCTGGATTTGGAGTGAGCAAGTCTTCCATGCTGTTCGCGGAGATCGTCACGACGTGGGTCGTTGCGTCTTGCCCATTACCGTTCGTGGCAAACAGGTTCGTCGCTCCACGATCGCTAGCAGAGGCGCCAGTAAAGGCTTGCCATGCAGCAACGTACGCAGCTGGATCTGAAACCGCTACGCTCGTTGCTGAAGTATAGCGGCCTGGCGCGGGAACAATGTCATCATTGCCAGACGTGATTCCTGTTCCAATGAACATGGCTTCGGAAGTTAGCGTCGCGGCGGCACTCATTTTCGCGAGGAACGCCTGCATTTCCTTTGTTCCATTATTCATCGCATTCGTCTCATCGATTTGAGCCAGCGAGTCATAAACAACTGCTATCGAATGCGTTGAAGGGTCGGTGCCGTTAGCTACGTGCTGACGCAGAATCGCCGTTGCTGGATTCTTTTTCCCAACCGGGGAATTCCAATAATCGGTTAGCGCACCTACGACAGCACCAGGATCGGTGACGTTGAAGCTATAAACAAAACCGACAATGTTGCCGTCGGAGGTATGGTCATCGGCGTGCAAGTTCCCGCCAAGTAAAGCCAGAGCACAGGCTGTGAAGAAAGCAGTTATTTTTTTCATTGTTGTTTCCCTGAAATTGTTTTTATTGTGTTCGCATCACGGTGCATGCGGCCCACGCATTGCGAGCGCGACCACGCTAAAACACCTTCCAAACAGGATCAATGCTTTCAATATCCCAAGGCCTTGGGTTTAACGCGGCCGGGCGAGCGATTGGCCTGCACCAGTGCTTGCGCTAAAACCGCTGAATCGTAGGTTTTCTGGGCATTGCTGTGCGCCTAACGATGGACAGTTCATCTATCCCTACGAAGTGGCAAGCTCTCTCGCTGACTGCTGAGTAGCTCGCCTACGCATCTTTGCACTTCGATCTTTGTGTCATTGCGCGGCCGCAGTTTTTCTTTGCTTGATCTTCTTCAACCTGCTGCTGCGATTCGCTCGTCACACTGGTGCAGCCGCTGCAGGCCAAAAGCAAAGCCAACAAGATCCATGTAACTTTCATTGCTGCTCACCGTCTTCGGAGCTTTTCTTGCTGCGAAAAAAAAGTGGCGGAAGAACAAAGAGCAGTGGCAGAAAAAAGACCCCGGCATTGCTGCTGATTTTGAACACCAAATAGCAGCAGTAAAGTATCAGCGCAGTTATGAGAAGGTTACGAGCTAGCAGCATTGCAAAAGCCTAACAAAATACTCGCTCAGAGAATGCCCGAAGAGCCCCAAGCGTTGCAAAAAACTAGAGAATTGGAGCACAAAGTACTCAGTGCGTTGGCGAGCTGAGATGAGATGAGATGAGATGAGATGAGATAGCATCGGGTGGCCGGTCACGGCGTAGCGCAACAATAAGAGCACAGGACAACCATGCAGCCTAAATCCATTGATTTTTATTTCGACTACATCTCTCCCTTCGCCCATTTTGCTTGGCGTAACGTCACCTTGCTGGCGAAGCGATACGACTGCCAGATTCACGCTCATCCGGTGGTTTTCGGCAAGTTGCTGGACAAATGGGGGCAGTTAGGGCCCGCAGAGATCACGCCCAAACGAAAGTGGCTGCACCAGTATTGTCTTCGATATGCCGCATTGAACGGGTTTGCATACAACCCGCCCAAGTTCCATCCGTTCAATCCGCTCGCCGCTCTACGAATGTCGCTTAAAGAGGTGAGCGGCGATAATCAGCATCAGGTCATCGACGCAATATTCGAAGGAGGCTGGTGTCGAGGTGAGGACATTGGGGATCTGCCCACCCTCGTTTCTCTCCTTGAAGAACGCGCCATCGATGGCAACTACTTCAGTCAGCAGATTGCCGAACCCAATGTAAAACAGTTACTGGTGGATGAAACCAACATGGCAATCGACCTGGGTGTTTTTGGCGTGCCGTGCATGATTGTTGATGATCTTTTGTTCTGGGGTAACGATCAAATGGAGCATATTGAGTTAGTCCTAGCGGGCAAGGATCCGCTAGATAAGGACAAGCTCGACGTATTGGAAAGGCCCAGGGGCATTGATCGCAAAACCTTCCTTAAGCTGGACTAGGTATCGGCCAACAAGCAGGCCTTCACCGCGAGTATTCCTCGGTCTTTGCGATCCAGAGCGATGCAGCGAGCGTCGCCGCATCGCCGCATTGCTTGGCAGCGACGTGATTAGCCGCGCGTTTGCTCAACCATCCAGAGCTCACGGCCGTCGCAGGCAACGATGGTTTGGTAGCGAGCAAACAGTGCTCCCGTTTCCTCGCCACCGAAGAACTCTTGCATGGACTGTCCCATGGATTCCAGATTAGGGAATGCCGTTGCAACAACGACGTCTGCTGCATCGAGTTCGCTAACGAAATATGGGGTCCACAGCCAGGAGCGGAAGTTAGGGTTTTCCATCTTATCTGACAGCACGTTGAAGTCTTTGTACCAAGCGCGCAGGTCTTCAATGGACTTGTCGTCCTGATATTTGCAAACCCAAAGCTCAACGGGTGCCTCGCTGGACGACATGCTGTCGCCATGGTCATCTGCGAGCGCAGGGGCGGCTACTAGGGCCATGAGTAAGGTGATGAGTAGTTTCATTGTGTTTCTCGTTTTTCTCTTCTTATGTTTTCTTATGTTATGCCGTTGGCGCAGATCGTGGCGCTAAGCGTCTGACCGCGTCCGCTACTGGCGAGCGTAGCTTTTGAGGATGACATTTTGCGAGGTGTTCTTGACGTCACGCATGCGTCCAACATCCTGATTGAACTCCATGAACACTGGGTGCGCGGTTAAGCGCCGGGTTATCGCATTCAGCTCGGGGATGGACCGCGCACCCATCCAAACCCAATGCGTGAATCGGTCTCTGCCAAAGCGAACGCCGCCTAGGCCATAGGAGCGTAGCTCCACATCTCTGGAGATCTTCATCATCATCTTTGCGTAGGCGGCTGCATAGCGCGGCTGATTTTGTGGTTCCACCACAATGTCGATCTTTGAGAAGACCGTATCCTCGGTCCAATTGCTCTCGTCAATCGGCGCTGTCCCCATGTACTGGCTGATCGGCACGGTTCCCGATGCAGCGAGACTTTGCAGGAATGCCACGGCGTCAGGACAAGAGCGCATCAGTTGCGTTGCTTTCTCTTGATCTTCAGAGGTCTGAAAAGTGTTGATGATGAAGTGGGTTGACGGACTAGAGCCGTTAAACACCTCTTGCAGCAGCGCTACGTCCGCAGGGTACTGCTTGCCGCAGTCAGAAGCCCAAAAAGTGTCCATGGCGCTGACCAATGCAGCCGGATCAGCGACTTGAAGATGGTAAAAGGCGTAGAAAGGTCCGCCATCGTGATCGTCTGCGATCGCAGAGTTGAGGGAGAACAACATCGCTGTAGCAGCGACAAAAGCAATCAAGTTCTTCATGACTTTTCCTTTTGCTTGAAAAATTGTATTTGAGTCGAGTAAGGCACACGCTCGCTCTGAGCCTTTATTTCATAGCAACACCCCGCTTTCAACCATGTCGCAAAAACATCACCCCTTATCGTCGAGCTCTGCGGCGGTGGCCCCCTTTAGCTTGGCAAGCACACCGATCAAAACGCACCAGAAGGTCGTCCACAGTACGTAGATCGCAACATCCTCTACTGGGTTATGCACCTGTAGTAAAAACGTCACCCGCGCCAACACCCAGCACAACCAGAAGGTCACTAGGCGAGGGATCTGCGCCAGACCTAAAAAGAACCAGGCAAACACCCCGGTCACGGCAAGGGCTAGAAGCTGCGCCATGGGTACGGTGACGTACCAGAAGATATCGCCAGTGAGATCGACGCTCATTGGCATGGCGGGCACTAACACCGAGATGAACATGATGTCTTCCAGCACGCCGTTAATCAGGCCCGCAGCAACGATGGCGAGCCAACTTAGAATGACTTTAGCCTTTGTCATATCCCCTCATATGGCGCCGGGCGCCGCTAATCACTGGGCACCGAGGATATCGCGCACTTGCGATAACACGGTCTGCCAATCGGCTCGGGTTCGATAACCTTCTTCTGCCCATTTGGCCAATATTTCGCCTTCTGGCGAGATCAGCACGACACCCGGATGCGGGATACCGTAAGCAAAGGTGCCCTCGCCATATTCTTCGTTGCGAATACCCCACGCGTCGACGATGGCACCATCGTTGTCGCCCAACAGGGGATAGCTAATACCCCACTTATCATGAAACGTTTTGATGGTCTCGACGTCGTCATAAGTCATGCCGCCGACGCCCACACCAATGGCTTCGAATTTTTTCTGGATGTCACTCAGTTTCACGAACTGACGCATGCAGAATGGTCACCAATCGACGCTGCGATTAAATACAAATAACAGACCTTTGGGCCCTTTCAGGTCTGCAAAACCTTGGGTGCTGCCATTTTGATCATCGCCCTGCAGCATTGGGGCAGCAGAGCCGACGCTCGGCCCCCAAGCCTCGGCATAGGCCGAGTCGGCGTTCGCGTTGAAAGTCGCGGCGGTGAATAAGCCCGCGCACAGAAGAGAAATGAGTTTCGTCACAGAGGATTTAGCCTGCATTACCGCCCCTTTTGTTTTCTGGTTGCAGAGCAAACTAGCAAACTTCTCAACCGGGAGAAAGCCGCGTTGTCAGCCGCGTTGTTAAAAAAGGTGCTTGGGCCGTCACACTTCGAGAAGACCCCTTTATCAATAGGTGTTTTAACCTCGGTAGGCTTCGATCATGGCGATGCGCTCGTCGGTCTGCGGGTGCGTATTCAAGTACTTAAAGATCGCTGGCATGCCGCTACTGCCTTCGGCTTGATCGCCATACCAATCTTCAAGCTTCTGCATGATGTTGCGAAAGTGAATCGGGTCAATGCCAGCTTCGGTCATGGCGTTTAGCGCATAGCGATCGGCCTCTGTTTCAAACTCTCTCGAGTAGGCTAAATCGACGAGCACGGCTGGCGCTGTGACTAACAGATCAGAGCTGGCGACATCACCGGTGAGAAGAAACAGAAAAATCGTCACTACTGAGCCCTGTAAGGTACGACGCAGCAGATGCCGATGCTCCACGTGGCCCAACTCGTGATAGGCAATGGCGATCAACTCCTCATCATGATCGGCCAACTCGATGAGTTCATCGGTAAACACGATACTACCGTCAGGTAGCGCCAACGCATTGGGCACCCACTGACGAAAATGCAGGGTTACCGGCCCTTTCAACACATGCGGTGCGAGCACTGCGCGAATCCTCGCCTGCTCGCTTTCATCCAGTTCGCTGGGCTCTAGATAGGTCGCATCCAGCACGTCTAGAGTGTGGCTTCCTGTGCGACTCACCAGTTCGTCGGGCAAGCTGTAGGCAAGCGCCGTAGCGCCATTGGGCACGCCATAAACCACCACCCAGAAGACAAATGCCACGGTAAAAACCGTGGCGCCTGCGATCAACCCCAAATGACTTTCAAGCCGGTGGAGTAGTGAGGAGGCCGTACCCGAAACGGCAAAGAGCGCGTCGATCCCGTCGTTGTCATCGCTCTCGAATTGCGCAACAGGTTCCGACCCTGTCGCGTCGCCAAGGATGATGCTGCGCGGCGTGTTGCCCAGACGCGACGTTACCGTGACTTGCGCTAAGGCGAGGCGCCGAAGGATCTTATTCTTGGCATCACGAACCTCAACCCAGTCACGCAGCAAGTGCAGGGTCGCGGGCACCAACTTTGATGATTGGCCGTCGGAGTACTTACCTTCAATCATGACGAAACCTGGCCGTTAAATGGCACCGACATCGAAATCGAATACCTCGCCAAGTTCTTCACCCAGCGCACCGACCTGTTCTTTCTCCGCTGCGGCAAATTCTTCGAGAGATCCAGCGGCTATGAATTGAGTGTGGTCTGCTCGGTACTTAGCCATACGTACCTTGGCGAACGGCAAAAACAGCCCAAGGGTGATAACCGTAAGGATGACGTTCACAACAAACACTTTCAGATAACCCGGCACCTCAAGATTGGCCGCTAACTCATGTGCTTGAAGCGAGGTTGAGTTGTAGTAGACGTTCGTCAGCATGACTGTCAGATAAACCCCGGCCAGAACATAACCTGAAAGAGCAATGATCGGGCTGAGGGCACTTCCTACTCCGGTGCCCAGTAAGGTTAGTCCAACGGTTAAAAAAAACGTTGCGATCAGCACGCCAAGAAAAATCAGGACAATACGCCCGTAATCCCAAGTCTCGGCGTCAAAATCAAAGGCCGCGGTGCCGTAGCTGCTGTTTCGAACAATAAACTCACTACTTTTGAGTATGGCGTAGGGATACAAAATTCCTGCAGTCAGCATGCCCAATATCGGCCAAACCAAGAGCGCCATCACCGCCTCGCCGTAGGAGGCATCAAAGCGAAACTGAATGTTGCGATAGGCGCTCATACGATGATTGAAGGCCAGTGAGCGCACCACCAGTAGCGGCGTGATCGCCATCAATGCCAGTGCTAGCACCAAACCCGCCACAGGAAACAGCTCTGAAAGGACAATAAACGCTGCGAATACAACCACAGCAATGATGCGGCTTTTGAGAATGGTGATGGGGTCCGCCAGATAGCGAAAACTCTCACCATCAAGGTAAAGGTTGGAATAGAAGTAACGATTGTTGCGAACCTTGGCCCATGCGGAATAAATGCCAAGCGTTACGATGGTAAGCAGAATATTAACGATCCAAATCTTGAAGTACTCAGCACCATCGCCGCGAAATTCAAATGGCAGTTCTCGAGTTTCGCCGCTCGCTATCGCATCGCCTGAATCACCCATCGTTCCCGTCATACCCTCACTCATTGTCCCCCCTCTGTGTATCGGTTTTACGCGCGAGTTTTAAGCCTTCTTGTGTATTTTCGGAAACCTGCGCATTTCGTTCCACAACAAACCAATTGCCTTACAGATCGCCGGCTCGATCTGACGATTGATGGTCAGGCGAGAGGACGCAAAACGATCTTAGGGCGTGGCGAACAAAACCTCGGGATTCACCATGGTTTTCATTTCCAAGATATTGCCATTGGGGTCTTGCACAAAGAGCGTTTCCTGCTCGAATTCGGTGCCGATGAAACGGCGGTATGGTGCATCGAGGTAGTCGATGTCGGAAGCTTCAATACGCTGCTTTAACGACTGAAAATCTGTCTCGGTGAGATGCGCTCCAAAATGCGGAACCGCAACATTGCCCATGTCGACATCGTGACGCACTGAAGGCAGCGATTCGGTGCTCTGATGCAGCGTCAATTCATTGCCCCAGAAATCGATATCTACCCACCGCCCCGCTTCACGGTTGCCGGTCTTACAGCCCAAAATATCAACATAGAACTGTTCCGTGACGGCTAAGTCTCCAGCAGGTACCGCGAAGTGAAATGTGGCGCTCATGCGTGCTTCCTGTTCTTTTTGTTTGGCTATTTTCGCTCAATTATTCGTCTGCGCAACGTGAATGATGTTGGACACGGACAAAATCCGCGCAAGAAAACCCCAGCAGGCTTACCGCCGGGGTATCTCTGTTTACGTTTTTGCGCCCCCGTCTTTGCTTCTCCGTCTTTGCTCTTCGGCTTTTGTTCACCGATCTTCGTTCTCGGTTCAGCGCCAAGGCCAAGGACCTTTGGTGCGAGTTCCGCTCAATCGACCCCGGCGCCCTATTTGCCCGACGCTACCTACTTCAGCACGTAGGCCTTTACGAGGATCTCGCTCTTCGCGGTATCTAGTGTGATCACATCCAAGTTTTGCGATCCGTCACCGATTTGCACGATGTTATGCATTGTGATGGTGGCGCCTTCACGAAAGTAAAACCCAGCAAAGGTTCCAAAGGCGATGTCGTTATTGAGTACGCCCCGCCCTTGGCCAGTCACCGTGCCACTGGTCGAGTCCGTCATCGTTAAGTTGTAGGTGGTATAGACCTTGCCATAGGTACCCATGTCGCCAGTGGCCGTAATGGTCGTGGCGTCGTCGCCGAGGATCACAGACGTTACCTGCATCACCGCATCGGCTTGGCGTTTTTCCAGCTTCAGCGCGCCCTCGTGATGACCTGCAATGCCTGCAACGGGGATCAACAGGGTCAGTGACAGAAGAAGAGATTTGATCGAGTTTTTCATTGTTATTCCTTCATTAAATTTGCCTGACGCTCGTCAGGTAACCGAGTTCTAATCGGTTCACTACCGAAAAGAAAGCCTTTCGCCCTCGCAGTTTTCTTCGCTACCCGGTGCAACGACCAGCACACCCCTCGCCTACAGCTAAGCGTGACACTTAGCAGGCAGATCTAGTGTTGGGTTGCGGTCGAAAAAGCCAACGGGAATGAGATGAAAGCCGGTGTATTCAACAGGCATCACCGGCCAGTCCTCTGGGCGTGGCACATGAGTCAGAGCCACGGTATGCCACATGACCAGATCGCCCTCAGAAATATCACGATTATGCTTGGTGTACTCCGGCAGCCCACCACCGCTGTGCATCACCGTGTGCGCGCCAGCTGCGCTCATTTCATTCTCAGCGTAGGGCGTCGCCCACAAATGATGCTTACCAAAGGCGCCCCGCTTGCCGACGACGGAACTCTCCGCCGCCAGCAGGGACGGTGAGGCCGCAGGAAGCAGCTTGTAAGAGACTGGCTTGCCGAGACCGTTCAATGACTCAGGGTTTACAACCTTCCAGTGCCGACTCTGCTGCGGAGCGATGTTGCGCTTGGCGGACGCTTCGTCGGTGAGATGCCGAGAGACCGATTGAAACTGGGTGCCGTCAGGATTGCTGTCGCTTACCGGCAGCACTTCAATCTGGTTCTCAAACAGCGCATTTGGCCCGCCATCGAGATCCCAATCGAGCCTGAAGCAAAATACATGTTGGTGTACTGGCGATGCCAAACCTTCGGCAATCAGCGGCGACTGCGCCGGATTGTGGGTGGCCTCTGTGACCGCACTCACGCCCACAATACCTGTGAGTTTGATCTCCATCTGAATGGTGCCGTCTAGGTAGAGATACCAGTAAAAACCGTAGTCGTAATTGCCGATGGTGAAAATTGAGCTAATGACCAAGCGCCGTGAGCGTCGTACTTCACTGGTTTGGGACTCACTGTCGTAATGCTTCCACTGGATGCCGTAATCCTCCTCGTGCATGCAAATGGCATTTTCAACAGACTTCACCTTGCCTTCCCACGTCACCTGATGAACATCGAAGTAGAAAATCTCCCCAAGACAATCACAGCCGAGCTTTAGAGAGTTTACCAACATACCCATGTTGTACTCCGACGCATCAAGTACATGCTTCCAGGCATGCATATTGTCGCTGTCACCGTAGGGCACGATCATTTCAGACAGCGCCGCTCGATACAGCAGCGGGCGCTGTTGCAGCGAGAGCTGATGCAGCACCAAGCCATGCACCGGGTGCATCGAAACGGAAAACTCATAGCCCTGCCATTTCACCCGATAACCGTCGACCTCAAAACTCGGACCATCGGGCTGAGTAATTTCTAACTCTTTCAGATCTGTTCGCGTGCTCTGTTGGTGAGCGGCATCAAATCGCCCAGGATTTGGCGGCATGGGCACGACCCCCGCGTCCTCGACGCGCACAACCTCCCCAGCCGTCACATCGACGTGACAAATCAGGCCGTGAATCGGGCGCGCATAACCGTTGTCGGTCTTGTCCTCTCGCACAAAGGCAATACAGCGCACCGCGCGATGTCCTGGGGGAACTTCCGCAACCGCATAACCACCAGCAGGCCAGGGATCTATCTGAATATGCTCGAGATCCTCCTCGGTCTGGCAGGCAACGCCGCGCGCCTTAACCGCAGACAGCCACTCGGGATTGCTCTTGGTCAGCTGCACCGCAACACCCAAGTCATAGAAGCCGTAGGGTGCTTGAGCATCATTGCCGAGGCGTATCAGTCGCTCAATCTTGTCCTCATCGAGATTAACGTAAACCTCAAAGCCGCCATCCGGCGCGCTATCTGTGCCAAGGAACTTCACAACGCGAGGCACCGACTTACCGGCTTTTACATCGGCCTTGGCTGGTTCATCTAAGCCCGAAGAGCAAAATACCGCCGTATCGCCTGCGTGCTCGCGACGAAAAATTGCCACTGCCTTTTCAATTTCTAACGCCGTGAGCGGCGCAAATGGATTAGCCACGATATCTCCCTCTCTTTGTCTCAATTCGGTTGCCTGCGTTATTTGCGTGCATACCGGCTAACGCCAGCAGGCTGCAGACTTTGATAGCGAGAATCGTACCGTTCTTAGGCCAGCCGCGTAACCAAGTTCAGCTACGCAAGGTGCGACTGGGGTTCACTCGCCTGTTAGGACATTGACTGTGACCAGCGGCCCTCCCTACTGCAGAACTTCAGTGTTCACACTCAGGTCTCTACATTGCCCTTAACCAAGGGTTGGATCAGCAAACAAAATGAAATGAAGGCATAGGCGACGTTTGCCAGCAGCGCCAACAAATAGATCCAGCCTTGAGGACCGACATAGAGGTTATAGACCAGCGCCAAAATGGCGACGCAAAACGTGGCGAAGAAAATTCGATCCACACCATGCACAGAACTTTTCGGCCTGCGGGCACGAAAAAGAGTAATGGCCAAAAAGACCGAAGCGAAGAAAATATAGCTGGCGCTACTCACCCACCAAACAAAGCGATAGCCCTCCAAGACGTTATCGGCTTTCTGGGACATGATTAAGGGCACCATGGAAGCAAATAGCGCGATACCGCTTTGAATCAATAGATTGGCAAGCTGCTGACTCTTGGCTGCGGTCCAGTTGCCGGAGAAATTTGCCACAACGGCGGAAAAACCCGCCAGTGCAACCGCGACCTCTGCGATCACCATCAATATATCCAGCTCCATTTCTTTTCTCCTCGAGATACCTAGTCGTGTACCCATCCTGTGGCAGGGGTAGGACATATAGCCCCAATATATCTATGGGCGCGCACATTTAGCCCGTAACCGGATACCACTAGGCCTCACTAGGCCTCCCCTAAAGCCGATTTTTCCGGCATGCTCGACCGCTCACGTGAAATGTTTTGAGGATCTGCAATGCAAACCAACGCCCAGCAAAATGCTGAAAAACCTTGGCTTGGCGGACTCGACAGTTTCGATGTCAGTCGCGCCAGCATGTTCTCTAAAGACGTTTGGCGACCTTACTTCAAGCGCCTACGCGAAGACTCACCCGTGCACTTTCATCACGACTCCGCCTTCGGACCATATTGGTCAGTGACAACTTTCAATCACATCATGGCCGTGGACAAAAACAACCAACAATTCTCTTCCGCCAGCGGCATTACGCTGGTCGATCAAGACCCCAGCCTACCGACAACGAGCTTCATTACCGCAGATCAGCCTCGACACGGCCCAGAGCGCAAAGCCGTGCAACCTGTTGTGGCGCCCAAGAATCTGACCCATCTCGAATCACTGATTCGTGATCGATCCGTCGAAATACTTGAGAGCCTGCCCATTGGCACACCATTCAACTGGGTAGACGCGGTTTCCATCAATCTGACCACCCAAATGTTGGCCACGCTGTTCGGCTTTCCCTTTGCAGAGCGCTACAAGCTCACCGCATGGTCCGACAATTTCACCAACGGAGTCCGCAAGGGAGATATCGAGGGCGCCAAGGCCAGAGAAGCCATGATGCGAGAATGCCTTAGCTACTTTCAGGATCTTTGGCATCAGCGCAAGGCTGCGCCAGAGGCAGAGGCAGGGTTTGACCTGATTACATTGATGCAGCGAGACCCCACGACAGCGGACATGGTCGACCGTCCGATGGATTATCTGGGCAATCTCGGCTTGCTGATCGTGGGCGGCAATGACACCACCCGGAACTCCATCACCGGCGGCGTTCTGGCCCTCAATCAAAATCCGGCCGAGTACGAAAAGTTACGCGCCAACCCTTCATTGATTACCAGCATGGTGCCCGAGATCATTCGCTGGCAAACACCGCTCACCCATATGCGACGCACTGCCCTCGAAGACGTTGAACTTGGCGGCAAAACCATCCGCAAGGGCGACAAAGTAGTGATGTGGTACATCAGTGGTAATCGGGACGAGACCGTTATCGAGCATGCTGATGACTTCATCATTGATCGTGCTAACCCGCGCCACCATGTGTCATTCGGCTTTGGCATTCATCGCTGCATGGGTAACCGTCTCGCGGAAATGCAGCTGCGCGTGCTGTGGGAAGAGATCATGAAGCGCTTTAGACAGGTAGAAGTAGTCGGACCAGAGCAGCGTGTGCATTCGAACTTTGTCCGTGGCTATACTGAGCTGCCCGTTGTCTTGCACCCGCACTAGCCAAGTGCTCGCAGCCCTCGCGTTAGTGCTAGGGCTGGCATCACTGGTATCGCTAAATCAAACCGCATCGGCTTTTTACGTAGCGAAGACGCAGGCTGTCGAGCGCTACGAAAGATGTCTGGCCAACATCAGCGAGCAGACGGCGTCAGGGGATGCTTCCCCTACTACACGCAGTGGCATTTGGCCCTGCTTTCACCAGCAAATTACTGCCCGCAAGTACGATAACGAGCTTACTGCCATGGCAGCAATGGCGTCGCCAACGGCTAACCAACGGGCGCTTTACTCCATTGCTGTAATTTTCCTGCTTAGCGCATTCGGCGCGGCACTAAAACAGCGGTAGCGCCATACCAATAAGACAGCCCAGCGCACCGACCCAAACAAAGGAGCGCACATAGGCTGTACCCGCGAGGTAGAAAGCCAAGTACAGCACTCGCAGTACCAACCAGCCTTGAGCAAACACGAGTGCTTCTGACCCTTGCATTAGGCTAAGCACGGCCAACACGAGGAAAGCAGGCAGGGTTTCAAGCAGGTTGCCGCAGGCACGCTGCGCGCGCTGCACCAAGGCTGTGGTATCTGGCGCCTCATCACGAGAACTGAACAAATAGGCCACAGACACGTGGCCACCCGCCAGCGCGATAACGCTCGGCAGCAGAAGATGGACTAACAGCAGCACAAGGCTGAGCAGAATCATGTCGATCATGGTTTCCCCCTCATTATCGAATTAGGCAATCGCCTCCGATGACGCTAGACCATGGCCTGTGCAGTTACAAGGCAGCTACTGCTAAAGTCGGCGGTCTACAAGCGCGCAGCAAGAGACTGCGACCCCACCCGCGGCGAGCACAGACCATGACCGACACCTACACGCTTTATGGCTCCTATGCCTCTTACTACACCGCCAAATCACGCAGCCACTTGCGCAAAAAAGGCATTCCCTTTGTTGAACGCTTGCCAAGCGAGAACCGTTTTCGCGAGCACGTCCGGCCCACCTCGGGCTCTCATCGTATTCCCCAGCTACTCATGCCAAACGGTGAGGTAATTCAAGACAGCATCGCGATGCTGGATCATCTGGAGGCGCGCTTCCCTGAACTGCCAGCGATCCCGGCAACCCCCAAGCAGCGTGTCTTTGTGCACTTGATGGAACTGCTGGGCAGCGAGGGGCTTGTCGGACTGGCTTGGCGACACCGCTGGCTGTTCGAAGAAAACTTAGGCTTTGTGAAAGCTGACTTTGGGCGTTCTTTTCGTCCCCAAGGCAGCGATGAAGAATTACAAAAGTACGGCAGCCTTATTGCTGACCGGATGATGAGCTATGGGTTGCCGCCCACCAGCGAGGCTATTCGAGCAGAACTAGACGAGCAATACCTCGCCGTACTAAAACTGTTGGAAGCGCATTGTCGTCATTACCCCTATCTACTCGGTGGACACCCCAGCGCAGCCGACTACGCCATCATGGGCGCCATGCATGCACACTTGGGGCGCGACCCTGCGGGCCTTGCGTTCATGCAGCAACATGCGCCCCGCGTGTTTCGTTGGGTCGAGCATATGCTCACCCCAGACGTGCAGTCACCGGAGTTTCATGATTACCCCGTCGCCTATCCAGCAGAGGATGACATACCCGAAACAGCCCTCGCCTTTATACGGCACTTGCTGAGTGAGTACGGCGAGCCGTTCGTGCTGTCTAGCCTTGCGTTTCAGCAAGCGATGGAGGTTGAAAATCCCGCCGCTGGCCACGTCCTCGATGCGCAGACAGATCAACCCAAACTCAGGCCTACCGTCGTTTCGTTTAATGGCAGCACTCACGAACACAGGGCTGACGCACACGCTGTGTGGATTGCCCAGCGCAGCCAGCGCTACTTTCACAGTCTTGATTCCGCGACCCAGGAGCAAGTGATCGATACCCTCGCCTCCGACAACGCTCGTGCACTTTTGACCGTACCCACCAAGTGGGTGATCGAGCGTCGCGACAATCGCTTAACCGTTGGCGAAAGTCTCTAGCGGTAATAGTCAGGCGCTAGCGACAGGGTTTGAAACAGCGCGGCATCGTGCTCGATCCAAAACGTTGCGCCTGTGGCAGCCACTAACGCCTCAACCTTGTCCATTGCTGTCAACGTAAGACCTTTGTCGACATTAAACAGTGGCACACGGCGCTGCTCTCGGCTGATGCGAAAATGGTAGAGATCACCGGACAATATCAGCGGACCAAATTCGGCTAGCTCCACATACAGCACTTGGTGGCCGGGTGTGTGTCCGGTGGCGGCAATTAGCCGCACGGTGCCATCGCCAAACACATCAAAGTCACCATCAAGCACCTGGGTCGGCCGCTTGCGTATGTCAGCTAACAGCGCCGGATCATAGGCGGGCACCGCAGCATCGTTCGCAACCACGTCGTAGTCGCCGCGCTGCACCAACCATGTGGCGTTGGTTAGCTCGTTAGCAACCCCTACATGGTCAGAGTGAATATGCGAAAACGCCGCCAGATCGATGTTGGTTAAATCGAAGCCAAGATCCATCCCGAGCAATTGATCTTGCAACGTGCGCTGCAGCCGAAACTGCGTGCCGTTTTCTGGGTTTCTCTGCCAGCCGGGCATGTCAGCTACAGCCGACGGCAAACCCCCGTCCCATAGCAGCGTTCCCTTAGGGTGTTCGATAACGTAGCAAGGCACCACCAACTCTCGCACCGTGGTTTCGTTGTCGCCGACGCCGAAGTTCTGTACCGACGGAAAGAGAAAATCACCACAGTTAAATACATAGAGCCTCACGCCAGCATCCGTCACATCGTCTCGAGTTGCCGATGCAGACGCGGCCGCTGGCTGCAGTACGAAAAGTGACAGCACCAACGCGCAGCCTGTCAGCTGTGTTAGTAACGTTTTATGCATGTGTTGATGCCTCCCACGGAAAATCTTCATGACTCAATCAAGCCACAAGTGATGCCAGCACTCGGCGCTCGCCCTCGAAGGGACGCCGCCCGTGCATCACGCGATAGTTATCGACCAGCGCCACATCGCCCTGCTGCCACTGCAAATCGACCGTGAGTTCTTCCGCCAGTGCGACAGCCGTCTGCATGGCATCAATGTCCAGCGCCCCGCCGTCACCCAGCGTAATGGCTTTACGGCCGTCGTTGCGCGCATCTTGCCAACCAAAGAACGCCGCGATGAGTTGATTGAAAAACGAGCGGCTGCCATCAGCTAGCTCACGCACCGCTGGCAACACCGGAGTGGTGACGCTAAGGGCATCGTCAGTCTGCCATTGCCAAGCGTATCCAAGCTGAGCCAGTTTGGTTTCCGCAGCGGCCTTGCTCTCGGCGCTTAACGTACTGCGCCAACTTCGCCCCTGCCCCGAGGCCAAGTCATCATCGGCGGGCATGGTTTGCGAATACCGCACGCCCTTTGCTGCGCAGTCAGCGACGAACGCTGGCGCGAGCGCTGCCAGCCGCTCTAGCAACCAATCCGAACGACAAATGGGTGTGGCGCCGCCATGCTCGGCTGGCTGTTCGCAAAAGAAAAACAGCCGCGAGGGATAGATCGGCGTTTGCGCCATCTCGTGGTGCAAATAAATAGACACCTCTGGCGGCGCCTCGTTAGCGGTAAAGACTCGCTCGGTGCGATTACGACGCACGGCATTCGATAACGACTCCGCGTAAGTAAAGTTTGGCCAGTCAAAGGCCTGAATAAAGCGATCAAAGTCAGCGTCGCTCGCCAGCCCAAAGTTACGAAATACCACCGCCCCGGACTGGGCCAAGGCCGTCTGCACTGACGAGCGATGAGCGCTAGCCCAAGCCGCAGAGGCATCGGTGCCCATGGATTGCGCCGGAGCATAAAGCAGCGGAAACGCCTCCGCAGCACTGGCACCCGCAAGGTCGGTTGGTGCAATGACCGCCATCAATCGTAAATCGCGTGAAAGGTATTAAAAGCATCGGCACAAAATACGCCGGGGTCATTAAAGCGTCGATTTTTGTTCAGCGCTGCAATCGCGGCCATATCAGCCTGCGACAAGGCAAATGCCGACAGATCTAAGTTTTCCTTGAGTCGCTCAGGCTTGCTGGTCTTGGGAATGACCGCGGTGCCGCGCTGCAGTCCCCAGCGCAATACGACTTGCGCCGCGCTGACGCCATGACGCTCGGCAATCTGGGTTATCGCAGGTTCGGCAAGTGCGGACTCTTGCTCGGTGGCCATGTCTAGCTCGACATAGGACGCCGAGCCAAGCGGCGAGAACGCGGTAACCGCCATGCCGTAGCCTTGCGCCGTGCGTATTAGCGCCTCTTGGGTCAGGTACGGATGAGATTCAATTTGCAGCATCGCAGGCTTGATACGCGCGTAGCTCATCAGATCATGCAGCAAGCCGGTGTTGTAATTGCACACACCGATTTGCCTAGCGAGACCCTGCGCCACCAAGCCCTCCATGGCTTCCCATGTATCGCTCAGGGGCACCCCGTCGCGCTCCATGCAAAGCTCTACCGCATCAGGATCGTACAGCCATTCCGGCGGATACCTGTCCGCGAAGTCAACGTACTTCAGCGCAATCGGAAAGTGCACCAGATACAGATCGAAATACTCAAGCCCCAAGTCGTCGAGGGATTTTTGGCAGGCAGCAGGCACATGCTCAGGCCGGTGATAGGTATTCCACAGCTTCGAGGTGACCCAAAGCTCTTCGCGAGTGCATAGGCCATCGGCGATCGCTCGGGCGATACCCTCGCCTACTTGAGTTTCGTTACCGTAATCGGCCGCGCTGTCGAGATGACGGTACCCTGCTTCAATGGCGTCGTAGACAGCTTGGGCGACGTTTGCGGGATCGATCTTCCACAGTCCCAAGCCCACAGCGGGCATGGTTTGATCACCAACGGCAATAGTTTGCATAAGCGTGTTCTTTCCTTTTTTTGCGTCGCGGTTTGAACACCACGACTACTGATTCAGTAACGAAGCAAGATCGTTATCGGCGATAAATGTGTCCACATCAACCGGCTCGCCTGTGGCAAGAGATTGCTGGGCGGCGCTGGCTACCACCATGGCCCACATACCCTGCAGTGGCGTTGCGCTGTTCACTTCCTTGCCCTCGAGCCGATCCATCAGCGCGATATGCTCAAAGTAGGTAGAACCGTGATGACCGCTTTGCTCAATCGCTCGGGGATAGGTCAGATCGGATGTTTTCGACAAACCGTTCTCGCCCAGTCGCAGAGTCAGGCTGGCGTTGCCCGAGCCGCTACGATGAATGTCATGGTACTCCTCAGCTTTAAGGCGCCCAGCGTCACCGACGACCATAAGCTCTTCGGAGAAATCCGGACAAAACATATTGAGGGTAAAGCTCGCCCGCACACCATTGGCGTAATCAATGGCGACGAAGGCATGGTCATCGATATCCGACTTCACACCGTTGCGCTCAAAATCGACAAAGTTCACAGCCTGACCGCCGCTGGCGTAAACGCGCTGGGGCCGAGCCTCAGCCAGCAAATTAATCAGGTCAAAATAGTGGCAGCACTTTTCCACCAAGGTGCCACCACTCAAGCGCGCAAATTTGTTCCACTGATCCACCTTGTCGAGAAACGGTGGCCGATATTCGCTGACGCTGACGGTTTTGATCTGCCCTAGCGCCCGGTGATCTAATGCTTCGCGAAACGCCTCTCGATACTGCGGCTTATAGCGATATTGCAGACCAATCTGGATAAAAGACTCATAGGCCTCATTGGCGCGCACGATGTCGGCTGCATCCTGCAACTGCGTCGCCATGGGCTTTTCAAGAAAAATGGGTTTGTTCGACTGCATCGCTGTGCGCAACACGTCAAAGTGGCTGTAGTTTGGTGTGCAAATCAGTAGCGCATCTGCAGCGGGATCATGACACGCCGAAGCCAAGTCGTCGTAACGCACCAGCGGCTGCGATTGCAAAGGACGAAAGTTCGCCTCGGCCGTGTCCATGCTCAAGGTCTGAGTGTCGTAAATTCCATGTATGCGGGCACGCCCCAACAAGGCCGCCACGCGCATATGCTCCTGACCCATGGTGCCGGTGCCAATCACCACTAGGCGAAACTTCGGCTCTTCCCGTCGATACAGGTAGCGATCATCCTCTGACACGTGACGCTGACCTGGTGCATTTTCAAAACCGCGCAATCGCATCTTGCTCATCTGTTTCTGCTCAACTCTTGCTCACCTCTGTTGCCCACCAATTGCTCTCTTAGCGCTTGCTGATCGCAAAACGCTCATGTCCGCCCAGCGCGTACCATGCCCACAGCGCACCGTTCCCCACGGTCAGCAGCACGATCAACGGCCAGAAGCTGTTGCTCAATCCGCCAACCAAGCCGATGGGTGAAAAGAGTAAGTATAGCGCGACCACGCAAGACAACAGCGTGGCTGCACAGGGAATACGAAAGCGCCACGGCTGCATGGGCACCAAATGGGTCGTGGAGTAGCGCCACGCTTCGGCCCTAGGCTTGAAGTAACCTGTGGCCAAAAGTATGCCAACCTCGATCACAAAGAGAATGGCGTAGAGATGTAGAAAGTGCACATCGACGGCGTCTTTGAAAACAAACTGCAGCAAGCCATAGGCGAGCAAATGAAAGCCAATCACCAACTTGGGCCCCAGTGCAGGCACGCGCAGGCTAAACAGCCCGACAATGACAATGGCGATAATCGGAATGTTGTAGAAGCCGGTAAATACACGAATTACCTGCCACAAACCGTCCGGTGCAAATTGCAGTAGCGGTGCCACCACAAAGGAAAATAATGCAATCACCACGCTAACCCGACGCGCCACACGCAGCAGTGCAGAGTCGTCGAGCACCGCCTTGCCCTTGCGCTGCCGATACGGCAGATACACATCCAAACAAAAGAGTGTCGCTGCGCTGTTGAGCAGCGAGTTAAACGACGAAAAGACCGCACCGAGCAGCACGGCAAGAAAAAAGCCCATGGCGTAGCTGGGCAGCACATCGGCAATCAGCCGTGGGTAAGCCAAATCAATGGATGCTAAACCACCGGACTCGTCGGGGCCGCCGTAGAGATGAAAGGCGATGACTCCAGGTAGCATCATCAAGAACGGCACCAGTACCTTGAAGAAGCCTGAAAACAGCACACCTTTCTGCCCCTCCGCCAAACTTTTCGCCGCCAGCGTGCGCTGAATAACGTATTGATTGGTGCACCAATAAAACAAATTGGCGAACACCATGCCGGTAAACAGCGTGGCAAACGGGGTGGGATCTGTTGGGCCACCAATGGCGTTGAGTTTCTGGGTTTCAGTATTGGCAATGGTGTGCAAGCCTGCCCCCAAACTACCGTCGCCAAGGGCGATCAAGCCCAAAATGGGTACCGCCAAACCAACGATCAGCAAGCCAATGCCGTTCAAAGTATCCGACACCGCCACCGCTCTTAGCCCGCCAAAGACTGCGTAAACTGCCCCGATGGCGCCAATGCCGACGATGGTCACCACCAACGACTGAGCGTAGGACAACCCCAGCAGCCCTGGCGCATCGAATAGCTGCAGCACGGCGATGGAACCTGCATACAAAACCGAAGGAATCGTGATCAGGCCGTAGCCCACCATAAACAGCACCGCCGAGAGCGCCCGCACGCTGCCATCGAAACGGTCGTTGAGAAACTCGGGCAAGGTCGAAAACGCACCGGCCAGATAGCGCGGCAAAAACACAAAGGCCATGCAGACCGTGGCCACTGCGGCGGTGACCTCCCAGCCCATGCTGCTGAGATTGAAGCCGTAGGCAGAGCCGTTCAGGCCAATCAACTGCTCCGCAGACAGATTCGTCAGCAGCATAGAACCGGCAATGAATACCGCCGTCAGTCCGCGACCGGCGAGAAAGTAGCCGTCCTTGGTGGCTACCTCACCCCGTGTTTTGAGATAAGAAATTAAGGCAACTAGGCCCATAAAAAAGGCGCAGCTGATGATCATCTGCGCCATTTGGTTCACCGCCCTAGAACGCCAACAACGTAACGGGCGCTTTACAGGCGTTCGATGACCGTACCGGTACCCAGCCCGCCGCCACAGCACATGGCGATCAAGCCATAGCGGCCGTTGGTGCGTTCCAGCTCGTGCAAGGCAGTGGTAATTAGCCGTGCCCCAGTGGAGCCGGTGGGATGACCCAGTGCAATGGCCCCGCCGTTGGGGTTCACCTTGGCCGCATCAGCCCCGACGGCCTTTTGCCAGGCCAGCACCACCGAAGCAAACGCTTCGTTGACTTCAAAGGTGTCGATGTCGTCGATGCTTAGGCCCGTCTGATCCAGCACTTTTTGCGTGGCAGGAATGGGCCCTTTCAGCATGGTGACGGGGTCGCAGCCGACTAAGGTGGTCGCGCGGATTTTCGCCCGAGGCTTAAGGCCATATTTCTCAACCCCGGCTGCACTAGCAAGAATGACCACGGCGGCGCCATCAGACACCTGCGAGCTGGAACCCGCTGTGTGAATTTCCTGACCAGGCACAGCCTGCAGCGCGCCAAGCGATGCCATATCTGTAGCCCGCAGACCCTCGTCCTTGGTCACCGTGTGCGTGTCGCCCGTCGGGTTGCCTTCTTTATCGAGCACTGGTGCTTCTACTGGCACGATCTCACGATCAAAGCGGCCCTCTTCCCAAGCAGCAATGGCCTTTTCTTGGCTAGACATACCAAAGGCATCGGTGTCTTGCCGAGTAATTTGATATTCCTCAGCGATCATCGCCGCACCCTGAAACTGGCTAGTGGGCTGGTAGTGCTGCATATAGCTCTCGCCCATGGGCACGCCACCGGCCATGTTGGAGCCAAGCGGAATGACCGACATCATCTCAACGCCGCAGGCCATAACAATGTCTTCCATACCCGAGCCAATCATGGCGGCGCCCATGGAGGTCGCCTGCTGGCTGGAACCACACTGGGAATCTACCGTGGTAGCGGCCACTTCTTCGGGGAAACCTTGAGACAACCAAGCGATGCGCGCGATGTTGAAAGACTGCTGGTTCACCTGAGACACGCAACCGCCAATAACCTGACCCACATTGGCAGGATCAATACCCGCACGCTCCAGCGCGCCGCGCTGCACCTTGCCCAGCAAATCTGCGGGCATTAAGCCGGCCAAACCCTTGCCGCGCTTGCCAATGGGGCTGCGCGCCGCTTCCACAATGTAAATATCCTGCACCTTGGTTCTCTCCTCGTTGTTTTCCACGTTTGCTGTATCGGTTCTGCGTACTCGGTCTTTCCAGATCAGGTCGTCAAACGACTACCCAACAGCGCCCGAAAGTTATCCGAATAGAATTTTTGTTTGGCAATCTCGCTCACCCCGTCCATGGTCTTTTCGAAGCGTCCAATCGGATCGTCCGTGCCTTCATGGTGCGGATAATCTGAGGCGAACAGCAGCAGGTCTTGGGCTTGGGTGGTGAGCAACCAGCCAATATCTTCGCCAGCAAATGGTGTCACCTTAATGTGCTTTTGCACATATTCAGATGGCTGCATTTTGACTTGCGACAGATCCTGCAAACGGCGAAAGGCGCGGTAAGCCTGATCCAAGTGTTTCATCCACGAGACGATCCACGAGGCACCCAGTTCAACCACGGCAACTCGTAGCCCAGGAAAACGATGAAACACGCCATCGAAAATCATGGCAGCCAGAAACAGCTCGGCATTGTATTGAATGCCCATATAGGCAATGGCATCGCGCGGTGCATCGCCCTCGGCATGCTCGGGCACAGTGCCGCCATTGTTGTAAAACGACAGCGGCACAGGGTCCCAGCCGCCATCGGTGCCGACATGAATGGTAATGGCCATGTCCGCGTCCTGAATTTTTGCCCAAATCGGATCGAAGTCAGGGTGGGTGAATGACTTAGACCCTTGGGGCGCAATGGTGTCGATCATCACCACAGTAAAGTCCTGAGCAATGGCCGCATCTAGATAGGTCATGGCCAACTCAGGCCCGTGTCGAAACGGAATGTAGGCCGCAGGATGCATGCGGGCATCGGTGGCGCAAAAGCTAGCGAGCCCGCGATTCAGCGCCTGCACCGAACCGGCAAAAATTTCTGGGTCTCGCGCGCCCTGCACCTGATCAAAGGCCGCCGTGGGAAACACAATGTGGGCGTTGAAACCCAACAAATCATTAACCCGAACCCGCTCGTCGCGATCCCAAGCACCCAAGCCCTGAAAGCCTTTGTGCTTCATGGCCATAAAAGAGGCCTCGATTTCTGCAGCCAAATCTGGGCTTTGCTGACGCTTGGCAAAGCCTGCCAGCGCCTGCTCGGCTTTCTCAATCGCAGCGGGTTTGCTTTGCCCAAAGGGCGTTAGATGCGGACGCAACTTGGCATCGGCGAACTCCGCCAGCCAAGTAGGTGGCTCCATCATGTGGGTATCGGCGTCGTAAATATCGGCGCGGTGGGCGTAAACCATGGCAAACCTCCTCTCCAAGTCGGGCGTGTATATCAACACAGGTGCCTGTTCTGTGCCAATGCCGCCAGATCAGCGAGTCGACCAGACTTTGATGCAGCGTTCTGCTACCTTTTTTGTCAGAAAAAGAACACGGGGAGTAAAACCATGAGCGCATCAAACACACTGGTCGGCGAGTTCCGCACACCACGACAAATGCTGGGAGATCAAGAATACGACGGTCATCTGTCGATTCACGACGACAAAATGGCTGAGGATCTCGGCTTTGCAGGCGCCCCCATCGAAGGCCCCACCCACTTCAGCCAGTTCGTGCCGATGCTCCACGAAGTCTTTGGCGATGCATGGTTTGAGCGCGGCTGCATCAGCGCCCACTACCAAACCATGGTGGTAGAAGGCGAAGAAGTGCGCGTGATGGTTGAGCAGGTTGAAGGGTCAGGCGTTGCTCGCATCAACGCCGAAAAACGCGATGGCACGCCAGTCTTAACCGGCACAGCCTCCCTCGGCCCAGATTACGGCGAGACCGAGCTAGACATGCGGCGGGCAAAACTGCGCCCGGCAGAACAACTCGTGATACTCAGTGAACTCAGCGTCGGACAGCTTGGCGCAGCCAACCCCGAATCAGCGCGCATGGCCATGGATCAAAACATGGGCGCCATGTACCCGTTCAGCCTTGCGCAGAAACTGCAAAAGATCACCGAAAACCACCCTTACTACACCGATGACAACCCCTGGGGGCGTGCGGTAATACCACTGGAGATGATCAGCGTGCTCACCCAGTACACCAGCGGGCATACGGGTTTTCGCACCAAGGGCCCGGCCATTGGTCTGTTTGCTGCGCAAGAAATCAAAATGATCGACGGACCGCTATTTGTCGACCACCCCTACAAGCTAGAACGCGAGATCATTGCGCTGAGCGAAAGTCGGCGCACAGAATCAAATTGGATCATGACCCGGGTGATTGACGCAGAAACCGACAAACTCTGCGCAGAGGTTATTTTGAATTCAGCAACGCTCAAAGACAGCTACGCCAATTATGAGGCGGATGCCAAAGCCTTGGACAAGGATCTAAGCGCGTAGCGACACCTTCAACAACAAAAACGCGCAAGGAAGTTAGATGGGCAGAAAAATACTCTTCATCACCACGGATCAGATGCGCTATGACGCACTGGGCTGCAACGGCGGCAGCGTGGCGCGCACACCAGCCATTGACGCGCTGGCCGCCAGCGGCATTAACTATCGTCGCGCCCATAACCAGAACGTGATCTGCATGCCCGCTCGGGCCACCATCATGACCGGCCAGCATGTGGCCAGCCACGGCGTGTGGATGAACGGCGTTAGCCTGCCTGAAGACACCCCGACGATTGCCCATTGGCTGCAGCAGCATGACTATCGCACCGCGATTCTAGGCAAGGCGCACTTCGAGCCATGGCTGGGTTCCGGTGAGGACTTTTACGAAAACCGTATGGCAGCCATGGGCGAAACCGGCCCGCACCGTGGCTTCGAGCACATGGAGTTGGCCAACCACTTTGGTATGCGGCACTCCCACTACGATTTGTGGCTGGCGGAGCATCATCCAGACATCGACGCGCGCCGCTACCGAGCCGTCACCGACAAAGGTCAGCAAAATATGACCGCCAACGGCGATACCGGCGCCGTGCAAGTGTGGCCAACCGATATCCCCAAGGAGCTATACCACACCGACTGGGTCGCTCAGCGCACCATGGCCTGGCTGGACACTTTGTCTGACGATGAAGATTGGTTCGTGTGGATGAGCTTTCCCGATCCTCACCACCCGTGGGATCCGCCCGCGTCAGAAAAGCAGCGTTTGAACTGGCGCGATGTGCCGCTACCCGAGCTATACCCTGGCAGCGCCGAGAAAGCCGCCGACATGCTCAAGGACAAACCCAAGCATTGGCTCGGCTACTTCGATGGCAGTCTGTGGGCCAACCTGGAATCGCCTCGGGGCTTCAAGCCCTGCGACATGACCGCGGATCAAATCCGTGAAATCAACGCCTATACGCATATCGAAAACGAACTCATCGACGAGGCCTGTGGACGGGTCTTCGACTATTTGCGCACGCGCGGCTGGGATGCCCAGACCGATATCGTCTTCACCACCGACCACGGCGAACTGCAGGGCGATTACGGCCTGCTGTTCAAAGGCGCATACCATGTGGATTCGTTGATGCGCCTGCCGCTGATCTGGCGACCCGCGCCCGATGCCAACATCGAAGCGGCTGAGGTCAGTGCACCGGTCGGCCATGTGGATCTGGCGCAAACCTTTTGCCAAATCGCGGGCATCCCAGAGCCGGAGTGGATGGAAGGTGCTCCCCTACCCGTTTCTGAACCACAGGCGCAAACGCAACAGCGCGAACGTGTGCTCACGGAATGGGAAAGCGAACACGGCCCGGTGAGCCTTAATCTGCAGAGCATCTACCGCGATCAATGGGTCTGCACCCGCTACGGCAAAAGCTCGTTGTACGAAGGCACGGAAGGCGAGTTGTATAACCTCGCCGAAGACCCCGGCTCGCTGGTAAACCGCTGGGATGACCCAACCTGTCAGGCGCTAAAGGCAGATCTGATTACCGATCTTGACGACAGCCTACCCACAGCCCGAGAGCCTAGGCTGCCGCGACTGGCGCCGGTATAAGCACACGAGGATGATCTGTAGATGAGCCAAACCCAGAACTCAGCACCGGTGAACTACATGCAGCGCATGCGGGATTACTACCTAGCGCTGGGCTACAACAACCCGTACCAGTGGGCGCATAACGCAGATGTGCCCTTTCAGGCGCTGACAAAACCCGTGAGAGCAAGCCGCATCGGGCTCGTCACCACGGCTGCACCGTTGAAACCCGGCGCAGGCGATCAAGGCCCGGGAGCACCGTACAACGCTGCTGCCAAGTTCTATAAGGTCTATGCCGGTGATGCCACGCGTGATGACTTCCTCGGCATTTCCCATGTCAGCTACGACCGTGACTACACCACCGCTGATGACATTGGCAGCTACTTTCCACTCAAAGCACTGCGCAGCGCGAAGGCCGATGGACATGTCGGTGAGCTGTCACCACGCTTCTGCGGCCTACCCACCAACCGCAGCCAAGCCACCACGCTCAATCAAGACTGCGCCGATCTGCTGGCTATGCTGCAAGAGGACGAAGTCGATTTAGCGATACTGGTCGCCAACTGACCCGTCTGTCACCAGTCGGTCAGTTTGGCCGCACGGCACTTGGAAGCTCACGGTATACCCACCGTGGTCATGGGCTGCGCCAAAGACATTGTCGAACACTGTGGTGTGCCCCGCTTCGTGTTCAGCGATTTTCCGCTGGGCAATGCCGCAGGCAAGCCACACGATGTCGAATCCCAACGGCAAACGCTGAAGCTCGCACTGCAGGTGTTAGACACAGCCAGTGCACCGCGCACCACGCTGACATCGCCTCAGCAGTGGTCGCCAGACACGCAGTGGAAGGCAGACTTTTACCGCATCGCGAAACTGTCGGACGAGGAGTTAGCTCAGCGACGAGCCGAATTCGACAAGATCAAGGCGGTGGGCAAGGAAGTTAGGGATCAGGCAGAGGGCTAACGCCGCCACTCATACCTGATGTCCGCCAAGTCGCTCTTCGACTGAGCCCATGGATTTCCGTCAAAGCTGGCGAATCCTCGCGCGGTCTCGACGAAACCTTGAGACAAATAAAATTGTTGCGCGCCGGTGTTGCGTTGAAACGTGTACAAGGTCAGCCCTTGAGGGCTGCGCGCTTTCGCTTCGTCTAGCAGTTTTTTGCCAATACCCGCTCGCTGATAATCGACGTGCACGAACAGATGATCTAGCGCGTCGCCCGACAGCGTAAGCAACCCCACAATTTGGCTAGTACGCACATCTATCGTCACCCGCGATAGCGCGGGATCAAAATGTTGAAAGTAATTCAGTTGCTCGCTCAGCTCGCCCCAGCGGTCATGTTCCTCCAGCCCCAAGGCGCGCTGAAACGAACGCCGCCACATCTTGACAGTCTCAAGACCGAATTCGCGACGGTAGTCTATGGTTTGAAAATTCTGGTCAGGCACTCGCATCTACTCAACGCGCATATACGGGCTTTTATTCGCGCACGTTCTTGTGGCTCGTTCAACTGCGGAGCAACGGCCGGTACTCACTGTGTGAACCAGTAGCAATCTGAAAAAAAGCCCGCCGAGCCCACAAAACCCATCCATTTCAGGTTAACGTTGCGGCTTGAGGGGGTGTTTTATGAGCCTTGTGACTTGGTCTTGGATTTTCTTGTTTGGCTACATGAGTTTGATGGTTGGCATTGGGGTTTATGCCCAACGCCAGATCAAGCATGCGGATGATTTTGCTACCGCGCGAGGGGCCTACGGGCCGTTTTTTCTTGCCCTAGCCTTTGCGGCATCTACTGCCAGCGGCGCGACTTTCTTGGGCAGCCCGGCCCTGTCCTACGAGTGGGGTCTATCCACTTTGTGGATGCACTTTCTATACCCCGTCGGGGTTTATGTTGGCATTTTGATTTCCATGCGCTTAGTGGCGACCTCTGGCAACCGCTTCGGCAATCGCTCTATTCCCGAATACCTTGGGGATCGGTATCAATCCGACACCATGCGCCTGATGGTTTCGCTTATTTCACTGGTGCTGTTTTTCTATCTCGCTGGTCAACTGGTGTCCGGTATCGTCATGTTCGAAATCATGCTTGGTCTCGATTCCGCCTGGGCGCTGGGCATTACTACCCTCATTCTGCTGGTCTATGTGGTGCTGGGCGGCGCTCACGCCGACATTCTCACCGATGGCGTTCAAGGTTTTATGATGCTGTTGCTGGCGGTGCTGGTCATCGTGCTGACCGCGCTGGGCTGGGGTGTCGACGGCGGGTTCTCTGGGCTGGTGGATAATTTAGCTGCCCAAGACGAAGACCTGGTTACCCCGACCAATCCCAACACGCCACTTTTTCACTCTTGGTGGTCGATATTCGTCATCGCCTTTGCCCACATGCCCCTGGGCCTGCTGCCGCACCTTGGCAACAAACTGTGGGCGCTAGATTCGGGCAGCTCACGACTGCAGTTCGTCAAACTGGCTGCAGTCTTTGGCTTAACCCTTGGTTTGTTGGGTCTGGGTGGCCTGCTGGCTCGGGTTTACTTTGGCGACGCCCTGTATGCCTCCGGCGCGAACCCAAACCAAGCCCTGCCTCTGCTCTTTATTGAACTCTTCCCCACCTGGCTGGCTGCGTTGATCGGCGTTGGCGTACTGTCTGCGGTAATGAGTACCGCGGACGGCTTGGTGGTTTCGTCATCGCAGATCATCGCCAACGATCTGTATCGACGAACGTTGGCTCCCAAGCTGCACCCAGATCTACCCCAAGAGCAGCTCGACCGGCGGGTACTGCTCATTAGCCGCTGGTCTACGGTAGCCGTGCTGCTTATCTGCATGCTCATGGCTTGGTCGCTGATGGATGTGAACGTCTCCCTCGTCGTTTGGATTGGGGTCGGCGGCATGATGGCGGCCTTCGCTGGGCCGCTAGTGCTAGGGGCACTGTGGTCTGGGGTGACCTTGAAAGGTGCCTACGCGGGTCTGCTCGGCGGTTTCGGTGTGTTCATCGTGCTGCACTCGCAAATTTTGGAACCCAGCTGGTTCTCCGCTGTGGGACTTGAAGGGGCGGTCACATGGCTGCGCGGCGAAGGCCCAAATCCTTACTCTTGCGCGGTCATGGGCGAGATCGTCTCGATTATTGCCACGGTCGTCGTGTCGAAGCTGACCCAGCCGCTGGATTCTGCTCACTTGGATGCGCTGTTTAGCACGACTGAAACAGCAAAGTAGATAATACAGCCATTCAAACGACGTGGAGCGATGCAGTGATATTTCGACAAAAGACGTTTTCTCAGTATTTTGCAGCGGCGGCGCTGATCTTGCTGGCGGCGCTGATCTTGCTGGCGGCGCCGGGCGCCCTCGCCCACGGCCCGGCCAGCGGCAAGGGTTCACCCGAACGCCATATTGAGTTCCCAGATACGGCCGAATACCAAACCCTAGTACTCGACCTACATACTCACAGTGTCTTTTCAGATGGCCATGTATGGCCGACGATCAGAGTCTCAGAGGCGCTGCGCGATGGCCTTCACGGCATGGCCATCACCGAGCATCTCGAGTTTCAACCACACCTTGCGGACATTCCTAACCCTGATCGCAATCGCGCCTTCGAAGAAGCGCGTCGAGCCGCTAGTGGGCAACCGCTGATCGTCATACCCGGCGTCGAGATTACCCGCGTGGGTGCACCAGGCCATATCAATGCGGTGTTTGTGCAAGATGCCAATCCCCTAGTGAAAATGGCTACTACGCCCGAAGAACTGCCGACGCCAGAGTTTGCAACGCGCGAAGAGGCGGTCGCGTTCACTGCCGAGCAAAGCAATATGTTTAACGGTGCGCACTCGGTTGAAGTGGACGGTCGCACGGTTTGGCGTCCTTACCCCGACCCAGAGACCTACGACGTCATTCGCAATTTTGGTCACGCCAGCACCTTGGACCCCAAGGCTGTTCTGCAAGCAGCGAATGACCAAGGTGCCTTCGTTTTCTGGAATCACCCCAGCTTTGAGCGCCCAGATTCACCGATGAATTCGTTTCACCTTGAGGCTACCGCTGAAGGCTTGCTCCACGGCGTTGAAATCGCCAACGGTGACGCCTACTACCCCAACGCCCACCGACTGGCGATGAAACATGACCTCGCCTTAATCGGCGTGTCTGACGTCCACGAGCTGATCGCTTGGGACTATCGACCCGACGCAGAACATAACCCCGGCCATCGCCCAGTAACCCTTGTCCTCGCCACAGAAAGCTCGGCCGAAGGCATGAAAGAAGCCCTGTTCGCCCGCCGCACCATTGTCTGGTGGAAAGATGTGCTGATTGGACGGCAGCCCCACCTTGACGCGCTGCTCAAGGCATCGCTGAGCATCGAGTCGGTTGAGAGAACGCCTTGGGCGATCCGAGTGAACATTCGCAACGTGTCAGATGCGCCATTTAAGCTGGTAGAGCGATCTGGTGCGCCGCTTACCGGTCAAACTGGGTTGATTGAGATTGCTGCCAATGCCACCACCGGTATCACCATGAATGGTGCAAACCCCAATGCCCCGATCACGCTGACCTTTGATGTGCTCAACGCTATGATCGCACCGGACACACCGGCGCGTATCACGCTCACAAACCAATAGTCTGCATCGATCTGCGCGGCCTATGACCCAACTCGACCACATCATGTACGCCTGCCCAGATTTACAGGCAGGCATCGACGAGATTTACGCACTCACCGGGGTCATGCCAGCCATGGGCGGTTCCCACCCCGGTGTTGGCACCCGTAACGCGCTACTCTCTCTGGACAACCATCAGTATCTGGAGATCATCGCACCAGACCCAGAGCAAGATCTGGCGGGCACCACGGGGCAACTGCTACTGGATCATGGCGGCACCGGCATTCGTAGCTGGGCGATTGCCTGCGATTCGCTGACAAAGATCGCAACCTTGGCCGCAGCAAGAAATATCGCTACCCGCGACATCATCGACATGAGTCGCACCACCCCCGATGGCATCAAGCTCGCATGGCAGCTGTTGTTCTTAACCGACCCGCATATGCCATTTTTTATCGACTGGCTGAAATCGCCGCATCCGGCACTCTCTACACCCACCGGATGCCAACTCAAATCCTTTCACATCAGCGCTACAGAGGCTGAAACCTATCAGGATTTTCTGGCAGATCTCGCGCTGCCCATCACCGTTACAGCCGGAGCAAATGCCTTTACCGCGGAACTTGAAACGCCTAAGGGAACCGTACTGCTCAACAGCTGGTAAGGCGCCAACATGAGGCGCCATCATAAGGCACCAGGAGCCCTCCTACCTTCGCACTGATGTATGATGCGAGCGCGGAGCTGGCGGCCACTTGCTGCACGTAAGTGATCTGCCCAGCCAGAATCTTGGAGAGAAATATGACCCAGCAAACCCCTGTACTGGTTGGTGTAAGCCACCTCGAGCAACGCTTTACCGATTTCGACAGCGCCAAAGAACCCATTGAGCTGATGATTGAGGCGGTCAAACAGGCCGCGCAGGATGCAGGGTCTAGCGCACTGCTTGATGCTTCTTCCGTGCGGGTCATCAAGGGTATTTGGCCGTATCAAGATCCGGCTCGCGCGGTGGCCGAGGCCATCGGTTGCGCCAATGCCGAGTCGGTGATGTCACCCTTCGGCGGCAATTTTGTGCAAGCCGTGATGAATCAAAGTGCCCTAGACATTCAATCGGGTCAGCACGACATCATCGTTTTGACCGGCGCAGAATGCGGCAACTCCCAAGCCAAGGCCGCCAAGGCGGGTCACGATTTGGGCTGGGCGGAGCTGCCCGGCACGCCAGACCGACTGATTGGCGTGGACAAAGACATGCGCCACGACGCCGAGATTGCCATACGGCTGGGCCGACCGATTCAAATCTATCCCATCATGGAAGTGGCACTGCGCCATGCGGCGGGTCTATCGGTTGATGCGCACCTTGAGCGTATTTCGAATATCTGGGCGGGCTTTAGCAGCGTTGCTGCCAGCAACCCCAATGCGTGGATACGTGAGGCAAAGAGTGCTGAAGAGATTCGCACCATCTCCAACATCAACCGGCCGGTATCCTTCCCCTACCCCAAATTGATGAACTCCAATAACGGCGTAGACCAAGCAGCAGCGCTAATTTTGGTGTCTGAGGAAAAAGCCAAGGCGCTAGGCATCCCGCGGGAGAAATGGATTTATCCTTGGGCAGGCACTGACGCACAAGATCACTACTACTTTTCCCATCGCGATAACTTCCACAGCTCTCCGGCCATTCGCTTCGCTGGGGGCAAGTGTTTGGCACTCTGCGGTATGAGCGCCGATGATCTCGACTTGGTCGATGTCTACAGCTGCTTTCCGAGCGCCGTGCAGATCGCTTGCCAAGAACTGGGCATTGATACCAATCGCCAACTGACTGTCACTGGCGGTCTGACATTTGCCGGTGGGCCGCTGAATAACTATGTCATGCACTCCATCGCGCGTATGGCCCAACTGCTGCGCGACAATCCCGGCAAGCGCGGCATGATCACCGCGAACGGTGGCTACATCACCAAGCATGCCTTTGGCATCTACTCAAGCGAGGCACCGGCGCAGCCTTTCCAGCACGCCGACCTGCAGGAGCAAGTAGACGCCACGCCCAAACGCGAGGTGGTCATCGGTCACCAGGGCAAGGGCGTGGTTGAAAGCTATAGCGTCATGTACGGCCCACAAGGCGTCACCAAGGGCTTTGTCGCCACGCGCCTTGACGACGGTCGCCGTGCATGGGGCATATCCGAGGACGCTGGCTTGCTGCAGAGCATGACGGAAGAAGAGTATTGCGGGCGCGAGGTAAGTCTTGCCGATCACGTGGCAACCTTTTAGGCCGTGACCGAGCCGCAGCGTTCAGCACCGATCAAGGGTTATCCCGCCGGATTAGGGCGCCGTCTGGGCGCCATGCTGTATGACAGTCTGCTGATTCTTGCGCTGTTTTTTTTGACCGGCTTTATCTGGGTTCCCCTAAGCGGAGACGTCGCTACCGGACCGCTGTTTCAGCTCACCCTAGTGGCGGAGATTGTCGCCTTCTTTGGCTACTTCTGGCGCAAACAAGGTGAAACACTGGGCATGCGCGCGTGGAAAATACGCGTGGTCGATGAAGCTGGCGAGCTACCAAGCTGGCAACAGATCCTGCTGCGATTGCTCGTGGCGCCAGCGTCGTTGGCTGCCGTCGGCATCGGCTATGCTTGGCTATACCTCGGCGACAACAAACAAACTTGGCATGACAAGCTCAGCGGCACCTTTGTCGTGCACCTACCGGACCGTGAATAACGCCCACCACCAGCCTGCCCCGCAACCTTCTCAAGTCTGCGACACAATAGATCCATAACCACGATCAAGGTAATCTTGCGCCCCTCAAACTGTGCCGATAGCAGCCAATCAAAGCCTAACGCACTGAACCAGACATCGATCCATTCGGGAAAACAACCACCATGAATTACGCCGCCGCTAACAGTGATCTTGCCGCTCTGCGCACCCCATGCCTTGGCACCAGTCTGGCTATGGCCAAACGATTGGCGAGGGCCACGGGCAATACTGCCACGCTGAATCGCGCCATCACGGACTTCAAAGATCAAAGCGGTGAAACCCTGACGGTTAATCTCGACGGCCCGGTTGCCCGCGTGATCATTCTCGGCGGTGCAGAGGAATGCAGCCCGGCTCAATATCGCAAAATGGCCACGCAGCTCGCGCAAAAACTCACCGCCATGAACATCGCTCAGGCTGCCGTTCATCTGCTTGGCACCAAGGTCAAGGGCCATAACATTGCATGGAAAGCACAGGCGCTGATGCAGGCCCTCAGCCACGCCAGTTACCGATTCAACAACTACAAGAGCAAACCCAAGCAGCCGGTGAGCGTAAAGCGTGTTCGGTTGTTGGCATCACAGAGCGATCAAAAAGCCCTACGCGCGGCGATCAAGCTCGGCGCTGCGCTGGATGAAGGTTTGACGTTGGCAAAGGATTTGGGCAACGAACCTTCCAATGTTTGCACGCCGACCTACCTACTCAATCAGGCGCGCAAAATGGCGCGCTCGAAAGAAGTCACGCTGACCGCCCTCGATGAGAAAAAAATGCTCAGTCTCGGCATGGGTGCCTTTATGTCGGTTTCTCAAGGCAGCGATCAACCGGGCAAGATGATCATTCTGCGCTACAACGGTGGCAAAAAAGATGAGGCGCCCATCGCCTTGGTGGGTAAGGGCATTACCTTCGACACCGGCGGCATCTCACTCAAGCCACCACCAGGCATGGACGAAATGAAATTCGACATGTGCGGTGCAGCCGCTGTGTTGGGTGCTACCAAGGCGGCCATCGAAGCCAAGCTACCCATCAACATCGTCACCGTGGTTGCGGCGGCAGAGAATATGCCCAGCGCTCGCGCCACTCGGCCAGGCGATATCGTCACGTCCGCTTCGGGGCAGACCATTGAGATTCTCAATACCGATGCCGAGGGTCGCTTGGTTCTCTGCGATGCGCTGACCCACGTACAAAACTACAAACCCAAGGCCATTATCGACGTTGCCACCCTGACCGGTGCCTGCATCATGGCGCTGGGCAGCCACGCCAGCGGTCTATTCGCCAACGATGATGAACTGGCCGATGCCATTACCGAGGCTGGCGAAGCCAGTGGCGACCGCAGCTGGCGCTTGCCGTTATGGGACGAGTATCAAACCGGCCTGAACACCAATTTTGCCGACATGGCCAACGTTGGCGGACGCGGCGCTGGCAGTGTCACCGCGGCGTGTTTTTTGTCGCGCTTTGTCAAAGGCCAAAAATGGGCGCATATGGATATCGCCGGTAGCTCCTTTCACCAAGGTGCCGCCAAGGGCTCAAGTGGGCGTCCCGTGGCCCAGCTATTTACCTACCTCGTCGCGCAAAGCGGCCTGAAATAAGGGTCGCTGGGGCATATGACTCGGGTCGATTTTTATCAGCTACCGGACAAAGATCTGGATGCTAGCTTGCGCTTCGCCTGCCGGCTCTGTTTGAAAGCGCTGGGCAGCAATATGCCTGTGCACATACGGGTCGATGACCAGCCGCAGGCGCAAGCCGTGGACGATCTGATGTGGGATTACCCAAAACATCGTTTGGTACCCCATGCGATCATCGACGGCGACGCAGACCCCAAGGCCCATGACGCAGCGCGGAGCAACCATCCGGTGCATATTGGCTGGCAAGAGCCCGCTCACGATACAGGCCTGCTGATCAACTTGGGCAACGACGTGCCAAGCTTCTTTGGTCGCTTTGATCGCGTCGCGGAAATCATCGTCGAAGAAAGCAAAACCTTGCGGCGAGAGCACTACAAGTTTTATCGCGAACGCGGCTACCCCTTGCACCACCACGCCCTCGAAGATTGGGATCAATAGACCGTTACGCACTATCAGAGTCACCATGGACAACAACTTTAATCCCCAAGCCATCGAACAGAGCCTTTACGCGCACTGGGAGAAAGAGGCCTTTTTCAAAGCGAATGACAGTGGCGAGGGTTACTGCATCTTGATTCCGCCTCCTAACGTCACTGGCACGTTGCACATGGGCCACGCCTTTAATCAGACCCTCATGGACACCCTGATTCGCTATCAGCGCATGCAGGGCGCCGGCGCGCTGTGGCAAATGGGCACCGACCACGCAGGTATCGCGACACAAATGCTGGTGGAGCGCCAACTGGCTGACGAAAACCTTAATCGGCACACTCTGGGGCGAGACAAATTCATCGACCGGGTCTGGGCGTGGAAGGAAGAATCCGGCGGCACAATCTCCAAGCAAATTCGTCGCATGGGGGCCAGCATCGACTGGTCCCGCGAGCGCTTCACCATGGACGATGGCTACGCCAATGCGGTGCAGCAGGTATTTATCCGGCTATTCGATGAAGGCCTTATTTACCGCGGCAAGCGGCTGGTGAATTGGGACCCGGCACTGGGCACGGCCATTTCCGATCTGGAGGTGGAGAACAACGAAGAACAAGGCCATCTGTGGCACTTTCGCTATCCGCTGGCCGACGGCGCGAAGACCTTGGATGACAAAGACTACTTGGTGGTTGCCACCACACGGCCTGAGACCATGCTCGGCGATACCGCCGTCGCGGTACATCCTGAGGACGAGCGCTACGCGCACTTGGTAGGCCAGCACATCATGCTGCCCTTGGTTGGCCGCAAAATTCCCGTGATTGCCGACGACTACGTCGACCGCGAATTCGGCACCGGCTGTGTGAAGATCACACCCGCCCATGACTTCAACGACAACGAAATGGGCGCCCGCCATGATCTGCCGCTGATTAACATTTTCACCGCAGAAGCGGCGATTAACGACGCCGCTCCCGAGGCCTATCAGGGTATGGACCGCAGCGTTGCCCGCAAACAAATCGTCAAAGACCTGGATGCCCTTGGGCTGCTGGATGAGATCAAGGACCATAAGCTCATGGTGCCTCGGGGCGACCGCTCTAACGCCGTCATCGAGCCGCTGCTGACCGACCAGTGGTTTGTGAAGATTGCCCCCTTGGCGGAACCTGCCATCGCAGCAGTTGAAAACGGCGACATTCAATTTGTGCCCAAGCAGTACGAGAACACTTACTTCGCTTGGATGCGCGACATCAAAGACTGGTGCATTAGCCGCCAGCAATGGTGGGGCCATCGCGTACCGGCGTTTTACGATGAGGCGGGCAACGTCTACGTGGCAGAAGACGAGGCCAGCGCGCGCAGCAAATACGACTTGGCCGACGATTTGGTGCTGAGCGAAGACGACGACGTGCTAGAGACGTGGTTTTCCTCTGCCCTATGGCCTTTTGCCACCCTGGGGTGGCCGGAGGAGACCCCTGAGCTCGCACGCTTTTTGCCGACAAATACGCTGATCACCGGCCATGACATCATCTTCTTTTGGGTCGCACGCATGATCATGATGACCCTGCATTTCACCGGCAAAATTCCTTTTCAGACCGTCTACATTCACGGCCTGATCAAGGACGCTGAAGGCCAGAAGATGTCAAAAACCAAGGGTAATGGCCTCGACCCTTTAGATTTTATCGACGGCATCGATCTGGAAGGCTTGGTAGCAAAACGCACCAGCAACCTCACGCAGCCGAAGATGGCGGCACGCATTGAAAAGCAGACCCGCAAAGATTTTCCTGAGGGTATCGCGGCCTACGGCACCGACGCCCTACGCTTTACCTTTGCCGCGCTGGCCACTACCGGACGAGACGTGCGTTTTGATACCAATCGCATCGAGGGCTACCGCAACTTCTGCAACAAACTCTGGAATGCCTCAAAGTTTGTGTTGATGAACACCGAAGAGCTTGATTTGACCATCGAGCCAACTCCCGGTGCCGTTGACCAATGGGTCGTCAGCAAGTGTCATCGCATGATTACCGATGCCCGCTATGCCCTTGAGACCTATCGATTCGATATCTACGCCAACACCGTCTACGAGTTTGCGTGGCACGAATACTGCGACTGGTATCTGGAACTCAGCAAACCTCTGCTCTGGAATAAGGATGGTGATCCCGCCGCCAGAGCCGCGACTCAGCGCACGCTCTTGCAGGTGCTTGAAGTACTACTACGCACAGCTCATCCGGTGATGCCCTTTATTACCGAGACGCTGTGGCAGCAGGTAGCAACCCGCCTTGGCCTGATTCAAGACGGCGAGGCAGCCAGCATCATGCTGCAGACTTTCCCTGTGGCCCAAGACATGCCCACAAACGAGAGCGCTGAGAGTCAGATTGAGTGGCTGAAGGCCGTCATTACTGGCATACGAACCATCCGCGGCGAGGCGAACATCAAGCCGAGCCAAGCTATTCCGCTGTTGCTGCAAGACGGCAGTGGCGCGGATAAAGACAACGCAGCTCAGGCCGAGAACATGCTCAGGCGGCTGGCCAACGTGACCTCGATTGAATGGCTTGACGACGGTGCACAGGCTCCCTTAAACGCCTTGAGCTTGGTGGGTGATCTGAAAGTCATGGTGCCCTTGGCAGGGCTAATCGACTTGGACGCAGAGCGCGGACGCATTGGCAAGGAAGTCGATAAAGCGCAGCAGGAACTGGAAAAAATCGACAAAAAACTGAGTAACGAAGCCTTTGTCGCTAAGGCACCAGAAGCTGTGGTCAACAAAGACCGCGAGCGCGCCGCAGAACTGCAGACAACGTTGCAAACATTGCAGAAGCAGATTGAAGCCTTGGCGAGCGCCTAAGGCGTTCAGCTAGCCGCAAGGCAACTCGCGGCGGGATGACCGAGCGAGACTGCGATAACTTGATGGGATGGCGCGGGGCTGCCGCGTAGCCAGCCCGAGAGCAATGCCCGATCGGGATTATCGTCGCGCCACAATTCAAACCGCCACGTATCGGCTGCCGAGTTCTCAGGCACCACGCATACACAAGAGCGATCATCGATGCCGTAGCACGAGCTGCCACCGGGGTCGCCGACTACGCGCGATAGGTCAAAACGATAGAGCGCTGCCAGAACCGTGCGTTGGTAGGAATGCGCCTCTTGCTGCTGGGCGACGTGCTGGGCAGTTTGTGACAACCACAGTGTTTGCCGAGCACTGTGCACGATCATCAGGCTCATCAGCCCAAGCACGCCCAAGACGCTCAGCATCACCACGCCTCGTTGACGCTGTGGGCTGCGTACCATAAAACTAGCTCGCTTCCGACCCGGGCAAGGGCATCGGCAGAGGCCGAACAAGAGGCACAGAAAACGCCATGGAAAAAGACCCCGGCCCTTCTGTTG
>ERZ802822.230-NODE-230-length-41118-cov-13.096270_pt1 | contig 41118 bp, 37 predicted proteins | sample MGYA00345649_ERZ802822 | MGnify/ENA primary metagenome ERZ802822 (study PRJEB30503, sample SAMEA104212359) | marine metagenome | biome: Westerlies Biome; feature: [SRF] surface water layer (ENVO:00010504) within the epipelagic zone...; material: water...
TGGGTTTGGGCAGCTTAATAGCGAAGTTGGCTAAAAAACAAAAAACCCTCACAATGTGAGGGTTATGTTGTGGAGTCGGAGGGAATCGAACCCTCGTCCAAACAAGTCAATCAAACGCTTTCTACAAGTTTAGTTTTCGTTTGATTTTTGAATAGTTGCTGACCGAAAACCGCCCACAATTACCTTAGCTTCTTTATTTTGAGAACGCGTCGAAGCACCGTGATCTCTATGTTGACTTTGATGGTATCTTTTTGCGGGACGCCGTCAACAAGGGCTTCCCAAAGACATCTTGCCTTCCCGCCTTGCGGGACTAGGGCCTGGACTTACTATAATTCAGTCAATTAGGCTGCAAGAGCGTAGTTATTCTCGCCATTTAAAATGGTGGTACTATGAGATTTACGAGCTGTAGTCCAGCGCTCGACTTGCTTACATCGTCATGAATCTCGCTGTCAATACCAGTCGACCCCATGTATTCAAAGAACGTTCCGCCAAAAGCGGATGCAAATTTAAGAAATTTGATTTACAGCTTTGCGCAATGTTGCTAATCTTTCTAATAATCCTTCTAAAAGATGAAGCGGAAGCATATTAGCACCATCGCTTTTTGCTGCACTTGGGTCAAAGTGAGTTTCCATAAATAGTCCATCTACACCTGCTGCGATTCCAGCCTTTGCCATGGTTTCAATAAGCTCTGGTCGTCCGCCCGTGACTCCGTTTGCCTGATTGGGTTGCTGGAGTGAATGCGTAACATCTAAAATAGTTGGGGCAAACGACTTCATTACAGGAATGCCTCTAAAATCAACTACCATATCCTGATAGCCAAACATAGTACCACGATCTGTAATCCAAGTGTTATTGTTCCCAGAAGCAGTTACTTTGGTAACGGCATGTTGCATACTTTCAGGACTCATAAATTGCCCTTTTTTAAGGTTTACATATTTCCCCGTATTGGCAGCAGCAACTACTAAATCTGTTTGACGTACTAAGAAGGCTGGAATTTGCAGTACATCTACATATTCCGCAGCCATTGTTGCATCTGAAACCTCGTGAATATCTGTAACTGTTGGCACATCAAAGGTTTCACCTACTTTTCTGAGTATTTGTAAGGCTTTTTCATTGCCTATTCCAGTGAAGCTATCCAACCTACTCCGATTTGCTTTTTTAAAACTTCCCTTAAAAACAAAAGGTAATTGAAGCCTGTTTGTTACTTCTACAAGGTGTTCTGCAATACGCAATGCCATGTCTTCTCCTTCAATGGCACAGGGTCCAGCTAACAAGAAAAATTGATTGGATTCGGTCTGGCGTTTTACAAACTGTTTCATGTGGTAAAAATACGGATTAAGCCAACGCAAAGCACATCATATTCCTGTATGAAAAAAATGTACCTTTGGCGCGCAAAATAGACTATGAAAAATATACGCAATATTGCTATCATCGCACACGTTGATCATGGCAAAACAACCTTGGTTGATAAAATTCTTCACCATTGCCAGCTTTTTAGAGACAATGAAAATAAGGGCGAACTTATTCTTGACAACAACGACCTGGAGCGTGAGCGCGGTATTACCATTTTGTCTAAAAATGTTTCTGTACAATACAAGGACACTAAAATTAATATCATAGATACCCCTGGTCACGCCGATTTTGGGGGTGAAGTAGAGCGGGTACTTAACATGGCAGATGGTGTTTTGTTACTCGTTGATGCCTTTGAAGGCCCTATGCCACAAACGCGTTTTGTATTGCAAAAGGCAATCAACTTAAAGTTAAAGCCCATTGTGGTTGTCAATAAGGTGGATAAAGAAAATTGCACTCCAGAGGAAGTGTACGAATCGGTATTTGATTTGATGTTTGAATTGGGTGCTGAAGAATGGCAATTAGATTTTCCTGTGTTATATGGATCGGCAAAAAACAATTGGATGTCAGACGATTGGCAAAAACAAACCGATTCAGTTGAGCCGCTTCTTGATGCTGTTGTGGAGCATATTCCCGCGCCAAACGTAAGCGAGGGAACCACGCAACTGCTGATTACTTCATTGGATTATTCGTCGTTTACTGGTCGAATTGCCATTGGTCGTTTGCACCGAGGAGTGCTTAAGGCATCAGACACGGTTTCTTTGGTAAAGCGAGATACCTCGATAGTAAAGTCTAAGATCAAAGAACTTTTGGTGTTTGATGGATTAGGCAGAAAAAAAGTGGATGAGGTCAAAGCAGGAGACCTCTGCGCTGTTGTTGGTTTAGAAAATTTTGAAATTGGCGATACTATTGCAGATATAGAAACACCTGAAGCATTGCCTACCATTGCTATTGATGAGCCTACAATGAGTATGTTGTTTACTATCAATGACTCGCCGTTTTTTGGCAAAGAAGGAAAATTTGTGACCTCACGTCATATTAAAGACAGACTTGAGCGTGAGCTGGAGCGAAACTTAGCCATGCGTTTGGAACCTACTGATTCAGCTGATAAGTTTATGGTGTTTGGTCGCGGTGTTTTACACTTGTCGGTGCTCATAGAAACCATGCGTCGCGAAGGGTATGAACTGCAAATAGGACAACCTCAAGTAATTATTAAAGAAATTGATGGAAGAAAATGTGAGCCCGTTGAGGAATTAACTATCGATTTACCCGAAGGAGTTTCTGGTAAAGCGGTCGAAATGGTCACCATGCGAAAAGGTGAGATGACTGCTATGGAGCCCAAAGGCGGGCGTATGATGTGTTCGTTCAAAATACCTTCGCGTGGCATCATTGGTTTACGGAATCAGCTGCTTACAGCTACAGCTGGTGAAGCCATTATTAATCATAGATTTATTGATTTTGAGCCTTACAAAGGAGATATTCCTGGACGCATAAATGGGTCATTAATATCTATGGAAAAGGGATCAGCAATTCCATATTCGTTAGACAAACTTCAAGACAGGGGGAAATTTTTTATTCCACCAGGGGATGAAATTTACACTGGACAAGTAATTGGTGAAAATTCGCGTGCAGACGATTTGGTTGTCAACGTAACAAAAACTAAAAAACTATCGAATGTTCGCGCTTCTGGTTCTGATGAAAAGGTGAAATTGGCTCCTCCAATTACCTTTAGTCTGGAGGAGGCGTTGGAATATATCCAAAAAGACGAGTATGTTGAAGTCACACCTAGCTCTTTACGCTTACGGAAAATTTATCTCGATGAAAACGAGCGCAAACGTCGTGGTAAGCAAATAGGGTAATTTATTTGCTAAGTTTGCGTTTTACTCATAGATGAAAACCCTTCGTATTCAGCGGTATACTGCAAAGCACAAAAAAATATGGGATGATTTTCTTGCTGTAGATCCAAGGTATTCCTTTCTTTTTTATCGTGATTTTATGGAGCACCATAAAGATAGATTTGAAGACTATTCTTTGATGATTTTTCACGATGCTACGCTGATTGGACTTTTTCCTGCTGCCCTAACAAATCAAAATCAAATTCAATCACATAGCGGTCTTTCATATGGTGGATTGCTCTATGATTCAAATACATTTGAGAGAGATTTTGTAAGTGAGATGTATCAAGCCATCATAGCGTTTTTAAACAAAAAGGGCATTACTAAGGTCAACATCAAACTGCCTCCTTCTTTTTATAACACGGGTATAGCTGAACAAACGGATGTGATAAAGCAGCTTAAGGGGGATATGGAAAAATCGTTTTTGTCAATGGCTGTTGATATGACCCGTGCATTAAAAATTCACAAGTCTAAACTAAAGCGATACAAAAACCGCAAACTAAAAATGGAATTTTCTATTCATAATAATAATGATTTCAAGGACTTTTGGACAAACGTATTGATTCCTTGTTTGCACGAAAAACATCAAGCGTCTCCTGTTCATAGCTGTTCCGAAATCGAAAGTCTTCACGAATATTTCCCTAACACTATTGTGCAGTGGAATTTATATTACGAAGACATTATTATTGCCGGTATTACACTTTTTATAAAAAATAACATCGTTCGTTCTCAGTACGGCGCAACCCGATTGGGGTATGAACGTCTTGCCCCTCTAGATTATTTGTATATTTATTTGATGGAGTTATACAGCGAAAAAGGATTTCAGTTTTTTGACATGGGCTCAATCCCTCCATCGAATGATTTGACGTACCCACAAGGGCTTGTTAATTATAAGAAGGAGCTGGGATGTGATATATATGCTCAAGACCAATTTGTAATGAGCCATGAGAACTAACATACCATTTTTTAATATCGTCGCTGAAAATGCACCCTATGCAGAAAAGTTTGCTCAAGAGCTTCAGTTGTTTATGCAAAGCGGTCAATATATTCTGGGCGATGCGGTTAAAGATTTTGAAAAAGAATACGCCACTTTTTGTGGCACAACGCATTGTGTTGGAACAAGTAATGGTCTGGATGCATTACGTCTCATTTTTGAAGGATATAAAAGCCTTGGGATTCTTCATCAGGGCGATGAGGTTTTAGTTCCTGCCCACACATACATTGCTACTACCTTAGCTGTGATTCAAGCAGGACTAGTTCCTGTCTTTGTAGAGCCAGAAGATTCCTCCTTCCTGATGGATGTTGCTGTAGCACAACATCAATTGACTGAAAAAACAAAAGCGTGCTTGGTAGTTCATCTCTATGGCGAGTTGGTAAACACAAAAGCATTCCAGTCGTTTGCTAAAAGAAATAACCTCTTGCTAATTGAAGATGCAGCGCAAGCGCACGGCGCGACAGCTTCTAATGGCCAGAAAGCCGGTGCCTTAGGCGATGCAGCTGCTTTTAGTTTTTACCCAACAAAAAACATTGGCGCTTTGGGCGATGCAGGCGCTGTAACTACACATGATGATGATTTGGTAAAAGCCATGCGCGCCATTCAAAATTATGGATCTTCAAAAAAGTACCAGAACGATGTACTTGGCTTTAATATGCGATTAGACGCATTACAAGCTCGTTTTTTGCTACATAAAATCCCTGAATACCCTTCGGCTATACAACGCCGACAAGAGATTGCTATACGCTATGTTTCTGAAATAGAAAATCCAAAAATAATCTTACCCGTTCATCCAAAAAATGACTCTCATGTGTTTCATTTGTTTGTGGCTCGTGTCGAGATGAGAGATGATTTTATTCAGCACTTAACAAAAAATGGCGTTGGTAGTTTGATTCATTACCCCACTCCACCTCACAAGCAAACTGCTTTAAAGCAATACAATCATCTGTCGCTTGCCGTTACAGAACACTACCATGAAACCGTTGTGAGCATTCCGCTATACCCAAGCTTGTATGATAAAGACGTGCAGTATATCATTGATGTCCTTAATAGATACTAGTGGGAATTTTAAAAAAGTATAAAAAAAATCTGTTGTTTCGTGTTATTGGTTACACAGGAACTGCAGGTGTAGTTCGGCTGCTAGTAGGGCTTGTTTCGCAAAAAGCTATTGCCGTTTTTGTTGGTGCTTCTGGATTAGCGCTAATGGCAAATTTGCGCAATCTCTTGGAAGTGCTCAGCTCTTTTTCATCACTCGGCACTAAGAACGGCTTAATTGCTGAAGCAGCTGCTACAAAAGATGCGTTGTCTTTAAAATCCCTATTAAATTCCATAGTAAGTCTTTTTTTTGGTGCTTCTATTTTGATAGCGCTCTTGCTGTTTTGGCAACAAGAGTGGATAACATCCCAATTGTTTTTTGGAGAATCTTTTGGGTCACTGTTCTTAGCCATTCTTTTTGCGGTCCCATTTATGGGGCTTATGGTGCTTATTGAGTCCATTTTAACAGGGAAAAAATCGTTTAAAGCTGTTTCAAATTTACAATTAATTACAGCTAGCATAACAGCAGTTTTTATGATTGTATTGCTATGGTTGTATGGTTTAAAAGGCGGAATATGTGCCATTCTCTTACGGCCTATTATTGGAGCTTTGTTGTATTTTTTTTATTTCAAATCATCGATTTATAAATCAATAATTCCAAATGCATTTGAGTTTAACATATCAAAGGTAAAGGCATTATTCCCTTACATGGCTATGACCGTCGTTTCTGTGGGGTTCGTACACGCTATTGAGCTTGGACTGCGAACCTTAATTAGTATCAAAATAGATGTTGCGTCTGCTGGCTTTTGGACTGCAATGAACGCCATATCTTCCAACTATTTCATTTTTATAACTGCCGTATTTAGCTTGTATGTGTTGCCGCGATATTCAGAGCAGAACAGCGAGTTTCAATTACTCGATGAATCAAAGGATATTCTTAAAACACTACTGCCAATAGTAACTTTTGGAATGATTATGATCTATTTGTTCAGAGAGCCGCTCACAAAACTTCTTTTTACGGTTGATTTTATAGGTATCACTTCGCTTTTTAAATGGCAGCTGACTGCAGATTGGTTTCGCGTAATTTTCTTGGTTTTTGCCTATTATCTAGTCGCAAAAAAAAGATTAGTAGACTTTTTTATTGTTGAAATATTTTCATTTTCCACGCTTATATGTGTAAGTATTCTTCTTATAGACGATTATGGAATTGAAGCTATTGTTATTGCAAATGCTATTAGATATGTAGGTTGTCTGATATTGGTTGTATTTTTACTCCGTAACAAACTCAAATAGATGACTATGGAATTCACGTGGATTGATATACCAACCGTTAATGACACAAGAGGTAACTTGGCTATCCTAGAAAAAGGCGTTATACCTTTCGATTTTAAACGTGTTTTTTATCTTTTTGATGTGCCTAGCGGGAGCAGTCGCGGAGGGCATGCCTTAAAGACCACCAACCAATTACTAATACCTATAAGCGGAAGTTTTGATGTGGTTTTAAAAAATGGTTCTGATACGCAAACCATGGCGTTAAACAGTCCAACTAAAGGACTTTTAATACCAACAATGACGTGGCGTGAAATGCACCATTTTTCTGCAGGGGCCGTTTGTCTAGTGTTAGCTTCTAAAACCTACCAAGAAGAGGATTATATTAGAGATTGGAACACGTTTACTGCTGTTACTGGGCAGCGTTAATCCATGTTTCTACATATTTTTTAGCTACTTCTTTTGCTTTGTGATGTTTCAAAACAAATGCTTTTGCATTTGCTCCAATAGTCTTTGTTTTTTTTGGGCTTTCTATGAGAGAACTTAGTTTATGCACCAAATAGTCAACATCGGGCAATGCGTTGATAGCCACTTCGTCCTCTTTAAGGTTGTAATACGCTAAAAACGCTTGTTCAGCACCTGTGAAAACTACTTTTCCAAAAGCCATGGCTTGTAGTGCATTATAGCCTTGATCGTAACAATAAATTTGATCTAGTAGTATGTCCGCTTTTTTAACTTCAGCCATATAGTCTTTGAAAGGAAGGTTGGTGGTTTTTTTTATGATAACATTCGGGTATTTTTTTTCAATTCGAGTTAAAGCCTCGTCAAAATACTTCAGCCCTTTTTTGGTATAGTTATTTGTGTTTATTCCCAACAAAATGGTTGTTCCTTTTTTTTGATTTGACCCCTCGCTTTCTTTTGAAAGTGCTATTGGATTGGGGATCATGCCAAGGTAATTGGAATTGCCTTGTAGTGGCAAATGATAATCCATGTCAGATGCTATTGTTCCAATAGTTACTTCTTCTATGTATTTGCTAAGTTTTTTAAAAGAGGGAGTTATGTATTTTAGTGAATATGCATAATCGGGTGTTAAACTTTTGTCTTCTAAAAGCGGGGTCAGGTTAGAATATTTTAAGTTTTCACTGTTTAGGCAGTAATGAATAATATTATAATCTTCCCCACAACACAATAAAACCATGTGCTTGTTTTGCTTTTTCAATCTTTTGAGTTGTCTTCTTTCAATCCACGGAACTCCTCCAATTGCATGCTCGTTTACAAGCTGGATAAAATCATAGTCTTTAAGTTTTGGCAATACGGATTGGAACTGCAAGCTTCGTAAATAAAAGCTAAAAGGATACCTGAAAATGAATGTAAAAAGTTTCTTTAATACTCCAGATGAACTTACAATTGCTGGTTTATTAAATAAAATATCAGACTCAAAGCTTTTAAATCCATCTCCTGAAGATATTAAAGTCACCTCATGACCAAGTTCAACTAAACCCTTTTTAAGACTGTTATGTAAATTGCTGTATTCGCCAAGAAGTAGGATTTTCATTAGTATGAAGTTGGATTTAAACCAAAGCGCAACATTATTTTTTTAAGCTTTAATAATGCTAAATAGAGTGGTTGCGGTAAGTAAATAAGCATGAGTTTTATTAAAGTCAACTGCCTTTTATTTATTTTTTTTCGATAAAACTTCATCTTTTTAATTTCATTTTCATTCTTGAATCTTCTACAAAAGCAATATAAATTATGGTTTATAAAATTATCTGTTGAGTCAGATTTCCCTAAAAATTTATCCAGAAGTGGATATTCCTTTTCTGTTATGCTGCTATTGGTAATACTAAACATAACATCTTTTTTTTGAAAATGAAAGGGTTGAAAAGCATAAACTAAATTGAACATATTAAAACAGCGTATGTAAAACTCAATGTCTTCTGCAAATGTTATTCCTTCTGCATATCCTCCGATGGACTTAAAAGCGATTTTTTTTACAACCAAACAGCTTTGCGTAATAATTAAATTTCGTTTGTTTAGTGCAAAAAAATCATCAATAACCCAAGATGTGCCTGCTTTTTTATTTGGCACATTTACCTTTGGGGTAAATAACTTTCCATTTATTACTTCTTTGTAAAATGTTCCAAAAACATGTTCTTTTGGATTCTTTATAATGAGCTCTTTAATCTTTTCTAAAAAGCCTATATCCCAACAATCATCAGCATCTAAAAATGCAATGAATTCGTTTTTGGCATTTGAAATTCCTGTATTTCTTGTTGCTGAAAGCCCACGATTTTTATGGTGCTCAATAATACGAACACGTTTATCGTTAATGCTTTTGACTATTTCTAAGCTGTTATCAGTTGAAGCATCATTAACAACGATGACTTCATAATTTGAAAAAGTTTGGTTAAAAACACTTTTGATTGTTTCAAGCACATACCCCTCTTTATTGTATAACGGTATAACTACAGAAAATCTAATCTCCATCTTTTTTGTGTTTTAAAAAGTAATGAAGCCTATAGAGATCAATAAAAAGAAGAGGTCCGCCAAACCAAACTAGAGTTTTTCTCATTACGGGAATTAAGATTCTAAGAATAAAATAAACAGTTTTTTTCAAATGTAAACGCTTTAAAAAAACATAATAACGCAATAATTTACTGTATTCAAGATTAACTCTCATGTTGTCGTGAATCTGGGTGATAGTTTTTGTCGCCTCCTCTGTTTTTTTTAAAAACTGATAGTTTTTTTCTAGGCCCAAATGAAAAGTATTGTTGTCTAGATGTAAAACTCGTAACTTTTTTGCCCTAAGCATTGCTGAAAGAAAATGGTCCTCTCCGTAAGAAGGATTTGTGTAGGTAGAAAAAATAGATAAAAAAATTTCTTTTTTTATCATCATATTACCAAAAAAGATGTTTTTAAATGGATCTTTATTTCGATTTTCACAAGTGGCTTCTTCTCTAGCTTTTCCATAGCGCAAACGCAAATTAAACATGTTTAGTTTGTTTTCATATCGATGACCACCTATGAATACATCATGAGATTTCGATGATGCCGCACTGTAATAAATGAGCGTGAATTTTTCTGTAGCTGGCAACATATCTGCATCTAAAAAAACGATCCAAGGAGCTTTACTGTTTTTTGCTAATTTCATTCTACTCTCAACGCGTCCCCTATTTGTTTTGTTGCTTAAGTAAATAAACCCGTTTTGTTTACAACAGTCTTCATTTTCTTGGGTAAACTTACATGAACCGTCCTCTAACAAAAGAACATCAATAGTATACTTAATTTCATCAATTTGCTTTCGCAAAGATTTTAACAGTCTCGTACAATCTGTATTGTATGTTGGAATACAAATGGATATCAAGAATTTTGATTTTTTAAAATGACTTCAGTAACCTTACCCTCCTCACATTTAAAGGTCTTTCCAGGATATTTTTGAATAATACTAAAATCGTGGGTTGCCATAAGTACGGTGGTTCCTTGTTTGTTTACGTTTCGTAATACTTCCATGATTTCCCACCGCGTAATAGGATCTAGATTACCTGTGGGCTCATCGGCGAGCAGTACTTTAGGATTGTTGAGAAGCGCCCTTGCTATAGATAGCCGTTGTTGCTCGCCACCAGATAAAGTTTGAGGAAAGCGTTTTTCTTTATCCTCTAAGCCTACTAATGCCAACACCTCGTCAATCCTTGCATTACGATCGGCCTTGTTTCTCCAGCCTGTGGCACGAAGCACAAAAGCTAAGTTTTGATGTACATTTCGGTCGGGGAGGAGTTTAAAATCTTGAAAAACAATGCCCAGTTTCCTTCTCAGCTTATGAATATGTCGTTTTTTGAGTTTTGAAAGCGCGGTATCGCAAATGTGAATTTCACCAGCTGTAAGCGGCATTGCGGCGTATAGTGTCCGAATTAAACTACTTTTACCGCTTCCTGTTCTACCTATAAAATACACAAAAGCACCTTCACTTATTTCAAGTAAAACTTGCTTTAACACCACTTTTTTGTGCTGACTAATCGTGGCATTTTCAATTTTGATTGTTGGTGAACTCATATTTGCTATAAAAGTAAGCATGTTTTTAGAAGGAGTTAAACCAATTGTGGATTTAAATAATAGTATTGATTATAATATTAATTCAAATAATCTAATTAAGTTTAAATATTAAATTAAAAAAAGTATTTATAGTTTAAAATAAAAATAAAAATTACAAATTTGCATCAAAATTTAAACCATGTGTGGAATTGTATGTGCTTTAGATATAAAGCAACCCGCTGTTGAGCTTCGCCCGCAGCTTCTTGAAATGTCAAAAAAAATCCGTCACCGCGGTCCAGATTGGAGTGGTATCCATGCCGATGATTTTGCTGTATTTGCGCATGAGCGTCTTGCAATCGTTGACCCAACCTCAGGTCGTCAGCCATTATATAGCGCTGACAAAAAACTGGTCTTGGCTGCCAATGGCGAAATTTACAATCATCGCGAACTACGCGCTACAACTCCAGATTACGAATTCCAAACGGGTTCTGACTGTGAAGTTATTTTGGCGCTTTACCAAGAAAAAGGGGCCGATTTTATTGATGAATTAAATGGCATTTTTGGTTTTGTGGTTTATGATGCTTACACAAAAAGTTTTTTAATTGCTCGTGACCACATGGGTATTATTCCATTGTATTATGGATTTGACCAAAACGGAACACGTTATGTTGCATCAGAGTTAAAAGCTTTAGAAGGTGTTTGCCATACCATTGAAGTTTTTCCTCCAGGGCATTATATGACGGAGAAAGACGATTCGCCACAACGTTGGTACACGCGAGACTGGGAAGATTTTGAAAATGTTAAAGATAACGAAACAAGCATTGAAGATTTAGGAAAAGCGTTGGAAGATGCCGTACATCGTCAGCTGATGAGCGACGTGCCTTATGGAGTGCTACTTTCTGGTGGTTTAGATTCGTCCATTACTTCAGCCTTAGCAAAAAAATTTGCCAAAAATCGCATTGAAGCGGATGACAAAAAAGAAGCGTGGTGGCCACAATTACACTCGTTTTCTATTGGTTTAGAAGGCTCTCCCGATTTAGCAGCTGCACAGATTGTAGCAGATAGAATTGGAACAGTGCACCACGAAGTTACGTTTACTGTTCAAGAAGGACTTGACGCCATCAAAGACGTTATTTATCACTTAGAGACCTATGATATAACTACGGTACGCGCATCCACTCCTATGTATTTGCTTGCGCGTGTTATTAAGTCGATGGGAATCAAAATGGTGCTTTCTGGCGAGGGTGCCGATGAGGTGTTTGGTGGATATTTATATTTTCACAAAGCACCAAATCCAGAAGAGTTTCATAAAGAGACCGTTCGTAAGCTTGAGAAGCTGTACCAATACGACTGCTTGCGCGCAAACAAGTCGCTTGCCGCTTGGGGAATCGAAGGGCGTGTGCCATTTTTAGACAAGGAGTTTATGGATGTTGCGATGCGTATCAACCCAAAAGATAAAATGATTACTTCTCAGCGAATGGAAAAATGGGTGTTGCGTAAGGCTTTTGAGAACGAATTACCAGCATCAGTTGCTTGGCGTCAAAAAGAACAGTTCAGTGATGGTGTAGGCTACAGTTGGATTGATTCGCTTAAAGCAGTTGTAGAAGAAGCGGTAAGCGATGCGCAAATGACGCAAGTGACTCATCGTTTTCCTGTACAACCCCCACGGACTAAAGAAGAATATTATTACCGTAGCATTTTTGAGGGGCACTTCCCATCACAAGCTGCGGCACTGACTGTTCCATCTGTTCCATCTATTGCTTGTAGCACACCAACGGCACTGGCCTGGGACGCATCGTTTCAAAACATGAATGAGCCCTCTGGGCGTGCTATTGGAAATGTCCATGTAGATGCCTATGAATAGCCGTTTTTTACCCACATAATGTTGATAACTTGACCTAAAACAGGCCTCGCTTCTACTATAAAAGTGTGGCTTTTAGGTTAAATTTGTAAGAATAGCTTTTTCTTAAATAAATCATATGAGTGATCAACCAAATCAAAATTATTCTGCGGATAGTATACAGGCTTTAGAGGGAATGGAGCATGTGCGCATGCGTCCTTCCATGTATATTGGTGATGTAGGCTTACGTGGATTACACCACCTTGTTTATGAGGTTGTAGACAATTCTATTGACGAGGCACTTGCTGGGCACTGTGATCTTATTTCAGTTCAAATCAACGAAGACAATTCTATTACCGTTGAAGACAATGGCCGTGGAATCCCTGTGGGCATGCACAAAAAAGAAGGTGTTTCTGCTCTAGAAGTCGTTATGACAAAAATTGGTGCAGGTGGTAAGTTTGATAAAGACTCGTACAAAGTTTCGGGCGGATTGCACGGCGTAGGTGTGTCGTGTGTTAATGCGCTCTCTGAAATGCTTAAGGCAACCGTTTATCGAGACGGTAAAACATGGGAACAAGAATATGCACGTGGTAAGGCGCAATACCCTGTAAAAACAGTTGGAGAGGCCTCCAAAACAGGAACAATGGTTACCTTTTTGCCCGACAGAACTATTTTTAAGCAAACTATAGAATACAATTACGAGACACTCGCTAATCGGATGCGCGAATTATCGTTTTTAAATAAAGGAATCAAAATCCAACTCACAGACCACAGACAAAAAGACGAAAAAGGGGATTCTGTAAGTGAATTGTTTCATTCTGATGAAGGATTAAAAGAGTTTATTCGTTTTTTAGATGCTAACCGCGAGCCAATTACAGCTGATGTTATTTCGATGGAAGGAGAAAAAAACGATATTCCCGTTGAAGTAGCCATGATTTACAATACTTCATTTACTGAGAATTTGCATTCGTACGTAAATAATATTAACACACACGAAGGGGGTACGCATCTCTCTGGCTTTAGACGAGGACTGACTACAACTTTGAAAAAGTACGCCGACTCATCGGGGATGCTGGATAAGCTCAAATTTGAAATATCTGGTGATGATTTCCGTGAGGGACTTACTGCCATAGTTTCTGTTAAGGTTGCCGAGCCTCAATTTGAAGGGCAGACCAAAACAAAACTCGGTAACAGAGAAGTGAGTGCAGCAGTTTCTCAGTCAGTTTCTGAAATGCTAGAGAACTACTTGGAAGAGCATCCAAATGATGCCAAATCAATTGTACAAAAAGTAATTTTGGCAGCTCAGGCACGACATGCTGCGCGCAAAGCCCGTGAAATGGTGCAGCGTAAAACCGTTATGAGTGGTGGTGGCTTACCTGGAAAACTTTCTGATTGCTCAGAGCAAGATCCGAAATTATGTGAAGTATTTCTCGTTGAGGGAGACTCTGCAGGTGGTACTGCCAAACAAGGACGTGATCGAAATTTTCAAGCTATTTTACCGTTACGTGGTAAAATCCTTAATGTGGAAAAAGCCATGCAACACAAGGTGTTTGAAAACGAAGAAATTCGAAATATCTACACGGCACTGGGTGTGACTATTGGAACTGAGGAAGATGCCAAAGCTCTAAATTTAGAGAAGCTACGCTATCATAAAGTTGTCATTATGTGTGATGCTGACGTTGATGGAAGCCACATTTCAACCCTAATTCTGACATTCTTTTTCCGCTATATGCGTGAGCTAATTGAAAATGGCTATATCTATATTGCAACTCCGCCACTTTATTTAGTCAAGAAGGGAGCAAAAAAACAATACGCTTGGGATGATGATCAACGCGATCGTCTGATGCAAGATTTTGGGCAAGGGTCTTCAGTGCAACGCTACAAAGGATTAGGAGAGATGAATGCAGAGCAACTCTGGGATACAACTATGAATCCTGAGTTTAGAACCTTGCGTCAGGTTACCATTGATAATGGAGGAGAAGCCGACCGTGTTTTTTCTATGCTAATGGGCGATGAAGTACCACCAAGGCGAGAATTTATTGAAAAGAATGCCATCTACGCAAACATAGATGCATAACTGCTTTTTTTGGTCACGCACCAAAAAAATACTAATTTTACTTAAATTTAATCTCAATTCTTAATCACATATTATGTTATCATTCCCCAATTTTAAACTAGCATCAAAAAAATACTTTTTAATAGCGCTGCCCTTTTTACTGATGTCTGGTATGTGCGAAGACGATGCCATCGAAGTCGAAGTTGCTGATAATTTTGTCAATACATTTCATATAACTGACAAAGGAAGCTTTTCGGAGTTTTTTCAGACGGGTGAAGTTGATTTAGGCGATCTTATAGAAAAACACGGAGATGTACTTAAATCCTCTAACTTGGAAGGTGTTACACTTACTTTAAGGAATTACGACGTAAATAGTATTACCGTTGATGCGAAAATTGAAATTGGTGATATGACTGTTGTTGATAATACGTACACGCTATCAGACAACCAAGCGGTAGACCTTGATCTTGTCAACAGCTTTAACTTGATCCAAGAAATCCAAAGCGGTAAATATACATACAAAGTATCGTTCTCCTCCGAAACGCCTCTAAATGATGATGATTTTTATGTTGATATTACCTCAAATGTAAAGATCACTGTCGTGACTAACTAATGTCTTTTATTAGAATTAATTAAAGTAGTGAATCATGAACAAAGCATTCAAATTATTAGGTCTTCTTTTTGTGGGCCATATTTCTTTTGCCCAATTAGATTTGTCCACAGTATTAGAAGGTGGTGTGGACGATGCTCAGGTGTTTTTAGAGAATTACATAGAACCAGCAACAGCAGGATTCGGTTACGGACTTAATGGTGGATGGTATAATACTGCAAAGACGCACAAAAGATTTGGGGTTGATATTTCCGTCATTTCAAGTGCATCGTTAATACCAACCAACAAAGAATTCTTTACTTTCAACAACGCTGACTATACCAATATTAAATTAACTGACAACAGCGTTAGCTCTGCTAGTATTCCAACTCTCTTAGGTCCCTTTGGTGGGGCAGGAGCAGAAAATAACAGACCATTGCTCAACTTTACTTTTAATGAGGGTAATGACGATATCTCTATATCTGCGCCACCTGGTTTAGGACTAAAAGAGGATATTGGATATAACATAATACCAACTGCTACTATTCAAGCTGGTATTGGTCTGTTTAAGCATACAGATGTTAAATTTAGATACATACCAAAAATATCCGCACAAGACGCTGAACTTTCAACATTCGGAGTTGGACTTATGCATGATATTAAACATTGGCTGCCATTTATTAATAAATTTCCAATAGACATGTCTGCATTGATTGCATGGACAAACGTGAACTCTAAGGTTAGCTTAAACCCAACTGATGAGCCAACACAAGCAGTCGAGTTTGACACTAATAGTTTAACATTTCAATTGGTAGCTTCTAAAAAATTATCAATCTTAACAATTTATGGCGGAATAGGCACTTCATCTTTTAATTCTGAAGTGAGTTTGTTAGGTAATTATAAAACCGAAAGCAAGACGTACACTGATCCCATTAATCTAAATTTTAAAGGACAAAGTTTAAGATCAAATGTGGGAGTTAGACTAAAACTTTTGATATTTACGTTTAGCGCAGACTACGCGTTTCAAGAATACAACACATTTACCGCAGGTTTTGGCTTTAGTATCAGGTAATTTCATAGCTGGTATTTGTTGATTATAAACGACTGATTTACTCATCCTTATAAATAATAACGACTAATCTTTTAGTATTGGCGTTCAAGCCGTATTTTTGCTGCACCAAAATAACAAATAGATGAAAGTTACTATTGTAGGTGCCGGAAATGTAGGTGCCACTTGCGCAGACGCTATTGCTACACAACGTATCGCTAGCGAGGTTGTATTGCTAGACATTAAAGAAGGTTTTGCTGAGGGTAAAGCCCTTGATATGATGCAAACCGCTACAACACTTGGTTTTAACACCAAAATTGTAGGGACTACGAACGATTATTCCAAAACCGCTAATAGCGACGTAGTGGTTATCACTTCAGGTATTCCACGAAAGCCAGGAATGACTCGTGAGGAACTTATTGGTATTAACGCAGGAATAGTTCAAACTGTTTCAGAAAATATTTTGGCGAATTCGCCAAATGCTATTATTGTTGTCGTATCTAATCCTATGGACACCATGACCTATTTGACATTGAAAAAAACAGGATTGCCAAAAAATCGCATTATTGGAATGGGTGGTGCTTTAGATAGCTCGCGATTTAAGACCTACCTCTCTCTCGCCCTAGACAAACCTGCAAACGATATTCACGGTATGGTTATTGGGGGTCACGGAGATACAACCATGATTCCACTCACAAGACTTGCGTCTTATAACGGAATACCAGTTTCAACTTTATTAGAGGATGATGCGCTAAAGCAATTAGCTGCTGACACCATGGTAGGTGGCGCGACACTCACCAAACTATTAGGTACTTCGGCGTGGTACGCGCCTGGTGCCTCAGTTGCTTATTTGGTGGACAGTATTTTGAACGATCAAAAGCGTATTATCCCATGTTCTGTATACCTTGAAGGCGAATACAACCAAGAAGATATCTGCATTGGTGTACCATGTGTAATCGGCCGTTCGGGCTGGGAGTCTATTGTAGATATAAACCTTAACGATGAAGAACAAGCAACATTTGATAGAAGCGCTGCTGCTGTTCGCACCATGAATGCCGCGTTAGATGGGATTCTTTCGTAATTTTTCAACGCTTTAAATAGGTATTTGTTAATCAGGGCGGATACGTTATATTTGCTCGTCTCATTTACGACACTAAATTCTATATCATGCAGAATAACGGACTTATCAAACTTTTCACCGTTTTATTTGGCCTTGTCAGCCTTTACCAACTTTCATTCACCTTTGTTTCATCAAAGATAGAGTCAGACGCAAAAACATTTGCACAAGCTTCGGTTAACCCAGATGACGCAAATTATTTTGCGCTAGTGGATATTGCCGAACAAAATTACTTAGATTCCATATCTAGCGAAACGGCTTTTGGCTACACGTCATACGGCACTGCAAAAGACCGTGAACTCAACAAAGGGCTTGACCTTAAAGGTGGGATCAACGTTATCTTGCAAGTATCTGTAAAAGATATTTTAAAAGGTTTAGCAGAAAATTCACGTAACCCACTATTTAATCGTGCATTGGAAGATGCAGATGTCTTACAAAAATCTTCAGACGACACCTATGTAGAAAGTTTTTTTGAGGCATTTGACGTTATAAAAGGAGATCAAAAGCTAGCGAGTCCTGATATTTTTGCCAATCGAACATTGAGCGATGACATCAATTTTAACATGAACGATGATGAGGTCCAACCTATCATTCGAAGAAAAATTGATGCTTCAATTGTTTCTGCCTTTGAGGTATTACGCAAGCGTATTGATAAATTTGGTGTGACCCAACCCAATATTCAACGTTTAGGCAATTCGGGTCGTATTTTGGTAGAACTCCCAGGAGCACGTGATGTGGAGCGTGTAAAAAATCTTTTGCAAAGCACGGCGCAATTAGAATTTTGGGAAACCGCTTCAAACCAATCTTATGGTGCATTTTTGGCTCAAGCCAATGAACTACTTAAGACGGTTGTAGCATCTCAAAAAGAAGAAGCTGTTACTGAAGAAACCTCAGATATTGACGATTTGCTTTCGGACGTTTCTGCACAGCAGGATTCTATAAGCACCGTAGTAAACCCTATTTACGATTATGTCAAAGGGGCTGGGTATTCTGGAGGTCCCGTTCTATTACAGGTTGATGCAAAGGACCAACCTATTTTGGAAGAGTACTTAAATCGTTCAGATGTTCGTGCATTACTTCCTGCTGATTTGCGTTTTACCAAATTTTTATGGGGAATTCCCGATGCCCAAACAGCTATTGTTGATTTATATGTGGTCAATGCTAACAGGGCTAACGAACCTCCCTTAAGTGGAAGTGTAATTGTTGATGCGGCTCAAACATATGACCAACTTGGGGCGCCAGCAGTTTCCATGCAAATGAATGGAAAAGGAGCGCGTATTTGGGAAGATATGACAGGTAAAGCGTTCCGCGAGGGTAGCAATATTGCCATTGTATTAGACGATGTGGTGTATTCCGCACCAGGTGTTTCAAAAGGGGCTATTGCTGGTGGCCGTTCAGAAATTTCAGGCCAGTTTTCGCTTAATGAAGCAATTGATTTAGCTAATGTTCTTCGTGCTGGTAAACTTCCTGCAGCTGCCGAAATTATCCAATCTGAAATTGTTGGGCCATCGCTTGGACAAGAAGCTATTGAAAGTGGAATCAATTCATTTGTAATCGCACTTCTTTTGGTGTTGGCTTGGATGATTTTTTATTACGGTCGTGCAGGTTTTTACGCTGATATGGCGCTTACACTTAATATCATTTTGATTTTTGGAATTCTTGCCGGGCTAGGAGCTGTTCTTACACTTCCAGGTATTGCGGGTATTGTACTTACCATTGGTATGTCTGTCGACGCCAACGTGCTTATATTTGAACGTATCCGCGAAGAATTGGCAAAAGGTAAAGGTCAAAAACAAGCTGTTTCAGACGGGTTTAAAAATGCCTTGTCTTCTATATTAGATGCGAATATCACCACAGGACTAACGGCGTTTATCTTATTTATTTTCGGAACAGGACCCATTAAGGGGTTTGCTACCACCTTACTTATAGGTATCGCTACGTCGTTGTGTACTGCTATTTTTGTAACAAGACTTCTTGTGGATGGACGCCTAAGCAAAGGATATTCATTAGAATTTGCTACCAAAGCCACTAAAAATTTATTCCGAAACTTGGCTATTACATTCCTTAAAAAACGCACAATTGCCTACGTAATCTCGGGGGCGTTGATTACTATTGGTGTTTTCTCTCTTTTTACAAAAGGGTTAAATCAAGGAGTTGACTTTGTTGGTGGACGGTCGTACACGGTTCGTTTTGAGCAGGCGGTTAATCCATCTGATGCGCAAGCGCAATTAGCTTCACTTTTGGGGAGCGCCGAAGCCAAAACTTTTGGTGAGGACAATCAGCTTAAAATCACCACTAACTATAAGGTCGACGTGGAGGGTATTGAAGTAGATAACGAAATTCAAGAAGCATTGTACGGGGGCCTATCACCTTATCTGCCTCAAAATTTATCATACGATGATTTTGTTAATGGCGCTGAGGACAAACAAGTAGGTATTATGTCTTCCATAAAAGTAGGGCCTACAATTGCCGATGATATTAAGAAGAATTCTTTCTTGGCGGTATTTGGATCACTCATTGTGGTATTCTTGTATATACTTTTGCGTTTCCGAAAGTGGCAATATTCACTTGGTGCGGTTGCTGCAGTTTTTCACGACGTACTCATTGTATTGGGTGTGTTTTCGGTTACATACACCTTTATGCCGTTTAGCATGGAAATAAATCAGGCATTTATTGCTGCGGTACTTACGGTAATTGGATATTCATTAAACGATACCGTAGTAGTGTTTGACCGTATTCGTGAATTTACACGTCTTCATACGTCTTGGGAAAGTACAAAAACGGTAAATAGTGCCCTTAACAGTACATTAAGTAGAACAATCAATACGTCACTTACCACATTAGTGGTGCTATTAGCGATATTTATTTTCGGTGGAGAAGCAATCCGCGGATTTATGTTTGCGCTTATTGTGGGCGTACTTGTAGGTACGTATTCGTCGCTGTTTATTGCCACACCAGTAATGTTCGATACCTCTCAAAAGAGCAAATAAACCCGACTAAGCGTTAGCTTTGGTTTTATAGGAAATTGCAATTAGGATTAACCCAAGTAAGATAAGCGGGATGCTAAGCCATTGACCTGTTGAAAGATAACCAATGCTTTCACCAAAACCACCTTGACTTTCTTTTACAAATTCGGCTAAAAATCGTACCCCAAACAACAGCGTAAAAAAGGCACCAATCAGAAATCCCTTTTGATTTCGCTTAGTAGTATTTTTATAGATCAAAAAGAGAATAATAAATACAATGAAGTACCCTAATGACTCATAGAGTTGAACAGGGTGTCTTGGTAGGGTCTCTCCATTATTTTTAAAGACAACTCCAAAACTACTTCCAGTATATTTTCCAACAATTTCAGAATTAAAAAAGTTTCCAATTCGAATAAAAATACCACCTAAGGCAACCGTGATAGCAATACGATCTAACAGCCATACCAAAGATGTGTATTTGTATTTTTTGGTATACAGATATAAAGCGGTTAAAATCCCTACTACCGCGCCGTGACTTGCTAATCCCCTAAACCCAACAAACTTCCATCCATTTTCTGTAATTTTTATAGGCAAAATTATTTCCAATAGATTATTTTGAAAATAATCCCAATTGTAGAAAAAGACTTCCCCTAAGCGGGCACCAATTAGTGTTCCTGCCACCATATAGAGTAATAGCGGGTCTAGGTATTCCAATGAAACCCCTTCATTTTTATACATGAATTTCATCAAATAAAGCCCAGATGCGAAAGCAACAACGAACATTAAGCTGTAGTAGTAAATATTAAAACTTCCAAGACTAATAACAACTGGGTCTGGGGCCCACAAAAACTTGAGTGCTAACATGTGATTTTATTTGCGATAAATATACAGTAAAAATAGCCTAGTCGGGTACTGGGTCATGACCTTGACCGCCCCACGGATGGCATTTACATATTCGTTTGATTGCCAACACGGTACCTTTCCAAAGACCATGTTTTTGTAAGGCTTCTATGCTGTATTGAGAGCATGTTGGATGGAACCTACAAGCGGAAGGGAGTAGGGGAGAGATAAGCGTTTGATAAATACGGATTAGAAATAAAAAAGGAAAAATTAACACCTTTTTCATGACGATAGACTGTAAGTTGTACCGTCTTTTCCATCCTTGAGTTGAATGCCTTTTGCCAAAAGCTCGTCACGAATACGATCAGCAGTAGCAAAATCTTTATTCGTCCGCGCTTGTTCACGTAAATCAATTAGTACAGATAAGGCTTTATCCAAATAGCTGTTGTCTTGTTCTTTTGTTGTGAGTGTTAACCCCAGAACGTCAAATATAAACGCGTTAACAGCTTTGCTAAGTTTTTCAATGTCCGTGCCTGTTAGGGTGTCTTCCCCTTGTTTTACACGATGAATAAGTTTGACCGTTTCGAAAAGCTGTGCAATGAGTACAGGGCTGTTAAAATCGTCATTCATAGCAGCGTAATAGCCTTGAATATGATCGTTGATGTTTGCACTACTTTCTTTGCTTTTCGGTAAATCAGCCAGCAATTCAATACTATGAAGTAATCGTTCGTAGCCTTTTTCGGCTGCCTCTAATGCATCGCTGCTCAAATCCAAAACACTTCGGTAATGTGCCTGTAGCATAAAAAAGCGCGCTACATCTGGCGAAAACGCCTTGGAAAGCACTGGGTTTGTCCCGGCAAAGAGTTCGCTTGGCAAAATATTATTTCCTGTAGATTTTGCCATTTTTTTACCGTTTAGCGTAAGCATGTTGGCATGCATCCATGTGGTAACAGGGCTTTTTTGATTTATTGCCTGCGCTTGCGCAATTTCACATTCGTGGTGTGGAAATTTTAAATCCATACCGCCCCCATGAATATCAAATTGCTCGCCCAAATACTTGGTACTCATTGCAGTACATTCCAAATGCCAGCCGGGAAAACCATCTCCCCAGGGCGAGGGCCAACGCATGATATGTTGTGGCTCGGCTTTTTTCCAAAGGGCAAAATCTTGTGGCGAACGTTTGTCGCTTTGTCCTGAAAGTGAGCGTGTATTGTGAATCATATCCTCCAACTTCCGCCCACTAAGAATGCCGTAGTTGTTGGATTCGTTATATTTTTGAACATCAAAATAAACAGAGCCATTGATTTCATAAGCCATTCCAGATGCAAGAATACCTTTTACAATTTCAATTTGCTCGATAATGTGTCCAGTCGCAGTTGGCTCGATGTTTGGCGGAAGTGTATTAAATGCGACTAGTGTTTTATGAAAATCCACCGTATAGCGTTGCACCACTTCCATAGGTTCAATCCGCTCCAATCTAGCTTTTTTGGAGATGCGATCTTCACCTTCATCCGCATCGTGCTCTAAGTGCCCTGCATCAGTAATGTTGCGAACATAACGCACTGAGTAGTCTAAATGCTTTAGGTAACGATAAATCAAATCAAATGAGATAAACGTACGGCAATTGCCCAAGTGAACATTGCTATATACAGTTGGTCCGCAAACATACATGCCTACATGCTTTTCTTCAATGGGTGTAAACGGTTCTTTTTTTCCGCTGAGCGAATTGAAAATATGCAATGATGAGGATGTATCGCTCATAGGTTAGAACGAAGTGTCAAGGTTGAGGTACCCCAAGAATTCTTTTCTGACCTCGGCTTTTTTGAAAGCACCGCCAAACTCAGCAGTAACTGTGCTGCTATCTACATCGCGAATGCCTCTTGCATTTACGCAAAGGTGTTTGGCATCAATGACACAGGCCACATCTTGGGTATTTAGTACGTCCTGCAAAGCTTTTACAACCTGAATAGTTAAGCGCTCTTGTACTTGCGGACGCTTGGCAAAATAGTCCACCAAACGATTCATTTTTGAAAGCCCTACCACGGTTCCATTGGATATGTAAGCGACGTGCGCCTTGCCAACGATAGGCAGTAAATGGTGCTCACAAGTAGAGTAGACGGTGATGTTTTTTTCCACCAACATTTCCCCGTACTTGTATTTGTTGTCAAAAGTAGATGCGCTGGGTTTGTTGTCGGGGTGAAGCCCTGCAAAAAGTTCGTTGACAAACATTTTGGCAACGCGTTTAGGAGTGCCTCTTAGACTGTCGTCTGTAAGGTCCATGCCTATGGTTTCTAAAATACGCGTAACATCTTTTTCAATACGCTCAATTTTCTCAGTGTTTGATATTTCAAAAGCATCGTCACGTAGCGGTGTATCGATATTTCCACTTAAATGATCATCGTCGTTGATATCCTCTAAAGTCTCTTTTAATAGTCGATCAAATTTCATAGCATCCTTCATAATAGGCAAAGATACTACATTCGTAAAAATTAACTTTTATTAGAAGCGGACATTATATGTCAAGGACACATTTCCCGATTGTTGTTGCACATTAAAAGAATCGGTAAGTCCAATAGTATAGAGTTGGTGTTGAAAATCTTGATTCAATTTTGTGTACGTAAGGTCCAGAGAAGCATTACCGAATCGAATTCCTGTGCCAACAGCAAATCCACTTCTTTCTGTCATAAGCTGGGTGTTTTTATACGGACTTTTTTCAAACCAATACCCTGCGCGAAGAATTATGTCCCCAAGCCGTGTTTCACCACCAGCTCTTAAGAACGAAGCAGCTTCAAGGTTACTCGAGATTTCGTCATTCAAATAATCAAAACTCCCGTTACTATCACTAGTTTTTGTGTTCGTGTAATCCTTTAACCCGTAATCTATACTTAAAAGTCCGCTAGTTCCAAAAACTAATGCCATGCTTGCTTGTGTTATGGATGGTGTTTTGAGGTTGTATGAGGGTAAGATATTAACAACATTTGGATATAAAGAACGCCCCATAGCACCATCTAATTCACTGTTGTATCTTACATCTAATGCCTCCGTGTATTCATCTTCAATTTCATAGTACGTTGGACTTGTGAAGTTTAAGCCTAAACGTAGTATGTCAGAGGCTTTGTATAAAGCGCCAAGCTGAACAGAAACACCAGTTCCAATCGTTCTTAAGTCTTGAATATAATCAACTTGATCTAAAAAGGACTTTTCACCATCTACATATTTGTCAGAAGTAAATTTACGTTGTGCGTAATCAATGCTATAGATATTGATATTTACCCCCAGCGCCAATTTTCCCAAATAGCGACCGCTAAAATTTATGGTGTACTTACGTTGCCCTCCACTAGTTTGCAAATCGTGAATTTGGTCGATACCTAAGCTTTTGTCGTCAACATATCCATAATAGGGTGTTTCATTTTCAGGGTCATAATAATTGATAAGCCCTGTAGCATATGCCATATAGGTGCGTTGTGCATCTGCGCCATAGAACTCACCTAAATCTGCATACTCATAGTCTGTGTTGTTTTCAAAATTATAGGAGCTAAATGGAATATTTCTATCGAGCGTTATCCCTGCAATTTCAAGGAAATAGTCAGCTAAACCACGTTGGGTATTTATTCCTTGTGCATAAAGATTTTTATTAAAGTTATTTACCAATTGGGTATTAAACCCAAAAGCAACTTTATCCCAATTGCTATTTTGATTAACAAAAACCAAGACAAATCCAGCTTGATCTACATCAAAGGAGCTAATTTCCATAGATTTTGTTGAATTAAAGAAAGAATTATCTGTTGTGTGTGTTTGCAAGCCCAACGTCATGCCAGCTTCATTAAATGAAAATACGGTAGAGGATGCTGGGTTGTTACTTATGGCAGATAAATCTCCTCCCAATGCTCCAAATGCCCCAGCTAATGCTTGGTATCGAGCCGAACCGTGTAACCCTTCAGTACTATATTGTACAACTTCATTTAATTCTTGCCCTTGCAATGATATTCCAAGGAGTGTGCAACTAAGCAGCCATATTTTAATATTTTCCTTTTTCATAAATTATCTCCTTCTTGATGAATTACTACTTCTTGAAGAACTACTGCTCCTTGTGGTATTTGTTGTCCGGCTCGGGGTTGAACTTCTATAATTGTTGGTGGATGATGAGGACGAACTTTTATAACTAGAATTGTTACTAGAAGAATTACTGTCTGAGTTGTAGCGACGCGTAGCGGTTCTAGTTGGCGTTTGATTATTGTTGGACACTGCTGAACGTCGTTGGGTAGTCGTACTGCTTCTTTGCGCATTCGTGTTTGTCCTTGTTGTGCTTCGCGCATTTGTCCGGTTGGTCGTTATCGTTGAGTTTGAGTTAACGCTTCGCACAGTTCTACTTGGAGTGTAATTACGCGTTATCGTTCTTGAGCCATTCAACCTCGTATAAATCGGCGCATCTCGATAAACGTTCCTGTTGTAATATCTTCTATCCCAATATGGATTTTGATACCCCCAGTTGTTCCAGTAGTTTCCACGATATCCCCAGCCAAAACGGTATGGGTTATAAAACGGGTGGTGATTAAAACCATATGTAAAATACCATGGGTGGTAATTATGGCCCCAAAATGATGAACGCCCGAATGTGTATGGGGCATCATACCAGCCCCAACCCATGTTCCAACCCAAAGGGCGATTATAAATGATATTGACATTTATGTTTTCAGCTTGATCTCCCCATGAACCATGCGCCTGGTAGTTTCCTGCGCTATTTTGATTTGGTGTTGGACTTTGATATTGCTCTGCTGCTGTAAAGTAGTAGTTATCTTGAACGCCTTGAGAAGCTTTTTCAGCAAAATAATTTTTGTAGTACGTTCCGCTTTGTTGTGGAATAGGAGTCGTATTTACAGCTTGTTGAGGGGCTTGCTGAACAGGTGGATCTCCATAGATTCCGTCTTGATAATAGGATACGGACTGATAGCCACTACAACCCACAAAAAGCGTGATTGAAAACAAAACCAAAATGACGTGTGCTGTATAAATGCGACTGCGTGTGTAAATAGTTCTCATGTCTGTATCGTTTAATTAACTTCAAATTTAAGTAGTTTTGCACTACAACTAACTAAAAACAAAAGTTGTGCCAAACTTATGGGGAAGCATTTAACAAAGCGAAGCGAAGATTACTCAAAATGGTATAATGAACTGGTAGTAAAAGCTGATTTAGCAGAGACATCTGCTGTGCGTGGCTGTATGGTTATAAAACCCTATGGATTTGCTATTTGGGAGCGTATGCAAGCCATTTTGGATAAAAAGTTTAAAGAAACGGGCCATAGTAATGCGTACTTCCCGCTTTTTGTTCCCAAAAGTTTGTTTGAAGCCGAAGAACAAAACGCTGAGGGATTTGCCAAAGAATGTGCTGTGGTCACACATTATCGCTTAGAAAATGATCCGGATAAACCAGGAAAACTTCGTGTAGATCCAAAAGCTAAATTAGAAGAGGAACTTATTGTAAGACCCACAAGTGAAGCCATTATTTGGAATACCTACAGAAACTGGATTCAGTCCTATCGCGATTTACCAATTTTATTAAACCAGTGGGCAAATGTGGTGCGCTGGGAAATGCGTACACGTTTATTTCTACGAACTGCCGAGTTTCTTTGGCAAGAAGGACACACCGCTCATGCTACCGAAGCAGAAGCATTGGAAGAAACCAAACGCATGAATGGTGTATATGCTGATTTTGTAGAACAATACATGGCTATCCCCGTTATACAAGGCGTCAAATCTGCGGCAGAGCGTTTTGCAGGTGCCGTAGAAACCTATTGTATAGAGGCGCTTATGCAAGATGGAAAGGCTTTGCAAGCAGGAACTTCGCACTTCTTGGGGCAGAATTTTGCTAAGGCTTTCGATGTGAAATTTGCCACCAAAGAAGGAGGATTGGAGCATGTTTGGGCAACCTCGTGGGGTGTTTCTACACGTCTTATGGGTGCGCTTATCATGACGCATAGCGATGATAATGGGCTGGTGCTACCCCCCGAATTGGCACCACATCAAGTGGTAATAGTTCCTATTTATAAAGGCGACGAACAACGTACTGTCATTGCTGCTGCCGTTGCACCTATTGTTGAGGCACTTCGCAAGGCAGATATTCGCGTGCATTTTGATAACCGTGATACGCACAAACCTGGATTTAAGTTTAACGAATATGAGTTAAAAGGCGTTCCGTTGCGCATTGGCATTGGACCACGAGACTTGGAAAATGGAACGGTAGAATTAGCACGTCGTGACACACTCTCTAAAAAAAGTGTTGCACAAACTGACTTGGTGAATGAAATCAAATCAACACTAAAAGAAGTTCAAGTTGATTTATTTGAACGGGCCAAAGATTTTAGAGCTGATCATACTACAGAAGTAGATACGTTTGACGCTTTTAAGGAAGTTTTGGAAACCAAAGGTGGCTTTGTTTCTGCGTTTTGGGATGGCACTGAAGCCACTGAGACGTCGATTAAAGAAGCCACCAAAGCCACCATACGGTGTGTTCCACTAGATAGTAAAGCAGAAAGTGGAAGGTGCGTTTTCTCAGGAAAACCAGCCAAACATCGAGCTTTATTTGCAAAAGCATACTAATTAAAATATATGTTGCAAGTTTGTTAGGTATCCTATAAATTTGCACCTCGTAAAACCGGAAGGCCCGTTCGTCTATCGGCTAGGACGCCAGGTTTTCATCCTGGTAAGAGGGGTTCGATTCCCCTACGGGCTACTAAAATTATAATATGGCAAATCATAAATCCGCCTTAAAAAGAATTCGTTCAAACGAAACTAAGCGTCAACGTAACCGTTTTCAGCACAAAACAACCCGTAATGCTATTCGCGATTTTAAAGCATTAGAAAAAAAGAAAGAAGCTGAGAAAAAGCTTCCGCTTGTGGTATCTATGATCGATAAGTTGGCAAAAAACAATATCATTCATAATAACAAGGCAGCGAACCTAAAGTCTAAACTTACCAAACACGTAAGTGCACTTTAAGTTATTATTCTGATAAGAAATAGAAAAAGGCGTCCATTTGGACGCCTTTTTCTATTTTTATATGACATACCTAAATATTAGGCATTCATGGAAATCAAAAACTCTTCGTTGTTAAGTGTTTTTTTGATTCGATCGCTGATAAACTCCATAGCTTCTACAGGGTTCATGTCAGCAAGGTATTTTCGCATAATCCACATACGCTGAATGGTTTTATCATCCAATAAAATATCATCACGACGCGTGCTTGAAGAAACCAAATCAATGGATGGGAAAATTCTGCGGTTGGAAATACGACGATCAAGCTGTAATTCCATGTTACCTGTTCCTTTAAATTCTTCAAAAATAACCTCGTCCATTTTAGAGCCGGTTTCGGTTAGTGCCGTAGCAATAATAGACAGCGACCCGCCATTTTCAATATTACGTGCTGCTCCAAAGAAACGCTTTGGTTTGTGCAATGCATTCGCATCTACACCACCACTTAAGATTTTACCTGACGCAGGCTGTACCGTGTTATAAGCACGAGCTAATCGGGTGATGGAATCCAGTAGGATTACCACATCGTGACCACACTCTACAAGGCGTTTTGCTTTTTCCAATACAATATTCGCGACTCTTACGTGGCGATCTGCAGGCTCGTCAAAGGTAGAAGCAACTACTTCACCTTTTACATTTCGTTGCATATCAGTAACTTCCTCTGGACGTTCATCGATGAGCAAAATAATTTGATATACTTCGGGGTGATTAGCCGCAATGGCGTTAGCCACGTCTTTAAGCAACATTGTTTTCCCTGTCTTAGGCTGCGATACAATCATACCGCGTTGCCCTTTTCCAATAGGACAAAACAAATCCATTACTCGAGTAGAAATAGTACTTTGCTTGTCGCCGATATTAAACTTTTCTTGCGGGAATAGGGGAGTTAGGTGTTCAAAAGAGACACGGTCACGCACCACATCAGGTGAAAGCCCGTTAATGAGTGACACCTTAATAAGCGGAAAATATTTTTCACCTTCTTTTGGTGGGCGAATATGGCCAAGCACAGTGTCCCCTGTTTTTAGTCCAAATAAACGCACTTGCGAATTAGAAACATATATATCATCAGGTGAAGACAAATAATTGTAATCCGATGAGCGTAGGAAGCCATAGCCTTCAGGCATCATTTCCAAAACACCTTCGCTTTCTATAATACCATCGAATTCAAAATCAGGCTGTCGGTAGCGATTGCGATTATCTTTGTTGTGGTTGTCTTTGCCGTTATTGTTGTTTCCGTTACCGTTTTGGGTGCGGTTATCTTTGTTATTACTGTTGTTGTTGTTGTTGTTGTTGTTGCCCTTGTTATTATTTCTTGGGTTACCTGCGTTGTTCCCATTGTTCCCTTTATTACGATTGTTGTTTTGGGCAGGCTTTTCGTCTGTTGGCTTGTTATCGCTCTTTTCAACTTTTTTGCGTGGAGTCCTTGCAGGCTTTTCAGAAATTTTATTCTTATCTACACTTTGCACCGGAGCTTCTTTTACTGCTTCACCTGGCTCGGGTAAAGTTGATTGGTGATCAATGATTCGGTATGTAAGCTCAATTTTTTTGAGCCCCGCAGTCTTTTTGAGGTCTAATTCTTTTGCAATTTCTTGCAATTCAGCAAGCTTTTTTGCTTTTAGTTCTGATAATTCAAACATGTGTGAATGGGTAAAATATAAATTGTAATATAGTGGGCTGAAGTAGTTGCCTGTTAAGCAAACATACAACTTTTTTTATTTTTAACACATAATAATTTTCTTTTATGATATGCATTTCCATAATAGTCCCTTTTTTTAACGAGGAAGCTTATCTAGAAAATTTTACAAATGCTTTAGTCACTCAGACCTACGCATTTACTGAACTTATTTTAGTTGACGATGGTTCGACAGATGCCTCTCTTTCAATCGCCAATGCTTTGGCTGCGACGCATAAATCAATCCGTGTGATTACTACTACAACAACATCAGTTCATCAGCCTGGGCAAAAAGTTGTCCATGCTTTTGATCGAGGTTTTAATGCACTATTACAACCGTGGGACATCATTTGCAAGTTTGACGCTGATATTATTTTTCCTCCTCAATACTTAGAAACTATGGCAAGCTCATTTTCAAATGATGACAACTTAGGCATGTTTTCAGGTGTGCTGACTACTTATTTGAATGGTATTTGGGAATTAGAAAATATTTCTACGCAACATGTACGTGGTCCTGTAAAGTCCTACAGCAAATCTTGTTTTCATGCTATTGGTGGATTACGCCCTGCACTGGGCTGGGATACTTTAGACGAATTATTAGCTCTTTACAAAGGGTTTACCATTAAAATTGACGATACATTGCGTGCTAAACACCTGCGCCCAACAGGTTATAAGTACAGTCACGGCTTGGCTAAAGCTAAAGGAGAAGTGTTTTACAACTTAGGGTATGGACTTCTTTTGGGTATACTCGCATGCATAAAATGGGCGCACCTTCAACGGGGTAGTTTAGTGGAAGTGTTGTTTGGCTTTTTTGGTGTTTGGCTCAAAAGCAAGCCAAAATTGGTCTCTAAAGCGGAAGGAAAATTTATTCGAACGTATCGTTGGTCACGTATCCGAAATCGTTTTATCGGCTAATTCAATAACAATTAAATTTTGCGCTTTGCCTTTGGCAAGTTCAAATTTTATTAAAGTTTGTTTTTTGTGAAACCCGTGCTTGCCCGCCGCACCTGGATTTATATAAAGTAGTTCTTTTTTTTTATCGTAGGCAACTTTTAAAATATGTGAGTGCCCACAAATAAAAAGTTGTGGCTTTACGTCAGTTAGTTTTTCAGCTATACCTTTAGCATACCTGGTTGGCCTACCGCCAATATGTGTCATAAACACGGAGACTCCTTCAAGTTGAAAGTGTAAGTCTTTGGGGAACTCTTGTCGAATCGAAGCATTATCAATATTCCCATAAACGGCTCTAAGTGGTTTTAACTTCTGCAATGTATCGGTTACCTCCAAGTTACCAATATCGCCAGCGTGCCAAATTTCATCTACTTCTTTAGCGTAGCCCAAAATTCTGGGATCTAAAAAACTATGCGTATCTGAAAGCAACAATATCTTTTTCATCATCTTTGTACAAAATTACACATTGCGTTACTTTTTAGAGCTTTCATATAAAGGAACTTCTTATCACGGGTGGCAACGCCAGCCCAATGCGATATCTGTTCAACAGGTTTTGGAAGAAGCTTTAAGCACATTGCTAGGCAAGGAAACTCAAATTGTAGGGGCAGGGAGAACAGATGCAGGCGTACATGCCAAACAAATGTTTGCGCATTTTGACACAGATATTTCCGAAAATCAAGCCAGCGAACTTGTTTTTAGACTGAATCGATTTTTACCAGAATCCATTGCTATAATAGCTGCTCATCCTGTAGCTTCTGACGCACACGCGCGTTTTGATGCCATTTATCGTAGCTATGAATATCATATTACAAGTCAAAAGAATCCGTTTGCTAACGAACAGGCTTATTTTTTTAATGCGCCTTTGGATATAGAGGCGATGAATACCGCTGCAGCATTCCTTTTGAAGCACACCAATTTTAAATGTTTTTCACGATCCAAGACAGACGTTAAAACTTATGATTGCGATGTTATAGAAGCTTTTTGGGAACAAAAATCGGAACTCATTTTTCATATTTCCGCAAATCGATTCTTGCGCAATATGGTTCGTGCCGTGGTCGGAACGCTATTGGACATCGGTACTAGTAAATTATCACTCTCTGGCTTTCAGTCGGTGCTTGATAGTCAAGACCGTCAACAAGCAGGTAGTTCTGCGCCAGCAAACGGTTTGTTTTTAACCAAAATTTGCTACCCAAAACACTATCTTTGAAATTCATGGAAAAGAAACCCTCAAATAATATTTTGGATGTCAGTTTGTTTAAACGCCTGATGGTGTTTGTCAAGCCCTATCGTAAAACATTTGCTTTTGTACTGTTGGCTGCAGTGTTTTTGTCGGGGTTTTCTACGTTAAGTCCATACCTCCTAAAAATCACTATAGACGATTACATAACGGTAAAAGATTACGAGGGTATGTTAGTGCTTATTGCCTTGATGGGTGCTACCCTCATTATGGAGGTTATTTTTCAATTTATGTTTATTTATTACGCGAACTGGTTGGGCCAGCATGTAATTTTTGATCTACGCAACACACTCTATACACATATGTTGCAATTTAAAATGACATATTATGACAACTCTGCCGTTGGTCGTTTGGTTACACGAGTAGTCAGCGATATTGAAACTATCTCAGGAATTTTCAGTCAAGGCTTATTTATGATAATTTCCGACTTGCTTAAAATGGTTGTGGTTATTGTGGTGATGTGGTCTGTAAGCTGGAAATTAGCACTAATAGTTTTTGCCGTTTTACCCTTGATTTTATACGCTACACGTAAATTTCAAAAAGCCATGAAAGTTGCATTTGATGAAGTACGAACACAAGTGGCTAATTTAAACAGTTTTGTGCAAGAACGAATTTCTGGTATGAGCATTGTGCAGCTATTCGCTCGTGAACAAACCGAATCAAAAGCGTTTAGAGAGATAAACGATAAGCACCGTAAGGCTTGGCTGAAAACGGTGTGGTACAATTCTATCTTTTTTCCCATTGCCGAGCTTTCTACATCAGTAACCATTGGGTTATTGGTTTGGTTTGGTGGACTCAATGTTATTGCAGGTTCGTCAGGGATTACCTTGGGCATCATCTTTCTTTTTATTCAACTATCCCAAATGCTTTTTCGTCCACTTCGCCAAATCGCCGACAAGTTTAATACCTTGCAAATGGGTATGGTTGCTGTGCGTCGCGTTGTTGCTGTTTTAGACACGGATGAAACAATACCTAATCATGGTAAAATAAAAAACACAGAAATTAAAGGCGAGCTTCGCTTTGAGGAACTACATTTTTCATACAAAAAAGACGAGCCCGTACTTCACGGTATTTCATTTGCTATTGCACCGGGAGAGACCGTTGCAGTGGTTGGCGCAACGGGGGCGGGGAAATCTACGCTCATTAACATTTTAAGTAGATTTTACGAAATCGATAGTGGAAAGATTTTATTGGATGGTATAGCTATTGAAGATTATGAACGCTCTTGGCTTCGCAAGCAAATAGGTGTGGTATTGCAGGATGTATTTCTTTTTGCGGATTCTATATTCAACAACATTACGCTTTGGGACACTTCTATTAACGAAGATGACGTAATAGCTGCTGCCAAAAAAATCGGAGTACATCGTTTTATTTCAAGTTTACCAGATGGGTATCACTTTAATGTAAAAGAGCGAGGGGGTATGCTTTCAACGGGTCAGCGCCAACTCATCGCATTTTTGCGTGCCTACATAATTCAACCCAAAATTTTAGTTCTTGATGAGGCAACGTCCTCAATTGATACCCATGCCGAAAAACTCATTCAAAAAGCAACAAAAGAAGTTACCAAAGGGAAAACCTCTCTTGTGATCGCGCATCGCTTGGCTACCGTACAACGCGCCGATAAAATCATAGTATTAGACAATGGGAATATCGTTGAGGTGGGCACACATGATGAGTTATTAAAAATCGATGGAGGATATTATAAAAACCTTTACGAAGTGCAGTTTTTGTCTCCCACGCAAGTGGTCTAGTCCATGTCATTGGTAAGCAGCTCACTAAGCTCCTTGTAAGCACTAAATGGAACGCGCTCACCGTTTCTAAAATAGCTAATAGTCCCTGTTTCTTCTGAAACAACAAGCACAACAGCATCGGTTTTTTCAGTAATCCCTACGGCAGCTCGGTGTCTGAGTCCGTACCTTTTCGGAATAGATTTATTTTCGGAGACGGGAAGTACTACTCGCGTTGCAGTAATGGTATTGTTTTCAATAATCACAGCACCATCATGTAGGGGTGCATTTTTGTGAAAAATACTTTCAATTACTGGCACTGATATTTCCATATTTACAATAACACCAGAAGGCTTTAGAAAGTCTAAGCTACTATTGCGCTCTAATACCAATAATGCTCCTAATTTTTGCTTTTTAAGAGAGGAACAACTTTGAATCAGTGCCTCTATATTAAGTTCGGGCTCAAATGAGTTTTGATTTGCACTAAAAATTTTTAAATATCGATTTAATGCCTTTCTGTTTGCAAAATTAGAAGAGCCAAGCATGAGGAGTAATTTTCTAATTTCCTGTTGAAATACTACAATCAGCGCAAAGACTCCCACGCTCATAAACCCGCCCAAAATATTACTGAGTAGCTCCATTTTTAACGCATCTGTAATTTTCCAAATGAGATAAAGGATAACTATACCAACAAAAATATTGATGGCTGCCGTGCCTCGTACTAGTCGGTATGCATAGTACAAAAGCAGTGCTACAAGTATGATATCCAATAAGTCAAGTAGATTAAAATCTAAAAAATCAAACATCCTATAAAATTACGGATTTATTGAATAAGACGTATCAAGTGCTTTAATTAGATCTACGGCTTGCTTCGCTTCTTTAACATCGTGAACACGCAAAAGATGCGCGCCTTGTCGAAGCGCAACGGTATGTAATACTGTAGTTCCATTTAAAGCCTGTTGTATGTCAATATTTAGTGTTTTATATATCATTGATTTTCGAGAGACCCCAACGAGCAAAGGGACACCGTCTATTTGCAAGGTATTTAGGTGATTAAGCAAGGCAAAATTATGCTGTGGTGTTTTCCCAAAACCAAATCCTGGATCTACAATAATATCGTTGATGCCAGCTGCGTGCGCCGCTGCAATTTTTTCAGAAAAAAAGGATCGAATGGCAATAAGAACATCGTCATACGTAGGCTTGTTTTGCATGGTCTTTGGGGTACCTTGCATATGCATAGCAATATACGGCACACCAAGTTTTCCTACTGTTTTTAGCATGTTGTCATCTGCATTTCCCGCCGAAATATCGTTTACAAGTTGTGCCCCAGCATCAACTGCCTGGCGCGCCACGTTACTTCGGTAGGTGTCTATGGAAATGTAGATATGTGGAAAATTTTTAGAAATTTTTTCAATAACGGGAAGCACTCGTTTAAGCTCTTCATCAGGTGAAACTTCTTCTACACCCGGCTTTGAACTCGCACCCCCAACATCAATAAAAGTAGCCCCCTCAGAAATCATTTTTTCAGTTTGCAGAAGCGCAGTGTCAATGCGGTTGTGTTTACCACCATCGTAAAATGAATTGGGTGTAACGTTTAAAATCCCCATAATTTTGGGGGATGTAAAATCGATAATGTTACCGTTACAGTTGATGTTCATAAATAGCATTTAAAATTGTTGGTAATAAACCAAATCTTGTTCATTTTTGACTGAAATTTAAAATACAACAAACCAGGTGGCGAATACCAATGCACAATATATGTCAGAAGCTACTAAATGCAAGCAGCTTTTTGAAAAAAAAATGATTGATTATGGCTGTGCATGGCGCATTCTTCGCACTACGTCACTTACCGATCAAATTTTTATTAAGGCACAACGCATAAGAACGCTTCAAGAAGTTACTTCTAAAAAAGTAGATGAGAGTGAGGAATCTGAATTTATAGGGATCGTGAATTACTCCATTATGGCACTTATTCAGCTTGAATTAGGAGTTGCAGTCCAACCCGACTTGTCGAACGAAGAGGTTATGGTACAATACACCAAGCATGCTACCGCTACCAAAGACCTCATGGAGCGTAAAAATCACGACTACGGCGAGGCTTGGCGTGATATGCGAGTAAGCTCGCTAACAGATTTGATTTTACAGAAATTACTTCGTGTAAAACAAATAGAAAACAACAATGGCAAAACTCTTGTAAGCGAGGGGTTGTCGGCAAATTATCAAGATATGATAAATTATGCCTTATTTGCGCTAATCCATTTAAACACTAATTAAAATCAAATTCATGAGAAATCATATTGTAGCCGGTAACTGGAAAATGAACCTTAACGCAGCTGAAAGCCAGAAGCTTATAGAGGACTTAAAATCCAAAAAGCTTTCTAGCGATGTTCGCGTTGCCATAGCCACTCCTGCCGTGTATCTTGCTACAGCAGCAAATCAAACTGCTAACACCAAAATTGGCGTTGCCGCACAGAATATGCACCAAGCCGATTCTGGGGCATTTACTGGTGAAATATCCGCTTCGATGCTAAAGTCAATTGGTGTACATACTACTTTGCTGGGGCATTCTGAGCGCAGAGCCTATTTTCATGAAACAGATGAATTATTAGCAGAGAAAGTAAATACAGCCCTAAAAAATGGCATGGAAATTATCTTTTGCTTTGGCGAAGAACTTGACGAACGCAAATCAGAAAGCCATTTTGATGTGGTTACTACTCAATTGCGAAACGCACTTTTTCATTTAGATGCTTCGCAGTGGAGTCAAATTATTTTAGCATATGAGCCAGTCTGGGCCATTGGTACTGGTGAGACAGCCTCTCCAGAGCAAGCACAAGAAATGCACGCACATATAAGAGCTGTTTTGGCAGCGCAATACGATGATGCACTTGCACAAAGTATTTCTATTCTTTATGGAGGGAGTGTAAAACCTGCCAATGCACAAGAAATATTTTCTCAACCTGATGTAGATGGTGGACTTATCGGAGGCGCTTCTTTAAAAGCCGATGATTTTGCTGCGATTGTCAATGCATTTTAAAGTTGAGAGCCTACTCCGCCTATCATTTTACGATTTTCCCCATTGACAAAATAGAAATTGTCTCGGCTTGGTTATCCACTTTTTCTTTTGAGAGCTTCGTACAACACGATAATGGCATATCTGCCTATATTCCAGCAGATCAAGCCCCAGTCAATTTGTTAGAAGATTGTCTTGCTATTCCTTTTACGGGCATAGAGCTTTCAGGAAATGTTGAAACTATGGCGGGGCAAAATTGGAATGCAATTTGGGAAGCACAATTTCACCCTATTAGTGTTGCCCATTGGACGGTGCGTGCCTCTTTCCACAAACCAGCCACTACCCAAAATGAACTTATTATTGACCCTCAAATGTCTTTTGGAACGGGTCATCATGCTACGACACAATTGATGTTCGAACAGCTCATAAAATTAGACTGTAAGCGTGCTTCTGTGCTTGACGTGGGTACTGGAACTGGGGTTTTAGCCATATTGGCAAAAAAGCTAGGCGCAGCTACCGTTTTAGGAATTGATATCGAAGATTGGTGTGTAGAAAACGCTAAAGAAAATGCGTTGAAAAACGATGTTTTAGATATCTCTTTTAGCAATGATGGTGTTGGTTCATTTACATCAAGTTTTGATATACTCCTAGCTAATATTAATCGAAATGTGTTGTGTGAGCATATACCCCAATATGCAACAATGCTATCAAAAGATGGGGTTTTATTGCTTTCTGGGTTCCATTATGATGATATTGTGGTGCTGAGAGATTTAGCGCTAAAACACGGACTTCGTTTAGATGCAAAAGCAGAAAAAGAGGGTTGGGTTTGTTTAAAATTTATAATTTAGTGTTATGATACGTTTTGATCAGACTGAAGAGCAGGATCAGCCTCAACACGATTTGGCGGTTGAGTCATCTCGTTTACATGAAATCATTTTATTTAATGACGAGGTGAACACTTTCGATCATGTGATTAAAACCCTAATAGAGGTTTGTGAGCATACACCACAACAAGCCGAGCAATGTTCGCTTATTGTTCACTACAAAGGAAAATGTTCGGTTAAACGCGGCTCTTATGATGAGTTAGAACCTAAATGTATTCGTTTACACGCCGCTGGACTAAGTGCCGAAATTGTCTAGTCCATTCATTTTATACGATTTCCTTAACTTCGCTTAAAAATTGTTTTATGCGCATCATTAGTATATTGCTGCTTTGTGCGTCCATTTCTTTTGCCCAACCTGCAGCTATGAAAAAATCAATTCACACTTTTACTGTTGAAGACATTAACGGTGATTCCTTTTCCCTCGCCAACTTGAAAGGTAAAAAAGTCATGATCGTAAATACGGCTTCAAAATGTGGGCTTACTCCGCAATACAAAAAACTGGAAGCACTATATCAAAAATATAAAAGTCAAAATTTTATAATTATTGGGTTTCCTGCAAATAATTTTATGTGGCAAGAGCCTGGCAGCAACGAAGATATTAAAGTGTTTTGTGAGAAAAATTATGGAGTTTCATTTCCTATGATGTCAAAAATCAGTGTAAAAGGGAGAAAGCAACATCCTCTATACGCATTTCTCACACAAAAAGATAAAAATGGTATTATGGATAGTTCTGTAAGTTGGAATTTTCAAAAATATCTAATTGATGAAAATGGTGTGTTAGTGGATGTAATCTCACCACGCGTACAACCGGATGATACTAAAGTGTTGAATTGGATAAAAAGTTAATGATGAAAGTTGATATTTTAGCTATAGGCGCGCACCCCGACGATGTTGAACTGTCGTGCGCAGGGACATTGGCTAAAGAAATTGGTGCTGGTAAATCTGTCGCTATACTAGACCTTACCAAAGGGGAGTTAGGAACACGCGGAAATGCAGATATCCGACAAAAGGAAGCTGCAAATGCAGCCGAAATTCTAGGAGTTACAACTCGTATCAATCTTGGTTTCGCTGATGGATTTTTTCAAAATGACCGCAAGCATCAAGATAAAATAGTTTCATACATTCGTCATTTACAGCCGGAAATGGTACTGTGCAACGCTATTAGTGACAGACACCCCGACCACGGAAGGGCAGCTACATTGGTTGCTGAGAGTTGCTTTTTAAGTGGTCTTCAAAAAATGGAAACATTTTATGAAGGTAAAAGTCAGTATGCTTGGCGCCCGAAGCAGTTGTATCATTACATTCAATGGAATAATACTACGCCAGATTTTGTTGTAGATATTGGCACTGAAATGAAAGTGAAGTTAGCAGCTGTAAAAGCATACAAATCACAGTTCTATGATTCTGAAAGTACAGCGCCTGAAACGCCCATAAGCACGGAAAACTTTTTGAATAGCATAAAGTATCGCGCTGCGGATTTGGGTCGCCTTATTGGTGTTGATTATGCCGAAGGCTTTACTACAAGTCGTTTGATCGGGGTAAATTCCATTGGCGATTTACTTTAATTCCTTTTTTGAATTTATAAAAACGTAGTACATTTGCAGCCTATAAAATGGTGGTTGTAGCTCAGTTGGTTAGAGCGCTAGATTGTGGTTCTAGAGGTCGCCGGTTCGAGACCGGTCTTCCACCCATCAAAAACCCTTCGAGAAATCGAGGGGTTTTCTTCTTTAAATACTCCTGTACAAGCGAAAACTCTTTTCAGCTAAATAGACTACATAAATATACGAAAAACATCAAAATTGGCAGTTGTCAGACAGTTAATTTTTGTTTTACGTAAAACGAATATTACCTGTTATAAGTAACCAGGTTTTATAAAATCAACTTAAAACTGGCAGTTAATTCTTTACAACTTTATACGTTAGTTCTTCGTTATTTGACTTGTCTGTTGCTTTAACAATGTAAGTAGCAGTAGATAGGTGTGCCATATTTATAGAGTTTCCTGTAAGTGCCATTAGCTTGTTTCCTGCCATATCGAAAACTTTTATGTCGTATTCTTTTCCCCCACCTATGATTAGTATTGATGTAGTAGGATTGGGATAAATGGAAATTGTATTTGAATTATCAAATAACGATAGTATGGGGGTTGTTGACCTTGTGTAACTAAATCCACCAGCACCCCCAGCAGTCCAACTTATGAATTTTATGTCATAGTAAACATCGTCTGAGGTTTCGGATGTGTTGTTTGTTAGTTTTAAAACTATGTCAGTATCCAACGGAGGCTTGTTTATGTAATTATTTCCTTGAGGAAACAAAAAAACACGGAAATCTAACACATCACCATTGATAATTTGTGACGTAGTACCAACTGCCCATTCAGTATACATAGGGCTTTTTCCTTTTTCAAAAGAGTCTTCAACAAAAGCATTGAATAAAGCTCCCCCACCAGTAGCACGGGTTAACCAAACATTATCGGAAATTCTGTCTTGATTTTGTTCTAATGCTGCATCTGAATTATCTTCTTTGGTAAACGTTATTTGTCCATATCCTAATATTGGAAGCAATAAAAGTAGTAGTAATTTTTTCATACCCAAAACTATCAAAATCTTACCAAAACACCGTCTACCTAACGTTTTGTAACGTTTTCTTAAAACACCCATTTTTACAACCTACTCATTTACAGGATAATACAACTTAAAAACAGAAATGGGGGGGTGTCCGGTTATATATATGTAACATTTTAAGCATAGAAGCGCAGTCTGTGCATTTTAAAATCATCCTCGATTTTGTTAGGTCTCCCTGCGCTTTAGAGACCTCTCAGAGTCGGGGATTTAAATTTTAATATAATGAGTAAATCATTTAACTCCAATATGACAAACTTGTCAAATATGACAAACTTGACATATGACATAGACCTTCAGAACTGCGAAGGAAACTATGAAGTACAATTAACCAAATCATTATTCAACCCTAAATTCGAAAAGAAAGAATTATCGGATGTTGTAGAAATGATAGAACAAGGAGCTCTACAAGCTTCAATTAACAAGCTCAGAAGCCTAAATAAAGGAACTGAGGAGTACGACAAGGTAAAGCTCGGGTTACCTGCTATCTATCCCTCTTGCGAGTTTAAATCCAATTCTACAAGAGATATAGAAATTGCCAACTATCATCCAATAGTACAATTAGACTATGATGGGATAGAAGACGGCTTAGAGCTTGAGACCTACAAACAAATAATATCTAATAAACCCTTTACACAGACTTGCTTTATAAGCCCGTCTGGTAAGGGTTTAAAGGTTTTTGTTAAAGTTAATTATACAATTAGTAATAAGGAAGATTATGTTAGAGCATTTAATGCTGTTAGGGAATACTATGATGATGCTTTATCATTCGAATCAGACGAAGTAATACACAACCCCAATAGGGCTTGTTTTTTATCATACGACCCTGAAGTATATTATAATTGTAACCCAGAACCATTTACTGTTAAGAGTACTTATGTCCCAAGACCTGAAAAGGCTTGGGAATTAACTGAGAATATTAGTGAATTTAAGGAAGGAAACAGAAATAATTTCCTCCACTTATTT
>ERZ802822.232-NODE-232-length-40911-cov-12.310330_pt1 | contig 40911 bp, 41 predicted proteins | sample MGYA00345649_ERZ802822 | MGnify/ENA primary metagenome ERZ802822 (study PRJEB30503, sample SAMEA104212359) | marine metagenome | biome: Westerlies Biome; feature: [SRF] surface water layer (ENVO:00010504) within the epipelagic zone...; material: water...
GATTCGGGAGTACCAGGGCGAGGAATGGGCTTGCCTTTGACGATGGCGTTCAAGGCCTCGTTACGACCTTGCATGTCATCGGATTTGACGGTGAGCAATTCTTGAAGGGTGTAAGCAGCGCCATACGCCTCAAGAGCCCAAACTTCCATCTCACCCAAACGCTGACCACCTTGCTGGGCCTTACCACCAAGTGGCTGCTGAGTCACCAAGGAGTAAGGGCCGGTGGAACGGGCGTGAATCTTGTCATCGACAAGGTGCACCAGTTTCAAGAAATGGGAATAGCCCACGGCAACCGGCTGATCAAAGGGAAGACCCGTACGACCGTCACGAAGGACAAGTTTTCCAGGATTTTCGGGGTTGTAGACCCAGTCTTTTCCTGACAGTTTTGCTGCCTCGGTGAGGAACGTGGTCACCGTCTGCTGAGACTTCTCAGCCCCATGCATTTCGTCAAAGGGAATGATCTTGACGCGGCAGTCGAGGTTGGACGCCGCCCAGCCCATCAATAATTCGAACACCTGGCCAACGTTCATCCGACTCGGCACACCCAATGGGTTGAGCACGATGTCGACTGGGGTTCCATCGGGTAGGTAAGGCATGTCTTCACGGGGAAGAATGCGGCTAATAATTCCCTTATTGCCGTGGCGACCAGCCATTTTGTCGCCGACCTGAATCTTGCGGCGCTGCGCCACGTAGACGCGAACCACCATGTTCGCGCCAGGTGGAAGCTCATCACCTTGTTCGCGGGTGTAGATCCGAACATCCACAACTCGACCGCGCTCCGTTCCAGGAACACGAAGTGAGTTGTCGCGAACGTCGCGAGCTTTCTCGCCAAAGATGGCGCGGAGAAGTTTTTCCTCGGGTGGTTGATCCGACTCACCTTTGGGAGTGACCTTGCCCACCAAGATGTCGCCACTTTCAACGAAAGCACCAACACGAATAATTCCCATTTCGTCAAGATTGCCAAGGCTTTCCTCAGCAACGTTGGGGATCTCACGGGTGATTTCTTCTGGGCCCAGCTTGGTCTGGCGGGCTTCAATCTCGTACTTCTCGATGTGCACCGAGGTGTACAGGTCGTCGGTGACCAGACGCTCGCTGACGAGCAGCGCGTCTTCGAAGTTGTATCCCTCCCAGGGCATATAGGCGATCAGGACGTTCTGACCGAGGGCGATCTCACCGCCCTCACAGGCGGAACCATCCGCCAGCACCTGCCCGACGATCACCTGATCACCGCAGCGGACGATCGGACGGTGGTTGAGACAGGTGTCCTGGTTGGAGCGCTGATACTTCTGGAGGAAGTGGTTGTGGTCGTTGCCATCCTCGTCCTGCACCACGATCGCGGTGGCATCGACGAAGGTGACCGTTCCGTTGACCCGAGAGATCGGCACCATGCCGGAGTCACGGGCCACCTGGGTCTCCAGACCGGTTCCCACCAGAGCCCGCTCAGGACGCAGCAGCGGCACGGCCTGACGCTGCATGTTGGATCCCATCAGGGCGCGGTTGGCGTCGTCGTGCTCCAGGAACGGAATCAGCGAGGCAGCAACCGAGATCACCTGCACCGGTGAAAGGGCGACGTAGTCGACCTGCTCCGGCGGAACTTTCTCGAAGTCCTGGCGGTAGCGCACCGGAATCAGATCGGCCTTGATCCGTCCGTCGTCGTCGGTGGCCACGTCACCGGGCGCGACGCGCACCTCATCTTCCCGGTCGGCGGAAAGGTAGATGGGATCGCCGTCCTTGCGCACGACACCGTTCTCAACCCGCCAGAAGGGGGTTTCGATGAAGCCGTACTCGTTCACCCGGGCGTGGGTGGCCAGGGAGTTGATCAGTCCGGCATTCGGCCCTTCCGGCGTCTCGATCGGGCAGAGACGGCCGTAGTGGGAGGGGTGGATGTCTCGAACGGCGAAGCCGGCCCGCTCACGGGTCAGACCGCCGGGTCCAAGGGCGGAAATGCGTCGTTTGTGCGTCAGCTCAGCCAGCGGATTCGTCTGATCCATGAACTGGCTCAGCTGGCTGGAGCCGAAGAACTCCTTGATCGCCGCCACCAGCGGCTTGGGGTTCACCAGCTGGGCGGGGGTGAGCGAATCGGTCTCGCCGACGGTCATCCGTTCCTTGATGATCCGCTCCAGGCGGTTGAGTCCGACCCGGACCTGGTTCTGGAGGAGCTCTCCAACGGAACGGACGCGGCGGTTCCCGAGGTGATCGATGTCATCGAGCACGGCGCCGCCGACATCCAGCCCGAGGTTGATCAGGTAGTCGAGGGTGGAGAGCACGTCCTCATGGGTGAGGGTGCGCACCGTGTCGGGGATGGTGAGACGCAGCTTCTTGTTGATCTTGTAGCGGCCGACCCGGCCGAGGTCGTAGCGCTTGGGGTCGAAGAAGCGGGTCTGCAACAGCTGCTGACCACCACTGACGGACGGCGGTTCACCGGGACGCAGCTTCTTGTAGAGCTCGAGGAGTGCCTGATCCTCGGAACTGATGCCCTCATCATTCGCGGCATCGATGGACTTCTTGTAAGCCTCGGGGTGACGCAGTTTGTCGAGAACGTCGTTATCCGACAGCCCCATCGCACGCATCAGCACGTGGGCGTTGATCTTGCGCGTCTTGTCAACACGAACGTGCAGCAGATCGTTCTTATCAGTTTCGAACTTCAGCCAGGCACCACGGTTGGGAATGACGCTGGCGTTGTAGGTACGGCGGCCGTTCTTGTCCATTTCATCCTTGAAATAGACACCCGGACTGCGCACGATCTGATTAACGATCACCCGCTCGGCGCCGTTGATGATGAACGTGCCGCGTTCGGTCATCAACGGCAGTTCGCCGATGAACACCTCCTGCTCCTTGATCTCGCCGGTCTCCTTGTTGACCAGGCGGCAGGTGACATACATCTGTGAGGCAAAGGTCGCATCGCGACGCTTCGCCTCTTCCACGTCATGGCGGGGGCGCTTCAGGCGGTACTCGCTGCCGATGAAATGCAGCTCCAGCTTGCCGGTGTAATCCGTGATGGGAGAGAAGCTCTCAAGCTCCTCGATCAGTCCCTGATCCAGAAACCACTTGAAGCTGGCCCGCTGCACCTCCACCAGATCAGGGAGGTAGGTGGCGGTCTTGGCGACCTGAATCGCGCTGCTGCTCATGCGGGGACCGGCAGAGAGGACGAATGGACAAGAGGCCTGGACAGACCGTCGCAGCAGACAACAAGCAATCCGAGACAGCAAAAGCGGCGGCTGCCGCCCCTCCGCAGAGGGCCGACAGCGCCGCAGTTGAGCTCAGAGATCGCGGGTCAGATCAGCTGACGACGACAAGTTCACCGGAAGGGAAATGGACGCTTCGGGGTCGGTGGAGACGGCAAGCCGCTCCCTGACCAGGCCAATACAACATCTTACATATCGGGGGGCCTGCGTCACGAAACAGCTTCGGTCTGTCAGGGAAGCCCAAACAACCGGCGGGCGTTCGCCGTGCTCTGGGCCGCCACGACCTCCAGGTCGACGCCTCGCAACTCGGCGACCCGAGCCGCGACAGCCGCCACGAATGCGGGCTCATTGCGTTTGCCGCGACGGGGCACCGGCGCCAGGAACGGGCAATCGGTTTCCACCAGAAAACGGTCTTCAGGAACCTGGCGGGCACAGTCGTGGGTCGGAACGGCCTTGGGGAAGGTCACCGTGCCGCTGAAGCTGATGTGAAAGCCCAGATCCAGAAAGCCATGCATCTCTTCGGGCGTTCCCCCCCAGCAGTGCATCACCCCGGCAGGGCAGCGCCCCTCGCTCTGGCGGCCTCGCAGTTCCGCCAGCATCGGTTCGGCCGCATCGCGGCAGTGAATGATCACAGGCAGATCCAGCTCGACCGCCAGATCCAGCTGCGGGCGCAGCACCTTCAGCTGTTCCTCGAGGTTCTTGTCCCGGAACAGATCAAGTCCGAGTTCGCCGATCGCCACCACACGATCGTCCTCAAGGGCGGCTCGGCGCAGGGTCGACACCGTGTCGCCGCCCCAGTGCTCGGTATCCAGGGGATGGACACCCACCGAGTAGCGCATCTCCGGGAAACGATCGGCCAGGGCTCGGATCGCTGGGATTTCAGCCGGCTCGACGCAGGCGTGCAGCAGAGCGCCGACACCGGCTTCACGCCAACGTGCCGCCACCTCATCCAGATCCTCATCGAAGTTCCGGAAGACGATGTGGCAGTGACTGTCAATCAGCGTCGGGGAAGACAAAGGAGCTGAATCTCGCTTTCAGCTCCATTCTGCCGGTCTCCGAAGAGGGTGATGACGCTCAGTTGGCCGGCTCGAGCACCTTGCGGACCGCAGCGCTGATTCTGGATTTCTGGTTGGCACCGTTGTTGCGGTGCAGCACACCCACCTTCACGGCCTTGTCGATCCTGCTGAAGGCAGCACGCATCGACTCCTGCACGCTGGCCTTGGCATCGTCGCCAGGCGCAGTGCTGTAGGCATCACAGGCGTTGAAGCACCGCTTCATCAGAGTGCGCAGCGAGGATTTGTAGGTGCGGTTGCGCAGACGGTTGCGCTCGGCGATCTCAATCCGCTTCTTTGATGAGTTGTTATTGGCCACTGAGGCGCAGAAGTCGCGAACAATCCAACAACATACTCTCCGGCAGGCACAGCCAACACGGAATGGGGTTCTAGTTTGATCTGCGCGCATTGAGATCCAGCCTTGCCTGAGAGCCGTCCGGCACCCTTTCCCCTGCGTGTTCTGCAGGACCCGGAGCAGGCCCGGCAGGAGCTGGCTCGCGTGGCGAGCCGCAACGTCAGCAGCAGTCAGCAGCAGGCCCGCTCTCTGGTGGACGGAATCCTCGAGGATGTCCGCCAGCGCGGAGATGCCGCGGTTGCTGAGTACACCGAACGCTTCGACCGCTTTCGCCCCGTTCCGATCGCGGTGCCGAAGGACGATCTGGGCCGCGCCTGGCAGGAGCTGCCGGAGAACCTGCGCGATGCCCTCGATCTGGCACACCGTCGCATTCAGGAATTCCACCAACGGCAGCGCCCGCAGGACATCGCCGTCACGGGAGTGCATGGCGAGAAGCTCGGTCGACGCTGGCGACCCGTGGAACGCGCCGGGCTCTATGTGCCAGGGGGTCGGGCGGCTTACCCGAGCACGGTTCTGATGAACGCCGTCCCGGCGAAGGTCGCCGGTGTGAACGACATCGTGATCTGTTCGCCGGCGGGACCCGACGGTCAGGTGAACCCGGTGGTTCTCGCCGCAGCCCACCTCAGCGGCGTGCGCACCGTGATGCGGATCGGCGGCGCCCAGGCTGTGGCCGCCATGGCTTACGGCACCGAAAGCGTGCCGAAAGTGGATGTGATCAGCGGCCCCGGGAATCTGTACGTGACCCTGGCCAAGCAGGCCGTCTACGGCCAGGTGGGCATCGATTCCCTGGCAGGACCCAGCGAAGTGCTGGTGATCGCCGACCAGAGCGCGGTGCCGTCGCAGGTGGCTGCGGATCTGCTGGCCCAGGCGGAGCACGACCCCCTCGCGGCCGCCGTTCTGATCACCACCAACGCAGCTCTGGCCGAGACGATCGGAGACGAGATCGCACGCCAGCTCGAGGGGCACCCCCGCCGGGAGATCTGCGAAGCCTCCCTGGGCAACTGGGGGCTGGTGGTGGTCTGCGATGACCTGGAAACCTGCGCGCGGCTCAGCGACGGGTTCGCGCCGGAGCATCTCGAGCTGCTCGTGGAGCGACCGGAACCTCTGGCCGATCGCATCCACCATGCCGGAGCGATCTTTCTTGGGCCCTGGTCCCCCGAAGCCGTGGGCGACTATCTCGCCGGTCCGAACCACACGCTGCCCACCTGCGGTGCAGCGCGCTTCAGCGGTGCACTGAGTGTGGAGACCTTCATGCGCCACACCTCTCTGATCGGGTTCAACAAGGCCGCCCTGGAGGCGACGGCTTCAGCGGTTCAGGAGCTGGCCGTGAGCGAAGGCCTTCACAGCCACGCCGACTCGGTGAGGAGGCGCCTCAGCTGAGGCGCTTCTCCAGACTGCGCACACCAGCTGTGCCATCGGTGATTTCACCCACGAGGACCTCGTCGGCCAGGTTGACGAACAGGCCGTTCTCGAGCACGCCGGGAATGTTGTTGACAGCGCGTTCCAGCTCGACGGGATCCGCAATGCCGCCATCCATGCGGACATCGAGAACGAGATTGCCCTGATCGGTGACCACCGGACCGGCCTTGCGCTGCGCCATCCGCAGCTCAGCGCTTCCTCCCATCGACGCCAACTGCTGCTGCACCTGACGCCAGGCACCGGGCAGAACCTCCACCGGAAGCAGAAAACCGAGGTTGAGACGGTCCACCAGTTTGGTGGAATCCACCACCACCACGAACGTCTCGGCTCTGGCAGCCACCAGCTTCTCCTGCACGTGGCAGGCTCCACCGCCCTTGATCAGCTGAAAACCGGGATCCACTTCATCGGCCCCATCGATGGCCAGATCGATGCGTTGCACCGCATTCAGGCTGAGCAGGGGAATGTTCAGCTCAGCCGCCAGCACCTCTCCCTGAAACGAGGTGGTGACGGCGACGATGTCCTTGAGTTCGCCGCTGGCCAGCTTGGCGCCCAGCGCCTTGATCATCAGAGCCGCCGTGGATCCGGAACCCAGACCGAGCACCATGCCGTCCCGGATCTGCTGAACGGCAGCGTCGGCCACCGCCTGCTTCATCTGGGTCTGGAGATCCGCCATCGAGCCGAAACTTGAGGACGCGACCGTAGCAAGGGTTTCAGGCGAGTTCCGACAGCGGCGCTGGCTTGACAGACAAGGTGAGCTCCCGGCCGTTACGCAGCAGCTTCAAAGGCAGGGGTGTGCCCAGGCTGGCCGCATCAACCACCTCGAGCAGCGCCTGAGGATCCGGTACCGGCCGATCGTCGACGGCGATGACCAGATCGCCGCGACGCAGCCCGGCCCGATCCGACGGGCCATCGGGCATCACGCTCTGCACCAGGGCGCCACTGCGTTCAGGCAGCTGCACCAGGGCATTGGGATCGCGGTTGTGATCCCTGGCCATGCGTGGCGTGAGAGCCACCAGCTGCAAACCGATGTAGGGATGAACAACCTCGCCCTGCTGCTCGAGCTGATCGGCAACACGGCGGGCCAGGTTGATCGGGATCGCAAAGCCGAGCCCGGCACCCGGGCCTGAGCGGACCAGGGTGTTGATACCGATCACGTCTCCCTCCCCATTCACCAGCGGGCCCCCGGAGTTGCCGGGGTTGATCGCGGCATCGGTCTGAACCAGATCCAGTCGCTTATCGGCGAAACCAAGGCTGTTGATGTTGCGGTGAAGACTGCTGACGATGCCCAAGGTCACCGTGCGTTCAAGACCGAACGGGGTCCCGAGCGCAATCGCCCAGTCACCGACCTGCATGATTTCCGAATCACCCAGGGGAGCCTTCGGGGGCAGGTCATGCCCCTGCAGCCGGACCAGAGCCAGATCGGTGACGGAATCGGTGCCCACCACCTGACCATCCAGCTGCCGCCCATCAGCCAGGGTGACGCTCACCGTGTCGACACGCTCCACGACATGAGCGTTGGTGAGCACGAGTCCATCGGGATCGATCACCACCCCGGAGCCCTGACCCCGCTCCCGCTCCTGACCGAGCGGCGGGTCGCCGAGCAGATCCCGCAGCAACGGGTCGATCAGGGTTGGATCAAAGGGCTGCCGCTCCACGGCGCGTTCGGTGTCGATCCGAACCACCGCAGGAGCAACCTTCTCCACAGCTCGGGCCACAAAGCTGTGCTCGAGGGCCGGAGCTTGAGGCGCCATCCACAGGAACGGCACGACAGCCAGAAGGAAAGTCAGAACCTGCCGCATCAAGGAGCTCAGGAAACGAGGCCCATCACTGTGGGGTGTTCTATCCGAGTTCGCGACGGGGTGACGTTGATCCAAATCGAGCGTGAATCGTCAAGCCGGCGTCCGGATGACTGCCAGATGCAGCGACTCTCGCTAGAGAAGAATTCAGTCGATGTGTCTGCATGCGCGCTTTTACGGCCCTGGCACCAGCGGCGGCCATGCTCGCGATGGTTGCTCCCTTGGCCTTCTCGCCAACAGCGAAAGCGGAGAGCACAACGCTCAAAGCTGTGATCTTCGAGGAGGTCAACCCCCTCTACCGGAAGACCGACGGCGGTTACGAAGGGCTCGGCGTGGACATCCTCGAGCAGATCCGGATCCAGGCCAGGAGACGCAACGTCAGCTATCGCGTGGCCTCCTCGGTGAAGGACGGCGTCGGTGCGGTGATCAGCGGCAAAGCTGACATCGCCTGCGGTGTGGCCTTCACCTGGGGTCGAGCAACCCAGTTGAGCTACAGCCTGCCCTTCGCCATCGGGGGCACACGACTTCTCACGGCCTTCGACACCACCGTCGATGGGACACCGGACTCGCTGAAGGGACAGACCGTTGGAGTGGTGCAAGACACCCCTGCGGCGAATGTGCTGAAAAGCGTGGCTCCAGGCGTGACGCTCAAAACCTTCAAGAGACCTGATGAGGCACTCGATGCCTACAACAAAGGTGAAGTTCCAATCCTCGGTGGCGGGACCCTGTGGCTGGCTGCCAACAGCAGCCCGAACGAGAGCGCTCTGCTTCCTTTCCGCCCCTATGCACGATCCGGCATCGGCTGCATCGTGAATCAGAAGAGCGGCAAGCTGCTGTCTTCCACCAACGTGGCAATCGGCCAGATGATGCAGGCCTACATGGACGGAGACGCAGGCACCCGTCGAATGATCGACCGCTGGATCGGTCCCGACAGCAACGTCGGCCTCACCCAGCAAGCGATCAAATCGTTGTACGGCCTGATTCTCAGCACCACAGCCGAAATCTCCACTTCGGTTGACCCCGGCAGCTGAACCAACACCCAACTCCTTCATCCATCCACTTTTCTTCTGTCATGAAACGCTCCCTGCTCGCTTTTCAGGCCCTGCTCGCCTCCAGCGCCATCCTCTGCCAGACCGCTGAGGCCAGCTCGACCTACAACGCTCCTGATCAGGTGCAGAGCAGCCTCGAGTCACGCATCGAGGCAGCCAGGTCCGGCGACTGGAGCAACCTGCTAAATCCCTCCGACGTCGAGGGTGAACTCGTCGCCAAGAGCAAATGGGGCAACGGTGGCGGCCACAAGTTCAGCAACAGCCGTGGATCCGGTAAGTGGAAGAACGGCAAGGGCGGCAACAATTGGGGCAACAGTCGCAACACCTGGGGTAATGGCGGCTACCACGGTGGCTGGCGCAATGGCGGCGGCGGCTGGAAGAACGGTGGCGGCGGCTTCGTCAACTGGTGATCAGTACAACGGAAGCAGGGCCCGACCTCAGCCGGTTCGGGCCCATCGGCCTCGTAGTGGTTCAGTCCACATCGCTCTGCAATCTCGACTGCTCCTACTGCTACCTGCCCGATCGGCAGAAGAAACGGGTCTTTGACCTGGATCTGCTGCCGCTTCTGGTGCGTCGCATTCTGGAAAGTCCGTATGCCGGCCCTGAGTTCTCTCTGGTGTGGCATGCGGGCGAGCCTCTCACCCTGCCGACGAGCTGGTACGACCAGGCCACAGCGATCCTTCAGCGCAGCTTGAAGGAGCACGGTGCCGAGGAGCTGGAGTTCACCCAGCACGTTCAGACCAACGCCACCCTGATCAACGACGCCTGGTGCGACTGCTTCCGCCGCAACCGCATCGTGGTGGGCATCAGCGTGGATGGGCCGGAGGACATCCACGATTCCCATCGGCGCTTCCGCAACGGTCGCGGCTCCCACGCCATGGCGATGAAAGGCATTGAGGCGTTGCATCGCAATGAGGTGCCCTTCCACTGCATTTCCGTGGTGACCGCCGATGCGATGGAACAGCCGGAGCGGATGTACCGCTTCTTCCGCGACAACGGCATCAATGATGTCGGCTTCAACGTGGAGGAACAGGAAGGGATCAACACCTCCTCCTCCATGCAGGGTGTGGCCATGGAAGCCAAGTACCGCGATTTCCTGCGGGCCTTCTGGCGCCTGAGTGAACAGGACGGCTACCCGGTGGTTCTGAGGGAGTTCGATCAGGTGATCACCCTGATTCAGGGCAACCAGCGCATGACGCAGAACGAGCTCAACCGTCCGTTCTCGATCCTCAGCGTCGACTGGCAGGGCAACTTCTCCACCTTTGACCCGGAACTGCTCTCGGTCGCCAGCGACCGCTACGGCACCTTCAACCTGGGCAACCTCCGTGAGCTTTCCCTGGTGGAGTCCACGCAGACAGCCCAGTTCCAGCGCCTGCTGGAGGACATGACCCGCGGTGTGGAGACCTGCCACAAAGGCTGTGAGTACTTCGGCCTCTGTGGCGGCGGCAACGGCAGCAACAAGTTCTGGGAACACGGCAGCCTCGCCACCAGCGAAACCAACGCCTGCCGCTTCGGCACCCAGATTCCTGTTCAGGTGCTGCTGGAGCGATTTGAGTCAGGGCCGCCACTCACCCCCCAACCAACCCACTGAAGCGATCCATGCCTCGTTTGATCTCCCTGCTCAGCCTCGCTGCATCGGTGGTGCTGACTCCCGCCGGTGCAGAGGCGGCCTGCACGTTTCTCCAACCGGTTGGCGGTGGGGAAACGATCGTGAAAAAGAAGGTGGAGCGTCCCAAGGGCCTGATTGGCAAAGCCGTGGGTCGCACCAACTGGAACACCGATTTTGTGGTGGATCGGCCCTATGGAAGTTTCAAGCTGTTTTTCACCGCCGACTCCAGCGATCCCAGCAGCTATCCCATCCAAGCCTTCCTCAAATTCAGCGACGGCAGCAACCTCAAGGTGGCCGATGAACAACTCAAGCCCCCCGTGGGAACCGGCCGAATGTTCGGCCCCTATCAACAGGTGGCAGGCAAGAGCATCAGCCAGGTGAACTTCCGGATCGGCGCTAACGACGACCCGACAGCCACGGGATTCAGCTACCGGATTTCCGTCCAGGGTTGTGACTGATCATCCAGCACAGCAGACAGGCCCCTGATTAGTGTCCCGACGTCGTTCTCACCCGAATTGTGACCGCCTCCCCTGAGATCCTTCGCTGCCCTCTCTGCCAGGTGACGATTGAATCCAATGGCGGAGCGCTGGACTCCGTGCAGTTCAGCAACGGTCCGAAGGGAACCCGCAGCAAGCTTTGGAGCCGGGTCTGCCAGTACCTGAAAACCCCTGATCAACAACGTCAGTGCATCAACCAGGACTCCGATCTCAGGGGGGTTGAACAAATGGGAGATGCCTTCCCCGATGCCCCGAGCATCGATTTGACCAAGAGCTGACGTTCGGAGGGTCGTCGGATACATTGAAGAGGTGTCCGGCGGGCAACTCCTTCGGGAGCCAGGTCACAACTGAATGCACGTCGGGCCTGCGCCTGACCCATCAACGCCTTGCCGCACCCGCTTCTACCCGATCTCGAGACGCTGGCCTCATCGGTCGCTGCAGCACAAGGTTTTGAGCTGTGCGGGATTCAGATGCTCACCCACATGAGCCCCATGACGCTGGAGGTGCAGATCCGTCACAGCACTGGAACAGACGTCAGTCTTGATGATTGCGCCGGATTCAGCGGAGTCCTCGGAGACGCCCTCGAGACGTCGACCTTGCTCACCGAGGCGTATGTTCTGGAGATCAGCAGTCCCGGTATCGGAGATCAGCTGATCGAAGATCGCGACTTCCAGACCTTCCGCGGCTTCCCCGTGGAGGTGATCCACCGCGACAAGGACGACTCCGAACAGCGCCTGGATGGTCTGCTTCTCGAGCGCAGCGATGACGAGCTCCAGATCAATATCCGCGGACGGATCAAACGGATCTCCCGCGATCGGGTGATCGGCGTCCGACTCACCTCTCCAAGCGCCTGACCCCCTCCTTCCGTCTTCCTCACCCTCTTCGATGGCTCTCGTTCTTCTCCCCGGACTCAGCAACCTGATCGACGACATCAGCGACGAGAAGAAGCTGCCGCCACAGGTGGTGGAGGCCGCTCTGCGGGAAGCCCTGCTCAAGGGCTACGAGCGCTACCGACGCACGCTTTATCTGGGCATCAGTGAAGACCCCTTCGAAGAGGAGTACTTCAGCAATTTCGATGTGGGCCTCGACCTCGAAGAAGAGGGCTACCGGGTGCTGGCCAGCAAGATCATCGTCGACGAGGTGGAAAGCGAAGACCACCAGATCGCCCTGGCCGAGGTGATGCAGGTGGCCGACGATGCCCAGGTGGGTGACACCGTGGTGCTGGATGTCACTCCGGAGAAAGACGACTTCGGCCGCATGGCCGCCGCCACCACCAAGCAGGTGCTGGCTCAGAAGTTGCGCGATCAACAGCGCCGCATGATCCAGGAGGAGTTCGCGGATCTGGAGGATCCGGTGCTCACGGCACGGGTGATCCGCTTCGAGCGGCAGTCCGTGATCATGGCGGTGAGCTCAGGCCTGGGCCGCCCTGAAGTGGAGGCCGAATTGCCCCGCCGCGATCAGCTCCCGAACGACAACTACCGCGCCAACGCCACCTTCAAGGTGTTCCTCAAGGAAGTGAGCGAGGTGCCCCGCCGCGGCCCCCAGCTGTTCGTCAGCCGCTCCAATGCCGGTCTGGTGGTGTATCTGTTCGAGAACGAGGTGCCGGAGATTCAGGAAGGATCCGTCCGCATCGTGGCCGTGGCCAGGGAAGCCAACCCGCCATCACGCTCCGTTGGCCCCCGCACCAAAGTGGCTGTTGACAGCATCGAGCGGGAGGTGGATCCCGTCGGGGCCTGCATCGGTGCCCGCGGATCCAGGATTCAGCAGGTGGTGAACGAGCTGCGCGGCGAGAAGATCGATGTCATCCGCTGGTCCCATGATCCGGGCCAGTACATCGCCAACTCCCTGAGCCCTGCTCGGGTTGAGATGGTGCGGCTGGTGGATCCCGTCGGTCAGCACGCCCACGTGCTGGTGCCCCCCGATCAGCTCAGTCTGGCCATCGGACGGGAAGGGCAGAACGTCCGACTGGCGGCACGCCTGACAGGGTGGAAGATCGACATCAAGAATTCCACGGAATACGACCAGGAAACCGAAGACGCCACGGTGGCCGAGCTGATCACGCAGCGGGAACAGGAGGAGGCCCTTCAGCAGGAGGCCGAGGAACGACTGGCGGCGGAACAGGCTGCCCGCGCTGAAGAGGATGCACGTCTGCGAGAGCTGTATCCGCTTCCGGAGGACGAGGAGGACTACGTCGAGGAGTTTCCACAGGACGAACTCCCTCAGGAGGAACTTCCTCAGCAGGAGTATGCGCAGGAGGAGCCTTCAGCGGAGGACGCGATGCCGACGGACGAGGAGGTCCCGATGCAGGACAGCCCCGCCGAGGACCCCGAGACCGAGAGTGAGGCCGTCCGGTGAACGAGCGTCCCATCCTGCGTCGCTGCGTGGCCTGCCGGCAGCTTCTGGACCGCCGCCAACTCTGGCGGGTGGTCCGTGACCACAGGGATGGGGTCCTTCTCGACACAGGCATGGGTCGCTCGGCCTACCTGTGTCCCACGGAGGACTGTCTGGAGGAAGCACGCCGTCGCAAGCGACTGCAGAAAGCCCTGCGTTGTCAGGTGCCTGATGCGGTGATCACGGTGCTGCAGGAGCGGTTCAGTCCCGGGACTGGTGTATCCGCTGAGGCAAACTGACCATTGGCCCCGCCATGCGTGTGGCCACCGTGGCATTCCGTGCCCGGCCCGACAGGAGATTCCAACTGAATGACCAGCAGCGGCAAAGTCAGAATTTATGAGCTGTCCAAGGACCTCGGCCTTGAGAACAAGGACGTGCTGGATGCGGCTGAGAAGCTCTCGATCGCAGCCAAGAGCCACAGCAGCTCGATCAGTGATGACGAAGCCGGAAAGATCCGCAACCTGCTGAAAAACGGCGCTGCGGGATCAGGGAAATCGGCAGCACCGACGAAGTCGGCGGCTGCTGCGAAACCCTCCGGTGGCAAGGCGATTCTCTCGGTCAAGAAAGCGGCTCCGCCCGCCAAACCGGCAGCGGCCAAACCCGCCCAGGCTCCGGCCCAGGACGTGGCATCAGCGGCCAAGCCGGCCCCAGCCAAACCGCAGCTGGCGAGCAAGCCGGCTCCGGTGGCACAGCCAGCGGCACCCTCAGCGGCCCGTGCGTCCGCCCCGCCGTCACGACCACCAACACCAACCAAACCGGTCGGTGCCAAGCCGGAAGCACCGGCCACCCCGGCACGACCGGCTCCGAGCCGTCCTGCCGCCGCCAAACCGGCAGCACCGGCGCGCCCTCAGGTGGTGAGCAAGCCCGAGGTGGTGCCCCCCGCCAAGGCGGCCAAGCCGGCGGCAGCTGCAGCAGCAGCACCGCCACCGCGACCGACCTCGCCACCCGCACCGGCTCGCCCTGCCGCCGCCAAACCGGCACCGGCCAAACCAGCCCAGGCTCCGGCCAGGCCGACTGCGGCGACTCCCACAGCTCCGAAGCCGACATCTCCGAAACCGACTGCCGCCAAGCCCGCACCACGCCCCGCAGCCACCCCCGGCCGACCGGCGCCAGCTCCGGGCCAGAAACCTCAGATCGTTGCGCGGCCCGGCAGCCCCAGCCGACCGGGAGCTCCACCGCGGCCCGGCGCACCGGCCAAACCCGGTGCCCCCGCCAAGGCGGGCATGCCCTCCCGGCCGACCCCCCGCCCGGAACTGGTGGGCAAACCGCAGCCCCGCCGTGCAGCAGGTCCTGCCGGTAGCGGGCCAGGAACCGGCAGCCAGCGCCCCACCATGCCCCAGCGACCGGGAACCGGAGCGCCCCAGCGGCCCGGCAGCCCTGGCCGCCCCAGTGGCAGTGCCCCAGCACGTCCCACCCGACCGGGGGGAGCCCCCAGTCGCCCCGGAGCGCCGGCACGCAGCGGTGGCAGCACCCTCGAACTCGTCGGTAAGCCCATCCGCCGTGACGGCAGCAGTACCGCAGGCGGTCCTCGCGGCGCCGGCGGCCCCGGCCGACCGGCACCTCCCATCCGTCCGGGGATGCCGGGTGGCATGCGAAAGCCTGTGGCACCCGGCGAGCTCATGCAGCTCCAGAAGCCGAATGGTCGCCCGGCAACACCGCCGCCACGGCGTCCAGACGCCCCGACCAAAACCGGTGATGGCGAACAGGCCACCCCACCGGTGGCGCGGCCGACACCTCCCACGGCGCCACGCCGTCCGGGACTCCGTCCCGGAGCAGCTCCCGGTCAGCGTCGACCGGGTCGGCCCGACTGGGACGACAGCGCCAAGCTGGAGGCCCTGCGCAGCCGTTCGCCTCAGAAACAGCGCCAGAAGGTGCACATCATCGGCGAGAACGATGATGCCCTGACCGCGGAAACCGGTGGCTTCGCCGGAGAACAGCAGGCGATGGTGCTCTCCGCGAGCCTCGCCCGCCCCGCCAAGCCGAAGGTCCATCAGCGAACCGCACCGAAGCCGATGGCGGCGATGCGGAAGCGCAAGAAGGAAACCACCCGTCAGCGGCAGCGCCGCCGGGCGATGGAGCTTCGCGCCGCCCGCGAAGCCAAGCAGGTGCGGCCGGAGATGTTGATCGTTCCGGAGGACAACCTCACGGTTCAGGAACTCGCCGACATGCTCAGTGTCGAGAGCTCGGAGATCATCAAATCCCTCTTCTTCAAAGGAATCATCGCCACGGTCACCCAGACCCTGGACATGCCGACGATCGAGACGGTGGCCGAGGAATTCGGCGTGCCTGTGCTCCAGGACGACGTTGAGGAAGCCGCCAAGAAGACGGTGGAGATGATCGAGGACGACGACCTCGCTCACCTGATCCGTCGCCCACCGGTGGTCACGGTGATGGGTCATGTCGACCACGGCAAGACCAGCCTGCTCGATGCGATCCGCAAGGCACGGGTGGCGGCGGGCGAGGCCGGCGGCATCACCCAGCACATCGGTGCCTACCAGGTGGAGGTCGAGCACCAGAACGAATCCCGGAAGCTCACCTTCCTGGACACGCCCGGCCACGAAGCCTTCACCGCCATGCGTGCCCGTGGCACGAAGGTGACCGACGTGGCTGTTCTGGTGGTGGCAGCCGATGACGGCGTCCGCCCCCAGACCCTGGAAGCCATCAGCCACGCCCGCGCCGCCGAGGTGCCGATCGTGGTGGCGATCAACAAGATCGACAAGGAAGGGGCGTCTCCCGATCGGGTGAAGCAGGAGCTCTCCGAACAGAACCTGCTCGCTGAAGAGTGGGGCGGTGATGTGGTGATGGTGCCGGTGAGCGCCATCAAGGGCGACAACATCGACAAGCTGCTGGAGATGATCCTGCTGGTCACGGAAGTTGAAGACCTGCAGGCCAATCCGGAACGGATGGCTCGCGGCACCGTGATCGAGGCGCACCTGGACAAGGCCAAGGGCCCTGTCGCCACGCTGCTGGTGCAGAACGGCACCCTGCGGACCGGCGATGTGTTGGCGGCCGGCCCCGTGCTGGGCAAGGTGCGGGCCATGGTCGACGACGGCGGCCAGCGCATGAAGGAGGCCGGTCCTTCGTATGCCGTTGAGGCGCTTGGCTTCAGCGAAGTGCCGACCGCCGGCGACGAGTTCGAGGTCTACGCGGATGAGAAGTCGGCGCGTGCTGTGGTCGGCGATCGCGCCTCCGATGCCCGTGCCACCCGCCTGGCACAGCAGATGGCGTCCCGCCGCGTGTCGCTCACGGCGATGTCTGGACAGGCCACCGAGGGCGAGCTCAAGGAGCTCAATCTGATCCTCAAGGCCGATGTCCAGGGCAGTGTCGAGGCGATCCTCGGTTCCCTGGAACAGCTGCCCAAAGCTGAGGTTCAGGTGCGGGTGCTGCTCTCAGCTCCGGGTGAGGTCACCGAAACGGACGTTGACCTGGCAGCGGCTTCCGGTGCGGTGATCGTGGGCTTCAACACCTCGATGGCCTCCGGTGCCAAGAAAGCGGCGGACGCCTCCGGCGTGGATGTTCGTGATTACGACGTCATCTACAAATTGCTGGAGGACATCCAGCTGGCCATGGAAGGTCTGCTGGATCCGGAGCTGGTGGAGGAGGATCTCGGCGAAGCCGAGGTGCGCGCAGTGTTCACAATCGGCAAGAGCGCGGTGGCCGGCTGCTACGTCACCAACGGCAAGCTGCAGCGCAACTGCAAGGTGCGGGTGCATCGCGGCAAGGAGATCGTCTTCGAAGGAGACCTCGACTCGCTGCGTCGCAACAAGGACGACGTCAAGGAGGTGGCAACCGGCTTCGAATGCGGAATCGGTTGCGATCGCTTCGCCAACTGGCAGGACGGCGACCGGATCTCAGCCTTCAAGATGGTCACCCAGCGCCGCAAACTCAGCACCTGACGCTCCCCTCTGCCGTGCGTTCCCGCCGCGAGCCCCTGCTTTGGCTTCAGTGTCTCGCCCTCGGCGTGATCCCCCTGGAGCTGTTGCTGATCCGTCTGCTTCTGGCGGGAGCGGATCCAGGCCCGGTGCCGTCGGTGGAGCGTCTGCTCACCTGGGGCGTCGCGGTGCTTGCCCCGGCGGTGGCCCTCTGGCGTCAACCGGCGGACTGGGGATCCCTGCTGCTGGTTCGCGTCCCAACCCGTGGCCGCACGCCGGATCAGCAGACCCTGAGCGCCCGCCAGGGCGGGGCTGCATCCTCCGTGCCCCTGATCGCAGCGGCCGTGCTGCTGCTGCCGCTGCTGTGGTGGCTGGATGACTCCGCGGGGCTGATCAGCGAGTTCTCGCCGCTGAACGGCAGCTCCCGATTGCTCTGCCTGCTGCTGAGCATGCCGTTGCTGGCGACGATCGTCTGGCAGCTGCAGCAACTTGTTCAGGCCGTGCTGTTGCTGCTGACGGGGGCGGGTGAAACGGCTGCGTACTCAGCTGAGCAACTCAACAGCGAGCGCAGCAGCTTCGGACTGCAGCTGCTGCAGTTGGCCCCATTGGACTGGCCGGAAGCGGCACCGAAACCCACTGCCACGCCAGAACCAACACCAGAACCAACTCCGGAACCCACACCCGAACCCACAACTCAACCCACACCCGAGCCCACAACTCAACCGGCCCCCGAACCAACTCCAGAACCCGAACCAGAACCAGAGTCAGTCCTTGGAGCGGCTGCGGTCGAACCAGAGCAGGGAGGCGAAGAGGACCAGGGCCCCGCCCTGGATGCCGACATCTCCGAGATCGACAGCACTGCCGGCGGAGAGACGGAAGAGCATGGTGAAGAGCCCGAGCCCGGCCGAGGCGAAGAGAGCGAACCAGAGGGCACGCCGGAGCCCACGCCAGGGGGTCTGTGATTCCCGGATCAACCGCTCCCGCAACTCCGGGTCCAGAACTTTTCCCGTAGGCCGCTCGTCGGTCAAGGCCATTACACGCTTCAAGTGCCAATGTTAAATTGAATTGTCCGCCGATGTAGCTCAGCTGGTAGAGCAACGCTTTCGTAAAGCGTGGGTCGCCTGTTCAAGTCAGGTCATCGGCTTATCAACAAAACCCCGTTGTGGTGAGGACTTCTGCTGCAACGGGGTTTTTCTTTGCGCTGCTTTTTCCTGATGGATGAGCTGGTCACTGATTGCGAGCCAATGACCCTGACAGCTTCAAGAATTCGCTGTCGGTAGCTAGCCACTTAAGCCCTTAAGTGTCAGCTCTTTTACCGCAATAGAGCAGCGTAGTTATGGAAAGAAAGGCGATAAAGGAGAAGCAGAGCAACCAACCAAACTTCAAGAACAGGTTGATGGTGAGATAGATGCTGACCGAGACAGAACCTAAGAAGAAGGCAGGGAAGGCAACAACGTTAGAGATTCTCTGCAATGTTTTCATCTCGTTCCTTTGCATCTAGATCGACTGTACCTTCAAAGAAGAAACAGGCAAGAGTGAGAGAATTAGTAACAACGACAACAGGGATAGCATCTCTCCACTCCATCCACGGGGGAACATTGAAGGCAGTCACGTCTGACCCATGACCCAAGAAACCCGCATCTCCCTGCTTCTTCTGGGACAGCTCATCACAGCACTTCGCGCCAATGACTCTGACACCTTCAAGCGATGGCCTGTGGGCGGAGTGGAAGACCTGGGGAAGTCTGATGCCACAGCAGAGAGGCTGAAAGCAATACAAAACCCGCAAGGACAAAGCAGGGGCCCCTGCATACTTGGAACAAGTGCGTGGCTGTCCAGCGACTGTGGGCCTGAAATCTCCGTTTTTAGTCCCGTTATTGCTTTTGGCTGCTGCAGCATTCTTTTTGATGGAAGAGGCCAGAGAACCTAGACTCAGTGAGCCGGGTGTTGCTCCTGCTGATAGCACCTCTGACGTTGTAGTTCCAAATCAATTAGATGATCAAACCCTGCTTTTCAGTGAGAAATGCCTGAAGCGTTCGAATGCGATTTATGCCGAAGAGGTCTCTGAATTTGAAGCGATCGAAAGAAAGGTTGGCTATTTCAGAATGCGGGATGATAGATACGGCAAAGGTTTTCATGCAATCACGAAAGATCGATTGGCTCGAGAAGCTGAATGCTGATGATGAATGATCGGCTATCATTATGACTGTCGATGCCGAAACGGCCGATTGGGACAGTCCAGCAATTCTCTACTCCTTGGTTTTATTGGAATTGAGATTGGTGACGCGAAGCTTGTAAACTTTGCCATTGCAAAAGGCGACCTGGTTTGATCGTGTCCAGGGTCGCTCTACTTGTTCATCGTCTTGCTTTGTCCAGTATGAAATTCGTTCCTCTACGCAGTAATTGAAACTGCGGGCTGACTCGGCTATGGGTCTCAATGACAAAGCAATTGAACCCAGTGCGATGGCACACATGCCTGTAGAAAATGCAATCAGGCCGCTCATGATCCTTAGTCTATTTCATTGGGTTCACCCACTATGTACTGCAGACAGGAAGGTGTAAATACCTTGATTGATTCTGAGCACATTTTCGTGAAGATAACTTCTCGGAATCCGTCGATTTGGTTTGCAATCATGTCGCACGCTTCGTCGCCTTGCGATCAGGGTTGCTTGGCATAAGCGCATAACGATGTACAGGCTTTAGAAGGACCCCTTTTCTCTGCACTCTTTGTCTCGATCAAGCTTTTCAACGTTTAATTCTGATAATAGCTTTCGGCGCTCTTCGCTCTGCTCGGGGGTGATTGTGTCCCAATTAATCAGTCGATATGTTTTCATCGCTTCATCATTTAGTTGCTTGGCGGAACGCGCGATGCATTGATTGATTTTGTTCCAGTCTTTTTTGATCAGTGATGTCTTGTTTTTTTGAATCTTTGAGGATGACTTGTCTGTAGTGAAGCTCTTGTTGACGTCGGCCATGTAAAAACAAGCGGCTATAGCCAATAGAATGAGTGGTGGTGCATATCCAGCTTTCAACGTCCGCTGTCTCTCGGCTATTTAATCTACATGTGTTAGGAAGGTCGATCAATGCCTAAGTCGCCCTTTTTTGGGAATTTTTCACAGCTTGTTTTGGGCCTCGCGACCGCTGTAGTCCATGGATTGCCTTTGTCACTCCAAGCTGTCTCATTCTGATCGCTTTGTACTTGGTGAGATTCACTGAGATGGCTAAAAGAAAATGTCCTGCTTGGCTTGCGCTACTTGAGATTCTCGCAATCCATTGGAATTCATTTGCAAAAATGGAAGGAATTGCTCTACAACTTCGGCGCCTGAGCCGAGCGGGGAATACTTCAGACAGCTACGTCTGTCCCATGCCCCAAGAAACCCGTATTGCCTTGCTCCTGCTTGGAGAGCTGGTCACTGCATTGAGAGCTAATGACCCTGACACCTTCAAGCGGTGGCTGTCTGGCGGTACCTAAGACCTAGGAACGCCTGCTGTGGCTGAGCTGATGACGGACTGGATGACCCCGCTGCTGACCCAAGAAGCGCGGACAGGCTTGTGGGTTGGCACCTGGGGGTGAGGCTCTAACCAGATGGGAGCAAGGGTTGACGCCGACGGATTCGCTCATATGGCTTTGTCCTGTGAGGTCACATTTCGCTCAGTGGTCTGTGTAGAACATTCGTATGTCCCGTATGCGTCGCTGCCTCAGATCATTCCGTAGAGCTTTGCGGCTTGAGCGTTGGCCTGTGCTGACAGGAAGGGAGCAGTTTCGTAGAAGGCAAGAAAGTCTCTTGAAACGCCTTGATCCGAAGGGTTGGAACAGCGACCGCAATGACCGCTAATTGATCTGCCGAGCAAGGATCTTGCTACGCATGACCCCCCGTAGAAGCCCGGCGACGAGAGATGGCTGGCGAATTGAAGATCAGCAGGAGGTCGTTCAGTTCAAGCCCGACTCAGCGACCGCAAATGCGCAGTGGGTGGTGGTACGGACCTACAGATGGGTGCCGACTAGACCACAAAAAACAGGAACCATACTTACCCCCCATTTTTTTTGGGGGGTGTGTATCTGAACAAATCCTTATCCTTAACCTTGAAAAAACCAAAAAGGTCTGTCTCTGATTGCACCCATTCTTCATCAGAAAGTCCGGGTGTTATTTGCACCGAAATCTTGAAAGTTCGGGTCCAAGGACCAGTGTGTTTATAGACGTGGGCAAGGCTTTCAGCCTCTGCGATAAAAGCGCCGGTGCCGTTTTGCGGCATGATCAAGCGAGCCAGAATTTTGAAACCTTCGAACTCGTCCATGGCTTTCCCACCTGTGAGGTAGTCCTTAAAGCCTTGGTTCAGTTCCGGCGATGAACCTGCATCGGGGCAAGTCCACTGGATTAGGTAGCGCATGGAAAATACGAATAAAGTCTTTACAATCTACGCGAGTTCGTCAGTTGTTATGGATACATCTGAAACAGGGAGCTGTTCTGATGCGCTTTCGATCCACTGCGATCGGACTTATGTCCGTGATGCTGCTGGGGGCTTCAGCTCCCGTCGCGGCCCTACCCACCGTCACCATCAAGAGCTGCTACGACGGCGATACCTGCACCACGACCACAGGCGAAAAGGTCCGGCTGGCTTGCATCGACACCCCAGAGCTGAAGGGGGAGAACGCCAAGCCAGCTCCAGCCATGGCGGCGAAGTATCACCTCAACGGAATGCTCATGAGCCAGAAGGTGGGCATTCGCCGCATTACGACTGACCGATATGGCAGGACCGTGGCCGAGCTGTTCATCAACGGGGCGAACGTCCAGCAGTCAATGGTCGCCAGCGGCCACGCCGAGCTTCTGGCGATATGCCAGCCAGTGCCCGTGGACGCGCTGATCCCACCAAGTGGGGGAATGCAGGCTTTGCATCAATCCCCCGATCGGGTGATTTGCCCTGATTTGTCGCGAATAAGAACGGTGATAGAAGACCTGCCTGAGGCAAGTGCCTCACAATCAACCAGCCAAATAACAGCTTTAAGCATGACCCATCCAAACAATCAATCGAAAGCCATTGCATCCGAACCTTGATGATGGTGCGTTTCAGGGGCTCTACCCAAAGAACACGATGAAGAGCAAGCCTCAGATCCACTGCTCCGATCCGCCCAACACTCCCATGCCAAGACGTCGCGAACGTCACTGACCTCGCTGGGAGGGTTTTCCCATGAGGGCTCTCAGTCGACGGTGTGTCCAGCACCGCCAACCTCACCGAGCCCAGTTCGGAAGCCCACCTTCACGCAGATCTTCCAGAGTGATCATGCACCAACACGCTCCAGATGAAGGAAGCTCAACGGATTTCCTTCGGAACCCTGCTGTGATTTGAGGACACAGCCAATGCCTTCAATGCTTCTTCTTTCCAGCTGTCGGCACACAGGCCATCGATCGTTCCTGCCTTTTGACCTTTCGCCGCTGAAGGAAGGTGCCAGCCATCAACCCTTTATTGCTTGAGCCTCTTACCTATCCTCTGTCTCGATATTTGCGATAATGGACACTGTCCTTCATCTCTTTACGCCATTGATAAAGATTGCTGCGGAACAACCGCCGCTGCCTTTTTCTGATGACGTACTGCCTTCTTACCGCGGCATAAATAACATAAAAACTCATCAGCAACAGGAAGGCGATAACGATAGAAGTCGCCATCCCGCTCGCAAGAAACAAGGTGATTATTCGGCATCCTTAGCAGCCCTGATTCATCCTTCTGTTTCAACAGAGACCATGCGGCCATATGCATTTCTAATAAGTATTTGCACTTATGCGCCCGCACCCCAATCGCGCAGACCTTTCCTGCTTCTGCCATAAAAAAACCCCCTACCAAAGGCAGGGGGTGCGCGTGATTAGCCCTTGATCACTTGGCGTAAGAAACGCCGCGATACTTCAGAGCAGGCTTGTTAGGAGCGACAGCAACGGTCTGCTGGTCGTACTTCTGGCCGCGATAGGTCAGGGTCATCTGTGGTTCCTCAGAAATCCAGGTCCCCGTTCCTTGGCCTGGTTGATCTGCGCCTCACAGAAGTGAGGTGAACGTTGTTGGTAGCTGTTGCTACAAGCCCTTTATAAGGGAAACGTCAACCGCTGTGTCGTTCAGGCGGATACACACCCTCTTGCTGCACGGAGCAACAGCTGTCAGGGGCAGAGCACCTGCAGGCGTTGCTCCGTGCAGAACTGAGCCCCAGTGCGAATCCGCCCCTGCAGCAGATCAGTCCAGGGAACGATCCAGTGGCGAGGATCCACATCAGCCAGAACATCAGCTGCCACTGGATTGGGGAGGGCAATCACGCGACGGTCCGCTAGGGCGAGATGGCGACGCAGCCAAGGGGTGAGGATCAGCTCCTCCAGCAACTGCTGATAGGAACCATCCGCGATCGCCCGCTCAAAACCGAGCTGAATCGCATCCGCCAGCGACTGATTGTCAGGGCTGACATAGAAGAAACCGGCGAAGGGATAGGTGATCAGCAGATTCGGATCGAGGTCGGTGCCCGCAGCGGTGGAAGCCACGATCGTCGCTTCACGCTCGAGTTCATCAATGCCGCGCGGAAACAGCTGCACGCGGCGGTTGTCCACAAGACGGAACAGATCCTCGGATCGGGCGGTGAAGGTGCGCAGCCCGGATGCATCGAAGATCTCCACATCACTCCAGCCCAGACCCTGCAGCAGCACAACGCTGCGCAGGTCTTCAACGGAACCCACTGAAGCCAGCCGTTCGTGCTGGCTTCGGTGGCTCCATCCGACTCTCAGGCCAAGAATTCCGCCGGTCACGGGGATGGGAATCTCCCGCAGGCGCCGGTTCAGCTCCAGCCCGGCCCCGTACACACCAACGCTGATGGCGAAGGGATTGCGTGAGGACCCAGCCCCCTGCTGGAGGGCTGCGACAGCTTCATCCTGGCTTTGGATCTGCTCGCTGAGCCCGAGAGCGAAGGGGCGACCACTGCGCTCCAGCACCAGCTGCAGAAGCCGGTACCTGAAACCGGTCTGGTCCTGACCCGGCGAGCGATCCAGCACCACCGCCAGCGTCTCAGGCGGCAGCGCCGCCACCTCCTCGGAGGTGAGGATGTAACGCTCATCAATCCTGAGGCGCCGCTCACTCAGACGCGGCTCAATCTGCAGCGTGCCCACCAGCACGATCACGATGGTGATCGCCGAGGTCAACAGCGTCCAGAAGCCATTGGCCAGCTCGGGGGGGCGGGGCTGAGGAGATGCTGCGGAGGTCATGGAATGATCCACCAGATTCCCAGCAGGGTCATCCCCACATAACTGGGCAGCAGGAACACCTTCAACACCCGCGCAAAGCGGGCATTCACCAGGCTGAGCTGGTTGTCGATCAATTCATCCGCCGCCACCACGTACAGGATTCCCAGAAAGATGATCAGCTGCAGCGTGCCGATGAATCCGGTCATCGCCGTCACCGGCAACTGGCCAGCGATGAACACATAGTTGCCTCCGGCGGAGACCACGGCCGCCAGGATCAGATCGTCCCGGCTGCGGGTGATCAGCAGGCTCATGCAGCAGAGGCCGACGGCCAGCATGTAGCCCAGAAAATCCGGCGCCACGAACAGCAGGCTGCGGCGCTGGATCGGCAGATCAAAGGACACCGTGGGCTGACGCCGAACGGCCCCCACCTCGGCCATGGGCCTGCCCAGATCACTCATCAGGCTGATGCTGGAGGCATAGCCGTTGGGGGGCTTGAGAATCCAGCCCGGCAAGATCAGCCCGGGGCTGACCGTGCTGGGATCGGTGGGCACCACGTCCAGGTTGACCGGCTGCAACGGATCCTCCAGACCAATCTGCACATGCAGCAGCTGGTCATCGAAGGGGTAACGCTGCAGCCGCCAACGCTTCACCACCGGCGAGCGCACGGTGTAGAGACTCCAGCTGCTGCCGTTGATCTGATCGCGGCGGATGCGCTCGAACCGCTGGGTGTCGCCGTTGTAAACGCCGTTGAGGATGCGCAGCTGATCGCTGGGGTTCTGATCCGGATCCCCCTGCCAGATGGTCCAGAGCAGCAGCTCGATGGAGAACTGGTCATTGAGCAGATCAATGTCGTTGACATTGGTGATGTAGGCACCCAGCTGCAGCGGAGGCAGCGTTGGCTGACGCAGCGGTGGCGAAGCCGCTGGTGCCTCTGGTCTTCCCCAGTCCACGGCCGGTGGTGCGGGTTCCGGCGTCGCGGCGGCACGCCAGAAGCCGATCTGCAGCGTCAACGCGAACGCCAGGGCGGCGAGGGCCATCCAGAGGCGACGCCGACGCGGCACAACGGGCACGTCCTTCACGGGATCAACGCAGCCTCACCATGACAACTCCGTTCCACCATGATGTGTTGCGGCGTTGACCGACAGGTCCTGAATGATCGCGCTGCCCTCAGCTGTCGTCCGCACCGGAGCTGCCCTGAGTGGCTTGCTGCTGGTGCTGTTCACGCTGGTGCATCTGGGCGGACTGATCCCTGCGGTGCTGGCGCCTGAGCGGTTCGAGGCCTACGCCAGCGCCCTGCACACCAGTCCCTGGCTGAGGCCATTTGAGATCGGGCTGGCCGGGATCGCCGGCCTGCATGTGAGTCTCACGATCAGCAAAGCCATCTCCAACCGCCGGGCCGGCAACAGCGCCCAGCTCAGCAGTCGCCGCGATGCACCCCTGGCCGCACTGGCCAGTCGCAGCAAAGGGATCGCCGGCCTGCTGACGCTGGCGTTTCTGGTGGTGCATCTCAATCAGCTGCGCTGGCCGCGACCGGCAGCCGGGCAGGAGGGGGCGGTGCTGAGTTCCGTGCTGCAGCAACCGCTGAATGCCGTGGTTTATGCCGCTGCGGCGCTGGTGCTGGCGCTGCATCTCCTGCATGGCGCCGAGGCCGCCCACCGCAGCCTCGGCTGGTTGAGCCCAACCAACAGCTCCGCCCTGCGCACGGGTGGACGACTGCTGGCGGCCCTGATCGGTGGGGGCTTCCTGCTGATCAGCCTCAGCCTGGCTCTGGGAGGTGCCGCATGAGCGGACTGCCCGATCCACGCATTCCGACAGGACCGATCGCCGACGCCTGGCGACGCACCCGGGAATCCCTGCCGCTGATCAGCCCCCTGCGCAAAGGCCAGATCGACCTGCTGGTGGTGGGCACCGGCCTGGCCGGCGCCTCAGCCGCCGCCACCCTGGCCCAGCAGGGCTACCGGGTGACGGTGCTCAGCTATCACGACAGTCCGCGGCGGGCCCACTCGGTAGCGGCCCAGGGCGGCATCAATGCAGCCCGGGCGATGGCGGTGGATGGCGACAGCGTCAGCCGCCTGTTCACCGACACCCTGAAAGGCGGCGACTTCCGGGCCCGGGAAAGCGGCTGCCAGCGGCTGGCGGAAATCAGCAGCGGCATCATTGATCAATGCGTCGCCCAGGGGGTGCCGTTCGCCCGCGAATACGGCGGCAGCCTGGCCACCCGCAGCTTCGGGGGGGCGCTGGTGAGCCGCACCTTCTATGCCCGCGGCCAGACCGGACAGCAGCTGCTGTATGGCGCGTATCAGGCCCTGATGCGGCAGGTGGAGCTGGGCCGGGTGAGGCTGCTCACACGGCGCGACATGCTGGAGCTGATCACCGTCGATGGCGTGGCCCGGGGGGTGGTGACGCGTCACACGGTGACGGGCGAACTGGAGGTGCACACAGCACGGGCGGTGCTGCTGTGCAGCGGTGGGTACAGCAACGTCTACTTCCTGTCGACGAATGCCCTGAAATCGAATGCCAGTGCCATCTGGCGGGCGCACCGCAAGGGAGCCCTGTTCGCCAATCCCTGCTTCACCCAGATCCATCCCACCTGCATCCCCAGCGGTGATGCCTTCCAGAGCAAGCTGACGCTGATGAGCGAAAGCCTGCGCAACGACGGGCGCATCTGGCTGCCGAAGCAGCCCGGCGATCAGCGCGCCCCCGCGGACATCCCGGAGCAGGAGCGGGATTACTTCCTCGAGCGGATGTATCCCACCTACGGCAACATGACGCCCCGAGATGTGGCCTCCCGCCGCGCCCGGGAACTCTGCAATACCGGTCACGGCGTCGGTCCAGGCGGACGCTCGGTGTACCTGGATCTCACCGACGCGATCAGAACCGAGGGCCGCGACGTCATTGCCGCCCGTTACGGCAACCTGATGACGATGTATGAGCGGATCAGCGGCGACGATCCCTATCGCACGCCGATGCGCATCTATCCCGCCCCCCACTACACGATGGGAGGGCTCTGGGTTGACTACCAGCTGATGAGTTCGATCCCGGGGCTGTTCGTGCTGGGGGAAGCCAACTACTCCGAACACGGCGCCAACCGCCTCGGTGCCAGTGCCCTGATGCAGGGCCTGGCCGATGGCTACTTCATCGCCCCCTCCACGGTGACCGCCTGGTTGGCGGGCACACCCTCAGAGGCGGTGAGCCCGGACCATCCGGCCTGCCAGGAGGCCCTGCACAGCACCCGCCGCCGCATCGAGGCCCTGCTCGGCGCCAGGGGGGAGCGACCGGTGGACAGCTTCCATCGCGATCTGGGGGCCCTGATGATCGACCGCTGCGGCATCAGTCGCCGCGCCGAGGATCTGCGGGATGGACTGGCCCGGGTATCGGCCCTGGAGCAGCGGTTCTCGGAGGAGGTGCGGGTGCCTGGTGAGGGCCATGGGCCCAATGCCGAGCTGGAGAAGGCGCTGCGGGTGCGGGATTTCTTCGGGCTGGCCCAGCTGATGCTGCGGGATGCCCTGGCCCGGGAGGAATCCTGCGGCGCTCACTTCCGCGAAGAGCACCAGAGCGCGGAAGGGGAGGCACAGCGCGATGACGCCAACTTCGCGCACATCGCCGCCTGGGAGCACCAGGATGACGGGGAACCGATCCGCCACGGCGAGCCGCTGCAGTTCACCGCCCTGCAACCGAGCACCCGCAGTTACCGATGAAGCTCACCCTGCGCATCTGGCGGCAAACAGACCGCCACCAACCCGGCGGCTACGAAAGCCATACCCTCGATCGCGTCTCCCCGGATCTGTCGCTGCTGGAAGCCCTCGATCAGCTCAATGAACAGCTGATCAGCAACGGGCAGCGACCGATCGGCTTCGAACACGACTGCCGCGAGGGAATCTGCGGCAGCTGCGGTTTCCTGGTGAACGGCCAGGCGCACGGTCCGCGCGGGGCCACATCGGTGTGTCAGCTGTACCTGCGCGAATTCCAGGACGGTGCGGAGCTCACCCTGGAGCCCTGGCGCGCCCGGGCCTTCCCGCCGATTCAGGACCTGATGGTGGATCGTTCCGCCTTCGACCGCCTGATCGCCGCCGGCGGCTACTGCTCCACCGGCACCGGCCAGGCACCGGATGGCAACGCCCTGCCGGTGGGCCGCGACCAGGCCACCAGCGCCTTCGACACCGCCACCTGCATCGGCTGCGGCGCCTGTGTGGCCAGCTGCCGCAACGCCTCCGCCAGCCTGTTCGTGGCCGCCAAACTGGCGCATCTCGGCCAACTCCCGCAGGGGCAACCGGAGCGATCCAAGCGGGCCCGCAGCATGCAGGACCGGATGGAACAGGAGGGCTTCGGCAGCTGCAGCAGCAACCTCGAGTGCGAGGCGGTCTGCCCCCAGGAGATCTCAGCGGACTGGATCAGCTGGATGCACCGCGAAACCCGGAGCTGATCACAGCCCGGCGCAACCGCGACTGGTGGCACCCACATCGGCGACGGCCTGATCACCGCGCCCCTCCCCCAGCTGCTGCATGATCAGATCCGCCTGCAACCCCAGCAGCAGCGTCTGACAGGGAAAGGCGTTGCGGGCCGCCGCCCGGCGCTGAAGCGTCTCAGCGACCAGCAGGGCACTGCGGCAGGCCGCGTCCTGTCCGGCCTGCAGACACTGCAGAGCCTGCGGACGCAGCGTGGCCATGGTGGACGCGGACACCGGAGCGGTCATCAGAGGCCCCAGCAGGAGAGAGACGGCAACTGTGAACCTGGAACCGTTCACGGCATGCAACAGCGGTTTGCTGAGATGATGCCTTGGATTCGCCGCTTCACTGTGTACACCGACTGGACCGCCATCGCCCTGCTGCTGTTCACCGCTGTGCCCCTGGCTGTGGTGGTGGCAACCGCCACCTTCTTCGTGCTCCGCAACAAGCAGAAAGCACCCCTGAGCTGATCAGTCAGCCCCGTGAATGCGGCAGACAACCAACGCGGTTGGCCGCAACGGTGGCTGTGGCCAGCTGATTGAGGGGAGCGGACTGGACGGCGGCGCTGATCACGCCCGTGCCGAGGCAGGCCAGACAGGTGCGGAAGCGCTGGCTGCTCACGCGCTGAATGCCGCTGCCACCGCAGACGGTGCAGATGGTCATGAGGGGTTGAAAACCGTTGGAAATAGTGTGCGCCGTTTTGCTGACCTCGATCCCGAAGCCTTCCTTAAGAAAGCGATGCATGGAAGCCCCGGTGCGTCAAGTCCGACAGCAGATCCTGAGCGGACAGGCGGCTGCCCCGGGGCACCAACCCCAATCCCGCCGCCAGCTGTCCGACGACGGCCGCTGAATCCAGACCGGCCTGCTGCAGCGGAGCCAGTCCCGCACTCGCTTCACGTTTCGACAACTTCTCGCCCCGCTCGTTGCAGAGCAGCGGCACGTAATGAAACCGGGGCGGCATCCAGCCCAGGGCGGCGAACACACTGCGCTGGGCCGCTTCGGCAACGCGAAGGTCCTCGCCGCGCACCACATCGGTGATTCCGAAGCTGATGTCGTCAATCACCGTGGCCAGCTGATAGGCCACGAAACCATCGGCACGCCGCAGCACCACATCACCGCTGCCGCAGGGATCCTGGGGCGGCACCCGCAGCCGCCAGCTCGGCAGGCGCTGCTGCTGCCAGCCCCAGCCCCGATCGCCATCGCGACAGGTGCCCGGATAGATCGGCTGCCCCTCCAGCTGCCGCCGGGAACAACGGCAAGGGAACAGGGCGCCGCTGCGCCGCAACCACGACAGCCATGAGCCGTACTGCCCCCGCCGCCGGCTCTGACGGATCACCGGTCCATCCCAGTGCAGCCCAAGCCATTGCAGATCCGCCGCGATCGCCTCGATCGCCCCGGGGCGATTGCGTGGCGTGTCGAGATCGTCGATGCGCAGCAGCCAGGTGGCGCCATCGCAGCGGGCCTGCAACCAGGAGGCCAGGGCGGTGCGCAGATTTCCCAGATGCAGGCGGCCGGTGGGAGAGGGCGCGAAGCGACCATGACGGCCCTGCCGCAGGCGCTTTCCCTGATCCAGATGCCGCTGCAGATGATCAGGAACAGCCATCAACAAGGAACAGCCATCAAAAAGGCGGTCCGAAGACCGCCTATTCGATCAGATTGCTGAGGAAGTGATCAGCCCTGAACGCGATCCTTGAACATCTTGCCGGCGGTGAAGGCGGGCACGCGCTTGGCGGGGATGGCGATCTTTTCGCCGGTCTTGGGGTTCAGACCCTGACGGGCGGAGCGCTCGCGGGGCTCGAAGGAGCCGAACCCGAGGATGGAAACCTTTTTGCCTTCAACGACCGAGTCGATGATGGTTTCGATAGCGGCGTCAACAACCATGGAGACGTCGGTCTTGGTGAGCTCGGTGCGGGCAGCCACCAGGTTGACCAGATCAGCTTTGTTCATTTGAGGAAGAGACAGGAGGCGGAGATGGCTCTGTAAGGGCGATGGGGAGCGCCGATGCCTTCCCCAGTCCGGCCAATCGTATGGAGGGTGTCCCGGTGCTGCAAGCGACAAGTCCCGTGCCGCAACGCATTAGCTCAATTCGTCCCCATCGGACCAGCCCTGGAAGGGCACCAACCGCTCGCCTCGCAGGGCGCCAAGCGCCGCCCCAGAAGCCAGTTCAGGACTGGCTTCTGGAGGAAGCCACTCGCGCAGACGCTCAAGACTGCGCAGCTGACGGGGCCAGTGAAAGGTGCGGCCATGACGCAATGGTCCAAGACAACCGCGCTTCAGCGGCGTCAGCAAACGCCCGCAGAACAGCAGATCCGCAGCAGGGGCGTGGATGACGCAACTGCCCGGAGTCGGCCCAGGGGTCCAGAGCAACTGCAGGCCTCCAGCGGTGCGGTGCTCCTCGGCGAAGGTGTCGATCGGCTGCACATTCGGCAGCAGGTAGGCCTCCTGCTCCTGCACCAGCACCGGCCAGCCGAAGCGTTCCTGCACACGGCGCAGGCGGCCATGGCCCTCACGGCTGGTGAGCAGGATGCGCGGCGTGCGGCCGGCCGCCAGCTGCTGCAAGGCATCGAGCGTGGCCTGCGTCAGGGGTGGGCAGTCGATCAGCACCGGCTCCACCGCCGCCTCCAGCCACCAGGAGCTGCCGCCCTGACTGTCGCGGTTGGGGGGAAACAGCCACAGATCGGCTCGCAACTGCTGCGGCGGCCGGCCCGCCTCCAGGGCGGTGGTCATGGTCATGACGTTCAGACCCAGGCCAAACCATTAGTTTGAGGCCGTGACGCCAGGGAGCCGTGAGCGCCATCCATCCAGGCACGCCCTGGCCCCTCGGCAGCAGCCTCACCGGACGCGGGGTGAACTTCTCGGTGGCGGCACCGGCCGCCGATCGCATTGAGCTGCTGTTGTTCGCCGATGGTTCCGCCCAGGCCCCGGAGCGGGTGATCGAACTGGATGGCCGCCGTCACCGCTCCGGTGATTACTGGCATGTGGAGGTTGAAGGCCTCAGTGAGGGCTGCTGCTACGGCTACCGCGTTTTCGGACCGCTGGCGCCGGGTGCGCACGGATTCCGCCCCTCCAAGGTGCTGCTGGATCCGGCCGCACGCGCGATCACCGGATGGGACGTCTACGACCGGGTGCTGGCCACCGGCCCGTCGCCGAACGCCCACGCCTGCCTGAAGGCGGTGGTGTGTGAACGCGACGGATTCGATTTCGAAGCGCACCCAAGGCCGCGCCACAGCTGGCAGCGCTCGGTGATCTACGAACTGCACGTGGGGGGCTTTACCCGACGCGGTGATTCCGGGGTTTCAGAGGATCGACGCGGCACCTATCTGGGGCTGATCGAGAAGCTGCCCTACCTCAAGACCCTCGGCATCACGGCGATCGAACTGCTGCCGGTGTTCGCCTTCGATCCGGCTGATGCCCCTCCGGGGCGGGACAACGTGTGGGGATACAGCCCCCTGAACTGGTTCACGCCCCACCACGGCTACGCCAGTGGAGACGATCCGCTGCAGCTGCGCCATCAGGTGCGACAGCTGGTGGCCGCCTGCCATGACGCCGACATCGAGGTGTTGCTGGATGTCGTTTACAACCACACCAGCGAAGGCAACCGGCAGGGGCCGACCCTCAGCTGGCGCGGTCTGGCGGATCATCACTACTACCACCAGAACGGCAGCGGCGACTATCTGGATGTGAGCGGCTGCGGCAACTCCATCGCCGCCAACGATCCGATCAGCTGCCAGCTGATCCTGGAATCGATGCGCTGCTGGGCGCTGGAACTGGGGGTGGATGGCTTCCGCTTTGATCTCGGCATCGAACTGAGCCGCGGCGCAGCGCTCAAGCCGCTGGATCAGCCACCGCTGTTTGAAGCGATGGAAGCCGACCCGATGCTGAGCGACCTCAAGCTGGTGAGCGAACCGTGGGATTGCGGTGGGCTGTACCGGCTGGAGGATTTCCCGGCCAAGCGCATCGGCACCTGGAACGGTCATTTCCGCGATGGGCTGCGCCGGTTCTGGAAAGGAGACGATCACAGCACCTGGACCCTGGCGCAGCGGTTCAAGGGCAGCCCGGATCTCTACAACGACAAGCCGGTGCAGCTGGGCCGCTCGGTGAACTTCATCACCGCCCACGACGGCTTCACCCTCGCCGATCTGGTGAGTTACAACCGCAAGCACAACCTCGCCAACGGTGAGGACAACCGCGACGGCGATAACCACAACAACAGCTGGAACCACGGCGTCGAAGGGCCGACGACGGATCCTGAGGTGCTGAAGCTGCGACGACGCCAGCAGCGGAACCTGCTGAGCACGCTGCTGCTGGCGCGCGGTGTGCCGATGCTGCTGATGGGCGATGAGGTGGGCCGCAGCCAAGGCGGCAACAACAACACCTGGTGCCAGGACAGCCCCCTGAGCTGGATGGTGTGGAACGACGACCAGTGCGATCTGGAGCTGAAGCAGTTCCTGCAACGGCTGCTGAGCCTGCGCCGTGCCCTGCCGCAACTGATCAATCCCCTGGCCCCACCGCGCGAAAGCGCCAGCCGCAAACCGAACGACCACAGCGATCTGTGGCGCCAGTGGCATGGCGTGGAACTGAGCAAGCCCGACTGGGCGGCCTGGTCATCCACCACCGCCACGAGCCTGCACATGGGCAGCCGCGGTGCACTGTTGTGGATGGGTTTCAACGCCTACGAAGAAGGGCTGAGCTTCGAGCTGCCGGTGCCCGCCTCCCCCTGGATGCGGATGATCGACACCTCGCTGCCGAGCCCGCAGGATCTGCCGGCGGAAGCGGTGCCGTTCAACGGCGTGACCATTCCGCTGGAAAGCCGCAGTTTCGTGCTGCTGCTGGCGCGGGAAGTGGGCTCAGGCCTGAAGCTCTGATGAAGCGGGTGACTGAGCCGCCAACCCGGCAAAGTTGAATCCATGCAAGTGAATCTGCACGACGCCAAGACCCACCTCTCCCGCTGTGTGGAACAGGCCCTCGATGGAGATGAGGTGGTGCCGGTGAGCACCACACCGCGACGTCGGCGCCTGGGGATCATTCGCACGACAGGCATCGCCACCGCTCCCCTGAAAGGCGACTTCGCCGTCGACATCACACCATGATCGACTGATGATCAACCGGGCTCAGCATGAGCAGATCAATCTGCTGAGTTGTGACCAGAGCCTTAGCGAATACGCCCCAGCGTGACCCTGCTGAGGCGCCGATTCTCACCTGGGCACGCTGCGAGCCAGGCCTTCGCATCACTTCAGCACCAGCCACAGCATTTGGCAACGAACGTCGAAATCAACGCCGCAAAGCTGCTTAGCCTTCCTGCAGCACTCGCCCGTTGATGTCTCCCCGCATCGCGTTCCAGTCGTCGTTGCCGCGCTCGGGATCGACGTTGCTTAGCAACATCGTGGGCCAGAGCCCCGATTTCCATGTGACGCCCACCTCAGGGTTGCTGGATCTCCTGTATGTGGCTCGGGGGCAGTTCAGCCGCGGCGAGGAATTCAAGGCCCAGGAGCGCGGCGAAATGGAGCGGGCGTTTGCTGGTTTCTGCCGCGGCGGCCTGGAGGGCTATGCAGCAGCCGTGACCGACAAACCCTGGCTGCTCGATAAAAGCCGCGGTTGGGGCGTGCATTACGCCTTTTTGAATGCGTTCTATCCCGACCCCAAAGTTGTGTGCATGCTGCGGGATCCCGTCGACATTCTCTGTTCGATGGAACGCAACTTCCGCAAAGCCAGCCTTCAAGACCCAGGACTGGTGAATCACAGCGAGATGGTCAACACCAGCCTGGAGAAACGGCTTGATCATTGGGTGGTCTCACCGCCGGTGGGACTGGCGATGGAACGGTTGCTGGAGATCCTGCGCCAGGGCATCGACCAGCCGATGCTGTTCATCCGCTACGAAGACCTCTGCAGCAACCCCCGCCAGGAACTGGAGCGGTACTACGCCTACCTGGGGTTGCCGTATTACGAGGGGCACGACTTCAACAATGTGGAGTAGATCACGGTGGAAGACGACGAGGTGTATGGCGTGTTTGGTGATCACACGATCCGGCGACAGGTGCAGCCCCAACCCAGCAAGGCCCTTGAAGTGTTTGGCCTTGATCTCTGCAGCTGGATTCGCCAGAGGTATGAGTGGTTTTATCAGCGGTTTGGCTCGGTTACTTAGTCGGTCAAGTTCTTGACGTCTTTAATTTTTTCAGCCTGGAGTCTCCAGATCAGGTGAGAGTGATCCCACTGCTGACTCAGCAGAACGAATGAGCCCTTAAAGCCATAACGTCGACCCAGTTCTGGGCCCCAGGCATCAATCACACTGCCGTCTGCCTGTGGTCGACGTGCGAAATAGCTCACCGTTGTGTCTGTAATGACGTTGACATGGGTGGGATCTTGAAACGCCTCGGGATGCGGGTAAGCCGGCGTGCGAGCAACAAATAGTCCCTGGGGCTTCAGGATCCTCCACACCTCACTCATCGTCTCAATAAAGGGGTTAACCACAGCGCCATCACGCCAGATTGCTCGCGGCAGATGCTCGAGAAAATCAAACGCCGTCACAACATCAACGCATGAGGATTCCAACGGCAATGGCTCAAGACCAATCCAACTGGAGATCACATCTGTTCCACTGGAATGGGCATCAATGCCAATCACCCGATCCGCACGGAATGGATTAGCCGGCTCAGGTCCGCTACCCAAATCAACCGCCAAGGTTTCACTCATGCTGCAGCTGCGCTCTCCAAGTGCTGATGCAAGGCTTGATCCACCGCAAAACCCATCGCCCCCATCAAGCGTTGACGAATCAGCAGCTCTTCATCCTTGCTCAGCAAGCCATTGGAGAAACGTTTCTCCAATGATCCAAACACCCGCACATGGGTGAGTGGCGTGAGGTCAACCGCCGCAAAGCGCCAGGCATTGAGATGGGCGGCGCAGAGCGGCAGGGCAAAACGATCCAGTCCATAGCCGCTGCGGACACCAGTCAAAAAAGGCATCGCCAGATCAAGCAGATCACGGCGAATGAACGGAGCCATGATCTCCACGATCGGCACCCGGTGAAGCGTGGTGCAGGCCCGTTGCCGCAGCCAACCATATTCCTGGCAAAGGCTGCTACCAAAGCTCACCGCCGGCTGGGCAGCACTGAGGTTGTGAATCCGTGCCACGGCCAGCAACCGATTAATCGCGCTGGCACTGATCAGCACGTCGTCATCGATGAACCCCATGTAGTGGCCCTGCTCTGGCGGCGGCAGTTGCTTCCAGACCTCTTCCATCAAATGGCCTTTGCACTCCGTTGCCACGCTGATCACGTCAAAACCGTGGGGATTGCTGCCTGGCTCAAGGCCCTCCCCGGTCCAATCAAATAAGACCACCGGACACTGCAGCGGCTGATCAAACACCACGCAATGGCGGCCGCGCTGGGTGGCAATCACCACGAGATCATTCGATGTCGCTCCTGGGTTGACCACCGGCTGGCCCTGCTCAATGGGGTCGTGGAGGTTGAGTTGATTGGCGGCCGCAACCATCTCCGGGATGAACTGATCGCTATGGCTGCCCAGCACCCAACGGGCCCAGAGATCGCGTTCAGCGGCGGGTCGGCCCCGCAGCAACTCTGGGAAGGTTGGGTTCATGCGGCCTCCATAGCTGCAGCGGGTTGCATGGGGCCGAGCACGTGCTGGGCTAATTCCAGAAAGGCCCAATCGGCGGCATAAAAGCGATGTAAAGCAGCAACGGCGTCTGTACTGAGTTGATCCCGCTGCAGTCGTCTCCAGGGATCGCTATTTGCGAGTGATTGTGAGACGTGTTGTGGGGTGGTGTCGATCTCAATGCCAGCGGATTGGCTCCATTGCTGCAAGAGCCAATCGATCTGCTCCATGCCCAACAACGTGGTGTAGGGCATGGGATCACCGCCGAGATAGCTCACTTGAGGAATGGTGTGATGGCTCCAGTCGATATGGCACTGGATCCATGCCGGTAGCTGCAGCGCTACGGCATTCATCACCTCCACAGGATCAGCATTGTCATCAAAGCTGGGCACGCCTTGCTCTGCAAACAGCTGTTGATGAAAAGCAAGCGCCTCTTCATAGGCTTGTGGGTTGCCTTGGGTATTGGCCTGGAGCTTGGAGTGGATGCGGCTGCTGGTGAGTTCTATTAGGTGGCTGCGGCAGGCCGACACGTAGCGATCAATCGGATCGCGCCAGATAGCCACCAAGTTGCGATGCTGGGCGATGGCGCTGAGCTCATGGGGCCGCAGCCAGTGGGTGCTGGGCAGAACGGCCTGGTGAGATTCAGAATGGATCTCTGCAGCCGATGTTGCCTGGAGTTGCAGCCAGGCGCGCTTGAGAGTTGAGCAGCCATTTTTGGGGATCCATACCAAGCCTGCATCGGCTCCCAATGGCAGCAGGGGTGTGAGCGTTTCGCCTTGGCGCAAGCGCAGCTGAATCTGGGCCCAGTCGTCTCCGTTTTGCACGCGCACACCGGGGATTGGATCTTCTGCCCTCAGCTTTAAGGGAGTGGGTTGGGAGGTCTGCATCAGGCGGCCTCGCTTGCTTGCTGGGCCAGCGGCAAAATTTCGCTGGGCTGTTGGCCCACGCTTGGGGTCTGCCTGCAGATGGTTTCCACCGCGGTTTGAAATGCCTCGGCGACGCTCTTATCAAGGAAGAGGCGCTGTTTGCGCTCTTGAATCGCCTCCTTCATCGCTTGATAAAAGTCATCGTCGTCGAGCAATTTGCAGGAGATGGCGACGTAATCGTCGGCGTTGCTGGCGATGAGCTCGGGGAGTTCCAGCACCTCGAGCATCGCCACGGTGTGACGGCCGCGCATAAAGGCTGTGGGCAAGGTCACCACCGGGCAATCGAGCGAGAACGATTGCAGGGAGCTGTTACCTCCGTTCCAATCGATCGTGTCGATGGTGTGATGGCTGATCGCAAACAACCCCATGAAATCTCCGTAGTCGAGTCGGGGCAGGATGCGCAGATGGTGATCGATCTCTAAACCGCGCTGTTTGAAATGGGGTCTCATTCGTTCCAGCAAGCGTTCGGCGATGCCACCACTGCCCATGTGTCCCACCAGCACGATGAACGCCTCGGGGTGGCGGGCGGCGATCTCCGCAAAGGTCCAGTCGTTGCGCGGCAGGTATTTGAAGGTGCTTTGCAGTGAATTGAGGATCGGCCGATCGCGCGGAAGGTCGTACTTGTCGTAGAGGAGCTGGCCGTCGTGGATGGCAGCTGGGATTTCGTAGTTCAGGCCTGTTCTGGGTAAGCGATACAGGATTTCGCTGTAGTGCGCTTCATTGCCCTGAGGCTCCATGCCTTCCCCGGAGAGGTAGTAGTGGATGGTGCGCGAACCACTACTAATTGGGTGGCCCCAGCCCTGGCCTTGCACGGGCGCGAGCTGCAGCACCGAGGTGACCTTGCTCGAGGGGTGCATGCCGATATCGGTAAAGATCAGCAGATCGAGCTTGTCGTCCAGGATCTGCTGCAACATCGCCTCGGGGTTTTCGGCCCGCAGCGACAGGTGGCGGTAGGTGCCCAGGGCCGCAAAACGCCCGCTACCGCTATCTTCTCCATCAGAGGGGTTGTACGCGAAGATCTCGTAGCCAGGATTTCCGGCAATCCCTTCCAGCCAACCGAGGGCCCAGATCGAGCCGTTGTGGTTGATCAAATGGGGGGAGATCACACCTACGCGTAGGGGTGATCTGTCGGCTGGGTTGCGTTGAGGGAGCGGTTGCATGAACGCACCCAGCCTGGGGCGCAGGATCCGGTCGAGGATGCCGGCATAGAGATCCTGCAGGGGCCGGTCGTCCTCCATCTGATAAGCCAGATAGAAGTTGGTGAGCGACCAGGCATGGGCATACAGGGTTTCCCAGGCGGAATCCTCCTGGGTGATTCCCTCCAGGAGCCCGTACAGCTCAGCGCAATCATCCGCCCAGCGTTGACGCACTGAAGCAACCTGTTCATTGGTGCTGTAAAGCACTGGAAGCACATGCAGGCGTGCCATCAATTGCACGCGGCGATCGCTATTGCATTGATCAGCTGCGGCAAGCCCGTCGTCGTAGCGATCCAGTTCCATAAGGCAAGCGATCTCCCCCTGCAGCCCCACCACCTGTTCAAAGGACGTGAGGCCATCGATGGCGCCAAACAGCTTGAATTGCTCCAGGGCATCGCTATGGCGTTTCTCTTGGATCAGCGCTTGGGCGAGGTTTTGGCGTGATGGCTTGAAACCGACAGCAATGGAGAGGGCCTGGCGGTAGCTGGCCATCGCCAGCTCCATCTGTTTGAGATTGGCGTAGGCCAAGCCCATGTTGTTCCAGGCATCGGGGTAGGCCGGTGCATGCTCCAGGCAAAGGCGAAACGCTTCGATCGCCTCGGGGTCGCGCTTGTGGTCCCTTAGCAAATTGCCCAGCGAGAATGCGGCTTGGGAAAAGTTGGGTTGATCGCGCAACAACAAACGCAGCTCCCGTTCGGCGGCCTGGGGATCACCGGCATCGATCAGGGCCAATGCCCGGTTTTGCCTCGCTTCTCCGAAACCAGGGAAGAGGGCAATCGCTTCGTTGTAGAGACGCAGTCCTTCGTCTGTGTTGCCTAAGGCACGGCAGGCATTACCACCGTTAAACAACACATAGGGGGTGAGGAATCCAGCGGCTTGGGCAGCCTCCAGGCAGCGCAGGGCCAACTCGTGGCGGCCCAAGCCGGCATGGCCGAGGCCTTCGAGGTAGGCCACTTCACCGCCATGGGGATGGCCCTGCAAAGCAGCGCCCTGATCCACCACCTCCTGGAAACGTTGCTGAACCAACGCTTCATAAAGATGGGCCAAACCCGCCTCGGGTGTGTTGTGTTCCGGCCAGCGACCTGTTGGTGGCGCCACGGCTGGCAGAGGCGGTTGGGCCAGGATCTGCTGGGCATCAGCCAGTTGCTGCTGCAGCGCGATCAATTGCTGCTGCAGCCCTGCAATCTGCTGATGGCGATCGCGCAGTTGCTGGAGCGGATCCACCAACGCATCGCTGTCAACAGCCGCCAAGGGCTTCAACGTGGCGCTGCGGCGGCGGGGCAGGCTGTAGCCGTAAGCCTCCAAATCCTGGCCATAGAGGCGCTCCAGCAGAGCCAGGCCATCTTTGCTGTAGGCGTCCTGCCAGCGCCGGCTCAAGCGCTGTTGGCATTGCTGGCTGTAGATCTTCAATTCCTGGTTGATGCACTGCAACCGTTCAGCCGCCAACAACGGCTCCAGACGTTGGGGCAGCTGCTCCACCAACTGGTTGCGATCCAAGCGCAGATTGAACAGCCCGGCGTCGGCCAGGGTCTGGTGCTGGGGAGTGAGATGACCATCCCCCTGCAGAAGCTCCCAGTGATCGCCGAGATGGGAAAGGAAAGCAACGAAGCTGCAGGCCTCAGCTGGATCCAAGCCATTGGATGCCTGCACTGATGCGTTGAGTGGGGCGTAGACCGGATCGGCCAGATGGAGTTTGTCGTGCCAGAACGACAACAACCGCTCGCCTGGGTGCCGGGTAACCGCCAGACGCAGGGCATGGGGATCGTGCCTCCACTGCTCCTGCTGCTCTGGTGGGAACTGGGCCAAGGCCGGCAAGCCATGAATCTGAGGCCGGTGAATCGCCAAGGCAGGGCGGGTTTCGCCGAGGGCTGCCCCTTCAAAAGGCTCACGCCCATCGGCAATCACAGCCAGGCGCTTCAGCAGCGTGGAGGCCACTTTGGGGAGGGGGCAGAGCAACCAGCGGGCGCTCTCCACCACCAACGTGGCCTGCGTGTTGTTTGCCATCAACGCCGCCACAGCCCGGTGCGATTAACACGACGCATTCAAGGCCGAATCATCAAAAAGCGGGGATTTATTAAGCCTTAGCACCGCAATCAGCGCCCTTCGGTTTTGAAAGCGCAACCGCAACATTGTTGGCGGTCCAAATCGAGCGTTTTTAGCTTCGACGCAGTTGCAAATGGATGACAACGCCTTTGATCCCAGCAGGATGTATGGCGGTATCGAAATGATCGCCAATGAACGCCCCTCAAGGCATGTTGCTTGCGCTGCTCTTGAAGGTCGCTGGTTATCGGCGTTCAACCCCCCAAC
>ERZ802822.235-NODE-235-length-40613-cov-41.929149_pt1 | contig 40613 bp, 36 predicted proteins | sample MGYA00345649_ERZ802822 | MGnify/ENA primary metagenome ERZ802822 (study PRJEB30503, sample SAMEA104212359) | marine metagenome | biome: Westerlies Biome; feature: [SRF] surface water layer (ENVO:00010504) within the epipelagic zone...; material: water...
CAAACCATGACCACACAAGATCTTCTCGTTCTGCTCGTGAGCTTCGGGACCGCCTGCTTCGCTCTCAACATCTACAAATTGAACCAACAGCCACAACGTTGATCTTTACAAGCCGTTACAGAAATGTTACGGTATGCAAAGCGTTCCTTGGACGGGATCCGCGCACGAATGCCGCTTGAGGGAGCGGTCTTTCAATCAATAAAAAAAGATCTGTGTGGAAGCAGATCTTTTTTTATGCCTTGACTTAGCCCATCTCAGGAGCCCAGCCAGCGGTGCTCTGCCAAGTTGGCGCCCATAGCTTGCAGGTCTTGGTGAGGTGATGGCCCTGCTGCAATAACCGCTGCCGAATGTTGCACGCCACCAAGGTGTGGCAGTGCTGGTCCACGCCATGCCGAAAGTGCTGGCACGCCACACAAACACTGGAACATCGGCAGTTGCTCAGCTCCCGCTCGTCCACATAACCCCACTCCTCCATAACCCATCAGCCGCAGTACATATGTACTAGCTCGGCAAGGGGGATGTCGTCAACCAGCAAAGCTGAAACGGCCTAGTGCAGCGGGCAGCAGCAACTCCACATGGCTGGGAACCCCAATGATTACGGGCCCATCTGTTGTTTTACGCCTCATCAATATGCGCCTAAAGGCAGCTAAACAGCTGTTCAATACCTGGCACTAATCCATGCCTAGCCCCACCACGAGCAGGGGGTTTTATTTTCCTGGATTAACCACATACAAATCTCCAAATCCAATCCCACTCTTGTATCGCCATGAACTACTGAGTGGCTCCTCATATGGTTATAAAGGTGGAGTAGCAACAGCTACATACAACGTTCACCTCACATCTGTGAGGCGCAGACTCGCCAGGCCACGGAACGGGGACCTGGATTTCTGAGGAACCTCAAATGACACTGACCTATCGCGGCAAGAAGTACGTGCAACTTCAAGGTGCTGGTTTTGATGCAACCAAGAAGGCACAACTGACCTATCGCGGCTTGTCATACACGAAGTGAGCTCAAGGGTTCACGTCAAACAGCCCCGCCTTGAGTGGGGTTTTTTTATTGCCCTTTACCAGCTGCACAAGCGGATGGTTCCTCTGGAGCAGGGAACCCATTCATCACTGCTCCTCCAAGTCCCATCCAATATTGGATTGAGGCCGTGAAAAGGTACGGATCATTGCATCAGCGGGTCAGCGATCTAAATCTGCAAGCACATCCTTGTCTGAATTCAATGCTCCCATTGTTCAACAGTTCATCCAGGGGCCACGTTTCACCTGGAGGGAGTATCGGTCTCTAAGGAGAAAGTGATGAACACTAATCCTGAGAGACAGCAGAGATTAAAAACAAACAGATAGGCACGAACTTACCAGCAAGTCCATTGAGTTCTAGGGTGCCTACTTAGCAAGAAGAAAACAATATAAAGCCTTGCTAGGGGAAACATATGCAGCGCAGCATCCTCAGCGAAAGCCAAAGGGAATGATTCAAAAAGTGCAAACAGCACCCTGCAACTAATTGCACAGCCAGACTATATTACTATAGTCAAAGAGAATACATCGAAGAACTGTAATTCTCGCTTGCTATTCGCTCGAGCACTACTTATTCAACTTTAAACTTCAAACAATGGATTACTCGCAAAAGATAACCCTGCTTGCCACCATCACAGTGAATTTGAATGTCCCCGAACTTCAGAGCAGAGAACAGCTCAATGAATGGATCAAGTCGGATGCTGCCCGCATTCATTTCATTGACCATTTGAAGCCGACGTCGTTTGATGATCTGGAAGTGGTGAAAGCAGCCTCAGAAGCAGACTTCGTGAGCTAGCTGCTGGATATGTAGACGGCATCGATCATGGCGACAGGAGACTGAGTTCGTTGCCACAAGCACAGACGCATGATCACCAAGGTTTGTGTATCAGCACGACGAGAGCAATCGGACACCCTGGCATCAAGAATGGGTCTTATCAGTGTTCGAACTGCAGGTCATGGCTGAGTACACACACACCATCGGCTTCACCTTCACGGCCTTTCATGCATTCAGCGTGACCACTGAGAACCCATTGATGAGTGTCGAAGAAGCTCGACACTTACTTTCAAAGGATGAGATGAGAAAGGCAATAGCAGATGAGGCTGTTGATGAGGTCACCAACGATCACAATCCCTCCGAAAAGCTGGACAACATCAAGTTCTATGCAGACCATTTTGTTGAGGAAATGGTTGAAGCCTTAGGTGATGGAGACGTTGTCGTTCAGGAAGTCATAACTGAAAAAAGTTAGACCGGAATAGCTACCAGGTTGAAAGAGAAGGATAAAATGACCGAACACAGCATCAAACGACTGAGCCGTTCATGACAATGTTTGATCAATCCACTCCCTTCCTCCTTCTTGCACGCATCCACGTCAAGCCGGGCTGCGTGGATCAATATCTGGAACTCGCCCGGATCACTGACATGGCCGTTCAGTCTTCCGAACCTGGCATGCTTCATCACACCTTTGATCAAGATCCAGAAGACCCACAAGCGTTTGTGTGGTCAGAGGCCTATGCAAATGACGAAGCATTTGCGGCTCACGTCTCCAACCCCCCTGTTCAGGAGTATTTGCAAAAACACGCTGAACTTGGAGATGGCTTCAGCATCGAAGTTTATGGAACTGTTGGCGATGACTGCAGAAAGCTGATGGAGTCCTTCGGACTTCCCCTTAAGATTTATCCATCCAAGCTTGGATATAGCAGAGTTTAATCAAACCAACTAGTGATTTCTTAAGAGAAAAAATAAATAATAAGGCAAGTCATTTTTTAATTCCCAATCGTAATAATTGCTTCTTTATTTTTCCACCAAACCCAATCTCGAATCGGTGGTGTATTGCGGAGCTGCTCGCGCGTCAGTGCAAGCCTTAATTTCATCGATGCTCCCAGGAGGACGTCGAGCATTTCTTCACCATTGGCACATGCAGCAAGAGCCTCATTGGTGCGTTGGGCACCATCAAGGGCGTTCACGAGCAGGCTCACGCGGCGAGCCACTGGCAATGATCGTGGGTCCACACCATGTTCACAAGGGCCATCAGAGTAAGCATTTCCACGCATCTCATTCGCACAAGCAAAGGGAATTAATGTGATCAGGCCACCTGCTGTATGGCATGCCATCACTCACGGGCAATCACTGGGTGATCGGTGACGTGCATGGTTGTTACCAGCCTCTGCAGCGACTGCTCGGCGCTCTGCCAAAGAATGATCACGTCGTGTTTTGCGGTGATGTCATCAACCGTGGGCCCCAAACCACCACCACCATGCAGTTGGCTTGGTCCTTGGTTACTGCTGGACAGGCAACCTGGCTGCGAGGAAATCATGAGCAGGCCCTCTTACAGACCCTCGCGGATCCTGCGCTCAACAGTCCCAACCCATGGCTAACGCGCCTCCAGCATCTCCCTACTGTTTTTTGGGGAAATGGCTGGGTGGCAACCCACGCAGGATTTGATTCCAACGGTCATCCCGACCTGACCATTCGTGAGCCCTTCTGGGAGCATTACGACGGAAGCCATGGACTTGTGGTGGTTGGTCATACCCCCCGACCTGATGTGGAGCGTCACGGTCGGATCGTGATGGTGGATACGGGTGCGGTGTCTGGAGGAAAACTCTCGGCGTACTGCCCAGAAACAGAAGCTGTTGTGCAAGTGGAGGGGGTTCGGGGGGCAACGGCTGCTCCACGAAACCGGACGGCTCCATCGCTGCAGGTAGGGCCTTGCTAACGGTCTACCGCAGCAATCGCACAGAGTTTCTGGCAACGCTTCTGGCTCAGACGCTGACGCTTGACCCACCAGGTCCGTTTGAGGAGCTGGAGATTGTCGTCAACACCTGGCCCACAAGCCGATGGCTCGGCGAGCAGCTTGCCAAAGCCAACGGCATTAGTGCTCTGGTGCGTTTTCCCTTTCCTGGATCACGCTTACGTCAGCTGGTGCGCTGCATCTTGGATCTCGATCCAAGCACTGAAGATCCTTGGCGCGCAGAACGACTGGTTTGGTCTGTTTTAAAGGTGCTCCCCGGTCTTCTCGACCACCCAACTGCTGAAAGCCTGAACCTTTGGTGGGAGCAACACGCAAGCGTTTCTGGACGGCTCAATCGTGATCATTGGCAACTGGCGCGCTGCCTCGCCGATGCGGTGGATGACTACGCCCTCTACCGACCGCAGGAACTGAGCCAATGGATTGAAGGTCATGGAGACGCTGACCTGCCGGCTCATTTGCACTGGCAACCACAGCTCGTTCGCGCCCTTGCAGCACTCCTCCCCTGTGATCCCTTTGGTCTTCAGGTGCAAAAGGCCGTTCAACGTCTACGAACAGGTGATGTTTCAGTAGCCGCTCTACCGCCTCGATTACGCCTGTTTGGCATCAGCAATCTCGCCCCTGTTCAGGTGGAACTCCTGCAAGGCCTCTCGGGCCTGATGGCGATTGAGCTGTACCTACTCACGCCATGCCCTGAGCTGTGGCAACGCTCCGAACAGAGGAGACAAACGCTCGGACAAGCGTGGAACACACCACCGGATGGGCCCTGGCTCCTGGAATCACCAAGACTGGAGGCGATTTTGGGACGCATGGGGGCTGAGTTTCAGTTGCTTTTGGAAGGCAACGGAGACTGCTCGCTCGGCCAATGGGATCAGGGCGATCTCTTCGCAGCGCCCATTCAGATCGCTGCATCCGAACAGCGGCCAGCCACGCTCTTAGAGCAAGTGCAACAACAGTTGGTGGATGGAAGCGCACCACTCCTCACCCCTGTTGATCAAGACAGCTCATTGCGTTTTTTGGCCTGCGCAGGACCATGGCGCGAGGTTCAACTGGTTCGCGATCAGATCCTGCAATGGCTGGCCTCCGATCCAAGCCTGGAGCCTCGCGATGTCTTGGTGATGACTCCGGATGTGGAGCGCTATGCCCCGCTCCTCAGCTCCGTCTTCGGTGATCACGACGCCACTGGAGTCAGCATTCCCTGGAGACTGACCGACCGAAGCCAACAGAGCACCCCAGGACTGAGCCAAGGGTTTATGGCCCTTTTGAGGCTGGCCAGTGAGCGCTTCACGGCATCCGGGTTAGAGGCTCTTCTGGCTAACCCAGCTCTCCAAGTGCTTCAAGGCATCACGGCCACGGATGCCGTGCGGATCACCCAGTGCCTCCAGCAGACGGGCTTCCGTTGGGGGGTGGATGGCAAGGAGCGAGGAGGCGATGACACCCATAGCCTCAATTGGTGTCTTGATCGCTGGCTGCTTGGCCTCGTTCTGCCTGCCGAGCCAGGTCTCGCTCCTGGAGGCTGCGCCCCCTTCCAGGGAGGTCTCACCATTCAGCAACTTGAACAATGGTGGCCGCTTCTGGATGGACTCGCGCAATGGATCATTCGCCTACGTCAACCCCACAGTCCCAGCGCTTGGACCACGCAGTTGAATCAGCTTCTCCAGCATCTCTATGGCGATGGAGGGGACTGGGCCTGGGAGCAACAAGCGATCGTCGAAGCACTCGACACGATGCAGCAACAGGCCTCTGAGTGCACTCTTGACCTTGATCTCTCCGTTGTGGTCTCCATTCTTGATGAGGCCCTCTCCGCCGATAGCGGTCGCTTTGGCCACCGCAGTGGTGCCCTCACGATCAGCGCCCTAGAGCCGATGCGGGCGATTCCCCATCGGCTGATCGTGCTGATGGGGCTTGATTCGCAAGGCTTTCCGCGTCAGCGGGAACGCCCTGGCTTTCACCTCCTGGAACAGCAGCGCCGACTCGGAGATCCATCGAGCACAGATCAAGACCGTTACGTGCTGCTGGAGGCGTTGATGTCGGCGCGACAACATCTGCTGATCAGCTGGAATGCACGCGATGAACGCAAGGGCGAAGAGCTTCCCCCCGCGCCGCCGGTTCAACAATGGCTCAGCTTGCTGAAGGAGCAACTCAAACCCGAACAGTTCGAGCGAGTGGTGTTGGTACAACCAGCGAATCCCTTGGATCCTCGAAATTTTCTCGTCAATCGCTCCGGCTCAGCCTTCAGTTCTGATCGTCACCACCTCGACGCCAGGCGCAATCTCGATCGCCGCGATCACCATCGCCTCAGCGAAAGCTCCCTGGGCCTAGCCCACCCCCTGAGCTGGAGTCCAATTGCAACCCCTAACTGTTTGGATTCAGACGCCGTTGATTCAGACGCAGTCAGTCGTTGGCTTGAGGCTCCCCAGCGCTATTGGCTCAAAGCGCGGGGATTGGAGACACGGGAGTGGTCCACCCCCGTGGAAGATCTCTCAGCGCTCGAACTCGAGGAGCGGGAGCGTCAATCCCTTCTGAACCAGTCTTTCCTCAATCAGCTCGACTGGCTGGCAACCGATTCGAGCTTGATCTGGGACCACGCTCTTCCGGGGGAATGGAGCACACAGCTTCGAGGTCAAGGGTTGCTTCCGCCTGGCGCAGCAGGCCTACTGGCTGCCAATCGCCTCGAACAGCGCTGGCAGAACCTGCAACAAACCCTGTTAAAACTTGGGGCTTTGCACTGTGAATCCATCCGCACAGAGACCGAGTCACGCTCTGTGCTGAGAGCTGGGGCCACCACGGTTTTGGTTAGCGCAGGCCGGCTTCAGTCCCGCACTGCTCTTGGCGGCTGGTTCACCCACCTCATCCAGCAAGCGTCGGGAGTCTCCACTTCAACGGCTGTGGTCTGTCGATGTGACAGCAGCGCCAAAACTGATCAATTTGAGCTTGCCCTTCATTGGCAACCACTGGATCCAGGCCGAGCTCAGGAGCTTCTCTTTTCTCTCAATGCCTTAGCAATCGCAGGAGCTGAATCCTGCTGGCCGGTGCCCCCTTCTAGTGGATTGGCCAAGGCCCTCACGTTGAGTAAAAGTCTGGATAAAGCAAACCGAGCGTTTGCAAGTCGCTGGGATGGGGGATTCGCAGGCATGGGAGAGCGGGAGCGTCCAGAGATGCAGCTTTGTTTTGGCGACCACTTCGAAGCAGACGATTTTTTAAGCGCAGCCTGCTTTGAAGAAGCCTTTCAAGCGTTGTATGCGCCGATGCTGGAGGCGCAACGGCCATGAGCAGCCGTTTTGAACCCAATCAGTACCCCCTCGATGCCGGCGTTCGTCTCCTAGAAGCCAGTGCCGGAACGGGCAAAACCTTTGCTCTAGCCCACCTGGTTTTGCGGCTGGTGACAGAGCGGAAGCTCAACCTCAAAGAGCTTTTGGTCGTGACCTTCACAGAAGCAGCCGCTGCGGAATTACGTGATCGGATTGGGCGTCGACTCAACGACGCCTTGAAAGCCCTGCTCCAAGATCAAGCCAACGACTCAGACGCCCAAACCAACGCCCCACCCCCCGATGCAGTGATGGAGGAGTGGCTGGCACTCCATGGGCAAGATCCCAACACCCGTCGCACGATTGCCAGCAACCTGCTGGAAGCACTGGAGGGGCTTGAGCGAGCCGACATCACCACCATCCATGGCTTCTGCCGGCGCAGCCTTCGCCGGCAAGCACTCCAGAACGGCACAGCGATGGAGGTATGTCTTGAGAGTGACAGCCAGCATCTGTGCCAAGAGGTGGCCTACGACTACTGGGAACACCAGGTGCTGGCCCTACCTGCCGACAACGTCTCAGGGTTGTTGCATGCTGGCCTCTCAGCTGATCAGTTGAGCCATGCCCTCAGCCGCTTGGACAGCGATTGCGCTGTTCGGATCGCCGGTACTGAGGGGGCTCAAGATCAAGAGCGTCCCCTGATCGAGTGCTTTGAGCACTGGCTCCAATCGAGCTGGACAGAATTCGAAGCGCAATGGAAGACCAACGGTCACGGCTTAGAAACGGCCTTTCGCGACTGCGCAACGGATTGGCGAAGCCAAGGCCAAACCGACACCAAGCCCTACTCACCAAAACCCAAAAAAGATCGCGCTAGCGAACTCAGCGATTGGATCTCAGAGCTAACTGGCACGCAGCCGTCACGTATTAGTTACGCAGACGTGCGAAAACAGAGTCTGCTCGGCGACTACTTCCATCCCGGATGTTTCAGCAAAACAGCCCGCCGTTGCAGCGAAATCAATCCAAACCTTCCCCAACCAACCCTGCAAAAAGCCATTGCAACGCTGTGGGATGGACCAGCTGAGCAGGTGTGGCGCCATGCGCTCACCCAGGGACTCCACACCCTGGCCGCCCGCCGCGCTCAACAGGGCGTGATCAGCTTTTCTGGCTTACTCGATGCCCTCGATCCAGATGCGACAGATGCTGAACCGCAACGCTGGCTGGCCCCGATTCAGCAGCGATATCGCGTGGCTCTGATCGACGAATTTCAAGACACGGATCCACTGCAGTGGCGTCTGCTCCAGGCCTGCTTCGCAACCCCAAACCATCTATTGCTGATGGTGGGTGATCCCAAGCAAGCGATCTACCGCTTTCGAGGAGGAGATCTCAACACCTACAAACAAGCCCGACAAACAGCGGATCGAATCGACAATCTGCTCGACAACAGGCGTACAACCCCGACCTTGATGGAGGCGATGAACCAATGGATGGCTCCAGGCCTCACCCTCTCAAACCTCGAAGTGCCGCCTGTTACACCCTGTGCCAGCGCCCTTCCCTTGGACCTCCCGGAAGGTGAGCAACCTCTCCAACTCATTGATCTACAGGTCGATGACCCCGATCACCCCCCCACCCGCACAGCACTCGAATCGACCATTCCGACCCTGGTCGCTTGCCATGCCCTCCACCTGCTGGACAGCGATCCGTCCCTAACCCCATCGGATCTTTGCGTTCTTGTCAGTCGTCATCGACAAGCCGAGGCGGTGCGAGAACAGCTCGCGCAACGAGGCCTACCCAGCCGACTCGTGAGTCCTGGAGATGTCCTCAGCACCACCGGCGCGACGGAGCTGCAACATTTTCTCGATGCCCTGACCACCCCCGCAGATGGCGGACGACTGCGGCGACTCGCCTGTTCTGCCTTGATGCAATGGACAAGCCGTCAGTTGCAGGAGGCGGAAACCAACGGTGATCTCGACCGACTCGCAGGGCAACTCCGCAACCTGCAGGACGTCCTCCCTTCCCTGGGTTTGCTCGGTTGCTTGTCCCAACTCCTCGAGGGCCGAATGCTCGCTGATCTCTCCAGCCGCGGGCGCTTATTAGGCGACATTCAGCAATGTGCGCGACTGGTGCAAGACGCCATGCATCGACAAGGCCTGGACCTGAGCAGCGCCGCAGATTGGCTGAGGCGACAACGCCTACAACCCATCGAACCCACCCCTGACATCAGGCAGCCCCACAGCGATTTAGCGGAAAGCGCGGTGGCCGTTGTCACCGTGCACCGAAGCAAAGGCCTGCAATACCCCGTAGTGATCTGCCCCTATTTGTGGCAAGCACCAGCTGATCGCAAAGGCCCTCTTTGGCGAAACCCTCCCAACGATCCAGAAGGGACCTGGCAAGTGGCTCTCAACCCCCATTGGGGCCATGGATACAAGGCCGCTGAACGAGATCAACTCGACAGTGCTGCAGAAGCAGAGCGGCTGGCCTACGTGGCCTTATCGCGCGCGCAGCGCCATCTCGTGGTGTTTTGGGTCGCCGCTGCTGGACAGGACGCCAATCCTTTGGCCAGCTGGATGACGGAGCTCTCCAGGCTCGACGCCCCCCTCGCGAGTCTCCACTTACCACCAGAAAACACACGCCTACATTTCTGGCGTCCAGCTCCGAGGCTCGAGACCTTGCAGCTGTCGGACGTTCCTCAACGCAGCCTCGACCGCAGCTGGGGTCGGAGCAGCTACTCCGCCTGGATCTCCTCTCAAAATGGACATCACAAACCGGCTCCTGCTGATCCACGCAATCTCGAAGAGGGGCGCGACATCGATGCTGTAGTCGACACCGACGCTGTAGTCGACACCGATGCCGTAGCCAACAGCGAAGCTCCAGGAAGCCAGCTGGATTCAGCCAACCAAAATGGTCCTCTTGCAGAGTTCCCGAAAGGTCCGGGAGCTGGCGATTGTCTGCACAGAATCCTTGAACAGGTGAGCTTTCAAGGCCCTGCAGACCAAGCTCCCAATCAGGTGGTGGTGGCTGAAGAGCTCGGCCGAGCCGGAATCGACCTCGAGCATGGCGATGCCGTGATCTCAGCGCTCAATACTGTGCTGACCGCACCCCTTGGCGGCCCTCTCAAAGACTTGAAGCTGTCCGATTTGGACGTAGGACGGCGTCTTCATGAACTCAGCTTTGATCTGCCCGTTGCCCAGCAAGGCGATCCAGTGCGCTCCGCTGGTTTAGCCCATGCCTTCGAAGCCGACAACGACCACCGCTTTGGGAAGAACTACGCGCAAAGCCTGCGCCAATTGGACATTTGCAGTCGGGGGTTTCTGACGGGATCGATCGATCTGGTGTTCACCGATGGGGATGATCCCGCAACAGCCCGGTGGTGGGTAGCGGATTGGAAAAGCAATTGGATTGGTGAACGGGACGACTCTGGCCGTGGCATCGCCTGTGGCCCTCGGCACTACAGCCAAGCCGCGATGGAGGAGCAAATGCTCTCCCATCACTATCCACTCCAAGCCCATCTCTACCTTTTGGCCCTGGATCGCTACCTGCGCTGGAGGCTCGATGGTTACAACCCAGACCGCCACCTCGGTGGTTACGCCTATGTGTTTCTGAGGGGCATCAGCCCCGAAGGAGGCTCTGGGGTGGTGATCGAGCCTGCACCTTTGACGCGAATCCGCCGTCTGGACCAATGGCTTGAGGGGCTGTCGTCATGAAATCTGCAGCGACGGATGCTCTCTTTGCCCTTGAGCGTGGATTGCTCGCCACGCTTCAGCGGCGCATGCCGCCGGAGCAAAGCAGTGCACCGCTCCTCGAGATCGTGCGTGCACTCACCCTTGCCCTTAGCCGAGGTGACATCTCCCTTCAACTCCACGATGAAGCCGAGGTTCCAGAGGGGATTGAAAGTGATGGCTGGCCCAGGGTTCACCGTGAAGCCTTAGTGGCCAGTGGATGGCTGGAGGGTGACCAATCCGTTTTGGTTCTGAGCAACAACACCCTGTCCTGGCGGCGCTGGCATGGAGCCATGCAAGAGCTCGAACTCGAACTTCAGCGCCGCTGTTTCCAGGCTCCAATCCATGCCACACCCCACGGCTCCACGTCCAGCCGCCGAACCAAGACCAACGATCTCAGTCCGGAGCAGCAATCGGCTGTCCATGCCATCGATCACTACGGCGTGGTTCTGCTCAGCGGCGGACCCGGAACCGGTAAAACCAGCACGGTGCTGCACATGCTGCTCCGCGCTTTTGAGAATCAACCCAAGCTTCGGGCTCGGCTAGCCGCTCCCACAGGCAAGGCCGCACGTCGCCTCCAGGACGCCATTCGCAGCCACCCAAAAACCGCATCCTTGCCCTGCACCACTCTTCATCGCTTGCTGGAGGCCCGCCCTGGAGGCTTTGGCCGTCACCGACGCAACCCGCTGCCTTTGGACCTGCTCATCGTCGATGAAATGTCGATGGTGGACTTGGAGCTAGGCCGTGCCCTGTTGAGTGCTCTGCCAAGCCATTGCCAACTGGTCCTGGTTGGAGACAGCGCTCAGCTGCCACCGATTGGTGCAGGAGCCGTCTGGCAGCATCTCCAGGAACCGGCTCAAAACAGGCGCTTCAACGATGGGGCCATCACCCTCACGAAGGTGTATCGCAATCGAGGTGCCCTCGCTCAGATGAGTGCACTGCTCCGTGATCAAGGCCTGAAGCCGTTCTGGTCCCAACTCAGCTCGCTGCCTAAAACCTCAAACATCAGCGTTGATTACCTCAAAACAAAACAGCTTCCTGAGGCTGTGCATGCCGCACTCATCCAGCATCTTGACCATCTCAAGGCGAGAGCAAGCGCTTTAGAGATCGACGCCCATGGGCAACCCCATCAACAACAAGCCCAGGACCTTCTGCGCATGCTTGACGCCTTGATGGTGCTTTGCCCGCGTCGACGCGGGCCATGGGGTGTTGATGCCGTCCATCAACGGTTGCTTGATGGCTCTGAACCGCAACGCTGGCCCTCTGGTTTGCCAGTGCTTTGCAGTGAAAATCAGCCGGAACTCGGACTCGCCAATGGAGATCTTGGGGTCATGGTCGGAGAGGGGGCTCATCAACGGGCCCTGTTTCTCAGCAGCGAGCCCTCTGGCGAGAGCCGGCATGCGCTTTTGCATCCAGCCCGTCTTCGCCACCTAGAGCCAGCTCTGGCACTCACCATTCACAAAGCTCAGGGCTGTGAAATGGACAAAGTGCTACTGCTCTGGCCTGCCCTCGACGATCGCCAAAGCAGCTCGCTTCTTTACACAGCTATGACACGCGCCAAACAGCAACTGCTTTTATTTGCAGATCCAACGGCGTTGGATCTAGGCCGCTCAACAGGATCTCGGCATCCTGAGGATCAAAGCAAAATCGTGGATGAGTAGGTGAGGGAGACCGAGAGAGTGATCCGTCCTTGGGGTTGGTACGAGGATTTAGGCAGTGGCCCGGGTTACAAGCTGAAGCGATTGCTGATTCAGCAAGGGCAACGTTTGAGCCTTCAACGCCATCAACATCGCAGCGAAAACTGGACGGTGGCCCAAGGAAGCGGGGAGCTGTTTTGCCAAGGTCAATGGTCGAAGGTCTCAGCCGGAGACACGCTGCATATTCCCAAGGGAGCCGTCCACCGTGCTTTCGGTGGAGATGGCGACCTAATGATCATTGAGGTCCAGCATGGCTCGATCCTCGAAGAAAGCGATATCGAACGCTTAGAGGATGACTTCGGCAGAGTGTTAAGATAAATCTTCAACCTTTAATCGAAAGGCAAGCAATACAGCGCGGTTCAGGCCGATTGGACGTTGCAAGCCTGATTTAAAGGATTAATCAGGCAATTGCCTTTCAAGAATGACCAATACACCAGCTCAGGACTCAGGGTCCTGTTCCGTGGATCTCAGCATGTCTGAGATTTCCGAGAGCACCGCAGCGGAGACCACCGAAGAGGTCTTTACAACAGTGATTGAAACCGTCGAAGAGCCAGAACCCCCCTCGGGATTCTCGGAATTCGGCTTCAGTGACGCACTCCTCAAAACCCTTGCTGACAAGGGATACAAGGAACCTTCACCGATCCAAAAGGCGGCCATCCCAGAGTTGATGCTGGGACGCGATCTCGTGGGCCAAGCGCAAACAGGCACGGGGAAAACCGCCGCCTTCGCTCTGCCTTTGCTGGAGAGATTGCAAGGCGATAGCCCGCTCCCAAGCGTGCTTGTACTGGCACCAACCCGTGAACTGGCGATGCAAGTGGCGGAAGCATTCAAGGCGTATTCCGCTGGGCATCCCCACCTCAACGTGCTGGCGATCTATGGAGGGTCCGATTTCCGATCCCAAATCAACGCGTTAAGGCGTGGCGTTGACGTGGTGGTTGGTACTCCAGGACGCGTGATGGATCACATGCGCCAAGGAACGCTGAATACAAGCGGATTGCGCAGCCTGGTATTAGACGAAGCCGATGAAATGCTGCGTATGGGTTTCATCGACGACGTCGAATGGATCCTCGAGCAATTACCGGAAGAACGTCAGGTCGTGCTGTTTTCAGCGACGATGCCGAACGAAATCCGCAGGCTTTCCAAGCGCTACTTGCGTGAACCTGCAGAAATCACGATCAAGACGAAGGACAAAGAGGCACGCCGGATCCGTCATCGCTGCATCACCATGCAGAACTCTCACAAGATCGAAGCACTTAACCGTGTCCTTGAAGCGGTGACGGGCGAAGGGGTAATTATTTTTGCGCGAACCAAAGCCATCACACTCACGGTTGCGGAATCCCTGGAAGCCGCCGGTCACGACGTGGCTGTGCTCAACGGAGACGTGCCTCAAAATCAACGGGAGCGCACCGTGGAACGTCTGCGCAAAGGAACCGTCAACATTCTGGTTGCCACCGATGTCGCAGCTCGTGGTCTCGACGTTGACCGCATTGGTCTTGTAATCAACTACGACATGCCATTCGATAGCGAGGCTTACGTGCACCGCATCGGTCGTACTGGCCGAGCTGGACGCAGCGGGGAAGCCATCCTGTTCATCACACCTAGGGAGCGGAGGTTCGTCGGCAATCTCGAACGCGCCGTGGGACAGGCCATTGAGCCGATGGACATCCCTAGCAATGCCGAAATCAACCAGAGTCGTCTTGACCGTCTTCGCACCCGCCTCAGCGCTGAAGCCACCAGCGAAAACAAACCAGAGGAAGAGACCGCACTGCTTCAGGAACTCATCCAAAGAGTGGCCCAAGAGCTCGAGGTAGAGCCCGGACAACTCACTCTGGCCGCGATGAGGTTGGCCATTGGTGAAGGCCCGCTGTTGGTCCAAGGCGATGAAAACTGGCTGAAAGCTCCCTTGCGCAACGACCGACGCGATGACCGACGCGGAGATCGAGGCAACGACCGCGGCAGGAGACCGGAGCGTGCCTCACGCCAGCCAGAAGAGGACATGGAGCGATTCAGGGTTGAAGTCGGTCATCGCGATCGCGTGAAACCGGGCAACCTGGTTGGGGCGATTGCCAATGAATCAGGACTGGAAGGACGCATGATTGGTCGGATTCAGATCTTTGAAACGCACAGCCTTGTAGACCTTCCCAAAGGCATGCCAGAGAATGTCTTTAATTCTCTTCGCCAGCTCAAAGTGATGAACCAGGAGCTTCAAATCCGCAAGGATTCCTAATTCTTGAGTCATCGTCTCCGGTTTGTGATCAGCCTCTGCTTAACACCCATGCTGATCACAACCGCTGGATCGCTGGCGCAAGCTGCGGATGATTCGGCAGAAATCAAAAAGTTCTGCATGGCAAGTGTCACGGCAGCAATGTCTCAAGCTGGACTAACTCTTCCCGAAGGCATGGGTGATTTCACCTGTTCATGCTTCTCCAAAGAGATGAATGGGAAAGGCATTGCTTTCATTATTCAAGCCCAAAAAATCTGCAAAGAACGTGCTGCCGAGAAGTACGAGCCTCTCCTAAAAACACAGTGAAGTCCAGCACAGTCGAGCTGCTCTGACCACGACAGTGTCGCTGACGAGTCGTTGACGAGCTAGCTAAGAACTCGTTCACCTCTGGCCAGGTCTGATTCGATCAGCAAACCTTTGATTAGGGAAAAAACATGCTGCGCATCGTCAGGATCTCCTGATGATCGAAAAGAAGATCGAGAAAAATGAAACTTTTCGATTTTCTCTTCGAATGTTGAGATATTGAACCAGGCAAGCCTGTAGCGTGGTGAGGCATCAGCTTCATGTTCGGCTCTGATCGGCTCGCTCCCCCAAGCTTCAGCTCTCCGGCTTCAGCATCAAGGACTTTCCTTTTCGGACCAAAACTTCTCTGATCAAATGTCCAACGGTCCCCTCAGGAAATGACCATCTACATCGGCAATCTGTCTTTTCAGGCAGAACAGGAAGATCTTCTCGATCTATTCGGTCAATACGGAGAGGTTAAGAGCGCAAGTCTTCCTCTCGATCGCGAAACAGGTCGCAAACGCGGCTTTGGCTTCGTTGAAATGGCGACAGACGAAGATGAGCAAAAAGCCATCGACGACCTCCAGAACGTGGAGTGGATGGGTCGCATGATCCGCGTCAACAAAGCAACCCCACGTGAGCGCACTGGCGGCGGTGGCGGTGGCGGCGGTGGTGGCCGCGGCGGTTACGGCGGCGGCGGCAACGACGGCGGCGGCGGCGGTTACGGCGGCGGCAACCGCTGGTGATCCCAGCGGAGGAGACAGTTCATCGAGCCGTCTCCTCCATTTCAAGCCTGTCATCCAAGGCGAAACGGCGCTCGATCAATTTTTGAATGTGATCGATAGGTCTTGTTTCGTCAGCAGGCAAAACAGAAGCTGAATTCCGTACTTCATCACGATGCTTCCGCGCTAAGAAGCGATGAAAACGATTGAACGCTCTTGAACGAGTCATACAGTTCCTCGATCTCTATTTCTGGTCTACACCGTTTCAGGAGATTTGACGCTGTTGGGCAACACAACGCTTGAATAGAGCGTCTTGCCATAGATGATGGCCGATCCAATCCCACATAGACGCATAAAGCCTGCCCTGCCGAGGCTTCTGAACCATCTCCAGCCCTACAAAAGACGGGTATGGATGGCGGTGAGCTGCTCGATCATCAACAAAGTCTTTGATTTACTTCCTCCTGTTCTGATCGGCCTGGCCGTTGATGTTGTGGTGCGACAGGATTCATCGTGGCTTGCAGCCTTGGGTGCCACAACAGTGCCAAGCCAACTCATCGTGCTTGCGGTGCTGTCCTTCCTGGTCTGGACAGCAGAATCACTCTTTGAATATCTCTACGGCGTTTTGTGGCGCAATCTTGCACAAACCACGCAACACAGTCTGAGATTGGAAGCCTATGACCATCTCCAAAAGCTTGAGATGGATTTCTTTGAGCGAGATAGCACTGGGCGCCTACTCACCGTTCTTGGTGATGACATCCATCAGCTCGAACGCTTTCTTGAACGTGGCGCCAACGAAATCCTGCAATTGGTGACCACCGTTCTACTTGTCGGTGGCGCCATGGCACTCCTGGCGCCAGGAGTGGCACTCTTCGCATTTCTACCGATCCCAATCATCCTTATGGGATCACTCAATTTTCAACGTCGCCTCGCTCCGCGATATCGCGATGTCCGCCAAAGAGCTGGAGATCTCGCCTCCCGACTGTCTAACAATCTTGGTGGGATGCTCACCATCAAAAGCTTTGCAACTGAAGCCTGGGAACTCGAACAACTTCGTACAGCGAGTGATGCCTACCGACAATGCAATCGCCAGGCAATTCGAATCTCTGCCGCCTTCATCCCCCTGATTCGCTTTGCGATCTTATTTGCCTTTTTAGCGATTCTTCTGATCGGAGGCATTCAAGCCTGGAAAGGAGTCATCGCCGTAGGAACCTACAGCTTTTTGGTTTTCATTACGCAGCGACTGCTCTGGCCACTCACCACGTTGGGACGAACCTTGGATGATTACCAACGATCGATGGCCTCCACACAACGCGTTCTCGATCTCATCGACACACCGATTCAGATCGCCAGCGGTAACACTCGCCTCAGCCCAAGTGATATCAAAGGAGAAATAAGGTATGAAGACGTTTGCTTTTCCTATAAAGATCGCGAACCACTGCTCAACAAGTTCAACCTAAGGGTTAAGGCAGGACAAACAATTGGCATTGTGGGTGCTACAGGTTCAGGTAAAAGTTCACTGGTCAAATTACTACTGAGGCTCTATCCGCTTAGTAGCGGCAGGATTGTTCTTGACGACCACCCGATTGCGTCGCTTCATCTGCAAGATCTTCGTCGCTGCATTGCCCTCGTGAGTCAAGACGTGTACCTCTTCCATGGAAGCGTCGCCGAAAATATTGCCTACGGATCTTCACAAGCATCCAGTTCGTCCGTTATTTGGGCAGCAGAACAAGCTGAAGCCCTAGCCTTTATTCAAGCCCTACCTCAAGAATTTGACACGGTTGTAGGGGAACGTGGTCAGCGTTTGTCTGGTGGTCAACGCCAACGAATCGCCCTGGCAAGAGCCATTTTAAAAAACGTACCCGTATTGATCCTCGATGAAGCAACGGCGGCTGTTGACAATGAAACAGAGGCCGCGATTCAGCGTTCGCTCATGCGCATCACCGCGAATCGGACCACACTGGTTATTGCGCATCGACTCAGCACCGTGCGACATGCCGATCAAATCATTGTGATGGATGCTGGACGCATTGTGGAACAGGGCACCCATGATCAACTTCTGCACAAACCAGGCGCTTACGCCGACCTCTGGCGGGTTCAAGCTGGCTTACGCAGTGGCGAAGCGCTGAGCCTTTAACGCCAAAACGTTTCATCCAAGAGTTCACCGATGGCTGCTTCGCTGTCCCACCTGATGCATCATCCACTGGGCATTTTTGCCCAGCTTGTTGCGATCAGCGTCTTAATTCCGCCCTTAACAAGACGGTTAAGGCTTCCTGATCTTGTCGGACTCTTAGCCGCTGGCGTCCTGGTTGGTCCCCATGTGTTGCATTGGATCGATGCCAAAAGTGAAACGATCACCCTTCTCTCCGATATCGGAGCCATCTATTTACTGTTCACAGTTGGGCTGGAAATCGACCTCGAAGAGTTCAACAGGGTCAAAAGACGCTCCGTGACATTTGGGGCCCTGATCTTTGTGCTCGGAGTTGGAACAGGGTTCGGGATCGGCCAGATCTTTGGCTTCCCCTTAGTGCCCAGTCTCCTATTAGGAGCCCTGATGGCAACGCACACCCCGCTCGGGTATCCGATCGTGAGGAGTTACGGAGCTCAGCGTGACGAATCCGTGATCGTGAGCGTTGGAAGCACGATCTTCACCGACATTGCAGCGCTGTTATTGCTCGCTGTAGCCCTAGGGCTGGGCAAGGGAAACCTGACACCGAGCAGCTTTACGGCGCTGCTCATCAGCATCAGCGTGTTTGCTTGTCTCGTCGTCTTGGGCATTCGAATGATTGGGCGGCATCTATGGATGCGCAACGTCATCGATGAAAACCGGGTGTTTCTGGCGGTGTTACTCACCTTGTTTGTGGCCTCCCTCGGCGCTGAACTTGCAGGGGTGGAAAAAATCGTGGGCGCTTTTCTGGCTGGGCTCGCAGTGAATTCTGTCCTTCCAGAAGGCAAGGTCAAAGAGCAAGTGATCTTTGTAGGGGGAGCCTTATTCATCCCCATTTTCTTCATTCATTTGGGACTGCTGCTCGATCTCGGCAGCCTCGCCGACAGCATCAGCAACATTGAGTTCACAGCCCTAATGCTCACTGGAGCTTTGGGATGCAAGGCACTTGCTGCAGTGATTGCTGGGCGCTGGTTCCGCTACAGCCCCAATCAAATCCTGCTGATGTGGTCACTCGCCATGCCCAAGGTGGCGGCCACGCTTGCAACCGCGTTCATTGGATTTCAGGCCGGCTTACTCGACAGCACAGTTCTGAACGCCGTTCTTGCCGTGATGGTTGTGACGGCAACGCTCGGTCCAACCCTCACCACACGCTCCGTCGTGGCCCTCATGGAACCGAATGAGCGCTCCCCATACGGCACAACAGGACTCGATGAAGATCAGGAGGTCCCCGGAGAGGTGGTACGCCGCCCCCTGAAAGTGTTGGTACCAGTTGCCAATCCAGACACCGAGTTGAGCCTGCTGAAGCTGGCTGCCCGACTCTCCCAGGGAGAGGGCGAACACAACGGACAACTCCTGCCCCTCGCACTGGTGAGTCCAAGCCTCGAGGAGGCGCGCGGTGGCTTAAATCGAGCCCTGTCGGCAGCGAGAACCAGGCTGAATCAGGCGGCAACCAACGCAGAGGGCCTTACTGCAACCACCCGTTGTCTATTGCGCGTGGATGACGACATCGCTGCGGGCATGAGCCGAAGCGCTTTAGAGGAGGGAGCCGATCTGCTGTTGATCGGAGCAGGACGCCCTGACCCTCTACGCAAATGGCTCCTTGGAGACCTGGTCGACGGAGTCTGCCGAACCGCGCATTGCCCCGTGGTGGTGGCCAATCTTGGGCGGCGAGAACTCAATGATCTCAACCAAATCCTGGTTCCAATTAAAGATCTATCGGCGAGTGCACGCGAACAATTTGAACTCGCCCTACGGCTCCTATCCACCGCACCAGACCCAACATCTACCATCATCAGTCTTCTGCACATCCATGATCCACGCTTTAACCGACACGAACGATCCTGGATGGAGCAACAACTAATGAGTTGGTGTCCACGTAACATCGCCAGCCATCAAGTTCAAATCAAACTGCTGCAGGGACCTGGCATCGATTCGAAAATCCACTGGTTCAGCAAAAACCAAGATCTCGTGATCTTGCGATCACAACGGCGGCGGGTCGCCGGACTCCCCATTCCAGCCAGTGATCGCACGAGCAATTTGGTGCATCAGTTGGCCTGTCCGGCCCTAATGATCAGCGATCCACTCACCTAATCATGGTTCTCACCACACAAACATCAACACAATCCAACAGTTGCAGGAACAGAACTAAGATTTGTAGATGAACGTCCAAAGGAATCCAAATAAAAAATCCCTGCTCACAGCAGCAGTGCTTGGACTCTTTGGTGGATTGCTGCTGTCGATACCTCTCAGCCGATCTCTCATTCCATCAACAGAGCTCCCCACGCTGACCTCAATCAGCAACCCATTTAAAGGCTGGTCGATCTTTGATGATGAGAATATCGTGGTTCTCGGAATGGATGCTGGAGGCGGCAATACAGACACTATTTTCATCCTGAGCATTGAAAACGGCGAAACTTCTATCATTCAAGTCCCAAGAGACAGCTATATCGATTCGCGCAGCTTTGGGCCCATGAAGGCCAATGCACTCCATGCCAGAGGCGGTCCAGATGCTGTTAAAACAGAACTAACACGGCTCATGGGGCGTCCGATCAATCATCATATATTGGTTAATCTAAAAGGAATTCGTACTATTAGTGATTTACTTGGAGGTCTAGAGGTTGATGTACCAAAACGCCTCTACTACCAAGACAAAAGCCAAGGATTACTGATCGATCTTCAACCAGGGCGCCAGGTCCTCAAAGGCCGTGAGCTCGAAGGGTTTCTGCGCTGGCGCCACGATGGAAAGGGTGATTTAGGACGACTTGATAGACAACAACTCGTGCTCAAAAGTCTGTTCAATAAACTCATCCAACCTCAGCATCTCATCCGTCTACCAGCCCTGCTCACAGCAGCTGGACGTAATCTTGAAACAGATCTTGGCCCTATGGAGTTGGGTAAATTAATCACCACCATGGGAACAACAGATCTCCAAACAGATCGACTCAAAGCCCGTCCTTTTTATAAAAATGGAGTGAGTTATCTCGATACACAATGGCCTGCGCAGCAGACAACAAAGGGAGTTGATGCGAGCGAATCCAGCAGCAAGCGCTTCAAAATATTGTTTTGAATAGGCCTACAAGTAAATGTTTCCAGAATGAATAACAACAATCTTGCCTTTGAACATCAAGAGGTTATCGTCAATGTTCAAAGGCTAAGTCCTTTCCACAGTTGAAGAGACTTGTCAGATCAACAATGTAAACGATGTAATCACAGATTCAAATAAGTCTTTAACGCGAGGCCAGCGGCTTTCATTCGTGCTTGTGGCAAGGGTGTACAAGCGGCCCCGATCGACAACGACGGTGGCCAGCTCATGGCGATCGCGATCCTGAAGATGCACGGCGTACTCCAGGTCATAGAACGTATGACCTGAGGCCTCCCGTTCTCTTGCCTCGATCAACTCGGCATTGCGGCCGCTGCCATCTGGGGCGATCACGTCACGGCGCAAACGTTCGCCAACGGCAACAGCACTGCCAAGTGTCTGTAGGTCGTTATCAGCATCCACATCAGAGACCACAAGGCTCACCGTTTCGTCGCTGTTGATCAGATCGTGAAAAACAACGGTGGGGCCTCCCGTTACAGCTACTCGCGTCCAACCCGTTGGATAGAGGAAGGCATATCTGCCGTCAGGGCTCTGGAACGAATTAAGGCCAGCTCCAGCACCGCTGCAGGCGGTGAGCAACACAACACAGACAACGCTGAGAAGCGATCGCAGCGGAACTTGCAACGGAAAGCGCATCGAATCGTTCATGAATCCATCCCATTCTGCCCGGAGATCTCCCTGCCTAGATTTCAGAGACTTGCAGAAGAGTTCTGAGCGGCTTCACCCGACCATTAGCACGGTTGATCGACCAGTTCGAACGTCTCCCCGGCATTGGTCCACGGACCGCACAACGGCTGGCTCTCCATTTGCTGCGCCAACCAGAAGAGCAGATCCATAGTTTTGCTGATGCTCTCTTGGCGGCAAGGAGTCAGGTGGGGGAATGCCAAACCTGTTTCCATCTCAGTGCAGAACCCATCTGTGAGATCTGCAGAAATCCAGAGCGTTCCAACGGCTTGCTTTGCGTGGTGGCTGATTCAAGGGATCTGCTCGCCCTCGAACGCACCAGAGAATATGCAGGCAGATACCACGTTTTGGGTGGCCTGATCTCTCCGATGGACGGCATCGGTCCAGAAATGCTGCAGATCAGCAGCCTCGTAAAAAGGGTCGCAGCAGACGAAATCAAAGAGGTGATCCTTGCGCTCACCCCCAGCGTGGAGGGGGATACCACCAGCCTTTACCTGGCTCGCCTACTCAAACCGTTTACGCAAGTCAGTCGAATCGCTTACGGCCTTCCGGTTGGAAGCGAACTGGAATATGCCGACGACGTCACCTTGAGTCGGGCTCTGGAAGGACGTCGAGCAGTTGAATGAAACTCCCAGAGACGCGGTCATGAAAACGAGCATGAGCCGTTACAGCGGAATCCGCCCCAGCGAGCGCTTACCCGAATGGTTGAGACGGCCCATCGGCAATGCCTCGGCGATTGAACAGGTACAAACCCTGGTCAAACAAAATGGGCTCAACACGATTTGCGAGGAGGGCCGCTGCCCTAATCGGGGGGAGTGTTATGCAGCCGGTACCGCAACCTTTTTGCTTGGTGGCTCCATCTGCACCCGTAGTTGTGCGTTCTGCCAAGTCGATAAAGGCCGTGCGCCCGAAGCCGTAAACCCTGAGGAAGGGGAACGGGTGGCAGAAGCCGTGCTTCGCATGGGACTCCGCTACGTGGTCCTCACGGCCGTAGCCCGCGATGACCTTGAAGACCATGGGGCCAGCTTGTTTACGAACGCGATGGCGGCGATCCGTGCCCGCAATCCCTTGATCGCCATCGAGGTGCTCACCCCAGACTTCTGGGGCGGTGTGGCCGATCAAGCCAAAGCCCTCCAAGCTCAACAGCAACGCCTAGCCACTGTTCTGAAGGCACAGCCCATTTGTTTCAACCACAATCTTGAAACGGTGAAGCGACTGCAAGCAGAAGTCCGCCGTGGAGCGACTTACACCCGCTCGCTTGGACTGCTTGCCGCGGCCAGAGAACTTGCCCCATCAATACCCACCAAAAGCGGCCTGATGCTTGGCTTGGGCGAGAGCAAGGATGAAGTTGTCGACACCTTGAAAGACCTACGCAGTGTGGATTGTCAGCGAATCACACTCGGCCAGTACCTCAGACCATCCTTGGCCCATATCCCCGTAGCGCGTTACTGGCATCCCACGGAATTTGCAGAGCTTGGCACCATTGCCACCGACCTGGGTTTTACGCAAGTGCGCAGTGGGCCATTGGTCCGCAGCAGCTATCACGCGGCGGGCGACTGAGCCGACCAGCGCTGAGCAGCTCGCTGCTGCACCTCGGCACAATCCGCCGTCATCAGCGCACCAGCACCACCCCAAACCATCCTCAGAGGCAAGTCCCAAACAGCGGCCTCCACCTCATGCACCGTGCTGAAGCCACGTTGCTGGAAATAGCGCACCAAACGCCGATGCTGACCCTCTGCATCGCGGATCGCCAACAACCTGGCCCTCAGGCAAGGGGTGGACTCAAGCGCCCAAGCCATGGTGGCAGCCCAGATCAGATCTCCCGTCCCAGCAGGAGCTTGGGGCCGAACTCGCATCGTGTCGAGCTGCAATCCAGTCGTGGCGCCATAGGCCCAGGCTTTCATCTCGCCCTGGAGTTGCAAGCGATCAGCAGCAAGCTGTTCAGCCACCACCAAGCGCAAACTCCACAGCCCTAGGGGGCGTCCAACTTTGAGGCGCAGCAACAAGCCACGTTCTCGTGCTTGAGCTTCTAAATCATTGAGCATCAGCACGCGGGCAGAGAAGAGAAAGGGCTCACCTCGACCACCGAGGCAATGGGAAGTGGGCCATACAGATGGGGGAAAAGCACGCCTGTATGAATGGCATCTGCTCGTAGGGGGGCAGACACCAGCTTTGGATCGATTCTGAGCGTTAGGACGGCACCAGCGTCTGCATAAAACCGGTCAAACGTGGCTTGCACCTGCTCTTGCCAAGACAGATGAATGAATCCCACCTGCTCGAGGGACAAGCCGCGCGTTGAAACGCGATAGTCGCCTCGCTTTACAGCATCCTGCCAATCGGATTCCAAGGCGAGATGAAACAGCGGTTGATCCATGGGAATCGCAATGGCATCAGCGGGAAAGATCGGTTCCATTCCACCTGGCCACCAGGGATCAGCACGTTGCATCAACCGTTGCATCATCGGGTCATCGAGAAAGCGCATGAGCCACTCCCGCAACGGGGTCAAGTGAGGATCAGCATCAAATCCACCCGCATCGGCCAGGCGCCACTGCCGTACAAAGGGCCATAGGGCCGCATCCGCCAACGCCATCCGATCAGTCAGCAACCAACCGTTCCTACTGATGCGTTCGCTCCAGCTGCGCAGGATCACAAGACCAGCCTGGCGATGGTCCTCCTTTGAGGCTCCGGGATAGCGATCGGTGTACTTGAAACGATCGAGATGATGCTTCAACGACCCATCATTTTGTTCAATCAAAACAGCCGAGTCTTCAGCCTCCAACACGCCTCGGGGGTCTGCCTGCTGCAAAGCCCAGAGCATGATCTCCAAACTCTCATCGATCACGCTGCCGTCAGCTAAGACCAGAACCGGAACCGTGCCTTTAGGAGAGGCCTCCAGCATCGCTGCAGGCTTGGCTTTGAGTTCAATTTCTCTCCAATGCACCATGAGCCCTGCCTGGAGCAGGGCCCAGCGAGCACGCATCGCATAGGGACAACGGCGAAAGCTGTAAAGGATGGGCAGCAAACGAAGCCTGAAAGCAAGTCATGGCCACTGAAGCACTAGGCCTGAAGCTGGTCGATCTGCTGTTGGCGCATGGCAAATCTGCGGCGATCTGCATCTGTGAATTGATCGATGCAATGCAAACACTGCACGCCCTTGATGTAGCTCGGCAAGGTCTGCTGCTCCGAGGAAACCGGCAAACCGCAGGCATGGCATAGGCAGTAGTCACCTCGTTCCAACTGATGGTTGAGCGCAACGCGTTGATCAAACACGAAACACTCCCCTCGCCAACGGCTGTTCTGCTCTGGAACCTCTTCGAGATAGCGAAGAATGCCTCCACGCAAATGATGGACTTCGCCAAAGCCCTGCTGTTGCAGAAAACTGCTGGCCTTTTCACAGCGGATGCCTCCGGTACAAAACATCGCAATCCGCTGAGGTCCCTCTCGCTCAATGCGAGGGCGAAGCTCCTGATCCACCCAGTCAGGAAAGTCCCGGAAACTTTCCGTTTGCGGATTCAAGGCCCCTGCAAAACTGCCGATCGCCACCTCATAGGTGTTGCGCGCATCGATCACCAGCGTGTCGGGATCATCAATCAAGGCATTCCAGTCTTGAGGATCCACATAGGTGCCAACACTGATTCGAGGATCCACTTGAGCTTGTCCAAGCGTCACGATCTCTCGCTTGCTCCTGGCCTTAAAGCGACGAAACACTTGATCGGGATTCCAGCTGCGCTTCACCTCCAGGCATTCGTAATGGGCATCACCCAGTGCAAGTTGGCTGCGTAGGAGCGCGAGCAATCGCTCCACTCCCGAGGAAGGACCACAGACCGTGCCGTTCACACCCTCAGCAGCGATCAACACCGAACCGAGAACGGTTTCAGCCTGCGCCAGGGGAGGCAGAGCGGTTAGCAGCTCCTGTTGATCGGTCTCAGCCAACGGGGTGAAGGCATAAAACGCTGCAACAAGCAGATCATCCTGGATCCCATTTGCTCCCATCGCAGCTCCCATTAGGCAGCCGCAGGGGAGTGCCAGTTGGCCTTTACACCGGCCGTACGAAGCAGCTCACGATCAGCCTCCACCGCCGGGTTTCCAGTCGTGAGAAGCGTTTCGCCATAAAAGATCGAATCCGCACCAGCCTGCAAACACAAAATCTGTGCCTCCTGGCTGAGTTGTTCCCGACCCGCACTCAGGCGAACCCGACTGCCAGGCATCAGGATCCTCGTGACGGCAATCATGCGAACCAACTCGATGGGATCGATGGGGGGGAGTTCCTCGAGCGGAGTGCCCTCTACCGCCACCAAAGCGTTGATCGGAACGCTCTCCGGATGGGGGTTGATCGACGCCAGCACCTGCAGCATCGAGGCCCGGTCCTTCACGGTTTCCCCCATGCCAATGATGCCGCCGCAGCAGAGGGTCACACCCGCTTGACGCACCCGCTCAAGCGTCTCCAGACGTTCTTGAAAGGTCCGTGTGGTGATGATTTTGTCGTAGTGCTCAGGACTGGTGTCGAGGTTGTGGTTGTAGGCCGTTAGACCGGCTTCAGCGAGACGTTTCGCCTGGTCATCGGTGAGCATGCCGGCAGTGACGCAGGCTTCCATCCCCAAGGCACGCACGCCACTCACCATCTGCAACATGGCGTCGAATGGGGCACCTTCGCGGATTTCACGCCAAGCCCAGCCCATGCAAAACCTGTCCGCACCTGCCTGCTTGGCCGCTTTGGCACGTTCTAAAACAGGAGCAACCTGCAATTCGGGCTGGCCAGTGACATCACTGCTGTGATGCATCGATTGAGGGCAGTAAGCGCAGTCTTCTTCGCAACCACCGGTTTTCACACTCAACAGCGAGGCCAACTGGACGTGATATCCAGGGTTGGACGCACGATGCACCCCCTGAGCACGCCAAAGCAAATCCATCAGGGGAAGATCCAGAAGCGCTTCGATCTCGCTTCGCGTCCAGTCATGGCGCACTTCAACCGCTTCCGTCATCAACCCTGAGAAGAACCTCGAACCCTCAGGATCCCAGAGCATCGGCGATTAGACCACTAACCCCCCAAAGCGACGGGTTCGGCTTTGGTAATCCAAGAACGCGCCCACTAAGGCCTCACGATCGAAATCGGGCCAGAGAACATCGGTGACGTGGATTTCGGCGTAAGCAAGCTGCCACAGCAAAAAATTGCTGATTCGATGTTCACCACTGGTGCGAATCAAGAGATCGGGATCGATTTCACCGGCAGTGAACAGTTCGGCAGCGAGGGTGTGCTCGTCAATCGCGGAGGGTTCAAGCTCCCCACTTGCGGCCCGTTCAGCAAGCCGCCTGGCTGCAAGAACCAGCTCGTGCCGTCCTCCGTAGTTGGTGCAGACATTGAAATGAATTCCATCGTTCAACGCGGTGCGGTTCGTCGCTTCCTCGATCAAGGACTGAAGACGGGACGGCAGGGGCTCCAGATCGCCAAGAAAACGGATCCGCACCCTCTCCGACTCCAAGGCCTGAAGCTCGCGTTCGAGCACCCGCTCAAACAGCGTCATCAAAAAATTGACTTCGTCGCCTGGGCGAGACCAGTTTTCCGTGGAGAAGGCGTAGGCGGTCAGAGCCTTCACACCCCAATCGCTGCACCGACGCAAGGTGGTTTTCAGGGCCTCAACACCTGCCCGATGCCCCATCACACGCGGTAATCCCCTCGATTGGGCCCAGCGTCCATTGCCATCCATGATCACTGCCACATGGGCTGGCAAACGCTGAGGATTGATCTCGGCAGGACAAGCCTCAATCCGAGCGTCATCTGAACTAGTGACCAAGCGTTGACTCAAAGCGATGAGTCCTGGGAAGCATTTTTCACGCTACGTGAAGACCCTGTTTTCGCTGAGGTTGATGCCACCGGAGCCGCCATCAACTCGGTCAATAAATCCTGAAGACGCGAACTGGTGATCGGACGTTCGAGCTTGCCCTGATTCGCGAGCGACAACGTGCCTGTTTCCTCAGACACCACGACACAGATGCAGCGGTCAAAGCGTTCGGTAATGCCTAAGGCCGCGAGGTGTCTTGTGCCATAGCGACTAAAGCCTTGACGCGACAGCGGCAAGATCACGCCAGCAGAAAGAATGCGATTTCCCTTCAGCACCACGGCACCGTCATGGAGAGGTGTGTCGGAGGCAAACAAATTGAGAAGTAATTCACTGCTCAACTGAGCGTCAACGGTGACCCCAGGATTCAGGAAATCCTCCGGGCGCAAATCACTCCCCAAATCCACCACCATCAAGGCACCGCGGCGCGACTTAGACAGGCGACCTGCAGCATCGGTGAGTTGAGCGACGGTGCTGGCGGTAGCTCTGAGCTTGCTTTGCGGATTGCCCAACAGGACGGCGAGCCGCCCTGTACCGAGCAACTCCATCAACCGGCGCAATTCGCCCTGCCAAAGAATGGCCAGAGAAAGTGAACAAGCAAGAACCAAGGCATCGACCAACGTCGATGTAAGCGGGAGATTGAAGAACCGCTTGACGAACCACGCAAGAGCAACGAGAAACAGGTAACCCCTCAACAGCCAAAGGGTTCGCTGCTCGTTGACTCTCGTGAAGAGAAGAAAACCGAGAGCAGAGGCGCATAAAACGTCGATCAGCAGGCGAAGTTGCAACACCGCCATTCCGTTTATGCACCTCTCATAATTTCAAGCTCAGTGTAACGAGCGCAGGCGATCTGGCATCAGGTCATAACGCAGTAAATCCTCTGGCTGCTCACGCCGCTGAATCAGTTCAGCCTCTCCTTGATGCACCAACACAGCAGCGGGTCTCGGAATCCGGTTGTAGTTCGAGCTCATCGAGAGGTTGTAAGCACCCGTGGCCAGAACCACCAGCACCTCACCGCTGGAGCAAGACGGAAACGACAAATCCTTGAGCAACACGTCGCCGGATTCACAGTGCTTCCCAGCCAAGGTGATGGTTTCGTCTGCCGGCGCCAGGGGGCGGTCAGCAAGACATGCCGTGTAAAGCGACTGGTAAGTGATCGGACGCGGGTTGTCGCTCATCCCACCGTCAACAGAGACATAGGTGCGAATGCCGGGAACCACCTTGCGCGCGCCCACGGTGTAAACCGTCACGCCACTGGATGCCACCAGTGAACGACCCGGCTCGCACATCAAACGCGGCAATTCAAGACCGCGCTCCCGGCAGGCCACGGTCACGGCTTCTGCCACGACCTTGACCCAAGCATCGATCGACGGTGGATCGTCGGATTCGACGTAGCGAATTCCGAGTCCGCCGCCGACATTGAGATCACGCACTGGGTGACCGAGCTCACGGGCCAACTTGAGGGCATCAGCCATCACAGCCGCCAAATCCCGATGCGGATCCAGTTCAAAAATCTGCGACCCGATGTGCGCGTGTAGACCTTCAACACGAGCCCAGGCACACCCTGCCAACGCTGTGAGCACGGGCTGCAATTGATCGGGATCAAACCCGAATTTGCTGTCTAGATGTCCGGTACGGATGTACTCGTGGGTATGGCATTCGATCCCCGGCGTGAACCGCAACATCAAGCGAACTGGTGCTCCGCCCTTAGGCACGAGCTCAGCCAGGCAATCCAGATCGTGTTGGTTATCAGCGACCACCATCACGCCATGGCTGTAGGCGAGGGCGAGCTCCTCAACAGATTTGTTGTTCCCATGCAGCACCATGCGTTCTGGTGGCATGCCTCCATCGAGCGCTGTGAGCAGCTCTCCAGCTGAAACGGCATCAAGGCCAAGCCCTTCTGAGGCCACGAGGCCGGTTAATGCGAGTGAGCTATGGGCTTTAGATGCATACACGGCAAGGGAATCACCGGGGTAATGACGCCTTAGGGCTTCGCGATACTCCTGAGCCGAGGCGCGAATGCTGAGCTCATCAAGAACGTAAAGCGGCGTGCCGTATCGCTCTGCGAGTTCGCTCAAGCGGCAGCCGCCCACCATCAGACGGCCCTGATCATCGAGCTCAGCCGACACGGGAGCCAGATTTCGATTGGGGCTGACGGGATCACAGCCGGATTCATAAGGTGTGGCCAAGGCGTCGTCAGGAATAGGCGATAGGGGCAATCTAGGAAGCGATGCTTCTCAACCCTTCCCCCCAAACGATCCGGCTCAATCGAATGCATGCTTTGGCATGCCTGAAACTCGATGCCCGAGCTCTCAATGGCCTTTGGACTTCAGACCATTGGGTGCGAGAACTCTGCGATCCTCAGCGACTTTGTATCGGGATTGCTGCTAGCGCAGACACATTGTTGGCAGTGGCCTGCGGCTGGGTTGTTTTGGATGAACTCCAAATCACTCTGCTTGCTGTTGAACCAGAGCAACGGCGCCGCGGACTCGGCCGCACTGTTTTGAAACAGCTGCTGCTGGATGCCACCAACGCTGGGGCGCGACACGCCATTCTTGATGTGGCCGAAGACAACCTGGGAGCACAAGCTCTTTACGGCGCATTTGGCTTCCAAACCATTGGTCGCCGGGACCGCTACTACCGCGACGGCAAGGACGCCTTGATTCAGTCGCTAGAGATGCAAACAGACATGAAACTGAATTAAATCAATTCAGCACTCAGCTGGTAGGGATACCCGCCCTGATCGAACAGAAACCCGCACTACATTTCTGCATTGATTAACACTTTTTCAGGGTCTCACCCCAAATCACTACTGGGATCTGGGTTGGTATCGAGAGTGATCACAACAACCCTTTATCCCTGATAGCTTGGTTTCACCATTAACGGCCCTCAAGATGTTCGAGCGGTTTACCGAGAAGGCCATCAAGGTGATCATGTTGGCCCAAGAAGAGGCCCGTCGCCTCGGCCACAACTTTGTTGGAACTGAGCAAATTTTGTTGGGTTTGATCGGTGAGGGCACTGGCGTCGCCGCCAAAGTGCTCAAGTCGATGGGGGTCAACCTCAAGGATGCTCGTGTTGAAGTTGAAAAAATTATCGGCAGGGGATCCGGCTTCGTTGCCGTCGAAATCCCTTTCACGCCCCGTGCCAAGCGTGTCCTTGAACTCTCTCTAGAAGAAGCAAGGCAACTCGGTCACAACTACATCGGCACTGAGCATCTCCTCTTAGGACTCATTCGCGAGGGTGAAGGGGTTGCAGCACGAGTGCTCGAAAATCTTGGAGTCGACCTGGCGAAGGTGCGTACACAAGTGATTCGCATGCTCGGCGAAACAGCTGAGGTGGGTGCTGGTGGTGGCGGTGGAGCCAAAGGGTCCACCAAAACTCCAACATTGGACGAATTCGGTACGAACCTCACCCAACTGGCAACTGAAGCCAAGTTGGACCCGGTTGTGGGACGCCACAAAGAGATCGACCGAGTGATTCAAATCCTCGGCCGTCGCACAAAAAACAACCCTGTTCTCATCGGTGAACCTGGCGTTGGCAAAACGGCTATTGCCGAGGGCTTGGCCCAACGGATTCAGCAAGGCGATATCCCAGACATTCTTGAAGAGAAGCGAGTTCTCACCCTCGACATCGGCTTGCTTGTTGCCGGCACCAAATACCGCGGGGAGTTTGAGGAACGGCTTAAAAAGATCATGGAAGAGATCAAATCAGCCGGCAATGTGATCTTGGTGATCGACGAAGTTCACACCTTGATCGGTGCTGGCGCAGCTGAAGGTGCAATTGACGCAGCAAATATTCTTAAGCCAGCGTTGGCTCGAGGTGAACTCCAATGCATTGGAGCAACCACACTCGATGAATACCGCAAACACATTGAGCGCGATGCAGCTCTGGAACGTCGTTTCCAACCCGTCACGGTGGGCGAACCTTCCATTCCGGAAACCATCGAAATTCTGAGGGGACTGCGTGAGCGCTACGAGCAGCACCATCGCCTCAAAATCACCGACGCGGCCCTTGACGCAGCTGCAACCTTGGGGGATCGCTACATCTCCGATCGTTTCCTTCCAGACAAAGCCATTGATCTGATTGATGAAGCTGGAAGCAGAGTTCGTTTGCTGAATTCCAAGCTGCCTCCTGCAGCCAAGGAAGTCGACAAAGAGCTCCGCGCCGTCCAGAAGGAAAAGGAGGACGCTGTTCGCGAACAAGATTTCAGTCGCGCAGGAGAACTACGCGATAAAGAAGTTGAGTTGCGCGAAAAGATCCGTACATTGCTGCAAAGCAGCAGAGAAGAAACCCCCGTCAAAACTGGTGATGAGGCTCAAACCACTGAGGCAGCAGTGGGAGAAGCCGTGGTTTCTGATGCACCTGAAGGATCAACAGCACAACCTCAACTCCTCACCACTCCTGTTGTGGATGAGGAAGATATCGCACACATCGTGGCCTCATGGACTGGAGTTCCAGTTCAGAAGCTCACAGAAAGTGAGTCCTTCAAATTGTTGAACATGGAGGACACTCTTCATCAGCGATTGATCGGACAAGATGAAGCCGTCAAGGCAGTGTCCAAGGCGATTCGTCGTGCGCGGGTTGGCCTGAAAAACCCCAATCGACCTATTGCCAGCTTCATTTTCTCGGGCCCTACAGGCGTCGGCAAAACAGAGCTCACCAAAGCCCTAGCCGCGTACTTCTTCGGTAGCGAAGAAGCGATGATCCGTCTGGATATGTCGGAATTTATGGAGAGACATACGGTCAGCAAATTGATCGGTTCTCCTCCGGGATACGTGGGATTTAACGAAGGAGGACAGCTCACAGAAGCGGTTCGTCGTCGTCCTTACACCGTTGTGCTCTTTGATGAAATCGAGAAGGCCCATCCCGATGTTTTCAACTTGCTTCTGCAACTTCTAGAAGACGGTCGCCTGACCGATTCCAAAGGAAGGACTGTTGATTTCAAAAATACTTTGATCATCATGACCTCGAACATTGGTTCGAAAGTGATTGAAAAAGGAGGCGGCGGCCTGGGCTTCGAATTCTCTGGTGAGAATGCCGAGGAGAATCAGTACAACAGGATTAAATCCCTTGTAAATGAGGAACTGAAGCAGTACTTCCGGCCTGAATTCCTTAATCGTCTCGATGAAATCATTGTGTTCCGTCAACTCAATCGCGAGGAAGTGAAAGACATCGCGGAGATCATGCTCAAAGAGGTCTTTGCTCGAATCGGCGACAAGGGAATCACCTTGACGGTCTCCAATGCCTTCAAAGAGCGTCTTGTCGAGGAGGGATACAACCCTGCTTACGGAGCAAGGCCCTTACGTCGTGCGGTGATGCGTCTTCTCGAAGACAGCCTGGCGGAGGAAGTCCTCACCGGCCGCATTAAGGAAGGTGATTCTGCTGAAGTGGACATCGACCACGACAAAAAAGTGGTTGTTCGCCACCTCAACACCTCCACCCCAGTAACACCCCAATTGGCCAACGCTGGGGTTTGAGGCAAGCATGACCACGTCGTTGGTTTGTCATACCCATGCCATCGCTCCTTCTCGGGTCATCCGGGGGGGGCAGGCGTGGCAACAAAGCCTTCCTGTCATTGCTGATCTCTGTAAGAGACCTTTACTGCTTGGACGTAGCCCTGCAACCCAAGCCATTCGTGCTGGACTAAAGGCCGATCTCACTGCAAGAGATCTCACAGTTGTGGAGGCCCAACTCAACTTCGACTGCTGCGAGGAAGACCTCATTCGTCTTGAAGCTGTTCTGAAGGAAGCGGCCTGCGATTGCGTGATTGCAGCCGGTGGAGGAAAGGTTTTAGATGCAGGAAAACTCTTGGCATGTCGCCTCAAACTTCCTTGCATCACGGTGCCTCTTAGTGCCGCAACCTGCGCAGGGTGGACAGCTCTTGCCAACATTTATTCCCAAGATGGAGCCTTTGTTTCCGACGAGGCACTCGATGCTTGTCCAGATCTCTTGATTTTTGATCATGGGCTCATTCGTCAAGCCCCAACGCAAACCCTGGCCAGTGGCATCGCTGACGCCCTCGCCAAGTGGTACGAAGCCTCCGTAGGTAGTGGATCCAGCACGGACGGAATCATCCAACAGGCCGTTCAAATGGCCAGGGTGCTTCGCGATCAACTCTTGATTGATGCCGTTGATGCCATCTCGCATCCTGATAGTGAGGCCTGGGTACGGGTTGCTGAAGCTTGTGGCCTTACCGCCGGTGTGATCGGTGGGCTTGGAGGCGCGCAGTGCAGAACGGTGGCAGCCCATGCGGTTCATAACGGCTTAACGCAATTGCCGGCATGTCACGGCAGGTTGCATGGTGAAAAAGTGGGCTTCGGCATCCTTGTGCAGCTCCGACTTGAAGAACGCCTTGGTGGGAATCAATTGGCTGCTCAATCCCGTCGTCAACTTCTGCCCTTGCTCAAGCAGCTTGGAGTCCCAGTCACGCTCCAAGACCTTGGCCTTGGAGAAACCGGGTTGCATGACTTGCGCGCCATTTGCAGTTTCGCCTGCCGGCCAGGATCCGACTTACACCATCTCCCCTTCGAAGTCACAGAGACCGATCTGCTTGAAGCTCTCGTGAGTACCGACGCTGACAGTCGCTCCATGAGCCCTTCACTGGAGACTGAAGCTTGACCAGCAAGCGCATTCTCGAGAACGCAGCCTCCACACTTCTCGATCCTCTAGCCCGTGAGCAGCTCCAAGGCTTGGACTGGTTGGAACTCTCCTTCACCGATATCGGGCCAGACCACTACCCAGTAGTGACAGTGGGCAGTGGGCCACCGGTGCTGTTGCTGCATGGATTTGATAGCTCCCATCTGGAGTTCCGACGCTTGGTGCCCCTGCTCAAAACCAACAACACGCTGATCATTCCCGATCTATTCGGATTCGGGTTCTGCCCTAGACCAGAACAAACCAGCTATGGACCTGAGCTGGTGCTGAACCATCTCGATGCCCTGCTCGACACCTTGCCAACAGACGAAGGCATCGGTGTGATCGGGGCATCAATGGGGGGATCTGTTGCCATGGAACTCGCGCGGCGGCATCCCCAGCGCATCAACCGCTTGCTGCTTCTAGCTCCAGCAGGACTGGACGGCAAACCGATGCCACTGCCTCCGGTGCTCGACCAACTTGGGGTGTGGTTTCTAGGCAGACCCGGCGTCAGACGAGGGTTATGCAGACAAGCCTTCGCCGATCCAGACAGCAACGTTGGAGACCCTGAAATTGAGATTGCATCCCTGCATCTCCAGGTGCCTGGATGGGCGCGTTCCCTGGCGTCCTTCGCCCGCAGCGGAGGCTTTGCCGGTTGTGGTACCCCACTTCCCTACCAGCCTCTGCATGTGCTCTGGGGTGAACAAGATCGGATTCTGCGCGCGCCTCAAAAACGGGCTGCTCAGGACTTATTGGGAGACAAGCTGGAAGCGGTTGCCAATTGCGGGCATCTTCCCCATATCGATCAGCCGGAGTTGGTGGCAAAACGCTGGCTGGGATCAGAATGCCCTCCATGAATGCAACTAGCTCTGGCCCGCTGCTTCAACTGCTCTCCAATGGATTGCAGATTTGGATCCGCAGTCAATGCGATGACGTAGGTGAGTTAAAGCTGAACCTGCAAGGTTCAGCTTTACAACTGCTACGGGGCAAGCTGGATGGTGTGTCCTTGACGGCCCGCAAAGTGAGTTTTCAGAAACTCCCCCTTCTGCGTGCTGAGCTCAAAACGGGTGCCCTTCGAGCACACATCAATCCCTCCCATCCTGGCCAGCCGATTCAGCTCTCCCATCCCTTCAACATTGATGGGGAAGTTGTCTTAAGCGGAATCGATCTCAATCGCACTCTCGCCAATGATCGTTGGAGGTGGCTGGGAGATCTCCTCAGTGAGCAATTGATGGGGCTGACGCCTCTCCGTTCATTGAGCATCGACGACGACTTATTGGAATTGCAGGCTGCCGTGATTGCAACGCAAGATCCTGTTCGCGCTCGGTTTCGTCTTCAGGCCGCAGAGGGCACCATCGAGATCACCCATCTCGAAACAGGAAAATCATTTTTATTGCCGATGGATCCTGGCATTCACATACAAAATGCGCATCTCAAAGCAGGCCAACTCATTCTTGAAGGGAAGGCAACGATCAGTCCCTGACCTTCAGTTTCTAAGCGCTAGTTTGCGATCAAAGGAATCATCAAAATCAAGGCGTAATACACCACCGCAGGGGTAAACAAATAGCTGTCGATCCGATCAAGAATCCCTCCATGGCCAGGGAGGGCATCGCCAGAGTCTTTAATACCTGCATCGCGTTTCATCATCGATTCAGTTAGGTCACCCACAAGAGCAAAAAACGCCACCAGCGCTCCAAGCAAACCCCCACTTAGCCAAGCCAAGGTCCATCCCATAAGGCTTGCCATCAAAGCTCCTACAAACACAGAGCAGAGTGCACCTCCGATCGCCCCTTCAATTGTCTTCGACGGAGAGATTGGGGACAAGGGATGACGTCCGATCTGACGACCAATCATGTAAGAGCCAATATCACTAGCAACAACCATTAAACAGGCAGCAAGAGTGATTAATAAGCCCGATGAAAGCCAGGAATTATCAATACTTAAATGTTGCAAAATTGGAGCAACATCAAAATCTGTGAGATTGCGAAGCCTCAACCAATGGCTTGGGAGGAAGCCGAGATAAAACAAGCCAAAAATTGATGCTGCAATATCAGCAATAGATCCGGTTTTGGGCTGCAAGAGCAACCAACCACAAATTGCTGCACCCGATAAAGGCAGCACGGCATCAGGCAAAAGAGCAGGCAGACCTCCTGAATTGGCCCACTGGGTGCTGAACAGCAAGAGCTGGCACGCCACAAGCGTTGTTTTCGTGGCAGGTCTCATGCCTTTGAACTGGGCCATTCGGAAAAATTCCAACAAACCCAAATGCACAATCACCCCCAACGCGAGCGTGAACCACCAGCCGCCAAGGCCCACGACCAGTAACCCAAAAGCACCGGCCAGCAAGCCACTGAGCAAGCGCTTGCGATCAAAACCCTTACTGGTTTTGCCTTGGCTGCTGCTTGCTACGTCTGAAATCACCCCAGTTGCACCTGCGGCCCTTCAGCCAGAACTTTCACCTTACCGGGCACGAGTTCCGGCCATCTCCGGTGCTGATCCAACAACCACTCCAAACGATCCAATCCAATTCTTTCTCCAGGGATGAGCAAGGGAATCCCTGGGGGATAAGGACAAATCATTTCGGCGGCAATTCGGCCACCACTGTCCTGAAGAGACAGCTCACAGGCTGGAGCCCTAACGGCAAGCGCTGGAAGCAGTTCAGGAGTTGAGCTGGTCTCCAAAGGCGGCAAGAGAAGCGGTTCCAAAGGCCCAGAACTCGGTTGAGACATCTGGAGTCTTCGCCAAAGCCGTTGCATCCGTGCAGCCAAGCCACGCTGGGATGCCAAGCCCAAGCAAAAGGTCAAACAAAAGGGTTCCGGGAGTTCAGCGATCAATCCCCGTTGCATGAACCAGGCATCGGCATCCAGACCGCTGATTCCCCTTTCAGCAGTTACCAAAATCAAACGCAAGGGGTCATCACTTCGGCTCAACGGCAGTCCTGCAGCACGAAGGCGATCTGCAAGCTGATGCGCCTCCTTCAGTCTTCGCTGCAGCAGGCGCTCCCACGCCGGGGTCAGCATCCAATTCAACGTTGCCTCACAAGAGGCCAACAACAAAGCACTAGGGCTGCTGGTCTGAAATCTGAGCAACGACGCTTTCACGGCTTCAGCACTCACACGCATGCCTTGAAGCCAAAGCACGGCTGTCTGCCCGAGACCAGGCGCTGATTTATGCAACGAATGCACCACGAGGTCAGCGCCCGCATGCAAGGAGGAGCGAGGTAAGGCCTCACCAGCGGAGAAAGCAAAGTGGGTGCCATGCGCTTCATCCACAAGCACGGGCAAGCCGCGCCGATGCAGGGCTGCGATTAAGGGCGTGGGATCGGAGCCATAACCGTGATAAGTGGGATGCACCAACACGGCGCCCACAATCACCTCGGGGATGGAAGGCAGGGCCGTGAGCGCTCTCTCCAAGCACTGCGCAGACATCGCACCGGGATGTCCACGATCAGACAGGAAAGGAACGGGTAAAAACACAGGGCGGATCCCTCCCAACACACAGGCAGCAATCAAGCTGCGATGGGCATTGCGCGGCAACAACACCGCCTGCCCAGGTCCAGCCAGGGCCGACAGTGCTGCTTGGAGCAAACCGGTTGCCCCGTTCACACCGAACCAACAACCATCAACACCCAAAAGAGAAGCCAGTCGTGCTTGCGCATCAGCAACAGCACCTTCCCCCTCAAGGGGACCACCAATCTCTGGAAGTTCTGGGAGATCCCAACTACCGGGTGGCTGCCGCAGCAAGCGCTTTAGAGCGGGAGGCAAGGCTCTGCCCCGACCATGCGCCGGCAAGTGAAGAGGCAACCGCCAATCAGGCCGGAGCAAGGGAATTAAGGAGTGCATAAGGACCTGCGCTTCTTCAGTCCAGCCAAATCGATCGCCTTACAGACTTGATCGCGAGGAGTGATCATTATTCAGAACAACGATGGCAATGCAAACGATGGCAACGCAATGACCAATGAAACGATTTGAAGGAACGATCTGCCTAAGATTCACGATCTGAAGATTCGAGACGCGTTGGATATGGCAGAGCGAACCAGTTTGGCCAACAACAGCCAATCGAAAGACGCTTCTGAAGCACGCATGCGCTATGCACCTGGAAAAGATGCGCGATGGCTCTTACTGAGACCCTGGATTTATTTGCCGCGGGTGGTTCAAATCATCTGGGCGCTCACTGGTTTATTGGTCAGCTTGCTCCTGCGAGGCAGAAGCAAAGATTCCGAGGTCCAGCGCAAACTGGCCAGAACCCTGCTCCGCACCCTTACCAATTTGGGGCCCTGTTTCATCAAAGTGGGGCAAGCCTTATCCACTCGGCCTGATCTGATTCGACGCGATTGGCTCGATGAACTCACCAAGCTTCAGGACGATCTCCCCTCCTTCGACCACGCGATCGCTCTCCAAACCGTGGAAGCAGAGCTAGGCGCTCCGGTGGAGCAACTTTTCGAAGAGTTTCCAGGCGTCCCTGTTGCAGCAGCCAGCCTGGGTCAGGTCTATAAGGCGCGTTTGCATGGTCAGCACTGGGTTGCCGTGAAGGTGCAACGGCCCAATCTCGCCTTTATTCTGCGCCGCGACATGGTTCTGATTCGCACCTTGGGAGTGATGGGAGCACCGTTCCTACCTCTCAACTTGGGCTTCGGATTGGGAGAAATCATCGATGAGTTTGGTCGCAGCCTGTTTGAAGAAATTGATTACTACTGCGAAGCCGACAATGCCGAACGTTTTTCAGCCCTGTTTGCTGATAATCCAGCCGTCACGATTCCAAAGGTTGAACGACTGTTGTCCGCCAGGCGCGTGCTCACCACCTCCTGGATTCATGGCACCAAGATGAGAGACCGGCAGGAGTTGAAATCTCAACGTCTCAACCCCCCAGCCCTCATCCGCACGGGTGTGATTAGCGGCCTCCAACAACTTCTCGAATATGGATACTTCCATGCAGATCCTCATCCAGGAAATTTATTTGCCCTGAGCGGTCAAACGGGAGACCTCGGTCATGTGGCCTATGTGGACTTCGGAATGATGGACTCGATCAGTGATTCCGACCGTTTAACCCTCACTGGTGCAGTCGTTCACCTGATCAATAAGGACTTTTCAGCGCTGGCTCATGATTTTCAAGAGATGGGATTTTTGGCACCCAATGCGGACCTGGAGTCGATCATTCCTCCGCTGAGGGAAGTTTTGGGCGGAAGCCTGGGTGACTCTGTTGGCACCTTCAATTTCAAAGCGATTACCGATCGCTTTTCGGAATTGATGTACGACTATCCCTTCCGAGTACCAGCTCGCTTCGCCCTGATCATCCGCGCCGTTGTGAGCCAAGAAGGTTTGGCCCTTCGTCTGGATCCAGAGTTCAAAATCATTGCTGTGGCCTACCCCTACGTGGCCAAACGCCTCCTGGCTGGAGACACCAAAGAGATGCGCGAAAAGCTTCTGGAGGTCTTGTTTGATTCCGAGGGTCACCTTCGCCTCGAACGACTGGAAAGCCTCCTTCAAGTCGTGGGTAGCGATGCGCCCACACCTGGCGCTGAGCTCATCCCAGTTGCGGGAGCAGGATTGCGCTTATTGCTGAGTAAGGATGGCGCCGACCTACGCAGACGCATGCTGCTCACGCTTGTGCGTGACGATCGCCTCAGCACAGAAGACCTCAGGTCGCTCACTTCCTTGCTCGGAAGAACCTTTAATCCTCGCCGGATTGCAGGGCGCATGCTGCAACAACTGAACCCACTAGCTGCCGCTTAGGGTCCCTCCAACGCTTTCACCTCACACTCACAACCTCACTGTTATGGGATTAGCCCCAGACCTCATGCCCATCGAGTTAGACCAAGCAGACCTCGATGCACTCAGTGATTTCTTTGGTGATCTCGATCCCAGTGAAATTTTTCTGGAATACGCGCCCATCAGCCAGCCGCCCTATCTGGTAGCGGGCCTGGGGCTAGCAATCGGTGTGTTGTGCGGGCTCACGTTTGCGAAGCTGATCCAGATTCGCTTAGACGGTTGGAAGCAAGATCGCCTCGCTCTTTTGCCCCTTGGTACGGCAGAAGTCACGATGAGTTATGCCGGTACTCTCCTTGGCATCACCTTGTTCATTGGCGGGTCGCTTCAGGTCTTCGGATTCGCTTCTGGAGCTGGATACTTAGTTTCCATGCTGCTTTCGCTTCTCACAGGTGGGGCTTTATGGGTGCAACTGGAACGGTTAATGACTCAAGTTGAGTCAGGGAATTTCAAAGCTGTTGACTTCGATAACTTCGACGAATTCTTCTAAATCAAGTTCTAAACAAGAACATAAGCCTGGAGTTGTGCATCACCTCGGCGCAACAGATCTAAGCCTTCGCGTTCAAGTCTTCGCGTCCGATCACGACTCATCTTCATCAATTTGGCAATACCAGTGAGGCTCATCGGCTCTTCACCATCCATCCCATAGCGCATCCTCAACACTCTTCCCTGCAATTCAGGCAGCTGGCTCAGCAGATCGCGCAGATCTCCTTTCAAGCATTCACCTTCCACCTGTTCTGACGGCAGCTCACCATCGCCGGCCAACAATTCCAGCAG
>ERZ802822.237-NODE-237-length-40437-cov-7.639792_pt1 | contig 40437 bp, 35 predicted proteins | sample MGYA00345649_ERZ802822 | MGnify/ENA primary metagenome ERZ802822 (study PRJEB30503, sample SAMEA104212359) | marine metagenome | biome: Westerlies Biome; feature: [SRF] surface water layer (ENVO:00010504) within the epipelagic zone...; material: water...
CCACCCTGACCGGCGATCGCTTCTGCTTCAGTGTCCTCAAGGCTTTGTAAACGCTCCATAGCCTGATGGTGGGCCTTGGTAAGAGCTGCAATTTCTTGTTGCTGACGAAAAATTTCATCGCTAAGCTCAGCATTGCTAGCCTCTAAATAAGCCAGCTTTTCCTCAAGGGTATCCAAACGATCAATATCCATAAATCTATCCAAATTATTACAGTAATTTTTATATTAAGAGCAAAAACAACTATAATCGCTACTTAAATATAGAGTAACAATATGAACGATCCATCCCAAAAATACCAGTCTCTAATCAATTGGCTGCCTAAATCACCACTTTCAGTTTGGCATGCAGATATCGCCCAACAAATCAATGAACAGCTTCGCATTGAGCGCTGGGGTGATATGCCAAGTTGGCAGCGATGCTTGAAACGATTACCTGAAATTGATCCGCTCACTATGGATTTTTGTCAGTCAGTTACTATTGGAGACCCTGGTTTGATGGATAAAGGGAGGAGACTTCAGCTTCAAGCTACACTGATGGATCTGCATCCTTGGCGCAAGGGCCCGTTTAATCTCTATGGGCTAAATATAGACACTGAGTGGCGTTCTGACTGGAAATGGGATCGAGTATTACCCCATATACAACCGTTAAAAGATCGACTAGTTTTAGATGTTGGTTGCGGTAATGGCTATCATTGCTGGCGCATGCTAGGAGAAGGCGCCGCTAGAGTTATAGGCATAGACCCATCACCCAAATCTGTATTTCAATTTTATGCAATAAAACATTTTGCTGGCGAGGAACATCCAGTCGATGTACTTCCATTTGGCATTGAGCAAATGCCGAAAAAACTAAAAGCCTTTGATACGGTATTTTCTATGGGTATTTTGTATCACCGCCGCTCACCAATGGATCATCTTTTAGAGCTAAAAGAATTACTAAGAAATGGTGGTCAGCTGGTTCTAGAAACCTTGATTATCGAGGGCAAAGAGGGTGAATCACTACTACCTCAAGGGCGGTATGGAAAAATGCCCAATGTTTGGTTTTTACCCGCTGCTGATACACTCATTAGTTGGATGAAAAAAATTGGCCTACGCAACCCACGCCTTGTTGACCAATGTAAAATCACCACTGAAGAACAACGCTCTACCGATTGGATGACCTTTGATTCACTGGAAACATTTTTAGATCCAGAGGATTCCAATAAAACTATCGAAGGCCATCCAGCACCAATAAGAGCTGTATTTATCGCAGAAGCACCAACCTCGTAACCAAAACTAAAAAATTTACTATAAAAATACTTGAGAATGCAGGGTTTATATTGACTCAAACTCCGCCCTCACCTATAGTACGCGACCTCAGAAATGAGACCTACACGCACTCGTAGCTCAGCTGGATAGAGTACTCGGCTACGAACCGAGCGGTCGCAGGTTCGAATCCTGCCGAGTGCGCCACTTAATTAACTCAAACTATTGTTTGACGGTTGTTTGTTTTTTACCCCTACGAATCTCAATTTTAATCACTGTCTTAACTCGTAAATTACAAGTAAAAACCAAAGAAGGCCAAGAATCCAAAATAATACTGTTTGGTTACTTTGCTTTTTCGCATCCTCTCTACTCTGTCTTATATAATTTTCCCATTCCTCATCAGTTTTTATCTGAGCAAAGTATTTTTGTTTCCAGACCTCTATTTCTTTGTGGAGCCCTTCAATTGTTATCTTTTGAGATTCTTCAAGGTCTGTCATTAGATAGATTTTTTCGTTAGAAGCATCATTTAAAAGTTTAGAGCACTAGTATATCCTGTTGATCACAGATTGCTGCTCAACTAACTCACCGTCAATATAGAGCGTTGAGTCGACGGTTGCGGACTTCCCACTCTCACCATTTACTGTCCAAGTCATAGAATTGACGTAACTATGATGCTCCGGGTGATAACCACCATGAGACGCATCAAGTGAGACAGCAACCATATCATTTTTGACTTTTGCAACCTTAAATACTGGTTGCGTCCCAAGCGCGCAGTAATGTTTCACAACTAAATTGCCATCTTTATCATCTGAATAGGTAGTAAGCATTTCTACTCCATCCTCAATAAGCCTCTCTGTGATCAAATTTCCACCTGAAACAAGATTGAATTCAGAGGAAACATCAATCACCGCACCTGTATATTGAGTCAATTTCCCTTCCCATTTACCGACCATCTTTTTAATCTCATTAAAACCATCACTATGAGCAACTTCAGTCATTTCTACATCGCCGATCACGATGGGGTCGGATTCTTCATGGTGCGCCGAAAAACTCACCGAAGACGCCATAGCCATGACCATCCAAGCCGCGCAAAATATTAGGTTTTTCACATTATTGTCCTTAGTTAGAGTAAGTAATCGTTATTGATGTGTTTACAATATTACCCCAATCCGGCTTGAAAATATATTCGCCGAGATTGTTCCTAAAGCTAGAGACATTGAGGATGTTCTATGAGGCCAAGCATTGCTTGTCCTCTTTTTATTTAACTCCTTCGGCGCTCATAATTCCCTTAAGAACCCTACTCGCTAGATACTCTTTCGCAGGCCTTGCCTTATCGAATATATTCCATCCATTAAAGACCATTACTAACTCATATTCGGGAATAATTAAAAGATATTGGCCTCCATAACCGCTGCCACTTAACATCCAGTTATCTCCTGCTTCATCATACGGTGCCAACCACCATTGGAAACCGTAACTATTCCCCATATAGCCCGTATCAAAGGCGGGCGCCATGGTAGACTCAACCCAGCCTTCAGGTAGAATCTGAGCGCCTCTCCAGTTCCCATTATCTAGGTAGAGCTGCCCAAGTTTCATAAAGTCTTTTGAGGTCAGATACAGACCACTTTCGGCATCAATTAAACCTCTCGGAGTTTTTTTCCAATAGAAGTCTTTTATCCCCAACGGCTCAAATAAGTATTTCTGCGCATACTCATCTACTGGCATATCCACAGACTTTTGGAGGATATGAGATAACAGAATAGTTATGCCACTGTTATAAACAAATTGCTCTCCTGGCGGGAAAACCATTGGAGGAGATAAAATAAATTTCAGCCAATCATCACTACTCTCCATGCTTGCAGCATCGTTTAATGGATTGGTGTAAAGATGTGTAAATTCATCCCATTTAATCCCTGCAGACATTGTGAGAAGGTCTCTGATTGTGATCGATTTCTTAAGTGGATCCTCAAAGAGGGACATAAGACGAGGAAAATACTCAAAAATTCTATCATCCAGACTACCCAACTCGCCTCGTCTAATGGCAATTCCAAAAAGTGCCGAAGTAACACTTTTAGTCACTGATTGAATCGTATGAAGTCTAGTATCTTGATAGTAAGGATGCCACTCAGGGTCATGGTAGTTATATTGAGAGGTGGCATTATCTCCATAATTGTTCTCCATGATACGCTTTTGCTGGAGCTTACTTGTTTTTGTGAGGCTCTGATAATCGACATCATAATATCTCTCGAAAACTAAATCTCCACCTCTTACAAGAAGGAAACTATTAACATATCCATGCTTTCCATCCTCAAACTCTCGATGCAGTTCCTCTAGCACAACTTCATTCAAGCCCCTCTCGGATGGAGTTGCTGTTGGCCATTGCTGAACAGAACTCGGCATTTTTATATCCACTGCGTTACAGATGGAAGGAAGTAAAAAGAATGACAGAAACCATAACGTTTTTTGCATTTGAATCCTCAACTAGATCATCAACCTAAAAAATTAATTTAATTAGGCAAGACCAGGTTGATTTTCAATTACCCCGCCCCTATAAAAATCAGGAATAGGCATTGATTTTCTGGTTGTTGGATCAACAAAAACCTGCGTCATACTACCTTTAGCCATCAACTTTTCAGATCGTGAATTATATATTTCAAATACAACATCGGCGCTAGAATTACCAAGACGACTGTAACCCACGCAAATCATTGCCTCGCTACCGCCCGGCATTTCGTTGATGTATTCACAATTAATATCCACAGTAAAGATGAGACATGGCGTTCTACTAGGATCCATAATATTTAATCCAAGCTCTTCCATATACTTGCTGACAACCTCATCGCCATAGACTAAATAGTTAGCAAAATAGAGGTGGCCTTGTGCATCCAAATCACTGAATCGTACTGGCATAACCTGGCTGAAAGGTAACTCTTTATTCATATTTTCCAATTCTCTATTTATAAGAACAACATAGATTAGCAAACGGTTTTTGACCGTAACATTTGATAAATTTTAAGGCAAATATTTACCCCTAGAATTAATACTCGGATACTAGTTTTTCATTACCTTTTTACTCTTCTTTTAGTTCCTAAAATATAAAACTGTACGTCAAATAACTATAATCATATTCTCTATAAAACAGTATTTTGTGGCTATAATGTTTGATTATTCAGTCAATTATGGGATCGCCGTACAAGATGAACTGGCTCAGCAAAATTATGTGGTATATCACTGTTATACCACTCCCACTTTGTGGACTGTATTCGGCAAGTATCGAGGCTCAAAGTAACTATTTTGTAAGCTCATCTGGAGGCAATGATTCCAATAGCGGGTTAACGCCTGAAGCATCTTGGGCTAGTCTTGATCGAGTCAATCTTGCCTCTTTGAACCCTGGTGACTCGGTTCAATTTAAATCGGGAGATACCTTCTACGGCCAGCTCACAATTGATGAGTCAGGAACTGCTGAGAGGCCCATACTTTTCACATCATATGGTTCCGATGGGCCAGCCGTAATTGATGGCGCTACCCGAAGCAATGGAGATAATGTTTCAGCGATCTCAGTCATTGACCAAGATCATATAGAAATTAGTCATCTCACTATTACTAACTTCCGAAAACAGGCACGGCAGACAAGCAAATCCTCGAATAAGGGAACTTCAGATTCAGTCAGCTTAACAGTGAGAGCGCGTGGAGCAAAAAGTGTGCGGCTTCACTCCAATCTATTCAATTGGAATCCCAAGCACCCTAAAGGTCGGGCGTTTAGTAATGGCGACGGCTCTTGGACCGTTATTATTGAACCTTCCGGGAATGGAACGTCTCGCTACAAATGGATCGTAGATGGTGTTAAAGAAAATCTTGATAATGACGTTACGAGGGGTCGTTGCAGAGCTCGACTCGCAGACGGATCCGTAATCTCAGGAGCCAATTTCACACATAGAGTATGGAGTCCTAGAAATGGTGACATCACCAATGATGTCGCAGGAAACTGCAAGAATGCTGATGATAATAAAGTAAAAGCAAATCCCAGTGATTTAAATGCATACGGTATTTTAGTGAAAAATACAGGCCGTCGAACTCTTCAAGGCTTTGAGTTTCATCACTTGACTGTCGAAAAAATTTATCCAATTCGAGCCAAAAGTAAATTTAAGGAGCAAGCATTTGTTGAGAATACAGTGACGGGAATTCGGTTTGAGACCCTGCCAGCTAAATCAAAAAAGAATGCATTCAATACTAGAGATATTTTCTTGCACGATAATCTCATTAGAGAGACAGGTCGATTTGGTATTGCTGCGCGGCATAGAGCTTCAAATGTCAAAGGGGTTACGGGCACATCTTTAGACTACGATGTAAACTTTATCGTGTTAAATAATCGTTGTGAAAACTTGGGCGGAAGCTGTGTGCTAATGAGCGGTGTCTGGCAAGGTCTTTTGGAGGGAAACTCGTTTATTCGTTCAGGCTCTATGGTCGAGCCAAGCGTTTCAGTAAATAGAGGCAGTGGCGCATGGTTTTTTCGCAGCAAGCATGTTGTTGCTCAAAATAATGTGGCAGCCTTCTCAAGAGGACACAATGACTCTGCAGGAATACATGTCGACTACAATAATGAAAACATTTTAGTTCAATATAATTTTACTTATGACAACGAGGGTTACGGCACCGAAATTTTAGGTAGTAACAAAAACATAATTTGGCGCTATAACCTCAGCGTGGGCGATGGCACCAGAAAAGTTAATGTCGCTCGTCCTGAAGGAGGACAAAGTCAGCATCCAGGAAGAACCCTTCATATTAGCGACTTTGCAAAACCTAACCGAGCACCTTCTAGTGACCTCTTTATTTACAATAATACTTACCTAATCTCCTCAGGATCCACACCCAACATAAACTTAACCGCTGGAAATCTATTATTGAAAAACAATTTATTTATCGTTGAGGACAAGGCCAAGCTTGGACAGCGAGTCAACATTGATAAGTCTTGGTCAAGTGATTTCAACGTTGCTAATAATGGGTTTTCAGGTAATGTTTCCTCATCGCTCACTAAAATAGATTTTTCTCCAATTTTTCTGAAGCTTAGCATCGAAGGAAAAATCAGTAATGCAGACAGTTTTGCGTTTGATTATAAAAACGTAAAACTCACAACAATCGGCCAAGCAATTGATCATCCAGACTTTCCAGCGGCTGGGTCTGGAATCTTCACCCATATAAGTAGAGAACCGACTACCGACTTTTTCGGTAACTTAATTAGCAAGGAGCATAGTTTTATAGGCGCTGGTGTAGCGGCCGAATCAATGCATGAACCTGCTCGTTTTAACCTCTCGACGAGCGAATCGTGATGCAGCAAGTAAGAATAGGGAGTACCCCACTAACTCTAAAGATTCCTCGTACAAGACGTTGTGTGGTATCTCAACATTCTCAAAAGAATCTCCTACCCAACAAAATATTCCAGCGCTAAGAGCTGCAAAGCCTGTCCTGCTTCTTACAAAACAAATAGACAAATCTAAGTAATAACGAAATTTGAACAACGCACAACCTAAAGTTGACAAAATACCAACTGCCAAAAGTAGATTTCTTCCCTGCCCCGACCCCAGTAAAATCAAAATATTTGGCAGATCAAAAGTCTCAATATCAAGCTCTCTCAAAATAAAGCCTAAAGTCAAAAAAGAGAAAAAAACAGCCAGTAATCGGTCGCTTCTAAAGCGATTAAACATTGGAGCCAGAAAAAAGAATAAAGTGATTGTTAAAGTGAACGCTTGAGTATTTTCAAGTAATCCGTTCTCTTTAAAAACTGAGGAGTTTTCAAGCCAAACTCCGCTAAAAAGTGACCAGAAAATAACGCCAACAATCAAGACTAGCGCCAACATCGATAACTTCATAATGAATTTCATATTGGTCTATGCTTTTGTAACTGAGTTGTTTTTAGGAACATTATGGATCATGTTCATGTTATTTTTTTATGTACTCCCAGATCTATTCCTAAAAAAAGGGCGACCTAAAGTCCTCGTATCTTACACTAAAATTCACAGTTTTTTTTGTAAGCTGAGTCCAAATTCAATTCGACCAATTGGTCACGCCCTTGGATAAAAGTGGCTAGGTCATTTTTATTAACAAGGTTACAATTATTATTAAAATGAGGATGTGTCGAAGATCAGCTCTTACTCGAGTTGCGTATGTAAGTGCTAAAGACCTAGAAACATTTAACGTTGAACAATATAAAGGATTGAGTTATGGCTTTGCCCCCAATTTTATCTGAGCGATTGAAATTGCCAGTAGTCGCCGCACCACTTTTTATTATTTCTACACCAGACTTGGTGATCGCCCAATGTAAAGCCGGAGTTGTTGGATCCTTTCCCGCTCTAAACGCTAGGCCCGCTGAAGAATTAGATCGTTGGCTTGAGAAAATTACCACTGAGTTGGCCGAATATGATGCAGCTAACCCTGATAATCCATCGGCACCCTTCGCTGTCAATCAAATTGTTCATGGTTCAAATGACCGTCTTCAACATGACGTGGAAATGTGCGTCAAGTGGAAAGTACCCATTTGTATTACATCTCTAGGTGCAAAGGAATTTGTTAATGACGCAATACACTCCTACGGAGGAATTGTCCTCCACGACATAATCAATAATCGGTTTGCTAAAAAAGCCATCGAGAAAGGCGCTGATGGACTCATCGCAGTTGCTGCAGGGGCTGGTGGGCATGCCGGATCCTTGTCTCCGTTTGCTCTGATTCAAGAGATCCGTGAATGGTTTGACGGCCCTCTGCTACTGTCTGGGTCTATAGCCAATGGTGATGCAGTGTTAGCATCTCTGGCAATGGGGGCAGATCTTGCTTACATTGGCTCAGCGTTTATCGCCACGAAAGAGGCCAATGCTCAACCTGAATACAAGCAGTCTATTGTTGACCACAATGCTGATGACATTGTGCTTAGCAGTTTGTTTACAGGAGTTCATGGTAACTATTTAAAGCCATCCATTGTGGCAGCAGGTTTAGATCCAAATGATCTCCCAGAAAGTGATCCCTCAAAAATGAGCTTCGGATCAGGAGGGAATTCTGATTCAAAAGCATGGAAGGATATTTGGGGCTGCGGGCAGGGTATTGGAGCCGTTAAGGCCGTAGACTCGACTGAGTGTGTCGTAGATCGACTACATGAAGAATACAACTCCGCAAAGCAAAGATTAAAGGTAGCTTAATGTACTGCTAGCTCTAAGGGAGGAGCACCAGCTCCTACTTGACATCTTTAGTTTTGATGGCAAAAAGTCACAATACGTTTAAGGGGAAGTGATGAGGTGTTATCATCTCGATTCCCCCTTATTTAATTCCAAGGTTCATGATGTCCCGAGTGCTGTCTTTTCTGACTATAACTCTACTACTCAGTAGTGTTTCGTTCGCGAATGAATTAGAAAAATTCAGGGTTATAACCACATTTACAGTCATCGCGGATATTGCGCAGAACGTGGCAGGCGATGCGGCAATAGTTAAATCAATAACTAAACCTGATGCCGAAATCCATAATTACCAAGCAACACCCGGTGATATAAGGCGAGCACAAGGGGCTGATCTGATTCTTTATAATGGTTTAAACTTAGAATTATGGTTTGAAAAATTTTTTAGTAATCTTCGTCAAGTACCCAAGAGCATAGTGACTGAAGGAATAGAGCCAATGGGTATAGCGCAAGGCCCCTATTCAGGAAAACCCAACCCACATGCATGGATGTCAGCCTCTAACGCTCTGATTTACATCGAAAATATTCGAGGCACTCTTGTTCATCATGACCCTAGAAATGCTGACATCTACAAGGAAAATGCCGAGAGATATAGCCGCCAAATTTTACGTGCAGTCAAGCCATTAAAGGCTATGATTGATAACCTACCAGAGAATCGTCGCTGGCTGGTGACTAGTGAAGGTGCTTTCAGTTATCTAGCTCGTGATTACAATCTCAAAGAGCTATATCTTTGGCCCATGAATGCTGATGGTCAAGGTACTCCTCAACAGGTAAGATCAGTGATAGATCAGATAAAAAAACATAAAATTAATGCCATATTTAGTGAGAGTACTGTTTCTGCAAAACCCGCTCAACAGGTTGCAAGAGAAACCGAAGCCAACTATGCCGGCGTGCTTTATGTCGATTCATTGAGCTCAAAAGATGGGAAAGTGCCAACATATATTGATTTACTGACAGAAACTCTCACCACAATTGCCGAGGGCCTCAGTAAGTAATGTCCGGATTAAATGTAAATGATATTACCGTCATCTATAAGAATGGGCATACAGCTATATATGACGCATCTTTCTCACTCCCAAGAGGGTCTATAACAGCTCTGGTAGGGGTCAATGGCAGTGGAAAATCCACACTTTTTAAGTCTATTATGGGTTTCGTCTCTCTTGCCAAAGGGTCAGTGCAAATTCTAGGATCTACCGTTTCTAAAGCTCGTTCACGCAACCAAGTTGCCTATGTCCCGCAGAGCGAAGAAATTGATTGGAACTTCCCTGTCCTGGTTCAAGATGTTGTCATGATGGGACGATATGGCCATATGAATATGTTCCGAATACCACGACAAAAAGATAGGGATATGGTTTCTCTAGCTCTTGAGCGAGTGGGTATGGAAAAATATCGTAACAGGCAAATTGGAGAACTTTCAGGTGGCCAGAAAAAACGTGTGTTTTTGGCAAGAGCCCTGGCTCAGGAAAGTGAGGTGATATTACTAGATGAACCCTTTACCGGTGTGGATGTAAAAACCGAAGAACAAATTATGGCGCTTCTAAGGGAGATGCGCGAGGAAGATAAAATTATTCTTGTCTCCACTCACAACTTAGGAAGTGTGCCTCAATTCTGTGATCGGGCTGTTCTCATCAATGAAACAGTTTTGGCCTCAGGAACAACAGAGAAGGTATTCACTCAAGATAACTTGCAACTTGCCTTTGGTGGAGTGCTTAGACGATTCGTTTTAACCGGAAAGCAGCTTCATGACGATGACGACACCCGACAGGTAACTGTACTTTCAGATGATGAGAGGCCTGTGGTTCTCTATGGTGATAATGCACCTGATGAAAACGAGAATACAGATTAATGGATGAGCTACTCGTTCCATTTAGCTATTCTTACATGGTGAACGCAATTTTTATTAGTGCCCTTGTAGGAGGGGTGTGCGGGTTTTTGTCTGCCTATCTAATGCTCAAAGGCTGGTCTCTAATTGGAGATGCCTTATCTCATTCAATAGTGCCAGGAGTCGCAGGGGCATACATGTTGGGTCTACCCTTTGCTCTTGGAGCATTCTTCTCTGGAGGGCTTGCTGCTAGTACTATGCTGTTCCTGAGCCAACGCTCTAAACTTAAAGAGGACGCTATTATAGGTCTAATTTTTAGCTCTTTTTTCGGCCTTGGGCTTTTTATGGTGTCACTCTCGCCGACTTCAGTAGATATACAAACTATTGTTCTAGGTAATATCCTGGCAATAACGCCAGCTGACACCTTGCAGTTAGTTTTAATATCAAGTCTTTCTCTAATGATCCTGACCGCCAAATGGAAAGATCTTTTAGTCGTTTTCTTTGATGAGAATCATGCTCACACTATTGGCCTTAATCCTAATCGACTTAAGGTTTTATTTTTTACTCTCCTAAGTGCCTGCACTGTTGCTGCCCTTCAAACCGTCGGTGCATTTCTTGTTATTGCCATGGTGGTAACTCCAGGAGCCACTGCATATCTCTTGAGTGATCGATTTGGTTTTGTAATTTTGTTAGCTACCGCTATTGGTGCTGGAACTTCCCTCATAGGCTCTTATCTTAGTTTTTTCCTCGACGCTGCAACGGGAGGGATCATTGTAGTTTTGCAGGCGATAATCTTTACTTTAGTATTTTTGTTTGCACCAAAACATGGATTCATCGCATCAAAAATTCGTGGTAAAAGGAATATTCATTTGAGAGAGCGGGTCAATGTTTGACCAAAGTCTCATATTGGAACCGTTTACCTTTGTTTTTATGCAACAGGCCTTTGTGATTGTGCTGTTGATCTCGATACCAACTGCAATCTTATCTTGCTTTTTAGTTTTAAAAGGTTGGGCACTGATGGGGGATGCAGTATCTCATTCGGTATTACCGGGTGTCGTAATTGCTTATATTATTGGCTTTTCTTATGTGGCAGGAGCATTCATAGCGGGAATGATATGTGCAATCATGACCGGTTTCTTATCTGAAAACTCTCGGTTAAAAGAAGATACTGTAATGGGAGTAGTCTTTTCGAGTATGTTTGGCCTTGGACTAGTAATGATGTCAAAGATTGAGACCTCAGTTCATCTGGATCATATTTTATTTGGTGATGTACTAGGTTTAAGCTGGGCTGAGGTCGGAGAGGCAGGTGCGATCGCGCTGATTGTGTGCTCATTTGTTTTATTAAAGGGAAAGGATTTAATAGCCTTTGTATTTGATCATCAACACGCCAAAGCTATTGGCTTGCCTGTTAAGCTTCTCCATTATGGGCTTCTGTCACTGCTATCGCTCACTATTGTCGGCGCTTTAAAAGCAGTTGGTATGATCCTTGTAATAGCTATGCTGATTGCTCCGGGAGCAACAGCGCTCTTATTAACAGATAAATTTGAAATTATGGTGCTAGTAGCTTTGCTAATATCCTCCTCTTGTTCCTTGCTAGGAGTTTATTTGAGTTTCTTCATTGACAGTGCTCCAGCACCCACGATTATTGTACTGATGACAATCACGTTTATCTCTGTCTTTAGCTATCAAATTCTTAAGAATAAAAGTTCATCAAGGGCGCTAATCTCAAACAATTCGTAACCAGCACTCAAGATAAAATTCTATTTTATCGATGTTGATGAGAATTCCATGAAATCATCTTCCACAGATTTAAACCGCAGTCCAATTAGATCTAGAAAATAATTTTGATGTAACTTCCAAGGAGAGATTATCCCCTCCTTTGGGAAATTATCAATTGAGCGCTGAACATAACCCGACTCTAGACCGATCGACATAACTTGCTTTAAGGTTGAGTCTCTAGTTCTGGGAACGCAGATATTCCTTTTTGTTTTATCTAAATGATTGATTAGTCGGCAAACATACTCACTAGTCAAATCGCACTTTAAAGTCCATGACGCATTTGTATAACCCGTCGCAAAAAACAAATTGGGCACATCACTCAGCATCATACCTTTGTATTGGGTTGTCTCAGAGATATCAACAGGCTTATCGTCAACCTCAATTTTTATTCCTCCTATAGCCAACAACTCAAGCCCAGTGGCAGTTACGACAACATCGACTTCAAGAGACTTTCCCGATTTCAATCTAATACCTTTGTCATAGAAATGATCGATATGGTCAGTCACAATTGAAGAAGAACCTTTGCGTAATGATTTAAAAAGATCACCATTAGGAACCAAGCAGAGCCTTTGATCCCAGGGCTTGTAACTTGGTGAAAAGTGTACATCGACATCAAAATCCTTTCCCAACTGAAGTTTGGTCCAATGAATCAGCTTATCTCTAATATAGTCAGGCCAACGCTTGCTCATGCGGTATAAAATCATTTGAGCTATGACATTTTTCCATCTTGTGACCATATAGGCCATTTTTTCAGGTAAAAAGCGCTCAATTTTGGCTGCCAATTTATCAGTTGATGGGCTCGAAATTACATAAGTGGGAGATCGCTGAAGCATCGTGACATGTTTTGCCGACTTAGCCATTGCTGGAACTAATGTTATAGCAGTAGCACCACTTCCAATTACCACAACCGTTTTACCGTCATAATTGAAGTTATCTGGCCAATGTTGTGGATGAATAATTTGGCCCGAAAAACTTTCAAGATTGGAGAACTCAGGCATATATCCCTTGTCATAGCGGTAGTAACCTGTGCAACTGTATATGTAAGAGCAAATTATAGTCCTCGTTTGCCCTTGCTCACTCAGTGTGACCGTCCAAACTCCTTTGACGCTGTCCCAAGAAACTACTTCTACCTTTTGTCCGAAACGTATGCGACTTTGAACGTCGTACTCCTCAGCAGTCTCATGAATATAACGTAGAATCGAAGACCCATCAGCAATTGACTTCTCATGTTTCCATGGCTTAAAACTATAGCCGAGAGTGTGCATATCAGAATCTGAACGAATGCCTGGATAACGGAAAAGATCCCAAGTCCCCCCTATCCGACTCCTACTCTCAAGCACAATATAGCTCTTACTGGGGGTTTTTCTCGTCAAATGACATGCCGCACCGATCCCAGACAGGCCCGCTCCGATTATAACCACATCGAAATACTCGACCACCATATCCGGATTTACAGAATCCATAATTTATCTTTCAATCTTTAGGGAGTTGGGTAACTTACTTTCTGAAGCTTTCTCCATACTTGAGTAGCCAAGATTTTATCTGCTCGATAAAAGGCTCAATTGATTCATCGAAACACGCATCTAGCTCTACTCTCGGCAGAATACGGGTGCCACCAGCTTCTTCAAGAAATCTATCAAAATCCTTTCCTGCTTGGGCAAACGACGGATAGCCAGTGTCTCCAAGAGCACAAACTGCAAATGATAGGGATGTTAGATCAGGTTCTTGTGTTTCAAGCCACTCATAAAACGTCTCGCCATTATAGGGTGCTTCCCCATTTCCGTAGGTGCTTGAAACTAATATGGCGAGACGCTCAGACTTCAAATTATCCACCTCATAGTCGTCCAGGTCGCATACCTCACAATGATAGTTTTCAGCTTGCAGCGAATTCCCAAGGTCAAAAGCGTACTCCTCGGCTGTCCCAGTCTCAGAGGCAAATAAAACCATGACTTTACTGCCATCTGGGGCGGCTTCGACTAATGGATTCCCTTGATCTATATTCATTTAACGATTCCTTGAAGCATTTACTCATTAGATATGCTTCCTTACTGATTATTCGTGGGAATTGGATTTATACTTTCGCTGGCCAATACTTAAAAAAATCATCTTTTTTAATTGCCTTCATTGGACGATCCGCTTTCATCGGCGTTCCTATATATAAAAATCCTAAGATTTCCTCGTTAGAATTAAGCCCTAAGCCCTCGCAGACAGAAGATGAAACGGCATAGGGCCCTGTCCGCCACACCGAGCCATAGCCACAAGAATAGATTGCCAGACCTATATTATTGAGCACGCAACCCGTAGCAAGAGCTTGTTCAATTTCTGGTACTTTAGGATGGTCTGTGTAATGAGCAATCCCAACAACTATTAGTGGCGCGCGAAGTGCTTTCTTTCTGGCACTCTCACAAGTTTCTTCGCCAGCATTAGGGTCTTTTTGCAAGCAATCTTTAACAAATAGATCTCCCAGATGATTTCGATCATCTCCACCGATAATTAAAAAACGCCAGGGTCTCAAGTGCATGTGGTCAGGGACGCGAAGAGAAGACAAAAATATATTATCTAACAGCTCTTTATCTGGTGCCGGCTCTTCTAGACGAGGAAATGAGCGTCTTTGTCCCATAATCTCTATGAAATTTTTTCCAGGATTTGCATTAGAATCCATATCCACCTGCCCCTCTGATTTTTTAACAAAACTCGTGGGATTAACCGAGGGTGGAGTGTAATGTCTATCAAAGGATAAATCCAAAAGTCTTTCGAATATGAGTGACCAACTTCTGTACCTTGCAAGAACCTTTCAGTGACTGATTACGTATCATTTGGTGGAACTTACCAATGCAAAAATATAACTTACCCAGTAACGGAACTATGGTTTCCCTAACAGGTTTAGATTAACGATAGCAATGTTTGTAATACGTCGCTGATCATATCTTTTTGGTTCTTAATTTAACTTAAGTTTTATGATTAAAACCGTTAGAATGCGGTGCATGAAGAACACATTCGAGACAACAAAATGACGCAAGAAAAAAGCATTGACAATAACTTGATTTTCACAGGAACCTGTCAAGCTGGAACAGGCGTTGTTGCTGCTGTCACTGGGTTTTTAGCGTCAAGGAACTGTTATATCTGCGCGCTCGAACAATTCGACGATGAATCAACAGATAAGTTCTTCATGCGCGCTGTCTTTCGTCCGCAAAAAGATTCGCCGGCAGTAGAAAAAATTACAGAAGACTTTGCTGTCATTGCTGAGTCTTTCGATATGGAATGGAAATTTCACCGACCCCAAGTTGCCGTAAAAACCATAATTCTAGTCTCAAAGTACGATCATTGTCTCGACGATTTACTTTACCGGCGGCGTAAAGGCGAAATCAATATGGAGATAACAGCTGTTGTCTCCAATCATCAAGAACTGAGACCAATGGTCGAACGAGAGGGGATACGCTTCGTTCATCTGCCAATTACGGCGGCGACCAAAACCCAGCAAGAACATCGACTAATCGAAATCGTTAATGAAACCAATTCTGAACTTGTTGTCCTTGCACGCTACATGCAAATTCTCTCAAATGAGCTCACAGAAAAATTATCTGGTAAATGCATAAATATCCATCACTCTTTTTTGCCTGGGTTTAAAGGCGCCAAACCTTACCATCAAGCTTTTGACCGCGGAGTAAAGGTTATTGGAGCTACGGCTCATTACGTAACATCCGATTTAGATGAAGGCCCAATTATTGAGCAAATACTGACTAGAGTTGATCATACTTATGATGCACAACAACTTGTTGGGGTCGGTAGGGATAATGAATGCTTGGCATTAGCTAAAGCAGTTAAATATCATCTAGAAAGACGAGTCTTTCTAGATGGCAATAAGACGGTGGTGTTTCTTGGAAGCTAGATTAAATTACGGTCTTTTCATTAAAAGGAGACTGAATTAATGCCTCTTGGCCTTCTAAAATATGGTTTCAGCTCTAAATACCCCGCCAAACACCACTTTACGCCTGCTAAGGATCTAAAAAAACACTATGACGTTGTAATCATAGGTGGTGGGGGCCACGGTTGCGCGATCGCCTATAATCTAGCGAAATATCATGGCCTACATAATGTTGCAATTCTCGAAAAAAGCTATCTAGGCGGAGGTAATACAGCTCGCAATACTGCCGTTATCAGGTCTAACTACCTCACTGAGGCTGGTGTCAATTTTTATAGCGAATCAGTTAAGCTATATAACAATTTGAGTAATGAATTCAACTACAACATCATGATGGAGAGCCGAGGCCAACTAACACTAGCCCATAGTGATTCAGCTATTCGAGGCTTTCGCTGGAGGGCTGAGGTAAACAAGCATCTAGGAGTAAGGTCAGAACTCGTTGATCGCCAAACAATCTCCGAATTAGTTCCAAATCTAAATATGTCCGAAGATACCCGTTTCCCAATTATGGCTGGCCTATGGCATGCAGATGGTGCCACCGCGCGTCATGATGCAGTCGCTTGGGGCTATGCCAAGGGAGCCTGTGATAGAGGAGTCGAGCTTCACCAACTTACTGAAGTTGAGGATATCGAAATTACAAATAATCGAGTCACTGCCGTAAAAACAAATCGTGGCCGAGTCGAGTGTGGAGCGGTTGTTCAAGCAGTGGCGGGCGCCAGCTCAATAGTAGCAAAGAAGGCAAAAATTCCACTACCGATACATTGCTATCCTCTACAAGCAATGGTAACTCAGCCATACAAACCTATCCTTACACCTCATGTAAGTTCACCACAAGTTCATGTTTATGTGCACCAAACCTCGAGAGGTGAATTTGTTATAGGTGGTGGATCTGATCCCTACCCTCTTTACAACACGCGGGCCACACTTGATCAACGGGAATCATTATCATCTGCGGCGCTAGAATTATTTCCTTTTCTATCTCAAGCTCGCATCCTAAGACAATGGGCTGGCACGACTGATATGACCCCTGATTACAGCCCCATCATGGGTCTTAGTCCAGTTGAAAACTATTATCTGGATGCAGGCTGGGGAACATGGGGATTTAAAGCTACCCCCATTTGCGGAGTAACAATGGCAGAATTAGTGGCAACCCAGAAGGTGCCTGAGTTAATTCGGCCTTTTGAACTTGAGCGATTTTATCGGTTTGAACAAGTTAATGAGGCCGGAGCAACCGCGGCCAGCCACTAAAGGTGAATCTATGAAGCTACTTAACTGCCCTCTTAATGGTATCAGGAATATCTCAGAATTTAGTTATGGTGGGGAATATCATCCAATGCCTGATCACATTGCCAGCTCATCACGTGACTGGGCAGAATATGTTTTTTTCCATGATAATAATGCGGGTATTGTTACTGAGTGGTGGTGTCATATTGCGAGCTCGTTTTGGTTTCTAGCAGAGCGGAATACTGTTACTGACGAAATTATTCGGACCTTTAAAACAGACGAACTATTCCATGGGCGCGCAGATGTCACTGATCCTAAATCAGAGAGTAAGTGATGACAAAACGTCTACCTCATCCATACGGCAGATTAATAGACCGAACCAAGAAGATTCAATTTTCTTTTGAAGGAAAAATAGTCGATGGTCTAGCTGGAGATACCGTTGCAACTGCACTGCTAGCTAACAACGAATGGTTGCTTAGCCGGTCATTTAAGTATCACAGACCACGTGGCGTCCTTACTCTGGCCGGGCAAGATGCCAATACCATGATTCAGCTTCCTTCGAATCCAAATGCTTTGGCAGATAAAGAATTAATTACCGAGGGCCTTGAGGCTAAAGGTCAAAATTATTCAGGCACGCTGGAAAAGGATAGAGGTTCAATTTTGGGCCTTTTCTCTCGATTTTTGCCTGTAGGCTTTTATTACAAAGCATTCTTTAGGCCCCGTGGTATTTGGGAAAAATGGGCGGCGATAATTCGAAAGAAAGCTGGTCTTGGAGTTATTGATCAAAATATATCACCCAGCTATTACGACAAACAATATAAGTTCTTTGATGTAGTCGTAGTTGGTGGAGGTCCAGCGGGAATGCAAGCAGCTCTGGATTCTGCAGTAGACGGTTGCGAAGTCCTCCTTATTGATGAGAATCCAATATTGGGTGGATCTCTAAACTATAGTAGATTTGATGTAGAGGGTTGCCAAGGTCAGTTAATTCGCCAAGAACTGATCAGTGCAATTGAAGCTAAAAATAATATCTCTGTCATGACAGATGCAGTTTGCAATGGTTGGTTCGCAGATAACTGGCTTCCTGTGGTGGCTGGCAATCGGCTATTTAAAGTCAGAGCAGCTCAAACTATTCTCTGCACAGGTTCTCTCGAGCAACCTGCACTTTTCCATAATAATGATTTACCAGGTGTAATTATGGGTAGTGCGGCTCAGCGAATGATTCATTTGTATGGTGTCTATCCGGGCTCTGCTGCTGTCATTCTGACCGGCAATAATGATGGCTACGGAGTAGCTCTAGATCTGCATGATGCAGGCATAGCCATCAAAGCCATCGTCGATTTACGAGATAAACCAATCTATGATGCAATTGCAGAAAAGGCGATTGATTTGGGGTTAACTGTAAAAACTGGTTATGCGGTCTACGCGGCTCATCATAAGCGAACTCGCAGCGTTAAGAGCGTTGATATTCGAAAAATTATTCGTCCAGGAGTTTGTGAAGAAATTGGAGATATTATTGATTGTGATGTAGTTTGCATGTCCGTTGGCTACGCGCCTGCTTATCAACTAGCATGCCAGGCAGGTGCGCAACTTAGCTATAATGATACCTCGGCAATCTTTACCTTAAATAATTGTCCTAGTAATCTTCAATTAGCCGGCTCGGTCAATAGCTTATGGGATCTTGATGAGGTCCGTTCTGAAGCTTCCCGAGCCGCACGTATAGTAACTAAATCTTTAGGATTTATCAGCGAGACTGAAGGGGAGATCATTTCCAGTGCAAAGCCCAGTCCAAATCATCCATGGCCTATTTTTTCTCACCCAAAAGGAAAGGAGTTTGTCGATTTTGATGAAGATTTAACTATCTCGGACATTATTAATGCGACATCTGATGGATATGAGCATATACAATTAGTAAAGCGCTACTCAACTTGTGGAATGGGTCCCTCTCAAGGTCGACATTCTGCCTTAGCTGCTGCAAGAATCGTAGCCTGGGCAACAAATCGATCAGTTGCTGAAACCGGTGTGACTACTGCGCGCCCACCCTTTTCCGCCGAGAAATTAGGCCTCAGTGCCGGTCGGAGCTTTTATCCGAAACGACTTACAAATATGCATACAAGGCACATCGATGCGGGCGCTGAAATGCTCCAAGCAGGGGCCTGGTTTCGACCTGCGTTCTATCATCAAGGGAAACTTGATAACCAGTCCTGCATTAATAATGAAGTAGATAATATTCGAAATAATGTTGGATTGGTTGATGTATCCACACTGGGTGGAATTGATCTTCGTGGGCCTGACGTTGCAGAGTTTCTAGAACGCTTTTATACGTTTAGGTTTAAAAAGCAGCCTGTTGGACGCGCTCGCTATGCGCTACTTACAAACGAAGCAGGCATAGTCATAGATGACGGTGTTGCCTGTCGTTTGAGTGAATTTCATTACTATATTACCGCAACAACTGGGGGCGCAGATCGCGTCTATCAAAGTATGCTGAAATGGAATTCTCAGTGGCGACTGGATCTTGATATAAGTAATGTGACCTCCGCTTACTGTGGTATTAACATCGCTGGACCTAATGCCCGCCATGTACTTACCAAGCTACAATCAGATATAGATTTTTCTTCGGATGCTTTCCCATATATGGGTGTCCGCACTGGAGTTATTTCAAATATCCCTGCAAGAGTCATCAGAGTCGGCTTTGTTGGAGAGATAGGTTATGAAATTCATGTCCCACAATTGGTCGGAGAAGCTCTCTGGGACCTTGTCATAGAAGCTGGACATGAATTTGGAATTCAGCCATTTGGAATTGAGGCACAACGGATATTGCGGCTTGAAAAAGGTCACATTATTATTGGGCAGGATACGGATGCTATGTCTAACCCTAATGAAATTCAGATGGGGTGGGCAGTATCGAGAGACAAACCTTTCTTTGTTGGTGGGCGAACCATTAGTGAGCTAGAACGAAAGCCTCCACTGCGCAAGCTAGTTGGATTTTTAATAGATGATTTAAATAGTCCAATGCCGCAAGAGAGTCATTTGGTGTTAGACGAAACCAAAATGACTGGGCGTGTTACTTCTTGCAACTACTCTCCCACTTTGAAAAAAATAATTGGCCTTGCTTATGTCCCGTTAGAAAAAGCAGAGTCTGGAAGTACCATTGTGATCAAGTCGTCTGAAGATTACTCTGTTGAAGCTACTGCAACAGAACTACCTTTTTACGATCCCAAATCACTTCGGCAGGAACTCTAATCATGTCTATAGCAGACCCAACCACTTCAGCTCGGCGAAGTCCCCTTACGCACTGGCATAAAAATAATAGAGCAATTTTTACAATGATTGGTAGTAGCAGTGTCGTTGAAAGTTATGAGCCCAAGGACGGTAGTATAAACGAGCAAAGGCAGGCCAAGGAATTAGCAATCTGTGATTTATCAACTCTACCAAGGACCGGTTTTAAAGGCCAAGGGGCTTCAATGTGGCTAGGTGAGCAAGGTCTTCATCTACCCTCAAGTTCAAACTCAGCGGTTATACAGAGCAGTGGGTCTCTAATTGCCAAGTTATCTGACCAAGAAGCACTCATTCTTTCCGACATATTTGCCTTAAGTAATGATGTTGGAAATCTAGTTAACAGGTCAACTAGCGATCATCGTGAACTCACTCAGCAGACTTATATTTTACCTCGCGGTGATAGCCATTGTTGGTTTACAGTAACCGGCTCAAAAGCTAGCGAGATGTTTTCTAAAATTTGTGCTGTTGATTTACGAACGCATAAATTCCTTTTAGGTAGCGTAGCCCAAACGTCTTTGGCGAGAGTTAGTAGCGTTATCATCCGTCATGATTTTGGAGATACGCCCTGCTTTTATGTGCTAAGTGACATCAGTAGTGCAGAGTTCCTCTGGGACTGTCTGCTAGATGCGATGTATGAATATAATGGCGTTAATATTGGAATCAACGCATTACAATCGCTCATTGATAAACACTGACGATGTTAATTTTTTGGATATCTTTAATCTAAAAAATTATGGATATTAAAACTACTAATCACTTCCGCCAATTACTCCTCAAACTTCAGAGTGCAACCGAAGAACTCGAAGTAATCTCCAAGGACTCAGGCAAACCTGTTCAGCTAGATCAATCTATGGTGGGCAGATTATCCCGAATGGATGCCATACAGCTAGCCGAGATGGCTCAGGAGGCATCTCGCAGACGAAAGCAACAGTTAGTAAGAATTCCGATCGCGCTTGCAAGGATTGAATCAGGAGATTACGGATTCTGCTTGTTATGTGACGAACAAATCCCTGTTGGCCGACTCGAAATAGATCCCACTTACATACATTGCATTAGGTGTGCTGAAAAAATGGAATAGCTTAACTAAGACTAAATTTAACTAATATTGACTAAAATAATATATTTTGTATCATTTTATGTATAAAGTTGAGATGAGTTAAGTGTTCTGAGAATATTAGAAGTTAATCGTTGATGAGGTCATCATGTCATCCAAAATAATATTACCTAGAGTTCTGCAGATCGGTGGAGGCGCGAGTAGTGAGCTAGGTCCTATTATGATAGAAATGGGCCTTGCTCGACCTTTAATTATCACAGATAAAATAATGGTGCAGCTAGGTTACTGTGATCGTATTCAGGAAAGCATAAATAAGCTCAATATATTTGCCGAAGTCTTCCATGATACCGTGCCTGAGCCCACTGTGAGCTCAATTCAAAATGGTGTAGATAAAGTTAAGCACGGAAATTATGACTGTATCATCGCACTTGGCGGTGGCAGTCCAATTGATAGTGCCAAAGCAATTGCGATACTCGGTAAATATGGTGGAAAAATGCGGAATTACAAATTTCCCAATATCGTTGATAAGCCGGGTCTTCCAATTATTGCAATCCCAACTACCGCTGGGACTGGCTCAGAGGTTACGAAAGTTACGGTTATTACGGATGAAAAGACAGGCGAGAAGATGATGTGTATGGGGATGGGTTTTATGCCTTCCGTCGCCCTAGTGGACTATGAATTGTCAATGAGTGTTCCACCTCGAACAACTGCGGATACTGGTATAGATGCAATGACCCATGCCATCGAGGCCTACGTGAGTAAAAAGTCTAGCGTTTATACTGATATGCAGGCTATTTCGGCTATGAAATTGCTAGGACCTAACCTTCGACAGGTGTACCAAAACCCCTATGATGCCAATGCACGCGAAAAAATGATGCTTGGTTCGACATTAGCCGGTATTGCATTTTCAAATGCCTCGGTTGCTTTGGTACATGGTATGAGTCGACCTATTGGCGCTTCTTACCATGTACCCCACGGACTATCAAATGCGATGCTGCTTCCCACAGTGACTGAGTATTCAATTCCTGGAGCGCCAGATCGTTATGCTGATTGCGCTCGCGCCATTGGCGCAGCGAACTATAACGACACCTCTGATGTCTCTATTAATAAACTTATGGATGAGCTAGTGTCTCTTAATAGAGAATTACAGGTTCCATCATTGAAAGAATTTGGCGTCGATGGAAACCATTTCTCAAAAAACCTTCAAACGATGGCAAAACAGGCGATTTCATCGGGGTCACCCTCGAATAATCCTCGCGTACCTGATATTGAAGACATAATAAAGCTTTATAGAAAACTCTGGTAAAACGCTAACATATTTAACTAAATTTCAATAAGAGGAACATATCATGGCCATAGTTGGACATCTCATTAACGGTCAAATAGTTACTGATGGAGACCGTAATCAAGACATTTATAACCCCTCCACTGGAGAGGTTAGCAAGCAGGTCGCATTAGCCTCAAGAACGACCGTTGAGCAGGCTATATCTGTGGCGCAGGATGCTTATCCCGCATGGCGTAACACTCCAGCCATAAAGCGTGCGCGGATCATGTTTAAATTTAAAGATCTACTTGAGCAGCATGCTGATGAAATTTGCTCCCTCATCGGCGCCGAGCATGGGAAGATTTCCCATGACGCAGCTGGAGAATTACAACGAGGTATTGAAAATGTTGAATATGCTTGCTGTGCTCCTGAGTTACTGAAGGGAGAACATAGCAAGAATGTTGCCCCAGGCATCGATTCTTGGAGTGAATTTCAACCTCTCGGAGTCGTTGCTGGTATTACGCCATTTAACTTCCCCGCCATGGTTCCTCTATGGATGTATCCTATGGCCATTGTGTGTGGTAACTGTTTTATTTTAAAACCATCTGAGAGAGATCCTAGTTCAACTCTCTACATTGCTGAACTACTCAAAAAAGCAGGGCTACCCGATGGAGTGATGAATGTTGTGAATGGCGATAAAGAGGCCGTCGATACTCTTTTAGCAGATGATCGAATCAAGGCTGTCAGCTTCGTGGGTTCTACGCCAATTGCGGAATACATATATAGCACTGCCAGTGCTAATGGCAAGCGTTGTCAAGCTCTTGGTGGAGCAAAAAATCATGCCATCGTAATGCCAGATGCAGACATGGATAATGCTGTATCTCAATTATTAGGCGCTGCATTTGGCTCTTCTGGCGAGCGATGCATGGCACTCTCTGTTGCTGTTGCTGTTGGTGAGGCTGCCGCTGATCAGCTAGTCAGTAAAATGGCAGAGGCAATGAAGACTTTAAAAATTGGTCCCTGTCATGACTCAAGCAATGATTTTGGACCTGTAATAACAAAACAACATCAACAGAAAGTGTTCGGTTATATCGATAGTGCGCAGGAACAAGGCGCATCTGTTGTTGTTGATGGTCGAAATCCTGATATTGCTGGCTATGAAGATGGGTTTTATGTTGGTGGTACGCTAATTGATCATGTGACCTCTCAGATGGAAAGTTATAACGCGGAGATTTTTGGTCCAGTACTTCAAGTTGTCAGGGTAAATAGTATGCAGGAGGCAATGGATCTAATAGACGCCCATGAGTATGGCAATGGAACATGTATCTTCACTCGTGACGGTGAGGCAGCTCGCTACTTCTCCGATCATATCCAAGTGGGGATGGTTGGCATAAATATTCCACTGCCTGTACCTGTTTCATACCACAGTTTCGGCGGCTGGAAACGCTCCTTATTTGGCGACTTACATGCCTACGGGCCTGATGGTGTCCGTTTTTATACTAAGCGTAAGACCATTACTCAGCGCTGGCCTTCGGCAGGTGTTCGAGAGGGTGCCCAATTCTCAATGCCTACTATGAGCTAAACTGGAAATACTGATGGAAGTTGATAAAGCAGATAAAAAATCAGCAATCTCCAGAGCAATGAGTATTATTGAGGCGATATCCTCGGCCGAGCGACCTCCTTCGCCGGCCGATCTCTCACATCAACTATCGATTCCAAAGCCAAGTATTCACCGACTACTCAATCAACTTGAGTCCGATGGATACATTCAGACCTCCTTACGTGGACTTATAGTTCCCGGTAATCGCCTCCAAGGAGTCGCGTTAGGAATTCTATACAGCAGTCGCTTCAAGGCACTGCGTCAAGCCATTTTAGAGAGACTGACAGAGAAGACTGGTGAGACTTGTGGAATAGCAATTCCAAATGGAATAGAGATGATCTATTACGATCGCGTCCAGACAGATTGGCCATTACAAATGCATTTACAAGTTGGGAGTCATACTCCAAGTTGGTGCACTGCAAGCGGCAAGCTTTACCTAAGTAGTATGGGCAAGGATCGCCGCCTCAAATTAATTAAAAATCTGCCTCTAAAACAATATACGCGCAATACTATTACAGATCCTTGCACCCTAGATAGTGAATTAAAGGAGATCAGGAAAACTGGTATTGGGAGGGATCAGGAAGAATTCGTTGACGGAATGGTAGCATGTGCCGTACCCATTAAAAGTAATCGGGGTAAATTACTTGCTTGCTTGTTCACACATGCCCCAGTCATACGAAAAGATCTAAATCAATTACTTGAATATATACCCGCCCTTCGTGAAGCCTCAGTTGAATTAAGCCAGTTCATTGATCAGCCTTAAAAAAATTGCTGACTAATCTCCTGCTCCAGCCCTTGAGCGATCAGTAGACTCGACAAGTACTCTCGCAACAAGTTCATCCAGCATAGACCAAAGCGCTTCATCTATCTCGATACCAAATTCTAAGGAGGCCTGATAACATTCCTCCATCCTCGAGTAAGAAAAATGATCAATTTGATCACCAAACTCTAATTCACCAGCGTATTGTTGTTCGATGTTGGCTAAGGATGCACCACAGAATATCTTTAGGGATTGAGGATCGAGTTTCCCAGCAAACTCATGAGTACTATAGTTTGGAAGCAACTCATCAGGAGAAATTTTTATCTTCACGCAATACTCAAGCTGTCTCCAATATGCAATGAAAGCAAACCCCCTTTGCGCCGCCTTAACTAAACGCTGAAGAATAAAAGTGCGGTTATAGCAATTAATAAGCTCTAATCCTGCGCTTTTACCCTTTGTCACCTCAGCTCTAATAAGGTCTACTGCCTCGCTTCCACATAAAAGAATAGAGGTGCCTTTTCCATCCAAGACAAAGTTATGCTTATCCTCTTGAATCAAGTCAGCATAGACAGGCCCCGTGGTATTTAAATAAGCTAAAGTTGAAAGAAGGCGATCAAACCCATAAAAACCATGAGTTTCTAACCAGACCACCATGTCTGCTGCATCATAGTAGTCGCCTGGCTCAAAGCCGAGCGCTTCAAATGCCTTTTTTAAAGAAGCTGTGAGCTCATTTCTAGAGACTTTCATACCACTTAGTCACCTGAAAAAGCCGGTTTAATAGGGAAGTGCCAATTATCTGAGAAGGGTTTTCCAAAATCATCAACCAGTGGCGCACCCTGGAACATAGTATTTCGTACCCAAAGACGCGATCGAGGGTCAAATTTACTAACTCCAAAAAATGATAGTTTACAACGAAGAAGATTGATAGGGAGTACGTCCTTGTGAACCAGATTTTCTCTAATATCACCATAAAAGCTCTGTGACATCGTCTGAATACGAGCAACAATCCCATTGTAGGTAGGGTTTTTTACAATGAAATGTGCGATATTTTTACCAGGGTTGTCATTATCATACTGACAAAGCTGATCATAACAATCGCGGACACGGCGAGCGATTCCAAGAGGCATTTCTTTATCTATACCGTTGTCAACACCAGTATGTCCAAGGCGCGGCTCCATTTTTTCTTCTGAGCGGTACCAAAAGATCCCTGAAGCTTCGTGTTTACTAAAGTCGATCGTTAAGGCCCAGTCATATTTACTTTCAATTGATACGATAAAATCAGCAACACTCATTTCAGGAGCGATCTCATAGGATTCATCAACCCACATACGCTCCTCCAAATCATCAACTAGTTCCGGGTAGAGCTCAATTAATAATGTATTGATAACCTCTTGAGTTTCAACATGCCAATTATCCTCTGCAAATTGAGTGAGCGCCTCCCAAGATACATGATTTGATAAATCACTCCTTTGGTCTACCAACCAGAGACGCAACATGTGTAGCTCTTCGCCCACCTTAGTGTTAACTTGGCTTTGTCGCTCATCCTCTGTAATAATTTCTCCCAAATGTTTGATTACACGACTTACAGACTCAGCCAACTGATCAACAATTCCCGCTGTAATTCCCAACTCGCTTTGTTTTACCACTCTGGCCAACGCTGTTTCTCGCATTTCAATCCATTGATTTATCAAAAGCGGATGATTGATTAGGAACGGTGCCATACCTAATCCCGTTGAATTACCGATGCCGATATAGCGCTTAAGGTCTTCTTCAATCTCTACTGCACTCTGGGGATCACGCTTCGATGCCAAGAATTCTGCCTGTTTCATACTAAAGTGTCGTAAGAGATAACAAGTGAACATTTCTGCAGCAAATGGTCGAGCAAAATCCCGGTGCTTGGTCCAAACTTTCTCCCAGTCTGCCATGCCTAATTTTCCACTTCCATAAGCCGCAGTGGTTCGGTACAGATAACCTACCTCCGCAATAACGTCAATATTAGGTTGGCGCCCATTAGATAACTCATCAACCACATACTCAAAGGTACGGGCACTTCGATTCGCACGAGAGAGAACCAAAACGCGAGAGTCGACTCTCCCAGCTTCCTGTTTGGGAACATTGTTCTGCAGGAAAGACAACTGATCTGAATCAATCGTTCCCTCACAAAGGGCCATCGTCAGATCCCATTTATCAGCGATCACGCGATCATTGCGACACTCAGGATCTAGATAGTGGGAAAATACGACAAAGCTAAAGACGCCATATCTTGCTTGAATTTGATAAACGACCTTTCCAAACCCTTGCTCATCCAAATCAAAAACCGGTGCACTGATCTGCCAATTTTCGGCCACCATCCGTCTTACCAAGGTTCGCATAAAGCTCAAACGTGACTGGTGCAAACTTCCCAAGCGATCCAATTGCATAACGGTAGAAGCAGGTCTCATTGGTAAGATGTTATTCTCACCAATGACAAGACTGTTTGAGAGACTATTTTGCATAGTTAGGAAAAGCTCTAAATTTAAAAATTAGCGTTAAAAACATGCCGTTCAACAGAAAACTAACACACTTCTGATGCTGAAAGAAATCACAATAGAGGGATCCTTTCGTCCGCAAAGATCGAGATTCTAGCAAACTTTTTCAGAATGATTTTTCAAAAAACGACAACCAATTTTCTCCCATTACCTTGGCTATATCATCATCATCTAATCCTTGGTCAGACAGGCCCTGAGCAATGTTATACAAATCTTTTGGCCCCTCAAACCAAGCCGGTTGCGCTGGCCATGACGGCTTATCAGCAGACCCCTCGCCATGATCCACACTCGTAGTCCAACGGCCACTGCGCATCCACTCAAGCACTGTGTAATCCCAGTTAAGACAAAGATCAGATCCAATACCTATTCTATCAATACCAATCATGTCCGCTGTCTGGCATATCATTTTACAAAAGTCCTCCAACGTACAGTCAGAACCATTTTTTAAGTGAAATGGATACATGCTAAAGCCTAGCATCCCCCCTGAATCACCAATTGCACGTATCACCGTATCAGATTTGTTTCTCAGCGCCTTGTGAAAGAAAGTTGGATTGGCATGGGTAATTGCTATCGGCCGCTCCGACAGATCTATTGCCTCCAATGTTGATTTTTCTGCGCTATGGGACATGTCAATAACCATCCCAACACGATTCATTTCCTTGATAACTTCCTTACCAAATCGTGTAATACCACCATCTTGCTCCTCATAACATCCTGTCGCTAAAAAACTCTGATTGTTATAAGTCAGCTGCATGATGCGGACGCCTAACCTATGTAGGATTTCGACCATTTTGACATCATCTTCAATAGGAGAGCAGTTTTGGAAGCCAAAAATAATTCCAACTTTATTTAATCGTTTTGCCTCCATAATATCCGAGGCTTCATGCACAGGCATTATAAGATCGGAATGGTTAATGAAATGTCTATTCCACGTACCAATATTCTCCAATGTTTCTCTAATATTTTCCCAATATGCAATGGTCACATGAATGGTATTTACACCACTCTTGTGAGCTTGCTCAAATAACTCTCTGTTCCAGTTCACATACTGGAGGCCATCAATCATCAACATATCTTTACGCATTACACTATCTCTTCAGCTAGGACTTTTTATATTATCAGTAGGGCTTGCTATAGTTTGTTTTAATAATCGTGTAAAAATCTCGTGCGTATTGACCTTGCTCTCTAGGTCCATAACTTGAGGCCTTTCGGCCCCCAAATGGAACATGATAATCGGTACCCGCCGTCGGCAAGTTAACCATTACACACCCTGACTTTGAGTTGCGCTTAAAGTGACTTGCAAATTTTAGGGATTCGGTGATTATTCCAGAGGTTAAACCAAAATCAGAATCATTTGAGACTTCAAGAGCCTGCTCGTAATTATCAACCTTAATAACACAGGCGATTGGGCCAAATATCTCTTCTCGATTAATTTGCATTTGATTATTCGTGTTAATAAACAAGGCAGGAGACATGAAAAATCCCTCCGTCTGGAGAGAGAGGCGCTCTCCTCCCATCACTAGCTCAGCGCCCTCACTTTTAGCTATTTCAATATAATCCAAATTTTGTTTTAGCTGACGCTCATCAACAACAGCCCCAATGTGAGCACCAGGAGTTAGAGCGTTACCCACGACAAGATTAGCCATAGCATCAGTCATCCTTGATATGAATTCATCATGTATGCCTGACTCAACGATAATTCGCGATGACGCGGTACATTTTTGTCCAGTACCAAAGAAGGCTCCAGAGACCGCGCACTGCACAGCAGTGTCAATATCTGCATCATTCAATACAACTAGGGCGTTCTTGCTACCCATCTCTAGCTGCACACGCGCCATATTTTCGATAGCATTTCGTGCTATGCGACGACCTACCTCTACCGAGCCTGTAAAGGTAACCGCCTGAATATCCGATGACGTACAGAGGGTCTCCCCAACCTCTCGACCAGAGCCCATGACCAAGTTAAAAACACCATTAGGAAGCCCGCTCCGACTAATAATATCGGCCAGTATCCAAGCACTTCCGGGTACAAGTTCAGCCGGCTTAAGTACTACACAGTTACCATACGCAATGGCTGGAGCAACTTTCCAAGACGCAACGGCCATGGGGAAATTCCACGGCGTCACAATACCAATGACGCCAAGCGGCTCTCTGTGAACTTCGACATCAACGCCCGGCCTCACAGAAGCTGTATTCTCACCCATTAATCTAAGAACTTCCGCACCATAGTATTGGAAAAATTGACCCGATCGGGCTACCTCTCCGATACCCTCGGCGAGCGTCTTACCCTCCTCGCGCGCTAAAATTTCACCTATCTCTGAACTACGAGCAATTAATTCTGCACCAATCTTGTCCAAAACTGTCTTTCTTTGCTCCAAAGCACTTTGAGACCAGTCGGAAAATGCGCTACTGGCAGCCTGAATTGCAGCCTCGCAATCAGCTGAGTTAGCCTTGGCATAGAATCCCACAACATCGCTGACGTCTGAGGGATTTATATTTTCTATGGTGTCATAGCCCTCTTTCCATTCACCATTTATATAATTTAGATGTATATCATTCGTCATGTTCTCTCCTGAGAAATAAATACCGACTAATAGTCAGCTCTGATTTCTAATATATGGTTTAAAACTCGATCCACCAAATTAGCTATTAATTTGAAAGAAAACTTTCATTACGTTTCGGTGAATTCTAAGCAACTGGCATAAACAGACTCCTTAACAGAAATACCGTTTTCCTTATTAGTCGATCTGTTGGCATAACGCCGATCGCCCGGAATATGGGCCCCTTCCATTCCTCCAAGGAGTTGCAGGAAAGATTCGGAGTGCTTCAACCAGCTATCAGCATCACCAAAATGATTGGGATCAATTGCGAGGATAAACTCTCCCCCATTTGGAGGTCCGCCATCATTATTATCATTTTTTTGAGCTTCAAAGCTAAAGTCTTGTCCCGATAGCCCTGCAACGAGGAGTTCGATCATCATCGCGATGGTTGAACCTTTGTGTCCTCCGAATGGAAGTAAGGCTCCACCATTAATAATTTTACTAGCATCAGTAGTTTGCATGCCGTTCTCGTCCACGCCAGTGCCAAGGGGCACGGCATGGCCATCTCGAGCTGCAATCATTACCTCTCCACGAGCCATGGCCGCAGATGCCTGATCAAAAACTAAGGGACGCTGATCTCCCCTTGGCCATCCAAAGCACATAGGATTAGTCCCAAAAAGTGGTTGCTTAGCGCCTGCTGGCACAACTGCGGGCTTATAAGTTGTAAATGCCATCGCCACCATTCCAGCTTCTGCGATAGGCTCAACTTCTACCCATAGCGCGGCAAAGTGATGGACATTTACGAGCACCATAGCAGCAATACCATTCTCTTGAGTTGCCTGAATTAGAGCCTCTCGTCCCTTCTCAAGTGCTAAAGGAGCATAACCATGATCACCATCAACCTTAACAACACCCGGAGATAATCGAGATACTACTGGACTAGCATTGCCGTTTACTTTTCCACTACGCAGCGATGCGACATATCCCGGCATCCGAAATAACCCATGCGCAGCGCACCCATCTAACTCGGCAGCGGCAATTGTTCTCGCTACTGCAGATGAGTTTTCTTTGTTACATCCATTAGCTTCTAGACCTAACTCTACAAGCTTTTGAATCTCTTGTTTAGTCATGACTTTATCAGGCATTTTATTCTCCTATTTCCCTAAAAATATAGATATTTTTTATATCGGATAGCGCTTCAAAACTGGCCCTAATGCTTGCTTGAGTGGATCTAGGTTACCCTCGAAATTTTTCCATTGCTCCACACCACTTTTATAAATTGGCTGCCTTACTTGCTCGGAGCTCGGCGTTCGCACGGCGCGGTCTGTCTCATAGAAACTGACGCAACTTTCCTCAAAATCTAACCCACAGTAATCAAGGATACGTCGTACCTGAGTTTCTAAATCAGCCACCACTTCTTCATACTGAACCCGCAAGACTTTTCCTGGCAGGACTTCATCCCAGTGATCCATTAAATCAACGTAGTCCTTGTAGTAGGTTCCGACTTCCTTAAGACCATAACTGAACTCCTGACCTTCATGGAACAATTGTTTAAAGGCACTAAAACAACAACCCATAGGGTGACGTCGGGCATCGATAATTTTAGCATTTGGCAAAATCAAGTTAATCAGACCAATATGCCTAAAATTATTAGGCATTTTGTCTATAAAGAACGGTGCCTGCCCTCTATGTACTCTTGTATCGTTGATATAGGCTTCACCAAAGCTTCTAAGAGACTGAGCATCCATCGTTTTGAGTATTGATGGATAGTGACTGGTACCACTCATCTTATCACCCCGGCGCAGCTTTTGAGCGAGGGACAAAATATTAGGTAGCTCCATGGTTCCATCGATCTTGCTATGAGATGCCAGTATCTGCTCAAGTAATGTAGAACCTGAACGGGGCAAACCAACAATGAAGATAGGATCTGGAGCATCAAAGCCAGAATCAGTATGTTTCTGGACAAAGCCTTGACTAAAGACCTCCGCCTGAGCTTTAAATTCCGCCGTCAAATCTTCTGATATGAATCGACTTTGCGACCGTTTGAATGAATTTCCTCTCTCATAATAAGAAAAAGCTTTGTCATAATCGCCCATATCTTCAAAGGCTTTGCCCAACGCAAAATCCAAATAAATTCTTGCCATGTGAGATACACCAGGATTCTGCTCCTGAGACTCCATCGCCGCGATTTCTGTGTCAGTAAACGTAAATAACTTTAAGTTAGCAAGTGAGTAATATGCCTCACCATGCGCAGGATATTTTTTAATAGCCCGACGATATGAATCTATCGCTTCCTCTTTTTTCCCTTGAGTTTTTAGAGCGTTCCCCCTGGAGGTAAGTGTAGCGGGTTCCTCAGGGAGTATTTTTAAAATAGAGTCAAACGTTCTAAGTGCCGTATCGTAGTCACCTGATTGCATTGACTCGACGGCAAACACAGACTGGAACTGAGGATTCTTAGGTTCCTGCTCAACCAATACCTTTGCATGAGATAAGGCCGCCTCATATTTTTGTTGCTTTCTTAATACCTGAATATAGTCAATTCTAGGCTTAGTACTCAAAGGTGAAAATTTAACTGCGGTTTCTAACAAAAATTCCGCGTCCTCTAAAACTCCTAACCTGATCGCAATATCCGCTAAAAGGCGCATACCTTCGATATGCTTAGGGTTTTTTAACATAAAGGCCTTACATAGTTTCTCTGCCTTCACAAGCTTCCCTTGAGATATCAGATCAGTCACCGCAATAAGCGGTGGAGGTGTTGCCCGTAACTCCAGCAAATCTCTTTCTAAATCAGCTAGCCGTAGTGCAAGGTCAGATCGATTCACCTCCCGCAAAACTTCTATTTGGCATCGAATGCTAGCCTCCAGAGCTGGATTTATTAACACCGCTTGGCTATAAGAATTCAAAGCAGCATCAACTTGATTCATAGCTCTATAAACATGGCCTATTTCTTGATAGGCCCGACTGTGATCAGGGACAGAGAATCTCAATTTTCTGAGGGTATCGAGAGCCTCAGGATATCGTTTCTGATATCGATAACATACCGCCAACATATAGAGCACATCACCATTACTAGGTACTTTGGATAACAATAAGTTCAGGGAACGTTCAGAAGCTGCAAAGTCTCCCGCCTGCATTAGCTTCTTTACATCAATCAAATCTGATTCTATTGAAGATGCCTCTTGCATCGAAAACTCCAAATTTTATTGGGCCCTAAAAAAATAATGCCCCTGTTAAGGGGCATTATTATCTAGCTTTTATTAACTACTAACAATCTTTAGAAATTGTAGGACATACGCACACCCAGAGTACGAGGGGCCGCATAAGAAACACGCTCTCTATCATTGATGTAGTTACGTGACATTTCAGCACGCTCATCCGTCAAGTTGTTGATGTATAGCTCAGCACCCCAAGAGTCAGTAGTGACACCGGCTGTGAGGCCTAACATAGTCCAACCCTGGATACGATCGCGGTTGATGCGAATAATATCACTGTAAGATTCCGCTGAATGAGCCATATGAGGCATGATGTGGGCAGTCATTCCAGAATCTGTTTGCCACTCATAACGAGCCTGAAGGTTACCTTGTAACTCTGGAGCAAACGCAAGTGAATCACCTGCAACAACATCACCGGAGGTAGTCAGCGTTTTCGTGATCTCGGTATCTAGCACAGAGACACTAGCACTAATCGTTAGACCTTCTATACTCACTGGCGCCCAAATCATGTCCGCCTCCATACCTCTAACCTCAGCATCCGCTGCGTTATCGGAGAAGAACAAGTTTGCAATACTTGGGTCAAAGATCGTAGTCTGAAGACCACCAATTTGAGCTACAAACATACTACCGTTAAATCGCATATGGCCATCCATAAGGTCAGTCTTCCAACCAAACTCATAGTTAGTCATATCATCTGAACCAAACTGGAAGGGAACGGTGTATGTCCCACTATTATCTACATAACCGCCCGGACGATTTAGGAAGCCTGCCCGGAAACCTTCAGAGATAGTCGCATATAACAACATATCTTCTGTTGGTCTGTAAGATGTAGTGAATTTGAAGATCGTTCCATCCTCAGTAGCCTTATCAGGAACGGTAGACATATCAGTACAAGCTGGTGCTCCCCTGAACGTGTGGCAAGTATCACCTTGATAAACGCCATCGCCGTCATAAAGATCAGCAATGTTAGTTCCAAATACCTGTGCATCAGCAGAATCTACACCATAGAAGTTGTAGAACGACCCGTTAGCACTTCCATCGAAGTCAATCTCGATATCATAGTAACGAGCACCAAGGGTAACCTCCAAAGTATCGCTAACATCATAGCTCAACTCACCAAAGATACCATATTGATCATCAGTTCTTTGGATATCATTTCGGAAGATTTCACCTGGGGCGAAGACATCGTTCCGAGACAAGAATCCATCCTGATAGGAAAGATTATTCCCTGAGAAACCAGGACCATTAGCAGGGACCCAACCTACAGCTTTAATACTACCAGGGTAGGTAAAACTTACCTGCTCTTCAAGAACTGTCTCACTGAAGAAAGCACCACCTGTGAGTCGTGTTCTCTTGTCTTGATCAGTAGTGAAGCGGACCTCATGGGTAGTGACCTCAGTCTCAGTGTGACTAGGTGCACTCATATCGGGCGCATAACAAGTTCCAGTCGCATCTCCACCGTAGGTATAAGTAACCGTCTGATCACAGATGTAGTAAGGAAGATACTGTCCTACAAACATATAATCAGAATAACCGATATTTTGGTCTGCAGTACGCTCAGTAAAGGCACCGGTGTAAACAACATCCAGACCAGCAATCGAACCAGTCAATGTCCAGCTCGTATTGTCAAACTCATCAATAAGAGAGTCATCTACGTAACTTTGGATTTCAAGGTCGCCCAGGTTAGGGTCAGCAAAGAACACACCGTCAGAATCGAGCTCTTGAGTCGTATGAGATACAAGTAAATCCCAATCATCACTCACATTTATCAGGGCGCTAATTCGAGCTCCAGTATAGCTAGTCTCGTTAAAGTCCTCTTCTACTAAGTCAGTATTGTCGGCGGCCTCAAACGTAACACCTGGAAGATCAACATAACCATCTCCATCTGCATCACCACCTGACTGATAATGAGTACCACCCGGAGTAGCCTGGAAACCGGCACGGTTCGCACTAACAGGCACACCGTTGCTACGCATAAATCCTTCAACTCGGAATCTAGCACTTTCCTCAACAGTTCGAGTCCCATGAACGTTATCAATGTAACCACCCTTATCATCGCTGTAAACAACACCACGTAATGTAATATTGTCACTCACTGGCAGGTTATACATCATTTCAAAGTTCTGGTTGGTATCACCTTCGTTAACTGTGGCGAATCCTATTTTCATCTTACCGTAAGCGCCTGAGGGATCTGGCTTGTTAGTGATAAGTCGGACTGTACCTGCTTGAGAGCTAGCACCAAACAGCGTGCCCTGTGGTCCAGCTAAAACTTCCACTCGATCCAAGTCAGCGGCGTACACGTCTAGGTTACGACCTGGCTGAGCTAACGGTTGCTCATCTAAATAGAATGCAACGTTAGGCGCTAGACCTGCAACACCAGCAACTGAGATAGCTGGAGTTGTTGACGCAACACCTCGAATATAAATCGTATTCTGTCCCGGACCACTTCCGCCAGCTGAAACTCCTGGTAGCTGAACTAGATAGTCTTGGAAATTTGACACACCCATCTGATCCAGCTTCTCGCCTGTCAAAGCGGAAACAGCAACAGGGATATCCTGCGCGCTTGCAGCCGTCTTAGTCGCCGTTACGATGACTTCTTCAATAGCTTGAGAAGCCGCCAAACTAGCGCCTGAAGCAGCAAAGCCTGCGGCCATCATAGTGACCACCGCACGGTTTACTTTAGTCTTGTGGAACATATATTTCTCCCCCAAATAGAATGAAAAATCGAAAATCGTATTAAAAACAGTGTTTTTTTATTTTTACTTTTCAACCTTAACACATAAATAACGCAATTTTTAGCTATTTATATCAAATAATCCGCCTCTAAAATCGTACATTGGGCGTTTAATGGCTTTACAAAGTGTCCTGCAAATCTGACTTAAAAACATTTAAACTCACAAAAACTAAAAATAACTCGTCTGTTAATAGATGAATCAAGCTATTCCAATAGCTGGATCTTGTCCGCGAGAATGATAATGCTTTTACTTTTGTAAAGGTTACCAAGTGCCTGCTTATATTTCTTCTTTGAAACTCTAAATATTCTATAAATCTCCTCTGGGTTGGCTTTGTCCGTCAGTGGCGATGATCCACCCTGCTCGGACAAATAACTCAAAATTCTCTGAGATAGTTCATGATCACCTTGCAGAGTTGCCTGAGAGATTAATAAATCAATTTTTCCATCTTGGCGCACAGACTTAACAAAGCCAGGGAGACGTTCGCCTATTTTCAGTGGACGATATGCATCAGATCGAAACAATAGGCCTAGATATTTATCATCTATGACGGCCTTGTATCCAAGGTCTGTCCTTCCAGCAATCTGCAAATTAACAGCCTGACGAGGTTTAAGCCAAACTGTTGTCTCATCTAAATGGTGGCTCAATTTTGTAGAGGCTGCGAGTCGATCGGATTCAGTGTCATAATAGACATAAACCACGTAGGAATATCCAACCTGCATAGGCTTCTGCTGTTCGTTGTAGGGGACCAACAAATCTTTTGGTAAACCCCAATCCATGAACGCACCTGCGTGGTTGATATCGACAACCTTTAACATCTCACAACACCCTACATGCACCTTGGGTGTTTCCGTGGTTGCAATAATCATATCCTCTGAATCAAAGTACAAGAAAACCTCAATCATGTCTCCCAACGCACAATTATCGGGGACGTATCGTTTAGGTAACAAAATAGTGTCTAAGTCTTGTCCATCCAAATAGACTCCAAACTCAACCTGTTTGACGACCTTTAGGGTATTTAATGTTCCAACTGTCACCATGATATTTTAGTTACCAATATTGATAGATTAATCCTTGAGAAACTAGTATACCGAAGTTCCTATTTCGCTTTTCATAGAAAGCCAACTAAAAGTAAAAAAATCGTTTAAAATATCGGTTATCTAGGTGATATTTACCCTGCATGTTCAAGTTCCCAAAGAGACGCGTCGATGAATATCATTTTCTCAAAAACATTTAAAAATGTTTGGATACTAAGCTTAAGTAATGCAATAGCTGGCTCTACTTTGCCCCTGATGCATCTTGCCGGAGCACTGGCTGGAAGCAGTTTATCTCCCTCTCCAGACTGGGCTACCGCTCCCATAGCATTGATGATTCTTGGTACTGCGTGTAGTGTTTTAATAGTTACTAAAACTATGCAGAAACTGGGTCGGAAAGTCGGCATTTATGTGTTTTTAGGTGTTGGCTTATTCGTGTGCCTGCTAGCCGCTTTTGCACTTCAGATTCGTAGCTTTACATTATTTTGTGCTGCATCGTTTATCCTTGGCTCATTCAATGCCACCCTTTTACAAGCTAGATTTGCCGCAATGGAATCTGTTGATATTGAGTATAAAACTACTGCCGCCTCCATGGTTATGGGGGCAGGTATCATTGCAGCCTTTATCGGCCCTGAATTAGCTATCATAGGTAAGGATTTATCTGCTACTGCGTTCCAAGGTTCGTTCCTCATGGCAGGTTTATGCATCGTTATTTCAAGCTTCATGCTTGTTTTTTATAATTCCGCAACTCCGATTGAAGAATCCAAAAATCATAAAAAAGTTTCCACAGGAAAATTATTTTCTAATCCAACATTTTTCCTTGCTGTTGCCAGTGGCGCGATAGCCTACGTTGTCATGTCATTCTTAATGACTGGGACACCCATCAGTATGCATGAGGTTTATGGACACTCATTAATAGATACCAAATGGGTCATTCAAAGTCATATTGCGGCAATGTTTCTCCCTTCTTTTATTACGCCAATTATAGTCCGCCACCTTGGAATCAGAGGGATGATGTTATTGGGCTTAATTTGCTATTGCATTGGGATAGGTGTCGGATTTGTTGATACTAGCCCTCAAGGCTTTTGGATACAGCTGGTTATGCTGGGGATTGGCTGGAACTTTCTATTTATTGGGGGGACTACGCTAATTCCAAGCACCCATCACCAGGACGATCGATTCAGTGCTCAGAGCATTAATGACTTTACTGTATTTTCATTTCAGGCCGCAGCAGCCTTGTCCGCAGGATGGGCTCTAAATTTAATTGGCTGGCAACCAATGGTTCTCATGTGTCTTATACCCGTGATAGCAATGCTAGTGGTCTTACTTTGGGAGAGATTTAACGTTACGAGGAGAAATAGTCTTGACTGATCTTAACCTCGAAAAATACAACCGCTAGTGCAGGTTTCCTTTATTTGAATTCGACTTAATAAAGGCAACCTTGGTTTTAGTTGATGCCATATCCAAGCCGCAAGGTTTTCACTGGTCGGGTTCTCCAACCCTTGAATATCATTTAAATAATGGTGGTCCAATTGCTTATAAATGGGGGCAAAGGCGGATTTAATATCTCCAAAATCCATAATCCAACCCGTCGAGTCCCCAACTGGACCCTCGACAAATATCGTTACCTTAAATGAATGGCCATGAAGACGGGCACACTTGTGTCCCTCTGGAACATGGGGCAATCGATGCGCAGCCTCAATACTAAATTCTTTAAAAATTTCCATAATTTTGATGAAAATCTGTGATCTGGGGGCGCTATATTAGGGTGCTTACAAAGATATGTATATAGGCCTAGAAAAAGTTTGACAGGCACCTGTGATTCGGTAGAATGCGCTGTCTCTGCGGGGGTGGTTAGCTCAGCTGGTAGAGCATCGCCCTTACAAGGCGAGGGTCACAGGTTCAATCCCTGTACCACCCACCATTAGAGAATTTGCTTTCACGGACCGGTAGTTCAGCTGGTTAGAATGCCGGCCTGTCACGCCGGAGGTCGCGGGTTCGAGTCCCGTCCGGTCCGCCACAAGCATTTAATAAACCTCTGTTTTTCAGGGGTTTTTTTATGCCCAAGTCTAAGTATTTCATCCTAGGTACACTTCTAGGCATTGAACCTCCCTGATCGAAAAGGCACCTCTGGCGAGATGTTGGGTAACCTTGACACTTAATGTGTTACAGTAAATTGACGTTTCAAGGGAAACAGGAGAGAACTATGACAGATTGTAAGTGTTGTAAGACATGTAATTGTAAATCATGCAGTTGCAAAACGTGTAGTTGTAAATGTTCTAAGTGCTGTAATTGCAACTGTTGTTAGTTTGTAACGAAGGCAGCCAAAGGGACTGGGGACTGTCAGGAAAAATAGGCAACATCAAGATAACCTAATTCAAATGGTGATAACCCTTTGCCCTTAATGATCAGTGTTCAAGGGCAACGACAGCGTTTTTACTAAGCAATAAGGCCTAATTAATATAACAATGCTAACTAGACCTTACAATCAATTAGAATCTGCCTCGAATGCCAAGACTGATGCGCCGATCGGCATCCATCATCCTCGCAATAGGGCCGCTATCGAAAACTGCAGGCTGAACTTTACGCTCCTTTGTGAGATTTACTCCCTGAAGAGTAACCGTAAACGTCTTATTAATCGTATACGATACGGACCCATTTAGCTGCCCCCGGTCATCCGTATATAATGGTTGTCCATTTGCTATATCGATTGATTCAGCTACGAGAAAGCTGTCCCTATATGTATATCTTAATCTGGCTTGCCAAGACTTCTTTTCATACCAAATTTGGAAGTTGTAGGAGTTTTCTGACAGCCCAACAAAATTTAAGGGGAACTCCTCCCCCTCACCGTCCCCTCTCAAAAACGCCGGCGTTGTGTAGGTCAAATCTCGACTACCATTTTGATAGGCATAGTTTGCCATAATACCCATATGCTTAAATGGGCTGGGCAGCTCTTTAAACCTATGTTGAAACGCTAACTCAAGTCCTTCGATAATACCGCCAGCGAAGTTTACAGGCGAAATACGATTCACCAAAACCCCTTCCTGACCCCCTACAATACATGTAGGTCTTGCAAGATCAGGATCTCCCGCATTCCCATCTACAGCACGCGGGTTACATATACCATTGAAAATCGTTAGCTTACCGATAACACTCTCCAAGTCCTTATAGTAGTACCCAAGGCTGAGTACGCTTCCCTCGCTAAAGTAGTACTCCAAAGACAAATCATATT
>ERZ802822.238-NODE-238-length-40298-cov-13.886079_pt1 | contig 40298 bp, 43 predicted proteins | sample MGYA00345649_ERZ802822 | MGnify/ENA primary metagenome ERZ802822 (study PRJEB30503, sample SAMEA104212359) | marine metagenome | biome: Westerlies Biome; feature: [SRF] surface water layer (ENVO:00010504) within the epipelagic zone...; material: water...
TTCTGCACTCATAATTCTCAGAAAGCGAGAAAAAACTGTGCTAGAGGTGTGCTACGCGCAAAACGCGTCAACCGAAAACTTAAGTCACTGATTGTAAAGGTATTTTGGTAGCGGAGGAGGGACTTGAACCCCCGACACGCGGATTATGATGAAAGAACATAATAACTATATATTCATTAACAATAGCTTATAAGCATTCATCTCTGGTGTGTTAAAAAGTGCGCTTAACTTAGACACGCGAACTACATGATCTCCGTGTTCAACACCGTTATCATGCCCCTGCTAAACTCGAAACGCAAATAAATACGCTGTTTTCCTGCAAATATTCCGGCAAGGTGATTTATAAAATTTCAACCCAGAGAACTGCAACTCTCCTTACTGGTGTGCACTCAAACACTGCATGTTAACATGGCATGTATTTACAAATGACCCAACAGTACTGTTTGAGCAAAATAGGCAAACAGTACTGTTGCAAACACAGTGTTTGATTAGCGAAACTGTGGACAAGCTCTCAGAAATTGCCTGATTACAGAGTATTATATGCTTTTTCTGCGCGGGCTGCTTTTTTGGCGTAAATCATGCAATCCATTTGTGAGTGCTTTGTGGTGCGATAATCAGAACAGGGCTGGTCTGTAAACAGAATATCGAACAGCGTTTCATCCCTGACAATCTGATGGGCGATCCCAGCTGTATTCAGCCGCTGAGACTGCATCTGCTGCAGGGTTTTGCCGATGGTGCGCGGCTGTTCATACTGGCCGGGACGGCGCAGGATTTCCATGGTTTTCAGCCCAATAACTCAGTAGGGGCCTGCCTCGCGCTGGTAGTATATGCTGCTTGAGCAAACAAAGTTTTAAAATTTGAAGTCGGGTAGCTGGTCAAAAGCAGATTTCAAAGCTTCGCCCCACCCATTAGATACACTCAAAAAATATGGGTCTTCAGAGGTAATTCGATCTCGGTACATACTCGCAAAAGAGTCCTTCTGATATACAAGCATATCAAGCGGCAACCCAACGGATAGGTTTGCCTTGACGGTGGAGTCAAAACTGATCAGCAAAAGTTTTATGGCAGCTTCCCAACTCATCTCCGCATCATAAGCACGTAACATTATCGGTCTTCCATATTTCGTCTCACCAATCTGAAAATATGGGGTATCCGTACTGGCTTCGATAAAATTCCCTTCTGGATAGATCAAAAAGAGCCGAGGTTCACTTCCATCTATTTGTCCGCCTACGATAAAGGTCGCATGAAAGGTTGAATCCGCTTTTTGACCTACGTCTGAATTACGTTGAATAACTTCTCGAAGCGTGTCACCAACCAACCGCGCCACTTGAAACATCGACGGCGCTTCCATAATGGATGGCCCGCGCTCTGTCGGTGCTTTATTTCTTTCTTCTAAAAGAGATATCACAGACTGAGTGGTTGCAAGATTTCCCGCAGCCAATAGGGTGATAAATCGTTCGTTTTTTTTCTCAAATGTGAACAACTTGCAGAATTGAGAAATATTATCGACACCCGCATTTGTCCGTGTGTCTGACATGAATATAAGCCCATTGTTGAGCTGCATCGCTACGCAATATGACACACCTTATTCCTACTGTTGTTGTACAATTAAGTTTACCGACATCAACTCTTCTAGACCACCAAAAATACTTCCCTTTACAGGTGCAACATCTTTGTAATCTCGGCCTTGAGCAATTCGAACATATTTCGTGTCGGGTGAGACACCGTTTGAAACATCAAATCCAACCCAGCCTAACGATGGAACAAAAGCTTCTGCCCAAGCATGCATAGCAGTTTGATGTTCCACATCATCAAGTAGCAAATACCCAGAAACGTAACGCGATGGAATACCAACAGATCTGCAGCATCCAATAAAGATATGAGTATGATCTTGGCAAACACCCAAGCCTTTTTGCACGGCTTGGAGAGCAGAACTATTCGTCTCTGTCTCCGCGATTTTATAGTGAACTTTATCTTTTATTTGAGCTGAGAGTGAGTGTAGCCAACCGATGCTTCCAATATCACCTGCGCAATTGTTCGTGAAGTCACCGCTTAAATTTCCCAGATCAGTTAGGGGCGTTTGGTTTTTAAATAACCATGTTGGCGTCGAACACGCGATCTCACCAGCCACACCATTTGTATCATTGACTTTAACGGTTCCGCTCGCTTTGATTTCTATTACCTTGGTATCTGGCTCAGAGGTTATTAGCTTTACTACGTTTCCATTCTGATCTGTGAAGTTAAATTCTTCCTTGCCACCATGAATATGACATTGCCAGTCCTCTATGACCTGTCCCATAATCTTCACGGGTGTTAATCTCAACTGTAAAACAGCGTAAGCCAATTCAGCCCCATAAGAATACGATGTTTGATGCTCAATCTTTAGTGTTTTAGTCATCTATAAAATCGATAATCAACTTCAACCTGCCGCGCCAATTCCGCATTTTGTAATAAGAAATTTTGGATATATTCGTGTAACCCTTCATCAAAAATTTGATCGATATTCTTTTCAGACAACAATAAACGATTTGCCATGGCGCTTGATGGCGGCGCTTGCAAATTATCTGTTTGTAAATATTGCAGATTGGAAACAATTTTATTTGCACAAAAGGTCAAACTGCGAGGCATACGATTATCCAGTATTAGAAACTGTGCAATTTCTCGTGGCTTTGGACGCTGACCGTAAGACATTTGAAAACCACCCTCACCGGATACTGAGCGAAGTATTGTGCTCCATTGGACGTTATCGAGAGATGATCCAATAAAAGATGCCGACGGCAATAAAACGTAATATTTCACGTCTAAAATGCGCGCTGTACTATCTGCTCTTTCCAAAAAAGTTCCAATACGCGCAAAGTTAAAAATCTCATTTCTAAGCATGGTCCCATGCAATGAGCCACGCACATATGCTACCCGTTCTCTGATTAGATGTAGAACAGCAGGCAGATCACGCTCAGAAACTTTTCGGCTTAGCGCTTGCGATATCAGCATCCACGCTTCATTTACAGCCTCCCAAACCTCACGTGTGAGCGCAGTCCGAACCATTCGAGCGTTGCTACGCGCAGACTCAATAGAAACTAAGACGCTTGATGGATTTGTTTTGTCTCTTAATAACCAGTCTGTTGCAGAGGTCAGATTGATTTCTAATGAATATGCCTCATGAAATTTTTCTAAAACCGCTGCAGTCTTTAATATGCTATTCCAGTCACCCTGATTATCACCACTTCTTGTTAGCGAAATTCTCAAACCGGCATCAATGAGTCTGGATATATTTTCTGCGCGCTCCAAGTAGCGGAACATCCAAAATAATCCACCTGCGGTGCGTCCTAACATGCGTTAATCCTCCAGCACCCAAGTATCTTTTGTACCACCCCCTTGCGAAGAATTAACAACAAGGCTCCCTTTCTTGAGTGCGACGCGTGTAAGACCACCAGGGGTAATATCAATTCTGTTTGGGCTGACTAAAACGAAGGGCCGCAAGTCAACATGCCTTGGAGCCAAGCCCGCTTTTGTGAAAATTGGCACTGTCGATAGCGATAGCGTTGGTTGTGCAATATAATTGCGCGGCCGTGCTCTTAATTTTCTTTTAAAAGCCTCTAACTCTTTTCTCGTAGCAGCAGGACCAATTAACATCCCATACCCACCAGAGCCATGCACTTCCTTCACTACCAGTTCAGCAAGGTTTTCTAGGACGTATTGTAAACTGTCCTTATCGCTACACCTCCAAGTGGGCACATTTTTTAAAATAGGTTTTTCACCAGTATAAAATTCAATGATGTCTGGGATGTAACTGTAAATTGCTTTGTCGTCCGCAATGCCTGTCCCTGGTGCGTTTGCAATTGTAATTCCACCAGCGCGATAGACATCAAATATGCCTGGAACACCAAGTTGACTTTCAGGATTAAAATTCAACGGATCTAAATAATCGTCATCAACACGGCGGTATAATACATCAATTGGAGTGTAACCCTTTGTTGTACGCATAGCGACACGGCCATCTACAACCTGAAGGTCGTGACTTTCAACAAGCTCAATTCCCATTTTATCCGCAAGGAAGCTGTGTTCGTAATATGCAGAATTAAAGGTGCCTGGAGTTAAAAGTGCGATTGTTGGATTATCATTTATCCATGCGGGAGCACTTTCGGACAAAGATTGATGTAGAAGTGCTGGATAATTTGAAATTGGAGCAACACGATTTGCGGCGAAAAGCTCTGGGAACATTTGCAGCATAGTTTCCCTGTTTTCGAGCATATAGCTTACACCCGAAGGTGTTCTCGCATTATCTTCCAGGACGTAAAATTCGTCTGGACCAGTTCTAACTAAATCAATTCCAACGACATGCGTATACACTTTTCCAGCTGGATTAACCCCTAACATTTGAGGCAAAAATGCTTCGTTATTTGACACTAGATCTACAGGTAGTCTGCCAGCTTTCAAAATTTCTTGTTTGTGATAAATGTCATGCAAAAAAGCATTAATCGCACCAACGCGCTGGCGAATACCTTGAGACAGACGTGCCCATTCACGTCCAGACAGTATCCGTGGAACGATATCGAAGGGGATTAACCTTTCTTCCGCCTTTTCATCACCATAAACATTGAACGTTATACCCGTCAGGCGAAATAATCTTTCTGCCTCTTTTTGCTTCTTGCGCAAGCGAGTGGCGTCTTCTGATTTATACCAGTCATTATATAGTTGGTATGCTGGACGGGTAGTCTCCCCATCTATGCCGTGCATTTCATCAAAATAACCAGATTCATCCATGGTTGAAGTATATTTTGATTACAAATCTCAAAAATACACCTAAGAGGTCTCATGCTGAGATATATGATATTTGCTTTTTTTATGGGCGTAAAATGATGGGATGCACGTATTTTAATCTATTTGTTCAGAACTTTAGGCTTACATCTTCAGTATCGATCGCGTTGATCACGAATCCCATTGTTCAAACTTCAACGGTAGACCTGTACAGACCGAAGGTCTGACTTATACGCTGCGTGAGCATATGCACACATTTCTATGACTTGGTAGATCTATATTTAGCTATGTGCCTCTAGACACAGAGCATCTGAGAATAAATTCACTTACAGGCGCCTAAAACTGTAGAGTTTGGGCTGGTTTTGCGGCGTAAATAATTGCGGGTGTTGGATTTTAACTGCTACCCAGTGGTGCCTGTGTAACCTGCGGCTTTAGCCTGTCATAATCTGCCTGTGAGATTGCTGTACTGACCGCTGATGGCATACCAGTTGTGGTGTCTGTCGGTTTAGGTGTGTTTGCAGATTTTGGGCTGGAGGGCGCAGGTGGTGTTGGTTGCCCCAGAGTCTTCGTAGATTTTGACTTACCTTTCGGCTTAGCGTCTTTGGTCTTAAGCCGCGTATCCAGCGCGTTGGCGAGAAAGCTAGCTGTATTTGCAAAGAGTTTAATATCGTCCACCGCTTGCTCAATACTGGCGCTTTTTGCGCCCTTCTCAATCACATCAATGAGCTTGCGCATCTCCTCTCTTTCGTCATGCATAATGTCTTCTCCTCATACACCCATGCGCTCGGGTTGTTTCCAAATAGCATGGGACTGCTTTGCAATAGCATTCTCACAGAGGTCTTTCAGGCGATCAAACGTAACGACCCAAGACTGGTGATCTTTTCGGTCACTCTGTCTCAACTGATCGGCGTAATACCCAAATTTGTGGGCACACACACTCAGCACAGCAACACTGGGTTCCAGGTCATGATATCGCAGCATTCTTATGTAGCCCTCGCTTCGCCCAAGCCAGCTGCGACAAAACTCTGGGGTGTTCTGCACAATGCCAGTGGCGATCAATTCGTCTCTTAGGTGTTCTAGTAAGCTTATGCTCATATGTAGCCTCCAATGCGCTGCTTGCACTGGTATTTATCTCGATCGACCCGGCTTCAAGGATTTTGCGGATCTGTTTGAGTTTTTCCAGATTGGACGGTTCGGTTGACAGAAGCAGTTTAGCAATGTCATCGACCTGACCGAAGGCAATGCCCGGCGTGAGCTTGTTCACTCGGCTGCGTTCCCCATGAGCGATTGTGATCAGCCCCTTGTTTGCCATGGTTTGCAAGGCCTCGCGGACAGCAGGGCGACCCACGTTGAAGCGCTCCATCAGGGCTCGCTCCGATGGCATGGCATCCCCCGGAGACAGTTCTCCCGATTGTACCATCGCCCAAAGGCGATCGAACACTTGATCTGACAATTTTTGACGTTGTTGCAAAATTGGTTCTCTTACCTAAAATGAATTCAGGAGGAATGCTTATGTTGCCAGAAAAGTTCACCGGTGGATGCGCGTGTGGAGCAATCCGATACAAGTCCGAAGGTTTTGCCCGCTACATGGGGAATTGCCATTGCCGTGATTGCCAGCAGGCTACTGGGAGCGCTTATTTTCCGGCAGTCCTGGTGAAACAGGAGGATTTCAAGCTCGAAAAAGGGGGGCCAAAATGGTTCGAGCGTCGAGCTGATCGCGGCCATGCTATGCTTCGTGGCTTCTGCTCTGCATGTGGGTCACCCCTGTTTCTGATCAACAAAGCAAGTGAGGGAGCGATGATCCTGTTTGCGGGAAGTTTGGATGATCCGAGCTGGTACGCGCCAAGCCGCGACATCTACGTGAAGAGCGCTCAGCCTTGGGGTCAAATGGACCCCAATCTCCCAAAGGAAGATGGAATGCCTGCCTGATGGTTCAAGTTAAGCTGCTTTTCTTTATCGGTTGTAAGCTGACATTCGCGTATGGCGCAGCATTATTAAAAGAGGGCTTTTTCTTGCCGTTCGCTGGGTGCTGTCAGACAAACTTGAACACCCGTAAAAGGCACCTCAAGTCAATCATCATGCGGCACAGAAATTGAACCACTCTGTGAGAGCGGCACTGCGTTTAAGCTTATAGGTCTGTCTGCTTTCTAGATGTCTTTCATGGTTGAAGTGGTTATAGATTTGACTGTGATAACTGACAAATTTCTGAAGTGCCACAACCGCCTTGAAACGCTGCATCGCCCTTTCTCGTCGTCGAAATGGCAGATGTGAATTTTCACATCTGTTGTTGGACCGGCCGCCGCATAATTGACGATCTACAACGCCAATCTCACGAAGTGCCGCGCCATAGGACCCCAGCTTGTCTGTCGTGATGATCTTGGGTGATCCGTGCTTTCGCATTATTTTTATAAGGAACTTCTTCGCTGCAGCCTTGTTGCGGCGCTTTGTAACAAAGCATTCAAGAACTTCGCCTTCATGATCAACAGCACGCCAAAGGTAAAAGCGTTCTCCATTTATTTTCACAAAGACTTCATCCAGGTGCCACTGCCAGTTCGAGTGGTGCCCTGCCCTATTCTTTCGAATTTCCTTAGCAAATTTTGCACCAAAACGTTCAACCCAAAACCGAACTGTTTCGTGACAGATATCGACGCCGCGTTCATGCAAGATGTCTTCCACCTGACGAAAACTCAATGGATAACGTATGTAATACATCACTGCCAATCGGATGATTTCAGGTGAAGTCTTGAAGTACTTAAATGGGTTTTTTAATGTCATTCATAAAAGTTAGGTACCAACCAATGGGACGTCAAGTTTGTCTGACAACACCGTCACGTGGAACATTTGTTTGCTCAGGGGGTTAAATGAAATTACTTGGCCATCTACTGTCATCAGATCAACTTTCCAAAAAACAGTTTGTTCCTCACCAGAGGGAAAAATTAATTTACCTTCACCCACTGGCTTACCATTTACGAATATGCCAACGTGGCCAGTCCCTCCGAAAAAACCATTTTTCCTGAACCGTTTGGCCCAATATTTTACCATTCGCCTTCGTAAATCAGTCCATTTTCAAAAAAAATTAGCTGAACAATTATCCCAAACTTTATTATCAGAGTTACATTTCTCAGTGAGAGCGGAAACCTCACATACGGCATAACTGCAAGTTGCATGATCTCAGGGTTGGTTTTAAAATAGCGATCGAATACGGGAGTCGGCATAGCAAAATTGCTAAGCCGATTATCGATGTCAGGCAAGGTGGTTTATTCTGACAGAACCCAAAATTCATTCGAACCAATCTACACAAAAGCTTAACACAACTGATTCAAAAAATTCATCTGGATGTAATTCTATTGTCATGAACGCACGGCAGTGTGCGGTGACCTTAACAGAGGAGCTTTACCATGTTTCACAAACTCAAGTCCGCGCTTGCGGCGGTGATAGCGCTTGCCGTCGTCGCACCTGCTGCGACCGCTCAAGACCAGCGTCCCGACCTTGTCGTGGCCGTCAACAACCTGCCCGGAAGCCTTGAGGGCATCGAAGAGATGGGCAACGTCGCCGTGCGCATCACCTATTCGATGTACGACAGCCTGATCCGCCGCGATTTTCTTTCAGATGGCTCTGGCCAGGCATCCGAACTTGTGCCTGGGCTGGCCGAAAGCTGGACCCGTATCGACGATCGCACACTGGAACTGAAGCTGCGCGAAGGCGTTTTGTTCCACGATGGTTCGGAGTTGACTGCAGATGACGTTGTCTTTTCCATGACCTCGACACGTGGCCAGGGCCAAAATCCGCTTATCGGCTCTGCCAAGCGCTACATGGACACAATCAGCCATGTCATCCCGCTTGACAAATACACCGTGCAAGTGGTCTCGAAGGAACCTGACGTGCTGCTGGAGCAGCGTCTAGCGGGCTACGCGTTCTGGATTGTCAATGCCAAAAACTATCTGACCGTCGGCAAAGACGCCTTTGCACGGAACCCAGTTGCGACCGGCCCCTACAAAATGGACGAGTGGGTTGAGGGCGAATACATCCGTCTGGCGGCGCATGACGACTATTTCGGCGGCAAGCCAACGGCCAAGTCCGTGACCTTTACCGAAGTGCCAGAGATGTCTGCTCGTATCGCGGGCCTAGTGTCAGGCGAATACGACATCTCGGTCAACATCTCACCCGACCAGATCCCGACGGTTGAAAGCTATGACGACCTGAAGGTTGAACAGATCGTTCTGGACAACACACATATGTTGATCTTCTGGACCGTTGGCCCGCTCGAAGACAAGCGTGTGCGCCAGGCTTTGTCTTTGTCAATTGACCGCGACTTGCTGCGTCAAGCGCTGTGGGCGGACAAGAACTACACGCCAAACGGTCACCAGCTTCCGTCATATGTCATGTATATGGAAGACTATCCTACCTTTGAGTACAACGTTGAAAAAGCCAAGGCTCTGTTGGCCGAAGCGGGTTACAACGGCGAGGAAATCGTTTATCGCTTCCCGCTGAACTACTACCTACTCAGCACCGAAGCAGCACAGGCGATGCAGCAGATGTGGAGCCAAGCTGGCCTGAACGTAAAGCTCGAGCCAGTGGAAAACTGGAGCCAGGTGCGCGCCACCGACGGTGGTCACATCCGTCCATGGTCCAACACCCACCGCATGCCCGATCCGCTAGGCTCCTTTGTGCCACAGTGGGGCAAGCTATCGGGCATCCAGAACAACAGCCGTCTGGAAGATCGTAAGTGGGATGCACCTGCTGCGTTTAACGACGCGCAAGACGTGATCCTGACCTCAACTGATTGGGACCAACGTCAGCAAGCTTATCGCGAAGCCCTGGACATCTGGAAGGACGAAGCGCCCGGTACGATGCTCTACAACCCGCTGGAAACATACGCCATGCGCAAGGACATCACGTGGAAGCCCTATGGCCTCTACTACATGGACCTGCGCCCTTATAATCTGCAGTTCGCAGAATAAGCTTGGCAAAATGATCACCGCTCCGGTTGGCTATTGGCTTACCGGGGCGCTTTAACTTGGACGAATTACATGCTCTTGCACGTCGAAGATCTTGCTGTGACGATCGACCGTCGCGCCAAAACTCCAGTCCGGCCGGTGCGCGGCGTGTCGTTGACGGTTGATGCCGGCACGACTGTGGCGATTGTGGGCGAAAGTGGATGCGGCAAATCGATGACCTGTCTGGCTATTTCGGGTCTTCTGCCCGCACGGGGGCGCGTGTCTGCGGGTCAAATCATCTTGCAGGGGCAGGACCTTGCCGCGCTTGATGCGAAATCGGCGATGGCGCTGCGAAGAGCCTCTATGGCCAGCGTTTTCCAGGATGCAACCGGTGGCTTAAACCCTGTCCGTTCAATCGGCTGGCAAATCGCCGAAGCGGTGCGGCTGCGTGTTGGAGCGACCCGCGCAGAGGCGGCCAAGGAAGCCGTGCGCCTTTTGGGGCGGGTCGGATTGCCAGAGCCTGAGCGGCGTGCCCGAGAATACCCACACCAATTCTCTGGCGGCATGAACCAACGCGCAATGATAGCCCTTGCCATTGCCGGAAGCCCGAAACTACTGATAGCGGACGAGGCAACAACGGCCCTTGACGTGACGGTGCAGGCTCAGATACTCGATCTTATCGGGGACCTTCGGGACAGCCTCGGCATGGGGGTGATTTTTGTCACCCATGACCTTGGCCTTGTGGCACAATACGCGGAACAAATCGTGGTAATGTACGCAGGCCGCGTTGTCGAGCGCGCTGAAACAGCGGCCCTTTTTGCAGCCCCGCGTCACCCCTACACTCAGGCGCTTCTGACATCGCTCCCCAGTGCCGCCAAACCAGCCGAGCGGTTGCCGACAATCGAGGGCGTAGTGCCCCCGATTGATGCACTGCCGCCTGGCTGTGCCTTTGCACCGCGCTGTTCCCGTGCCAACCACATTTGCAGTCAAGAAGACCCAGTGCTTCTTGGCGGCGTCGCCTGCCATAACATTCAGGTGATGGCATGAGCTTTCTGGTCGCCTCGAATCTTGCCCGTAGCTTTGCCCATGGTCGCAAAGGTCTGTTTCGGCGGCAGGCTAGTTTCTTTGCGGTCAATGGTGTGTCTTTGTCACTGGAAAAGGGCAAGACGTTGGGCATCGTGGGCGAAAGCGGCTGTGGCAAGTCGACCCTTGCCAAAATGCTGCTGGGGTTATTGGACCCTGACCAAGGCATGGTAGAGGTGGACGGCACTGCGATTTTCGATTTATCCGAGCCGGAGTGGCGCGCGCTGCGCCGGCGGGCGCAACTGGTCTATCAAGACGCGGCAGGTGCGCTTGATCCGCGCTTAACCGTCCGCGCCCAGGTGGAAGAGCCTCTGACAATTCATGATTTGCCGCGTGACGGGGCCAAGGCCGCGCTTGAGGCAGTAGGCCTGAGCGGCGCACTGGCGGATCGGTATCCGCATGAAATGTCGGGGGGGCAGCTGCAACGCGTTGTCATCGCACGCGCGCTCGCATTGAAGCCAGACTTGCTGGTCCTTGATGAGCCTGTTTCGGCGCTCGATGTGTCGATCCAGGCACAGATCGTGAACCTGCTGATGGATTTGCAGCGCGAAAGGGGCCTGACCTATCTGTTCGTGAGCCATGACTTGTCTGTGGTGCGGCATATCTCGGACCGGATCGCGGTGATGTATCTCGGGCAGATTGTGGAAGAGGCAACGCGTGATGCGCTTTTTGCCCGGCCACTACACCCTTACACCAAGGCGTTGATGGCGGCAGTTCCCGCACCTGATCCGACACAGAAACGCACCTCTGCGCCGCCGATTGGCGAGCCCCCCAATCCCGCAGCGCCGCCCTCGGGCTGCCGTTATCATCCACGCTGCCCCTTGGCGCAATACCAGTGTCGCAACGTCCCCCCCGATATTCGCACCATCGGTGATCGTCGGGTGGCGTGTCATCTAGCCGAAGAAGGGGCCGTTTGATGCGGTGGACTGCAATAAAAATTGCCCGAGCGGGCATCACAATGTGGCTTGTGGTGACCTTTGTGTTCTTCGTGTTGCGGATCTCTGGCGACCCGACCGACATGCTATTGCCCGACGATATTGACCAGGCGACGCGGGATTTCTATCGCCGTCTGTGGGGGCTCGATCAGCCGCTGCTGACCCAGTATTGGAGTTATCTAATGGCGCTCGTGCAGGGTGATTTCGGGATTTCCTTCCGTAACAACCTCGACGCTTATGACCTGGTGATGGAGCGTGTTCCGAAAACCCTACTGCTGACGGGAACGGCGCTTATTATTTCCCTTGCCATCGGCATCCCCTTGGGCATCCTTGCCGCGCTTTATCGCGATAGTTGGTTGGATCGTGGCGTGATGGCAGTGGCCGTCTTTGGGTTTTCGATGCCAAACTTCTTTCTTGGAATCCTCTTGATCTTGGTATTTTCGCTGCAGTTGCGCGTTCTACCGTCTTCGGGGTCTGGCACCTGGGCGCATTTGATCATGCCTGCCGCAACCTTGGGCATTAGCTTTGCCGCCCAATTCGCCCGCTATACGCGATCGTCCATGATCGACGTCCTGTCGAAACCCTATATGCGCACCGCGCGATCCAAAGGGGCTGGGCCTGGGCGGAGGGTCACTTTGCATGCAGTGCCGAATGCCTCTGTCCCCATTGTCACAATCCTGGGTTTCAAGATCGGAGAGCTGATCGGCGGCGCAGTCATAACTGAAACAGTCTTTGCCTGGCCAGGGATTGGGCGATTGTTAACTACAGCGGTGGGCAGCCGTGATCTGGCTGTGGTACAGTGCATCATGATCCTTCTTGCGCTGACGATGGTCACAGCCAACGCGATCACTGATCTGATCTACGGCTGGATTGATCCACGGGTGCGCGTGGGCGCAGGAGCAACCCAGAAATGAGTTCGCAAGACATGATCGAAGGGCGCCGCTGGGCGCCGGTGCGACTGCTGGCCGGGACGCCATTTGGCGTGATCCTTGCGGCAGCATTCATGGCGGTAATGGTCTTTGTGATGATCTTTGCCAAAGTGCTGCAACCTTACGCCTTTGACTACATCAACCTGCTCGCTCGCCTGGCGCCGCCTGTGCCGTTGTCCGGCAGCACATGGGCTCATCCTGCCGGAACCGACACGCTGGGCCGCGATTTGATGTCGCGGCTTTTGGTGGGCACCCAGACCTCGATGTTGCTGGCGCTGTTGGGCACCTGTTTGGGCGCAGTGTTGGGCATTGCCCTTGGGTTTTTGGCCGCACACAAAGGGCGGCTTTGGGATGAAATCATCATGGGCCTGGTGGACTTTCAGGCCGCGATGCCTTGGTTCATCGTCGCGCTTGCGGTGCTTGCCTTTCTTGGCAATTCCATGGTGATCTTCGTCGCGATCATGGCGCTTTACGGCTGGGAGACCTATGCGCGGATCACGCGCGGGCTGGTCCTGTCGGCGCGCGAACAGGGCTATGCAGCGGCGGTGCGCGGTTTGGGCGCTCGGGCACGCTGGGTCTACCTGCGCCACATCCTGCCAAATATCGCGGGGCCACTTCTTGTTCAACTGACAGTGAATTTTCCATCTACAATCCTGTTTGAAACATCCTTGTCCTTCTTGGGGCTTGGAATTCGACCACCGATGACCTCGCTCGGTCAGATGTTGGGCGAAGGGCGAGATTACCTGATAAACGCGTGGTGGCTGGCGGTTGTGCCAGGGCTCACAATCTTTCTGATAACCCTGAGCATGTCGATCCTCGGCGATTGGATGCGCAGCAAACTTGACCCATCATTGGAGGACTAACATGAAGCTCATTGCAGGAACGGGCCTGAACCTGACCTCAGTCGCGCCGGGAGATCTGGACGGCGCTGACCGCCTGATGGCACACTGGGCAGAGATCAAGTGCAGCCACGTGGAAATCAGCGCGCGCCGGTTAGATGTTGTGCTGGGCGGAAAGCTGAATATGCCAGCGACGAAACGTGTGGCTGCGATGATTGACCGGCACGGCATGGCGCCGGTCCTGCATGCCCCCCACGGGATCAATTTGATGGATCGCGACCGCCGCGACATGCATGTGGGTGCCGCCGAAGCCTCGATCGAGTTTTGCCGCATCACCGGATGCAAATCCATGGTGATGCATTCGGGGAATGTTTCACTGACCGAATGGATCTATGACCGCGACGCCTTGTTGGCGGAGGAGCGTGATCTTTTGAAACGCCTGGGGGATCTGGCGGAAAAGGCAGATGTGAACCTGTCCGTTGAGAACCTGATTGCCCACGGGGCGAACCCGCATCGTATGCCCTATGGTGCGGACCCTCAGGCCTTAGCGGCCCAACTGGCCGAAACCGATCATCCCCGCGTCGGGGCCTGTCTGGACTTTGGCCATGCCTGGCTTTCGGCAACGACGCTTGGGTTCGATTTCATCCCTGCGATTGCAGCGCTCAGCCCCCATGTGTGGCATCTGCATTTGCATGATAACTTTGGCCGTCCGCCCGGTGATACGGGTCTTGGTGATCCAGGCGACCAAGTTGCCATGGGCCAAGGCGACCTGCATTTGCCGATGTTTTGGGGGTCTATCCCTTGGGCCGAGCTGCTGCCGCAGATGCAATTCCGTGCCGGAACCTTTGGCATGATTGAATTGAACGGGCGCTATAATGCCTATGCTGAAGGCGTTCTCGCCGCCGCCAACGCCATTGCCGCCCATATTGACGGCGCACCACTTGTAAACCCCTGGGAGGAAGACATATGAGCCCGATTATCTCAACCGGCTTTAATACCGGTATGACCGAGGGCGACCTGACCCGCCTTGACCGCCGCCTCGCCCATATGGTTTCCATCGGCTGCACAGGGGCAGAGATCACCGCAGTTGGTCTGGACGCGGTTGTGTCCTGCAAGCTTCTGCCCAACCGCGTCGCAGCACTGGCCGAGATCATGCAGCGCTACGATCTGCACTATTCGATGCACGCGCCCATCGCCATCAATCTGATGGATCACACCCACGCGGATATCATGCAACGCGCGGCACTTGTGTCCATGGATCTTGCGGCTGAGGTTGGCGCCAAGGCTGTGGTGCTTCACCCTGGCCGGGTGCATCCCCGGGACTGGCACGCTGACCAAGCCTGGCTTCTGCAATTCGAACTGGATCGGCTGGGTCCTGTGGCGGACCGTGCAGCATCCCATGGGATCGAAATCGCCTATGAGAACATCTCCCCCAATTCCCGCGTGATCGCGATGGAGGAAACCTCTTATTCGCTAGATCCAGCCGCCCTTGCGGCGCAGCTTGCGCGGCTGAACCACTCCGCCGTGATGGCCTGCCTTGATATCAGCCATGCCCAGCAGGGCGCGGGGCTTTGGGGCTTTGACATGATCGACGCCTGCGTCGCGCTTGCGCCGTGGATCGGACATATCCATTTCTCGGACAGCACTGGGGTTCCTGCGACCTTCCCGACGGGCAGCCGGACAGAGCAGCATTATTTCGGCGTCAGTGATATGCATGCGCCACAAGGCTTTGGCTCCATCGACTTTGCCACTTTGGCGGCCAAACTTCGGGTTCGTCCGGGGACACGGACTGTGATCGAAATCAAGACAAATTTCATCGCCCATGCAGAGGCAGAGACCTTGGCAGACGCCCAAGCCTTTGGCGCGCAACTTGCCCCTGTGGGCGTCGCGTGACGCCTGCTGCAAGTGCTGGACAAGGGGCGTATATGATGAAACAGCGGCCACCACCGGTCGCAGCATGCGCGAGACTTTTATTATGCTGCAAAGTTTCCTGTCGCTGATCGAAGCCTTTCAACCGGCCAAAGGCCCGCCGCCGCAGACGCTGTGGCCGTTCTTCAAATGGTCCCTGTCGGGGAGCGAACGGGCGGTGGCACTGGGCGTGGTCAGCAACGCAGTGCTGGGCTTTTCAGAACTGGTGGCGGCTGCCTTTACCGGCTGGGCCATCGACAAGGCGATCGCAACTGGGCCGGGCGATCCTGTCGCACTATGGCCCTTGTTTCTTATTGCTTTTCTGTTTTTTATGATCATTCGCCCTGCGCTGTTTGCCTCCAACAGTGCGGTGACGAACATCCTGTTGGGGCCGAATGTATTTCCGCTCGTGCTGTCGCGGATCAACCGACACACGCTTGGCCAGTCGATGCGCTTTTTCGAAGACGACTTCGCCGGGCGGCTAAGCCAGAAAGCAATTCAGACCGCGCGCGCCTTGACCGATATTGTGGTGGAGATCACGGATATCGTCATCTACATCATCGCGATTTTCATTGGGTCCATGTTCCTGTTGGCGCTGATCGATGCGCGGCTCTTGTTGATATTCGTGATTTGGTTTGTAGCCTGGGCTGTCTTTATGCAGGCCATTGTGCCACGCATTCAGACACGGTCTGCCGCGCGCGCCCATGCCCGCACGAATGTTTCAGGCCAGATCGTAGATACCTACACAAACATCACAACGGTAAAGCTTTTTGCCAATGACGCGTTTGAGGATCAGGCGGCGCTGAGATCGATGAGAACCTACCGGGACCGTGCGGTGGACTTTGGTGTCACATCCGCCCAGTTCCGCCTATATCTGGTGACAATCGGAAGCCTATTGCCGTTCTTGTCGTTGTCTGCGGCCCTGTATCTTTGGTCGCAAAGCCTGGCGAGCACTGGCGATATTGCGTTGACGGCGATGGTGTCGACCCGGATCGCCCAGGTTACAAACCGGCTATCCATGGCGGCTGTTCAGATCTTTGCCAATATGGGCGAGATCGAGGATGGCATTCGCACCCTCGCCCCCCCGCATGAGATACAGGACAGGCCGGCCGCGCAATCGGACGTGGCGGCAAAGGGCGCGGTCCGTTTTGACGCGATCGACTTCAGTTATGGGGGCCAGGTTTCGGCCCTGCGTGAATTTACTCTAGATATCCCGGCGGGTCAAAAGGTGGCTCTGGTGGGGGCCTCAGGGGCTGGAAAATCAACGGTGACCTCCCTTCTACTGCGGCTCTACGATCTCGAAAGCGGTCAAATTCTGCTCGACGGCACCGATATTCTCGACCTGACGCAAGAGGCATTGCGCCAGCAGATCTCCGTCGTCCGGCAGGAGACGGCAATGTTCAACCGTTCCGCCTTTGAAAACATCCGCTATGGCCGCCCTGAGGCCTCCGAAGAAGAGGTCTATGCCGCCGCGCGCCGTGCCTCTGCTCATAGGTTTATTGAAGGGCTGCGGGATTTTCGCGGTCGTGAGGGCTATGACGCTTTCCTTGGAGAACGCGGGGTGAAGCTGTCAGGTGGACAACGCCAACGGATCGCCCTGGCCCGCGCGATCCTAAAAGAGGCGCCGATTTTGTTGCTGGATGAGGCGACGAGCGCCTTGGATAGCGAGGTCGAGGCCGATATTCAGGAGGCGCTACGCGACGTTATGAAAGGTAAAACCGTCATTGCGATTGCGCATAGGCTGTCAACGATCGCACAAATGGATCGGATCATCGTTATGCAGGATGGCCGCATCGCCGAGCATGGCACACATGACACACTTTTGGCGCAAAACGCTCTTTATGCGCGCCTTTGGAACCGGCAATCTGGCGGCTTTGCCCTGGCACAATGACGCTCCGCGTTGACCGCTATGCACCTCGCTTGCTCGCACCAAGTCAACAGGCTGTTCGGCGAACAACCCAGCTTTCAGGCACCTTGACCACGGCTATCGCACGCGGTTTGGAGATTAGAGAGGCGCTTTGCTTTTCCGTTGCAACAGCCAGTTTGGGCGTGACCCGCAAAGGGGCGCAGCAATCCATTCCAACAGAATACACTAGATTATTCCAAAAGAGCCTGATAGGACACATGGGTTCAGTTGTTCAGATACATCATCCTCTCAAAACGATGCATTGTTTCAAAGACGCAAAGCTCGGCAGGCCCCAAGGTCAGCTCGGGCATATCCGCAAGAAGCGCTTTCGCTGCGGTATGGGACAGTTCGATTATCTCTTGAGCCTCATCGCGGCTTAGCCAGCGCAGAAGATAGGCCAAGGTTACATGGAATTGGTACGCGTCGTGATCTGGCCGGTGGAGGTTGAGCTCATCCCGTAAGGCGTTGCGGGTCAGGCGCAGACGGTCTTCTTCCTGTTTGGTGGCACCGGCCATACCAACGGTGAAACCGCCAAAAACCTGTATGGGGCGCACTTTGAATTTTTGCTGACAGCAATGTCCCTTCAAACGTGCTGCCGCGTCCTCTGTGGCTTGAGCGATGGTCGCCTTGAGCGGCAGATGTGCGGGCCAACGATCTGCCGTTCTGGCATAATCGATCACACCTTCGAAGAGCGTCATGTGCAGGCTGTCGGCGGGCATAAAGGTAAAGGCAGATGCCAACGAACCGGCCTTGAGTATGTCTTGCGCGGAAACAAGTGCCCTGAATGCGTCTGAAGCCGGGTCCACATGGCAGATCGTTGTGTAGCCTGGACAGGACACGGGCTCGCCGTCTTCGGTGAATTTCAGACCAACGGCGGCGGGACGCGCGCCTCCGGTCAGAGCGCCTGTCAGGTACTCAATAGCTGCCTGGTCGTCCTGCATAGACTGTCCTTTCTTTCAGAAGTTTCGTGCCGATCCCGACGGTGGCGCCGAAGCCTGCCAGGCCAAAGAAGAAACCAGTCAGCGCCAGGCTGCTGACTTCGGCGGTGATCCCAAACACAAATGCCCCTACTGCCGGTCCTACCCTGAAGATGAGCGTGTAGAGCGCCAGAATGCGACCCAATCTGTCCTGCGGCGCTTCCAGTTGAACGTAGGTCAACGCCGCGATGTTCGAGGCTGACATAGCCGCGCCATGCACAACAAGGATGGCCAGCGCGAGCCAGAACAACCCAGTCACCGAGAACACAAGCAAGCTCAGCGCGAAAACCGCTCCGGTGGTCACGATCTGGCGCAGCGCTTGCGCTGTATCCCGCGACTTGCTGAAAGCCAGTGCGCCCAGGATCGCGCCGACACCCAAAGCCGCATTAAGCAGTCCCAATCCGACCGCACCCGCATCAAAGGCCACCTCGGCATACGCCGGGAAAAGTTCGCTGGCAGGGCGGATCAGGATACCTTGCGCAAATTGCAACAACAGAATGCCCAGGATCAGGGGCGTGGCACGCAAGTCCCGAAGGATTGTGAGCATCCCGTCCGTCGTGGCAGGATGCGGTGCCTGTTGCGGAGGCACGTCGCGGATGCGGTGCAGCGCAAAAGCGAGGGCCATAAACCCAGCCGCCGCCAACGCAAAGACCAAACCCGCAGAACCCAGTGCCATAAGCCCCGCTGCCAAAGCGGGGCCGACAAAACGAGAAAGATTGAACCCAGTGGAATTGACCGCCAACGCCGCGGGCAGCAATTCGGGCGGTGCAAGATAGCGCGCCATGGCCAGCCTCGCGGGCAGCAAAACGCCCGACACCGCGCCCAAACCCACCATCAGTGCGACGATGGCCCAAGGCGTTAGCACGTCTGCGAAATAGGCCATTGCCAGAGCTAGGGATATCAAAGCGGAAACAATCTGCCCCCAATACATGATACGCGGGGTCGGGTGCCTGTCGGCCATCGCCCCACCCCACATCGCCGTCAGGATTGAGGGGAACAGTTCCGCCGAAGCGACGATACCTAACCAGGCCTCGGATTCCGTCAGCTGCCAGGTCACCCAACCGACACCGATCCGCTGCATCCAGAAGCCCGTGGTCATCACCACGTTGCCTAATTGGTAGGTGGCAAAAGCCGGGATGGCAAAGACTGCGCGGAAGTCGGCGGCCCTTGCCCGGATCGCTTCAAGGGGATGGGCGCGCATTTAGCGCCACCGCATCACAGGCTTGACCCGGGAACTCAGGTTCAAACGGCTTATTATGAGAGTCGTAAAAACCATTCCCCACACTTACAGCTTCAGATGCACAAAAATCGGCTGGTGGTCCGAGCCCACGGCATCCTCGCCGATCGTCATCCCCGCGACCCGGTCGGCCAGATCGGTGGTGACAAAGCAATGGTCGATGCGGCGTGGTGGGCGGCCTTCGCGCGGGATCGTATTCCCTGCGCCTTCTTCATGGCCCGCCAGCGTCCAGGCATCGGCCAGTCCATGAGCCCGCAACGTGCGGCCATGCAAGTCAGACATATCGCCTAAAAGTGCCGTGTATTCCGACCCACCCGGCGTAAAGTTCATGTCGCCCATGACAATGGCTGCCATTGGCTGTGGCGGCAGCGATTTGTGGAACCAGGTCGGGTCGTTCAGCACCCCACCGGCCGACGCCCCACGTTCATGCCCACGCAAAAGCACGTTTTTCATATAGTCCACCTGCGGCATCCGAGTATCCATCGACACATGGTCCAGGTGTACCGAACAGAAGCGTAGCGCTCCACCGGGCACATCTATGACACATTCCAGCAACGTGCGTTGCAAGTGAAAAATGCCATGCAGTGCGATCTTGGGAAGCGTATGATTGATCGAAGACAGAATCGGCCAGCGCGACAGCACCATATTGCCAAACTGGCGACGGCGGCCTGGAACCTCCAGCGTAGAGGCGTCCAAGTCTATCCCCGGGCCGTACACCCAGTACATGCCCGGCGAACGTGCAGCTATTTCCACCGCCTGATTCACATCGCCGGAGCGCACCGCATATGTTTCCACTTCTTGCAGCGCGATGAGGTCGGCCTCGCCCAGTTCCGTCACGATCCGGTCAAGATCAAAGCGGTCGTCTTTGCCCTTGCCGTATTGAATGTTGTAGCTGGCCAAACGCATCATGCTGTCTCAATCGCGTGGATGGGATCCGAAATCTCTATCCGCCGCCCGGTATCTGCGTCAAAGATATGCAGCGCTTCTTGCGGGATCGTGACACCGATCTGGGTACCTTCGTCTAGGCGCATCTTGTTTTCCGACAACACAGAAAACTGCACGTCCTCGATCTTGAGGTGGTGCAGCCCTTCAGAGCCAAGCTCTTCGTAGAACTCAAATGTCGCAGTCAACGTACCAGAGCCGGGCCGGCACAGGCTCAGCGCTTCGGGGCGTGCGCCGATTTGAACAAGCTTGCCGTCCATCGTCTGCGCCGCTTGCGACGGGATGGGCAGGCTTGAGCCCTCTTCCAGCACGACCGCAGCGTGCGAGGCCAACACCCGACCCGGAAGGAAATTCATTGCAGGAGAGCCGATAAAGCCCGCCACATAGGTGGTGGCGGGGGCGTTGTAGACCTCTTCGGGAGTGCCGACCTGGTCAATGGTGCCCTTGTTCATGATTACCATGCGATCCGCCAGCGTCATGCCTTCGTGCTGGTCATGGGTCACGAAAACCGAAGTTGCCTTGACCCGGTTGTGGATGCGGCGGATCTCGTGGCGCATCTGCACCCGCAGTTTGGCGTCGAGGTTCGAGAGTGGCTCGTCGAACAGGAAGACCTCCGGCTCTCGGATGATAGCGCGGGCCATGGCAACACGCTGGCGCTGACCGCCAGACAAGACTCCTGGGCGTCGGTCGAGGAACTCGGTCAGCCCCACAGAACTTGCCACCTGTTTGACCTTCTCGATACGTTCTGCCGTGGGCATGCCCGCCACTTTGAGCGCATAGCCAATGTTATCGGCAACGGTCATATGTGGGTAAAGCGCGTAGTTCTGAAACACCATGGCGCAACCCCGTTCGCGCGGTTCAAGATGATTCACCACCTTCTCGGCGATGGTAATCTCGCCGCTCGTGATGTCCTCAAGGCCAGCGATCATCCTGAGCAAAGTGGATTTACCGCAGCCCGAAGGGCCAAGGATCACGACGAACTCACCTGTCTGGATATCAAGGTTCACACCATGAATGACTTCGTCCTTGCCGTAGGATTTGCGAACATCCCTGATTGAAATATCGGCCATTGAAAAACCCTTTCTGCGCTAACGCTTCGCTAATTGAGCGCGCTTATTTGTCCGTGTTAATCAGTCCGCGTACGAACCAACGCTGCATGAAGATGACGACGGCAACGGGAGGTAGCATCACGATCAGTGTGCCTGCCATGGCCCAGTGCCAGTTGGGGATGTCGCCCCCGGTGGTGTTCATGTTCGGAACCAGCCGCGAAAGTTCCACCGCGGCAACGCCATAACTTGGATCGGTGATGATCAAGAGCGGCCAAAGGTACTGATTCCAGCCAACAACGAACATAATCGTCGCCAGCGCCGCCATATTTGTGCGCGACAGCGGGATAAGGATATCCCAAAGAAAGCGCAAGGGACCAGCCCCGTCCATCTTGGCCGCTTCGACCAGCTCGTCGGGGATGGTTAGGAAGAATTGGCGATAGAGGAACGTGCCTGTGGCTGTCGCCACCAGCGGCATGATCAGCCCGGTGTAGGAGTTCAGCAAGTTCCATTCCAACGCTACTTCGATACCGGACACCGCATTGATCAGCCAGGAAAACCCTGTCACGTCAAGAATGGTCTGGAACGGCGACAACGCATTGGCCGCCACCGCATAGGTCGGCACGATGCGCACCTCCAGCGGCAGCATCAGAGTGATAAAAACCATCCAAAAGATGGGCATCCGCAGGCGGTGATTAAAGAACACGATGCCAAAGGCTGTCAGCGCCGCAATGACGATCTTGCCCACCACAACCCCGGTGGCCAGGATCATCGTGTTGGTGAACTTGGTGCCGAACGCGGCCTCCTCCCAGGCCGCGCGAATGTTGACCAGCAGTTGGTCACCCGGCAGCAGCTTTGCCGGGATGGCCATCACGTCGGGCAGGGTCTGGCTGGCGGCGACGATCACCAGGTAGATCGGCACCACAAGAATAAAGAGCCCAGTAAAGAGGATGGCATGCGTTACGAGATTCAGCCACGGTGTACGTTCGATCATATCCTCAACTCCAATCAGGTGTAATGCACGCGCCGCTCGACGTAGCGGAACTGGATGAAGGTCAGCGAGATTACGAGGATCATCAGTATGATTGACTGCGCTGCCGCGCCCGAGTAATCCAGCCCCCGAAACCCATCTTCGTAGATCTTGTAGACCATCAGGTTCGTGGCGCGGGCCGGGCCGCCGCTGGTCATCGTATCGACGATGCCAAAACTGTCGGTGAAGCTGTCGGTAATGTTGATCACTAGCAGAAAGAAGAATGTGGGCGTCAGCAGTGGCAACTGAATGTCCATCATGCGCCGCATGGGGCGCGCGCCATCCATGGCGGCGGCCTCCGTTAGGCTGCGCGGGATCGACTGCAAGCCCGCGAGGAAGAAAATGAAGCTGTAGCTGACCTGCTTCCATGCACCTGCGATGATCACCATGGTCATCGCATGGGAACCGTTCATGATCGGGTCCCAGAAATCTGGGAAGGCATAGTTGAGGTAGCTGGCAACCCCGGCAGAGGGATTAAAGATGAACCGAAACGCGAGGCCTATGGCCGGGGCCGCGACGGCATAAGGCCAAATCAGCCCGATCCGGAAGGACTTGTAGCCGCGCAATTGCCGGTCGGCAAAAAGCGCCAGGATCAGCGCCATACCCATAGCCAGCGCTGTGGTGGCCAAAGCGTAGACGGTGGATACGCGCACTGACTGCCAGTAACGGTCATCAGACAGAAGGTAGGCAAAATTCTCGAACCATACCCATTCATTGCCGCCACCCCAGGGCTGTTCCAGCGTAAACGCCCAGTACAGCGCCTGACTGGATGGCCAGTAGAAAAACACGAAGATGATCAGCAATTGAGGGGCAACCACGAGGGCCGCAATCCAATTGTTCTTGAAATATGCACGTCTCATATCGCCTCCAAAGCGTCAGAGGATCCCCCGCCGCGCGTACGCGGCAGGGGGTGTGGTGTCACGCCAGAGGCTTAGGGCAGTTCTTTGCCGCGGTAGGTGCGGGCAAACTTATTCAGGATGGCGTTGGAGCGCTCAACGGCGGTGTCCAATGCTTCCTGCATGGTCTTGTCGCCCTGCAGAGCGGCCTGTACCTCGTTCGCCCATTCCGAACGCGCCTGGATGAAGCCGCCCAGACGGATGCCGCGCGTAAGCGGGCCCGGCTCGGTGTAGGTCAGCGACTGAAGAGCGATCTCACGACCTTTATAAGGCGCGCTCTCGTAAAAGCCCTTGGCGACAAGTGCGTCAAAGCCGGTCTTGGTCACCGGGATGTAGCCGGTGTTGGTCGACCAGAACTCTTCGCTTTCGGGCGTGGCGAGAAACTTCAGGTACTCGGCAGCGCCTTTGTACTCTTCGTCGGTCTTGCCGGACAGAACCCACAGCGATGCGCCACCCACAACCGTGTTCTTGCGCTCGGTGCCTTCGTAGACCGGGATCATGGCCACGTCCCACTCGAACTTGCCATCAACCAGCTTGCCAACGGCAGCGTGGCTGGCGATCGAGCCGAAGTAGTGCGAGCATTCACCCTGGGCAAAGCTGTCACGGCTGTTCAGGCCACCCTGAGTAGTGCGGATTTCCAGCAGACTTTCGTCATACCAGCGCTTGATGTTTTCCATGTGCTTGACGTGGATAGTGGTGTTGTACAGGTACTCGCTGTCAAGACCATCGTAACCGTTGTTGTTGGACGCAATCGGCACACCATGCGCCATGGAGAACTGCTCCAGATCGATCCAGGTCGAAGGCGCATAGCCATAGGCGCATTCCTGACCGGCGGTCTTGAGCGCTTTAAGGTTCTCTTCGAACTGTTCCCATGTCTCGGGGAAGGCCTGAAGCCCGGCAGCGGCGTAATGCTCTTTGTTGATGTAAAGCATCGGCGTGGACGAGTTGAACGGCATGGAGAACAGATCGCCTTTGGACGATGCATAGTAGTTCGCGATGCCGGGGAAGTAGTCGTCCCAGTCGATCTCGATGCCGAAATCTGTCATCATCTGGTGCACCGGGTAGAACTCACCGGACATCATCAGGTCAGCGGTGCCGGCGTCATAGGCCTGCACAACAGTTGGGTGTTGCTTGGCACGGAAAGCGGCGATAGAGTTTTGGACAGCGTTGGCGTAACCGTTCTGACCGATGCAAGAAATCTCGTACTCGTCCTGCGATGCGTTAAAGCGGTCGCAGGTTTGTTGGACGACTTTGCCCAGCTGGCCAGACAGGCCATACCAGTATTCAAATTTTACTTTTTCCTGCGCGAAAGCAGAAGAGGCGCAAAGCGCAGCCGTAATGGCCGTAACGCTAATAAACCCGAGTTTCATTTTGTGGTCTCCTTTAAGTGCAACGCGCGATCTGGCGTCTCTACAAGACTAGTAAATGAATGTGACAGGCAGCCTTCAGTCTCGTGAATTTTATATGAAAATTTCGTAACTAGAACGAAACAGTTTGTTGTAAAATTTTTGCCACTCCACCGCGCTCTATCAGTGTCGAACTCATGACAAAATCGGGTTCCCGTCGAGATAGTTTTCAAAATGAACAAGGGTTTGGTCGTCTTCGCACAACACCACGGCCATCTGCGCTGGCCCCCACAGGCGCTCGGTCTTGCGCTCTGAATTGGTCAGCGGAACCGTAACGTTGTAGTGGCTGCCTGCGAGTGTGGTGAACGGAATACCGTGCCAGATCGCAGTAGAAGTATAGTGCACATGACCTGCTATGACTTGCCGAATATCGCCATGCGTCATAAGAACTTCGGCAAACGCTGTTGGGTTTTCCAACCGAATACGATCTACCGTCGTGTGAAGCGGATTTGCGTGATGATGTAGGATCACATTGACCGGGCCGGGATGCTCAGCGAGGCGCTCGCGCAGCCAGTCAAGCTGCACCTGTGAAAGAGCGCCGCCATGGGTGTGATCGGCATCTTTGACCACAGAGTCAAGAAGGATGGTGCGGTGCCCTTTAGCATCCACCACCTTGTCGATGCAGCCGGTCTCGGCGCGTGTCTCAGCCCCGAAATGCGCCACATACGTATCGCGGTTGTCGTGATTGCCTATGGTGATATGGCACGGCACACTTAAGCTGTCCACAAGGCCCTTTAGCCGCGCATAGGGCTCCTTCGCGCCTTTGAAGCCCAGATCCGCCAGATCGCCCGCCAGAACGACAAAATCTGCATCTGCATGATGCATGTTTACCCAGTCAACGCCAGCGGCAAAGCGTTTAAATGTGTCAAGCCCATGCGAGGTCTCGCCGGTGTCCACCAAATGCAGGTCGCTGAAAACAAGAAATTTTAGCATGCCAGTTCCCTAATGTTTATGATACTCTATGAAAGGTAAAGGCGAAACGTAACTGGCGTGTGTCAATCGCGCGAAGGTTTTATAAAATTGATGCTGTCAGGCAAACTCGCCCGCGTTAATACGCAGAACGTCACCAGACAAAATTGACGCAGCTGTTGTGAAGCTGCCGCCTATAACAGGGAACATTAAATCATAAACAGTTTCTCTTTGACCGGCTGTAACTGAAGTACCTGACCTCAGCCTGCCGTCTTCCGCAAAATTAGCACAGTACCCAATGCTCTGTTAGTTCACTTTCTTCTCGATTTTGCACACGCGGCTACTCGCATACGCAAACGACACCGCTCAAAGCGGCGTTGTGTCTTTCAGTGTTGGTAGGGTCTTGTTGGTTGCGGGAGCAGGATTTACTCAAACACCAACAATACAAAAAGCTACTTAGATTTATAAATATGATTAAGTAGTGACTTTCTAGATAACTAGGTTCATTCACAGGTTTAAAGACATCGAGATAGGCCCCAGAAACAAGCCCAGCAAACTAAAAACATAGCAAAAAGTGTGTGTTTGGTTTGTTTTTAAATCACAAACACATAGCGTTTGTGCGCAAAACTTAAGTCATTGATATTTTTTGGAAAGTGGTGCCCGGGGACGGAATCGAACCACCGACATCAAGCTCATGGTGCTGTGACGGATTAAGGGTAATATCCCCGATCCAACATCGCGGCTCATTCTTGTGGCCGAAGCTTATACGAAAATGGCAACGCCGGCACTTAACTCGTTGGAACTTTCGCTCAAGGTTTGGGACTGTGCAGGGATCAACAGCCACGATCAGCGATCCAGGGTTCTGAAAAAGATTGATCAGCGGTGTGAGGGGTACTGGGTTGAAAGGCGTGAGGGCCGCACTGCCGTTCAACACAAAGGCAAAAACCCAAATGAAAATACACCCGAATGAACTAGGTACCGCCAATTATAAAATATATATCTTGAAAAGGATGTGATCGCTTTAGAAGATTTGAAACGGTGCAATTCCATAGCGCGCTCGCAAAAGAGAGTAAAAGGACGGTCAGATGCAACTGTGGTATGTATCAGCGACCTGGAAGTAAGAGGTCACTCTTGCGTTCTAGTAACACCAAGAAAGAGCCTTCATCTCGCTGTGCAAAATTCGCTAAGATCCATTGTGCATTTTGGGGGGAAATATGACTATGCTGTTGAAGGTACGTCATCATAGTGTTACACAAGCGGTATTATAAAAATTCATTCGGATGATTTTAAATGGCACAGGCGATGTGGGTCAACATCAAAAATGAAATTTCAAAGGATATCGCCAATGGGCGCCTTACAGATGGGGACCGGCTTTCAACGGAGCCTGAACTCGCGGCACGGTTCAAGACCGGGCGTCACTCCGTTCGACGGGCGGTGGAGGCTTTGGTCAAAGAGGGGAAGGTGAACGTCGAGCAGGGCAGAGGAACCTTTGTCCAAATCGAGCCCGTTCTCGTTTACACCATAGGCAAACGAACCCGCTTGCACCACAACCTCCTCCCGCAGGGGTATGAGGTAACGAGTGAATTGCTTGCCGGTGAGCTGATCAACGCTTCTACGAAAATTAGTGAAAAATTGCAAGTGGATGCCGGTGCGCAGGTAGTGGTCAGTACCCGCCGTGTCTTGGCCAATGCCACGCCAATTTCCTATGGGACAGTCTATCACCCCGCCGCGCGATTCCCCGACTTTATTGAACGGCGTGACCTGACTGGTTCAACCACTAAAGCCTATGCCTCCTACGGGATCTTAGATTATGTTCGAGCCTCAACAGAAATGTTTGCCCGGCCCGCCTCGTCGGAAGAAGCAAAAATGTTGCAACAGCACCCTGATCTTTGCGTCATCGTTCAACGTGCCGTTGACACTGATCTAGCGGGGCGACCCCTGTCATGCTCACAGGTGATCTGGGCCGCTGGGCGAGTGAAATTTAAAATGGAGTCCCCAATCGATGACTGACGCCCCCCTCGATACGCTAGCACGGGCAGAGCCAACGGCGCTCAAAGCCTTTGCAGAAGGTTTGATCCCACATTTGGGCGATATAGAGGTTCATCGGAGTCGCACCGCTCTTGTGATGTTGCCAATGCGCGATACCGCCCAGGGCACGAACTTTCACTTAGGTGAGGTGCTGGTAAGCGAAGCGCAAATCGAAAGACAAGGAACGATCGGTTACGGCATGGTGCGTGGCCATGATCTAGAACGCGCGATGGCCATGGCGTTGGTTGATTTGGCCCTCACTGCAGGTGTACAGACCAACGCCTGTTCGGATTTCATTGACATTCAATCGCAAGCGCTCGCCGCCGCAGACGAGACACGTTTGCGCAAGGTCGAAGCGACCCGCGTCAATATGGAGACCTTCTGATGCAAGCCACGCCTTCGCGTTCCGAGGAAGAGGTCCTCGGAAATGAAGCATTTGATGCGCTCCTCTGGTCGCTGAGCCGGCCGGGACAGGTCCGAACACTGCCCACCGCCGGCGAAACCGCCTTGATCTCCGCCCTTTTGGACCGCGAGTGTGCAGCGTCTTGCGACGATCCTTTATTGATCCCCGCGATCATGCAAACCGGTGCAGCGGTAGCGGATATAGCGATGGCCGATCACGTTTTTCTGGGTCAGTCGGCCAACCCCGCGCGTCTGAAAGGAGTGCGCCTCGGCAGTGATCTCTATCCCGATGACGGGGCGACAGTTATAGTGCGCGGACAGATTGGCAGCGGGCGTGGATTAACGCTGAAGGGGCCTGGTGTAGACGGAGCGCTAGATATTCAACTAAACGGCATTTCGGCCGAATTCTGGCAGACCCGCAAAACCTTGATCCGCTATCCCATGGGATTTGATTTGTTCGTTTTGGACGGATCAAAGGTTATGGGACTGCCCCGTTCAACCAACGTCGAGGTGCTTTAATGGCCTATGTAGCTACTCGTGGCGGGGAAGCCGCCATTGATCAATCGGAACGCCTGTTCCGCGAAGAAATGGGCGAGATCACGCCAACCCGCATAGGAGAGGTCAAAGCGGCCTTGCCTTATCTCATCGACCGCGTGATGGGCGAGGCCTCTCTGTATGACGAAGACCTCGCGGCGCTGGCTTTGGCCCAAACCGGCGGTGAGTTGTACGAAGCGGTTTTACTCCTGCGGGCGTGGCGCACCACCCAACCAAGGCTGAGCATCGCTAAGCCGGTTGAGCAAGACGGGCTATTCACCCATCGCCGAATTTCTGCTGCGTTTAAGGATGTTCCCGGCGGTCAAACCCTTGGGCCGACTTTGGATTATGCGCACCGTATTCTGGCAACGAATGTTCTGCGCGGAGAGACATTCGTGCCGCCAGCCGTCGTCTTGGCGGATAAACCCGCTAAGGCTCACCTGCCCTCAGTAAGCGCGTGGCAGGCGGAAAATGACCTCGTTGATCTGCCTCAACCCGATGCGACGGACGGCAATGATATTCCGGATTTGACGCGCGAGCCGCTGCTGTTCCCGTCCAAACGCGCCCACACCCTGCAAAGCCTTGCACGTTCTGAAACTGGCAGCGCGCTGGCCTTGGGCTACGCCGCCATGCGCGGCTACGGTCAGGCTCACCCAACGGTGAATGAGGTGCGCCTGTCAGAGGCCGAGATCGTCGTTGATCACCCCGATGGGCGCAGCTTTTCGGCGGGACGCGTGAAGATTTCTCAGGCAGAGGTGGTGGATAAAAAAGGCGAGAAACTCAGCCTTGGATTTACCGCGACCTTTGGCTGGAACGAGGTCAAATGCATCGCCGGAGCGACTCTGGATCTGAACGCACCGGGGGCTGAAAAAGGCTCTGCCACGGAAGAGGAATTTTTCCTCTATCACACTGAAGGCGTCGAAAGCTCTGGCTTTTGCATTCACTTCAAGCTGCCCCACTACGTTACTTTCCAATCTTCCCTTGATGCCATGCGCGACGCCAAAGCCAAAAAGGCGGCCGAGCGCGTGGCGGCCAAGACCAAGCACCAAAGCGAGCCTGCCGAATGACACTGTCCAAATTGACCAAACCTTGGGAAGCCATGTCCTATGGCTTCATTGACGGCTCTGCCAAACGCGAGATGCGCCGCAAGATGTTGAAGGCCGTCGCCGTGCCCGGATGCCAAATGCCTTATGCCAGTCGCGAGGTCCCGATGGCGCGCGGCTGGGGCACCGGTGGGCTGCAAGTCTCACTGACTCTCGTAAAGCCTACAACACGGGTCAAGGTGATCGACCAAGGGGCCGACGATAGTGTCAACGCGGCCTCAATCCGGCGCTTTATCGCAAGTGTTGCGGGGACGCCCACAACGCTTGATACGTTGGAGGCGGATCTGATTCAATCGCGACACCGCATCCCCGAAGAGATCATGCGTGAGGATCAAATCCTTGTTTTGCAGGTGCCCAATCCGGAACCTTTGCGGGGTGTTCAGCCAAATATGTCCATTGCCCGCCAGATGCATGCGGATGCGGATTACGGGCGGATGTGGCTGCAACTTTATGAACAGATCGTGCGGTCTGGCCGCGTGATGCAGGGCGCATCTTACCCCAGCCTTGTCCATGGCCGCCATGTGATGACCCCCTCACCGATCCCCCGTTGGGACGTGCCAAAGCTACATATGTCAAGGCACCTGACGATCCTGTCCGCAGGCCGCGAAAAGCGCATCTTTGCTGTGCCGCCTTTTACCCGCGTGGAACCACTAGTCTTTGATGATGTCCCTTATCAGGTGGAAGATCACGCCGGTTTGACTTGCTACCGCTCTGGCGCAAAAGGCTTCTTTATGAACGAAATCCCGCAGGATGACGGTTCTTCTGTTTATGAAGTTTCAGACAGTGAATGGGGAGTGAAAGCGATCCGCGCCAAAGATGGCGAGGACGTCATCCAAGGCGAGACATGGTACAAAGACGGGGAGATGCCCCAATGACCCTGACGCTTGACGCACCCCGCATCATCACCACGAAACCTCTTTTGCGAATCGAGAACGTCTCGAAATCCTATGGGGACGTGAGGGCAGTTCGCAATGTTTCTGCCCATGCGTTCCCCGGTGAGGTCTTGGGGATTGTTGGCGAAAGTGGCTCTGGCAAATCAACGCTGCTGCGGATAATGAACCTGGAAGAGCTGCCTGAGGCCGGCACCTACCATCTTGATATGGACAATACGCCCGAAGCTTACAGCGGGAACCTGTTTGAGATGGACCGTTTTGCCCGGCGCATGCTTTGCGCCACGCGCATTGGCATTGTCTATCAGAACCCGCATCTGGGTCTATTGATGAAACATTCCTCTTCCGGCAACGTGGCCGAACGGCTGCTTGTGGCAGGCGAGCGCAGCTTTGCCAATCTGCGGGCCAAGGCCAAGGACGCCCTTGATGCTTCGGAATTCCCGCTGGAACGGATGGATGCGCCACCGGCACAGCTCTCGGGCGGTATGCAGCAACGGGTACAACTGGCCAAGGCCATCGCTCTAGAGCCTGCCTTACTGCTTCTGGATGAGCCAACAACCGGACTGGATGTCAGCGTTCAGGCGCTCGTACTGGATACGCTCAAGCGGCTGCAACAGGACCGACAGATCACCATGGTGATCGTCAGTCACGACCTGGGTGTCATACGCACATTAGCTGACCGAGTCATGGTGATGCGCAGGGGCGAGGTCGTGGAAACCGGTCTGTCCGACCAGATTTTCCAAGACCCGCAGCACCCTTACACGCAACAATTGGTTCATGCGAAGCTCTGATGACACGGATTCTTGACATCGAAAGCCTGACAAAAGGCTTCACCCTTCACCACCTCGGCAACGAGCTCGAAACTTTTAACAACATTTCGTTTTCTTTGGATGCGGGCGAGTTTGTTCTTTTGAAAGGGGCAAATGGCGCCGGAAAATCGACTTTGCTGCGGACACTCTATCGCAGTTATTTGCCGCGCGCAGGCAAGGTCCGGTTTCAGTCCAGTCATGGCGAGATCGACCTTGCCTGTGCGGCGGATGTGGATGTGGCGCATATTCGCAAGACCGAACTTGGTTTTGTGACACAGTTTCTAACCGCGCGCCCCCGTGTGAGCGCCGAAGCCATCGTTGCCGAACCTCTGCGCCAGGCAGGTGTCGCTACAGATGAAGCTTTGGATGAAGCGCAGGAGGCATTGCAGGTCTTCGGCGTCAAACCGGACCTGTGGAAGGCCTATCCGACCACGTTTTCAGGCGGCGAACAGCAGAAAGTTAACCTCGCCCGTGAGCTGATCTTGCCACGCAAGTTGCTCTTGCTTGATGAACCTACGGCTTCGCTGGATGCCCAAGCCCGTGAGGCGCTGGTAACCCGTCTGAAGGCCCTCAAGGATGGTGGCACTGCGATGATCGGTGTGTTCCACCATCCGGATGATGTTTTGCACCTGATTGACCGGATAGTTGATCTGACACCTGAATATACGCACAGCGAGGAGCGAAGTGATGTGGCTCTCTAACGTAAAACTCATTCTGGTGGATCGAATTATCGAAAATGGCGCGCTCAGAATTGTAGATGATAAGATTGTAGAGATTACGGAGAGTAGTGGTCAGCCGTCAGGCGTCACAGTGTTTCCGGGCTTTATAGACATGCATGGTGACATGATCGAGATCGAACTCGAGCCGCGCCCTAAAGTCGATTTTCCGATGGATGTCGCAGTCGATCACCTTGACTCTCGGCTTGCCGCTGCCGGAGTGACGACAGCCTATGCGGCCGTATCTTTTTCTCGAACGGCAATTGATGGGCAGCGTCGTTCGTTCAAACATACGTCAGAGATTATTCGCGCGTTGAAGCAAAACATCCAGGGGCTCCGTGTTGATCATCGGATCCATGCGCGTTTCGACATGACCTATACCGCGGCGATTGATGCGCTAGATAAGTTGCTAACAGCCGGCGCCGTGGATCTTGTGTCCGTGATGGATCACACTCCGGGCCAAGGCCAATATCGCAATGTTGAGACGCTTGTTGCCAACCGCATAAAAAGCGGGCTCAGCGAAGAAGAGGCGCGGTTACATGTGGAACGTCGGATCGAGAATGCCGTTTCTGCTGAGCAGATTATTGAGAACCTAGAGCGGCTTTCGGCTCTTTGCAAATCGCACAATGTAGCGATGGCAAGCCACGACGATGACTCTGTAGAAAAATCCAATCTGATGGCCGACCTTGGTGTAGTTATTAGCGAATTCCCTGTGACGCTCGAGGCGGCAGCGGTTGCAAAGGAACGTAGCTTGATGATCGCAATGGGCGCGCCAAACGCAATGCGAGGTCAAAGCTACTCGGGCAATCTATCTGCACGCGTTGCACATTCAGAGGGACTTTTGCACATCTTGGCTGCCGATTATCACCCAGCTGCAATTTTGCCAGCTATTCATGCCCTGTCCGCGTCTGATCCAGATGGTCTAGTGGGCGCAGTGCGTCTTGCATCGGCAAACCCTGCGAAGGCCTTGGGCCTGACTGATCGTGGTGAAATATCCGAGGGCAAACGCGCTGATTTGGTACTGGTCGACGCATCTGACCGCGTTGTACAGACCTTTAGTGCGGGAGAGACTATTTTCTCAAAGGGTACGTGGCTTCATTCAGCAAACCAATTAAATATGCAGGCTGCGGTGTAACAAAAATTTCATCTAAGGTTCACTTGGATGTCACAAACTGAAGATAACCATAGCATATCAAACATCCGGATGAATTGCTATGTCTTATATCGCCCTATCCACTCTGACCCTCAAAAACGTCTCAAAAATTTTTGGGGAAACCCGCGCAGTAGATGACGTAACGCTAGACATAGAGCCAGGTCAATTTGTTGGTGTTATCGGACGCTCAGGCGCAGGCAAGTCCACCATGCTTCGCCTAATTAACCGCCTTATCGACCCCACGGAGGGATCGATCTCATTCGGGGGAAAAGAAATCACTGGCCTGCGCGGTCGAGAGCTACGAAATTGGCGACGCGATTGCGCAATGATTTTTCAGCAGTTTAACCTTGTAGACAGGCTGGACGTACTCACCAATGTATTGATTGGCAGACTGGCGGAGCACAGTTTTCTGACCTCCATGGCGATGCAGTTTACTGACGCCGAGCGCGCAATGGCGCTTCAATCGCTGGACCGACTAGATCTGGTGCCTCAGGCATTACAACGCGCAGGCACGCTCTCGGGCGGTCAACAACAGCGCGTCGCCATCGCGAAAGCACTTGTCCAGCAGCCAAAGATCATGCTTGCTGACGAGCCAATTGCCTCACTCGATCCAGCCAACGCGACACTAGTTATGGATGGCTTGCGACAGATCAACAAAGAGGACGGCCTGACCGTTTTAGTGAACCTGCATACGCTAGATACCGCGCGCGCATACTGTGATCGGATCATTGCTATGCGCAATGGCCGCATCTTCTTCGATGGGGTCGCCGCGCAACTGACCGATGACGTGGTGCGCGACATCTATGGACTCCAAGGCCTGAGTGAATTCAACGAAGCGGTGACGTCAACGCAATCGGTCGTAATGTCTGCCTGACGTGGAGCTTAATTATCAACCCCAAAAGTGAGGACTTAACCATGAAATACCTTATAACATCCGTTGTGGCCGGTTTACTCGCCACGTCAGCCGTCGCAGATGACTGGAAGCAAGACTATCAGGTCATCAAGTTCGGTATCCTGTCTGGCGAGAACGAAAAAGATCGGATCGCACGCTACACACCGTTCGAAGAGTATCTCGAGCGCGAACTTGGCGTTGAAATCGAGATCTTCACCGCGGGTGCATATGACGGTGTGATTCAAGCGCTTGGTGCCGATCAGATCGAGTTCGCCTTCCTCGGCTCGTCGTCATATGCCGCAGCTTTCACCGCCACTGACGGTAAGGTTGAGCCGCTGGTCACGCGTATCCGTAAGGATGGCTCCTCGGGCTATTTCTCGGTTGTCGTCACGCGCTGCGAAGACGGTTATGAAAAGCTGTCCGATCTGGAGGGTAAGGTTCTGGCCTTTGCCGATCCGGATTCGACATCTGGCTATGCAGTTCCCTATTTCAACATCGCCAAGGAAGTTGACCCAAAGACTTTCTTCTCGGCCATCCCGTTCTCAGGTTCGCATGAGGCCGGTGTTGCTGGCGTTGCTCAAGGCACGTTTGACGCTGCCGCCACATGGCAAAACAACGAGACTGATGGGCGTTGGCAGCGCATGATCGAAAAGGGTATGATCTCCGAAGGCGAAATTTGCCCTATCTGGGAAAGTCCTGAAATCACGTCTGGCCCTTTCACGGCGCGCAAGAACCTGCCGCAGGGTCTCAAAGACACCATGCAGCAGTTGGTTATCGACGTGGTGACAAAAGACCCCGAAGCTTTCAAATCCATGACCGGCGAAGTTGAAGGCACGCCAAACCCGCAGATCGGTTGGCAGCCCGCAACCCACGAGCGCTATCAGTGGATCGTGGACATGCGCGATTGGCTAAAAAAGCAGCGTCGTTCGTAAGCTGACAAATTCGGACCCTCGTCTTAAAGGTGGGGGTCTATATTTCTTGGGGTGAAAAAATGACCGTTGCGGATGACATAACGCCCTCGCGTCAAATTCTACATTTTGAATTGGACTACGCTGCCCAAAGGCGACGCGCAAAATTCGCATGGCTAATCGCAAGTATCATGTTTTTTGCAATCTTCGCATTCTCGGCGTGGCTTGGAGATTTCTTCAAGGTAACCCAGGTGACTCTACCTGACGGCTCGCGTGAATGGCGCTGGATCATTCCAGCAGGCCTGCCACGGTTGGGCGAGTTTATCCAAAAAACCTTGCCAGTTGTGCGCTGGGACAGCGTTGGTGCTGATCTGGCGGAATGGTTCTGGCGGTGGAAGGTGTGGCTGAACCTACTGATCGAGACTATTTTGATCGCCTTCATGGCAACGACTCTGGGGCTGGTCGGTGGTTTCTTGTTGTCTTTCCCAGCGTCTCGCAACCTGGCCCCGAATAAGTGGGTTCTTTGGGGATGCCGCCGATATCTCGAGATTGCGCGTACCGTGCCTGAACTGGTTTGGGCGCTAATTTTTGTTTTTTGTTTTTCAGTTGGTCCTATGGCAGGTGTTTTGGCCATCGGTCTGCATACCGCAGGCGCCTTGGGCAAGCTTTACTCAGAGGTAAACGAAAACATTGACATGCGTCCACTTGAGGGCGTCAAGGCTGCCGGTGGAACTTGGTTTGACCAAATTCGTTACGGCGCTGTGCCGCAGGTGATGCCGAATATTATCAGCTACACATTACTGAGGTTTGAGATCAACGTCCGTGCCTCTTCCATCATCGGCTACGTTGGCGCAGGCGGGCTTGGCCAAGAATTCCGTGAGGCTCTGTCGTTGCAAGAGTACACGGATTTGTCTGCTCTCTTTCTGATTATCTTCGTCACCGTGATAGTGATTGACTACGGATCGGAAAAACTCCGCCACCGCGTTATCGGTCTTGAGAAAGGGCCCGCGACATGACCCCGAATAACACCCAAATCAAGGACTGGATGTCCAAAACCCCTCGCGCGTTTCGCGATACACCGTCAGTACGTACGCAAAAAATTGGTCTATGGACACTGTTTTTAGCGCTCTTTGCGTGGTGCCTCTACGACTTCAACTTTTCGCCTGAACGCATCTGGGTTGGATTGCAGCGGCTCGGCACCGTGGTGTCATTCATGTTCCCACCGCACCTTTGGGAGACCTGGCAGGAATGGGCCGAAGTGTTCAAAGCCTTGGGCGAGACAGTGGCAATGGCCTTCTTGGGAACAATTCTGGGGTTGATCATTGCCTTTCCGATATCGTTTCTGGGTGCCAAGAACATTACCCGAATATTCTGGGTCCGCCACACGGCGCGCCGCGGGTATGATATCATCCGTGCCTTTGAGACACTGATCCTCGCACTGATCTTCATTCGCGCTTTTGGCCTTGGTCCATTGGCAGGTGTTCTTGCGATTGCGGTGTCCGAGATCGGCACGTTCGGCAAACTCTTTTCTGAGGCGCTTGAAAACACCTCAAAACGTCCCGTCGAAGGCGTTGTTGCCTCAGGTGGGTCGCGACTTCAGGCGATATACTTTGGCATCATGCCTCAGGTTTTGCCAGTGCATCTTTCGATCATTCTGTATAATTTCGAATCCAATGTTCGTTCTTCTACGATCCTAGGGATTGTTGGTGCTGGAGGGATTGGCTTTATGTTGTCAGATCGTATTGCTGGCCTGTTTTGGGATCAAGTATGGACCATTATCTTTTTAATAATCGCCATGGTGTATGTAGTTGATTATCTTTCAGCATTAATCCGCACTAGGCTAATAGGTAAGGCAGATTTGGCAAAGTGACATGAAGCCTCATGGGTTACCATTGGGCAAATTCCCGTTAAGAGGAAGCTAGCGAGAAGAGATCATTTTGGTTCGGTCTAGGTGTAATAAATTTATGCGACCAGAACTTCACCATACGATTTAGGAGGAACAAAAATGGCAGGCGCCGGTTCGAAAAATGCCCTCTCAATTGCCCCCACTATCAATACTGGCGCGGTTGTCGATGATTTTCAGCTGGGCCAATGGACTGAAGTAGGCAGCGGTACGGTGCTTAAACACGGTTCCATGGGCGACTGGTCGTATATCACCAAAGATTGCCACGTAGTCTGGTCGACAATTGGTAAGATGTGTTCCATCGCCAATTCTACACGTATTAATCCAGGCAACCACCCCACATGGCGCGCGGTGCAGCACCACTCGGTTTATCGAGCTGAAGCATATGGTTTAGGCGAGGACGACTATGACTTCTTTGAGTGGCGTAAATCTGACTGGGTAACTATCGGGCATGACGTGTGGATCGGGCATGGCGTAACAATCACAGCAGGCGTGAACATTGGAACAGGTGCTGTGATCGGCGCTGGCGCGGTCGTGACCAATGATGTGGCGCCGTATACTGTAGTAGGGGGAGTGCCAGCGCGTGTCATCAAGCGCCGCTTCACAGAAGCGCAAGCAGAGGCTTTGCAAGATATAGCGGTCTGGGATTGGAGCTATTACACCTACAAAGCCGCGTTGCCCGATATTCGCATGCTGGCCATCGACGACTTCATAGAAAAGTACCGCAAGATGCACCTCACTAAGTCAGTCGGGTATTAACTTCATAAGTAGCGCGCCACTTTCAAAGACGGCAGGACACCGTGTAAGATAGGGCTCTCATCTGAATGTTAAGATTTCGCACGATATCTACTTGTTTCATCCCGTAAGCGTGTAGCAATTTATCAACTCAAAGCGTCCATCAAGACTCTTTCCACATAGCGCGATTTGATCAATAACGAAAGGCTCCGGCAATTTCTGGCAGATGGCTCTGTAGCTTAGTTGTCCAATCCGTTAACTCTTCCTCTAACAATCGCCCCGATAGGGTCAGATGAAACCTAAACTCTTCAAAAACATAAGGGTAGCCCCACTGCGCTAGCAAAACCTCTTGCCGAGGGCTCAAACCCGCCTTTCGGCGCTGCGCAAGCTCTGCCTTGTCCGCAGGCGCGCGAAACGGGACGCAATGTTCCTAAAGGGGGCGGTTTCATTTGGATGGATTAAGGGTAATACCCCCGATCAAACATCGCGGCTCATTCTTGTGGCCGAAGCTTATACGAAAATGGCAACGCCGGCACTTAACTCGTTGGAACTTTCGCTTAAGATTTGGGACTGTGCAGGGATCAACAGCCACGATCAGCGATCCAGGGTTCTGAAAAAGATTGATCAGCGGTGTGAGGGTTACTGGGTGGAAAGGCGTGATGGTCGGCGATGCCTCAGTCCTGCTCATCGAACACGATATCGGGCTTGTGATGTCACTGTCCGATCATGTTCTGGTCATGCACCAAGGCGCAAATCTGGCCGAGGGCACACCGGCCGAGATCCGCGCAAATCCGGCCGTTCAGGCCGCCTATTTCGGACAGGGTTAAGCCATGCTATCGATTGAAAATCTCCACAGCCACTATGGTCTGGGCCATATCATTCAAGGGATCTCTCTCAATGTCGCACCGGGCGAAGTGGTGGGCGTTTTCGGGCGCAATGGCGTGGGCAAAACGACGTTGCTGAAAAATATCGCCGGTTGGGTCAAGCCGACCTCGGGTGCGATCCGCGTGGGCGGGGCTGATCTGAAGGGGCGCGAGCCGGACGAGATCAACCGCGCCGGTGTGGCGATTGTGCCCGAAGAACGCCGGATCTTTCCGGGTTTGACGGTGCAGGAGAACCTTGAGCTGGGGCTTTTAGCCCTTAAGGGGCCGAAACCGGCCTCCAAACTGGATCCGGTTCTGGAACGCTTCCCACGTCTGGCCGAACGCGCACGCCAGCCCGCCACGACCCTATCGGGCGGCGAGCAGCAAATGTTGGCGATGGCTCGCATCATGGTGGCCGAGCCCAAGGTGGCCCTGATCGACGAGCCGTCCGAAGGGCTGGCTCCGATGATCGTGGCCGAGATCTTTGCCATCGTCCGCCAGATGCGCGATAAGGGCTGCGCTACCGTGTTGGTCGAACAGAACATCCACGAGGCCTTGGCCATCTGCGATCGTTTTGTGGCTATCGAGCGGGGCCAGATCGTCCTTTCCGGCGACCCCGAGGTTGATTCCGACCGGCAAAAACTGCTGGATAAGTTGGCCGTTTGATTGTCTTGCTGGAGACAGCAAACGGGCCGGTCGATGTGATCTTGGCCGGTTCAGAAAAAGGAGAGGAGTCGGGATTTTAACCAAGGGGGCGATTTACTTAGCCCTTACGTAGCAACGAACGTGGCAATATCTTAGCGTCGCTCGATAATGTGTTATACGCGATTGACGTTAAGATATTGTATTTTTGTATTTAATTTTGGTTGCTGGAGTAGGATTTGAACCTACGGCCTTCAGGTTATGAGCCTAAAGTCAAAACGCAAAATATTCACACAACCTATGCCAACAGTATTCATAAAGACTAAAATTACCATCAAGTTAAAAAAGCCAAACTAGCCGTGCTTATTGTTTCAACATCTGAAGAACACGATATTATAGAGAGGATACCACAAACAAAAATTTGGAACCCACTTGGAACCCCAGAAACACAAAAGGCCCAGCGTATTACAGCTAAGCCTTTGAAAACAATGGTGCCCCCACACGGACTCGAACCGCGGACCTACTGATTACAAATCAGTGCTTCTGTTTCTTTGTTATTTATCTGCCTAATTCCATTCTAACTATGCCTCTCTAAAGAAAGCACAATGAGCAAATCAAACACACTTCTTTGACCAAAAACCGTGCAATTACACGCTTAAATCCTGCGCAATACACCAACCCGCGTTAGCTGCCACACTTAGCGGCACGATTAAGTTCGAGCCCGCAAACCGAAGCACAGACGGCAAGATACACTATTGCGATCAACTTGCCTTGACAGGTGGCTGTGACGCTTGTGGTTTTAGCCTCTCAAAATCAGCCTGTGATGTTGCAATACTGGTCGCTTTTGGCATTCCAGATGTATTTGTAGAAGACGGATCAGGTCTCGAACTTGGTGACTTTGGTGCCTTTTGTATATTGGGCTTAGGCACTGATGCTATTGCTTTTCCCACGCGCGATTTGGGTTTACTCTTTGCCTTGACCT
>ERZ802822.240-NODE-240-length-40128-cov-14.831540_pt1 | contig 40128 bp, 33 predicted proteins | sample MGYA00345649_ERZ802822 | MGnify/ENA primary metagenome ERZ802822 (study PRJEB30503, sample SAMEA104212359) | marine metagenome | biome: Westerlies Biome; feature: [SRF] surface water layer (ENVO:00010504) within the epipelagic zone...; material: water...
CGAAGTGCTTCTCCAACGTTGTCATCTGGGTATTTACCTGCTTGGTCAGCAGTAACAACATTGGTAATGTTAAGGTTATTCTTTTGTTGGTTTAATGCTTTGGATAACCCTCCAAAGTATCCATCAACTACCACTTCCTCAAGTACAGTAACAACTAAAGAATCTTTCTTTTCTTCTTGTGCTTGTAGCAACGCTACGCTTAGTAGTGCAGCAAAAATTAATGTTATATTTTTCATTTTAATTAAAAGTTTAAACAAATGTGCTTTTATTATGTGACATGAATTGAAGCTAAATGTTAAGTAAATGTTATTATAAGATACAACAGAAGTACTATCTTTAACACATGGCACAACAGGTCGTTTTAAGCTTTTTTTCGTATTCCAAAAATAAATTTTGGGCGTTTACACAAATGCAACGTGCCATTCCACAATTGCACCAACAACAGGGCATTCAGTTTTTTAAGACCCTCGGCACAGGCGCGGGTAAAGGCTTTAGTCTTTGGCCAGACTTTTCTACGTACGGACTGCTCACCATTTGGGAGTCAGAAGCGGCAGCAACTGCTTTTTTGACTGAAAGCCCCTTAATGCAGGCCTATAATAAGATGTCACATAGCCAAAAACATTTTTCTCTGCACACCCTTCAGAGCCACGGCCTTTGGGGGAAATCAAATCCGTTTGTGGCTGAAAAAAGAGCCTTACTCGATGACGAAAAAATAGGCATAATTACCCGTGCTACCTTACGTCCAAGGAGGCTGTTGGAGTTTTGGCGCGCTGTTCCAGCTGCTTCCAAAGCCATACAAAATGCCAAAGGCGTACTGTGGTATAAAGGCGTTGGTGAATGGCCTTTGGTGCAACAAGCTACGTTTAGTTTGTGGAACAGTTTGGAAGAAGTTAAAGACTTTGCCTACAAAAGTTCTCATCATGCAGCAATTGTAAAAAAAACACGCAAACGTAATTGGTATAAAGAAGATTTATTTGCGCGATTTGCGGTGCGTCCATTACCTTTGAACAATGGCTAAAGCAATTCTTATTGGTGCTGGCGTAGGCGGATTGGCAACGGCAATTCGCTTAGCAAAAAAAGGCTATTCCGTTGAGGTTTTTGAAGCCAATGATTACATAGGTGGAAAGCTATCTACGTTTAGCCTTGGAGCTTATCGTTTTGATGCAGGACCTTCCTTGTTTACCATGCCTCAATTTGTAGATGAACTGTTTACCCTTTGCAACGAAAATCCCGATGTTTTTTTTCAGTACAAACGCAAAGAGATTGCATGCAATTATTTTTGGGAGGATGGGAAAACACTTACAGCATATGGAGATACTAATCGATTTGTTGAGGAAGTGGAAGAAAAGCTTGCGGTGCCTGCTAAAACACTGAACAACTACTTATCAAAAGCAAAGAGGAAATTTGATCGTACCCGACCGTTGTTTTTGGAGCGGTCATTACACAAATGGCAAACCATTCTTAGAAAAGAAACCCTTGTAGGGATTGCTAATTACTTTTCTTTTGAAATAGACACTTCACTAAACAGTGTAAATCAAGCACAACTACAAGAACCGCATTTGGTACAATTCTATAACCGTTTTGCTACATACAACGGTTCGAACCCATACCAGACCCCTGGCATGATGACACTTGTACAACACTTGGAGCAACATTATGGCACCTACATTCCCAAAAAAGGAATGGGCGACATCAGTCAATCATTATATGAGCTCGCAAAACGCCAAGGGGTTATATTTCATCTAAGCACGACCGTTGATAAGATCCTTGTTGAAAATAAAAAAGCAGTAGGAATTCAGGTCAATGAAACCGAACACCGCGCCGATATAGTGGTGTCCAACATGGACGTAGTACCCACCTATCGCAGACTGCTAACCCATCAAAAACAACCCGAAAAAATTCTATCTCAAGAGCGGTCTAGCTCTGCTGTGATTTTTTATTGGGGGATGGGAAAATCGTTTCCACAACTGGACTTGCACAACATCTTTTTTTCAGATGATTATAAGGCAGAGTTTGATGCTATTTTTAATCAAAAAAACCTTTTTAATGACCCTACAGTTTATGTAAACATCACCTCTAAAGATGTGTCTGCCGATGCTCCTAAGGGTAAAGAAAATTGGTTTGTGATGGTCAATGCACCTCACGACACGGGGCAAGATTGGGAACTAGTTGCACAAGAGCTGCGCCAATGGGTTATAACAAAACTAAACCGAATTTTAGATGTTGATATTGCTCCCTTTGTAGAGGAAGAATGGATTATGACGCCAAATATTATAGAATCTAGAACGCAATCGTATTTAGGGGCTTTATACGGAGCGTCTTCCAACGATAAAATGGCAGCTTTTTTGCGCCACCCTAATTTCTCGCGTAACATTTCAAGCTTGTATTTTTGCGGGGGGAGTGTGCATCCTGGTGGTGGCATTCCATTATGTCTGTTATCTGCAAAAATTGTAGCCGATCTAACGCCAACGCCATGAAAAACTTTTTTATTCCACAAACGGGTACTGCTAAAATTGCTGTTGGCCTTATTTGGTTATTTCATTTTTCGGGCTTGATGGGGATTCTTTTTATTGATCGTGAGTTGTTTTTAGAAACGACGCCTGTCAACCTTTTTATTACGATTGTGTTACTTTTTGTCAATCTTCCTGATGTGAACTATAAGGTGCTTTTCGCTGCTGCGGTAGCTTTTATAGTGGGAATGGGTGTAGAGCTTTTAGGCGTGAATTATGGGTTGATTTTTGGACAATACGTTTACGGCGACAATTTAGGGGTTAAAGTGGGTGGCGTGCCCTTACTTATTGGCGCCAATTGGGTGATGCTTACTTTTATTACAGGAGCGGTTGGAGCTGTGTTTTTTAAGCGAGCTGTTTTTGCAGCGGCATGTGGCGCATTACTCATGGTGCTTTTGGATTTGGTTATTGAACCTGTAGCACCTAAGTTTGATTATTGGGAGTTTGCCGATGATACCGCACCACTATCGAATTATATAGGGTGGTTTTTAGTGGCTTTTCCAATACAATGGTTATATCAAAAACAGGTAAAACAAAAAGACCAAGTCTTCTCATTCCATTTGGTATTAATTCAGTTTTTGTTTTTCGGCATCTTTAGCCTATTGCAACTGGCCTCGTAGTTCAACGGATAGAATAGGAGTTTCCTAAACTTTAGATCCAGGTTCGATTCCTGGCGAGGCTACATGTTGCCTAGACAGCGGTGCTTTAGCAACAGATGCGTAGCATCTAAGTTTATGCCTTATTAGAGGTAATTCCAGGCGAGGCTACTAACGTATAGTAACAGTTAAGGTGTTTCCACTTATAGAAGTATTAAAGCAAGTCAAGGCGGAATTACAATCAGCGCTATAGCTATTCCCATGCTGATTACATTTAAATGTAGAACTATTATTAATGAGTTCCCATCTATTATCAACACCTTGATGCGGACATTTGTTTGTAAAAGCCTTGATTTCAGTATTTGAAATACGTAAAAGCAATGCGGCAATGCCTAAACTTTTCCCATTCCTCCAGCCTCCTACACTACCTAGGATGCCAAAATTACTATGTGTCAAATCAATAGTATAGGTGTTACCATTTACAGAAAACCCTGTGTCGTTTCCACTTCCTGGGTCAGTTCCATTTCCTGTATCAGGATTTGTAGTTTGAACATCATCGTCTCCGCTGCTGCACGCCTCCAAAAAGCTAACTCCGAAAAAAGCAAATGCCACTGTTGGGCACACTTCTTTTAAAAAACTTCTTCTATCTTTCATTTTTTTGTTTTCAATATAGTAATTATATTATGTTAAATACAAATCACGATTCTAAACACTTTATCCAGACGCAATTTTAGTCCAAAAAAAACATAGATATATTCTACTTTTCAACTTTTGATGAGTCTTGGAAAGTTGGTGTTGAAGTGAAGTAGGAGCCTATTGGGGCCTATTGGACAAAAATGAAAATATAAAGTTCTAACTTTACCTTCAATTTTAAAACCAAGACAATGCTTGCCAAGCGATTCAGTCTCGTACTACTAACCATTTTAGTCCTATCCGCCTGTACTTTTTCTTCCAATAAAAAAGAGGAGCAATCCATTGCCAAAAAAGTAGCCACCATTTTGGATCAGATGACCCTTGCCGAAAAGGTTGGACAAATGACGCAAGTTGATAAGCGTTTGCTTGACAGTCCAGAGGATATTCAAACTTACCATATTGGTTCTATCCTCAGCGGAGGGGGTTCAGTTCCAAAGATAAACACACCAAAAGGATGGCTAGAAATGGTAAATGGGTACCAGAAAATGGCCATGAATAACCGCCTTGGCATTCCCCTTATTTATGGAATTGATGCTGTCCATGGGCATAATAATGTTTTGGGCGCTACAGTATTTCCGCACAACCTCGCTCTTGGTGCGTCTAATGATGCTGACTTAGTATATCGTGTAAATAAAGCTACAGCTATTGAAGTTGCTTCAACTGGAATCCATTGGACGTTTTCTCCGTGTATTACCATCCCTCAAGATCCTAGATGGGGACGATTTTACGAAGGATTTGGTCAAACCACTGCCATTGTTGATGCGCTGACAAATGCAGCCGTTTTAGGGTATCAAGACAGGTTATCAAATGTGCAAAATAAACAAGTGGCAGCCTGTGCGAAACATTTTATTGGTGATGGCGCCACGGTTTGGGGGACGGGTACTCGAGTTGATGGAGTACACACCTATATGTTGGATAGAGGTGATGTGCAACTGGACGATAAAACCCTTCGGGAAATTTACCTCCCACCATACAAAACGGCTATCGCTGCTGATGTCAAAACGATAATGGCGAGTTTTAACAGTATCCGTGGTGAAAAATGCCATGGCAGCAAATATATTTTAACCGATTTGCTAAAAGAAGAGCTTGGTTTTGAAGGCTTTGTCGTATCGGATTGGGCTGGAATTGATGAAATACCAGGAGACTACAAACAGGATGTGATTAATGGTGTCAATGCAGGGATTGATATGGTTATGGTACCGGGAATCATGGAAGGTCAAAATCAAGAACACTACAAGACGTTTATTAAATTTCTAATAGAAGCAGTAAATGAAGGCAGCGTTTCTATCAAACGCATTGATGATGCCGTACGCAGAATTTTAAAAGTGAAGATGGAACTTGGGCTTTTTGAAGACCCATATATTGACGATTCACACTTAGATAAAATAGGATCTTTAGAACACCGTGCGCTTGCTCGCGAAGCAGTGCAAAAATCCGCTGTTTTATTAAAAAATAAAGGAGTACTCCCTTTTAACAAGTCAACGTCAATTACAATTGTAGGCTCAGCAGCGCACAACCTTGGTGTACAAAATGGAGGCTGGACTACCGACTGGCAAGGTATTTTCACTCCAGACTTTGCTTTTTTAGATTACAACAATGATGGCACATTGACTAAAAAAGAATACGTAAGTCAAATTGAAAAAGTTTATGAAAATAAATTTGAAGAAAAAAGCTGGGTAGGTCATTTTGAAGAAATTGATCAAGACAACAATGGAAAAGTTAATGCAGTAGATTTTACTGGATTCATGTCAAATCGTGTCTTGCAACCAAATGGCACAACTATTTTGGATGGGATTAAAGAAGTGGCTCCAAATGCCAAAGTCACATATGACCCAAATGCCAATACAATTCCTGAAGGAGATGTTGTACTTGCTGTTATTGGTGAATATCCCTACGCTGAGGGTTTTGGCGACGATGCCGATTTGAGACTTAATAAAGCCGACCTTGAAATACTTGAACGTGTATATTCTTCGGGCAATAAGGTAGTTGTGGTGTTGATATCTGGCCGTCCGCTTATGATAAGTGAATATATTCAAAATTGGGATGCTTTTGTAGCTTCTTTTTTACCTGGAATGGCCGGCGAAGGCTTGGCAGATGTACTCTTTGGAGATACCAACCCACAAGGAAAGCTGAGTTTTACATGGCCTACAAGTGTTAATGGTATTGATGTACTTTATGTACAAGGCAGCGGAGAGCAATACAATTAGACTTTTTAGCTATAGCAGATAAATGTATCTTTGAGGATGCGTTTTTTTAGTTTTGTATGTTGCATTCTGTTTGTGGGTTGTTCACAAAAACAACCTCCACCCTCACAAAAAAAATTAGAAACAGCCGACACCCTCATTCAAAAAACACTACTTAAAACCCCAGCTTCAAGTCAAGACTTAAATTGGTCTAGCGTAATAGCCTTGATGGAGTCATTGCATGATACCCCTTCAAATCAACGTAAGATTACACTTACAAACATCAAAGAAGAAGCAGTCAAATTAAATACGCAGCCGTGGCCAAAAGATTGGGATATCAACCCGGTTCGTGCGCGTTTTAATGTGTTTATAACCCATGCAAGTATCGCTGCAGATCAACGACTGGCAGATGCCGACCTCGAAAAGCAAAGCCTAGCTATTAATAAGATGAAAGCGAGTTGGAATAATTTTGCTGATCAAATCAATGATGATTCTATGTTAGCCCCCTTCAACCCCACACTCGCCCAACCGATAAGCAAAATTAAATAGCGTAGCACTACTGCTATCTACTACCTTTTTGTTTCGCTTACTCGCTGTTCTTAAAAAGGATGGTATAGGTAAGTTTAGACGCTTACTCATTTCTGTATAAAAAATTTCTCTTTGATGGTGAATTGGGCTGACGCAATGAAGTGTCTTTCCCCAATGCCCTTGTTCAACTATTGACATAAGAAAACGCACTACATCTTCCCGATGCACTAGGTTTGTTGGCGCTTTTGGTGCGGGAATCTTGGTTCTACCCGCAAGTTGCTTAACCGGATGCCTATTTCCTCCAACTAGCCCACCCAGCCTTACTAGTGTTGCCTGATTTGTGGTGGTTTGAATCAATTTTTCAGCTGACAATAGTTGTTGGCCAACTTCACTATCTGGCAGCGGGGTACTTTTTTCGTTAACTACCCCTTGCGCAGCACCAAACACACCTATACTACTGAGCAATAACAGCTTACAGCTCGGATACTTACAAAGAGCAGTTACTAGTATTTTGATTCGACTTGCATAGTTAGCATCAGGGTTTTTTCTGCGTCCCGGTGGAAATGCAATAACAACGATTTCGACCCCTTCGAGAAAGGAATTTAAATCTCCAACAATAGTTTCATTTTCAACCGTAAGCAAAAAAGACTCAACACCCATATTACCTAAAGCCTCTAAATTGGCTTTGGTGGTGACACTGCCGCGGACATGATGCCCTTGTGCTATAAGCGATTGTGCTAGTGCTTTACCTAGCCAACCACACCCAATTATCGCTATTTTTTTCATTGTTGTAAAAGTATCTTTTTTACAGAAAATAAATGATTTAAGATTTTTTTCTTATCTTTTGTTCAACAAAACATCAACAATGCCTATTAAAAGTTTTCAAGCCGCGCGTCAAAAACTTGTACCCAAACGAAGAAAATCGCTGTTGGTGCGTGATTATATGACGCGAAATTTGATAACATTTACAAAAAAACAGTCCATTTTGGAAGTGATGCGAACTCTAATTCGTAACAAGATTTCAGGCGGACCAGTTGTAGATGAATTGTCCCGACTCATAGGAGTTATATCGGAAGCAGATTGTATAAAATACTTATCAGAAGGAAAGTATTTTAATCAACCCTTTTTTGATCGCAATGTCGAAGATAGTATGACAGCGGAAGTAGATGTGATTGAAGCCGATAAAACCATTTTTGATGCCGCTACGCTATTTCATAAAACAAATAGACGACGTTTTCCAGTTTTGGATCGTGGCAAGCTGGTGGGACAAATCAGCAGGCAAGATGTTGTGAAAGCAGCGTTATTGTTGCGCAGTCAACGTTGGCGCTAATTAGTATAACCGATTAAAAACCCCTTATCATGAGTACAATTCAGAACACAGTTCAGCTCATTGGTCATCTTGGAGATGATCCCGAAGAAGTCAAATTAGATTCCAATAAAAAATTAGCGAAATTTTCACTCGCTACTAATTTTCGATACAAGAATAAAGAAGGCAAAATGGTCGAAAACACTCAATGGCACCGTGTTGTGGCATGGGATAAGCTAGCTGAGATTTGCACAGCCCACCTAAAAAAAGGCAGTCACGTGGCGTGCCAAGGAAGGTTGGTGTATCGAGACTATGAAACCAAATCAGGAGAGAAAAGACAAAGCACAGAAATCCATTTGGACGAGATGTTAATGCTTTAGTTACTCAAAAATTTCCGTTGCTACGCGATAGGTGTTTGCATGCGCTTCGATAATCAAATTTACATCTGGCGCATAGCCACCACCCATACTGCATTGCACGGGAATGTTACGTTCAAAACAAGATGACAATACCATTTCATCTCGCTTTTTTGTGCCCTCAAGCGACAGCGCCAACCTCCCAAGTTTATCCTCTTTAAGGACATCAACTCCTGAGAGGTAAAACACGAAATCAGGTTGAACTGTGGAAAATAGATGCGCTAATTGAAGTGCTAAAATATCCAGGTACTCGTTGTCTTTTGTATTGTCTTCAAGCGCTATGTCCAAATCACTAGTCTCCTTTTGAAAAGGATAATTCGCTTTCCCATGCATCGAAAAAGTAAACACCTTTGGGTTATTACGAAAAAGCGCAGCGGTGCCATTGCCTTGGTGAACGTCTAAGTCGATGATTAGAATTTGTTTTGCTTGCTCAGTTACTAGTAAATAGTTCGCAGCAATAGCTTGGTCGTTAAGCAGGCAAAATGCTTCTCCTCGGTCAAAAAAGGCATGATGAGTACCACCAGCAATATTGAACGAAATGCCATTTTTTAATGCAAATGCACAGCCTTTTAAGGTGCCTTGAGCAATGATACATTCACGCTCAATAAGCTCTTGTGATAGCGGAAAACCAATTCGTCTGATTTCTTTTTTGGTTAGTGATACAGCGTTTAGTTTTTTGTAATATTCTGAGCAATGCGTACGCAAAACATGCTGATCTAAAATGCGGCCAGGAGCAAAAAACTGTTCCCTTTGACATGTCCCTTCACGAACAAGCTGCTCGGGTAACATTTCGTATTTTAACATAGGAAACCGATGCCCTTCGGGCAATGGATGTGCATAAATGGAATGATGGGCAATGCGAATCATTGCCACAAATATAGCCTAGGCTTTGTTAAATTTCCTTAGAATTATTCCAAGATAAAAAAATACAATGCCTGTTAAAAAAAAGACACAGAGCACACCTTCATCAGAATAGAATACTTGTAAATTTTTTAGAAAATGAGCTGTTTCGATTTCAAGTAAAAAAAATAACGGTAAAGAGAATAGCACAAGCGCCAATCCAAACGCACTAAACCTTTTGTAAAGAGGTAAATTTGTCATTATTGTAAAATTTGGTATTACAAAAATATGAAATTCAGACGTTACAACGCTTAATTCTTCAGAAATTTGTTAAGTTGATTAGGAGTCAAGTAGGGGACGCAACAAGTAGTTTAATTAGGAAGTAAGTCTTTCTAGTTGTTTGGTTATAGCATCATCTTCAATTTTTTCAAACAAAAGGGTAGCCTCGCCTAATTGATGGCCGCCTCCTATGGGTGACAATCCGTTCAAGCTATCCCAGTCCAAATTGCTGTCAATCTGCAACATATTGCGGAGTTTTTGCGCTGTATAAGGAAGAAAGGGTTCAGAAACAATTGCTAAGCCAGCGGCCACTTGCAGGGCAGTATGCATAATGGTTGCCACACGATCAGGGTTGGTTTTTATCAATTTCCATGGCTCTTCGTCTGCTAAATATTTATTTCCTAGCCTTGCTAACTGCATCATTTCTTGAGAGGCAGCTCTAAACTTGTACTGTTCGATGAGTGCTGCTATTTTATGAGGAGCAGTAGCTAATTCGGACCTGGTGGACTCATCTGCTTCGTTGTACGCATTTGGCACAGGTACTTTGCCGTCGTAATACTTTCGCATAAGCACCATGACACGATTAATAAAATTCCCAAAAATAGCAACTAACTCGCTGTTGTTACGGGTTTGAAAATCGCTCCAGGTAAAGTCGTTGTCTTTGGTTTCTGGTGCGTTTGCAGTCAATACATAACGTAGCACGTCTTGCTTGCCTGGAAAGTCTTCAAGGTACTCGTGCAGCCAAACGGCCCAGTTTTTAGAGGTAGAAAGCTTTTGTCCTTCTAAGTTTAAAAACTCATTTGCAGGAACGTTTTCTGGCAGAATATAGCTCCCCATAGCTTTTAGCACCGATGGAAAAATAATGCAATGAAACACGATATTGTCTTTGCCAATAAAATGAACGAGCTCAGTGTTTTTACCTTGCCAGTAGGGCTTCCAATCTTTCCCCGTCTGCAGTGCCCATTCTTTGGTTGCTGAAATGTAGCCAATGGGTGCATCGAACCAAACATACAACACTTTGTTTTCACCGCCTTCAACTGGCACAGGGATTCCCCATGACAAATCACGGGTTACAGCTCTAGGTTTTAGTCCGTCGTCTATCCATGATTTTACTTGCCCTAATACATTTGTTTTCCAATCGGATTTATGTGATTCTAAAATCCATGAACGCAAAAAATCTTCATAACGATCTAAGGGTAAATACCAATGCGTAGTGGTTTTCAAGCTTGGGGGTTCACCAGACAGTGCCGACTTAGGCTCAATTAAATCTGTAGCATTTAAAGAACTTCCACAAGACTCGCATTGGTCTCCATAGGCTTCTGGATTGCCACATTTTGGACAGGTGCCTGTTACATACCTGTCTGCTAAAAATTGATCTTCCTTAGCATCGTAGAGTTGTTCTGTGGTTTGGGTTTCAAAACAACCCTCGTCGTGCATGGTTTTAAAAAACTCTTGAGCTGTTTTACGATGCACATCGCTAGATGTTCTTCCGTAATAATCGAATGAAATCCCAAACGCATCAAAGGAGTTTTTTATCATATTGTGATACTTATCAATGACTTCTTTTGGGGTAATGCCTTCTTTTTTAGCTTTCATTGAAATGGCAACGCCATGCTCATCGCTTCCACAAATAAATAAGACTTCTTTGTTCCGCATGCGAAGGTAACGGGCATAAATATCAGCCGGAACATACACTCCTGCTAAGTGTCCAATATGGATAGGCCCGTTTGTGTAGGGCAGTGCAGCGGTAATGGTGTATCGTTTGCTCATACAGTAGTCTTCGGCACAAAAATAGCGATTTTATATCCGTACTTTGATGTGATTTTTTATCTTTAAAAAACTCAAATCTTAAATTCATGAATTCCGTTGATAAAGGAAAGAAAGGGGAAGACTTGGCAGAAGTTTTTTTGCAAAAGCAAGGCTACACAATTGTTGCGCGTAACTTTTATTACCAAAAAGCAGAGGTTGACATTATTGCCCAAAAAGAAAATGTGCTTTGTATCGTAGAAGTTAAATGGCGAAAATCTAATTTTCATGGGGCACCTTATGAGTTTGTTACGCCCAAAAAACGTAAACTATAGGCGCGGGTTGCGGAATTTTTTATCCAAAAACATAACTGGCAAGGTGAAACACGATTTGATATTGTTAGTATAACAGGGGTTATCCCGAATATTACTATTGAGCATATCGAAAGTGCGTTTTACTTCTTTTGAATTGTTATTTATATAACATTTTGTGTTTTTATACATATCTTTGTGAAATAATTACAAAAACATGAAAACGATTGCGTCTGCCGTTGAAGTATATGTTAAATCAAAACCTTTTTTGATAAGTGCACTTACGCAGGGTATCATAAACTTGACTTCGTTGTCACGTATCATGCTTGAAGACATTAAAGATCAAACTCAGAGGCCCGTACGCACAGGAGCTATCGTCATGGCGCTCAAGCGCCTGTCTACTGATTTGGAATTTCGATATTCATACAAAATCATAAAAACACTAAAAAACATAGGCGATATTACGGTTCGATCTGCGCTAATCGATTATAACTTTAAGGTCTCCGACACGCTCTTATCAGCGCAAGCCAAATTACTATCGCAATTACAGTTATCTAGTGAGAACTTTTATACTTCTTCACGTGGCGTACATGAGTGTAATATAGTGGTCAGCGAACACCTTGCAGGGTTAATTGACACACATCTTGCGGATGAAGAATGTTTACACAAAGAAGAAAACCTATCTTCCATAACATTAAAATTGCCTACAGAAAATGTTGCTACTCCAGGCATTTATTATTTTGTTTTCCAACGCCTTTCTTGGGAAGGAATCAATATTTATGAAGTGATTTCTACTTCAAATGAATTCACGATTTTAGTAAATGATGATCAAGTAGACAAGGCTTTTCGAGTCATAAAAGACCTTAAGAAGTTATAGGTTCTTGAAGTGTACTCAATAGTACAATAGCTTTTTGAATGGTTACAACGTCGTCAATAACCAATACGAGTTTGGGCCCTTCTTTAGTGTTTTTTTCTTTGAGTTGTGCTTTGCTCAAGACCCCTAATTTTCCCAATATAAATTGAAAGGCTTCTTTTTGATAGAATGAACTTTCTGGGTCGGCAAAGAAAGTACAAATACATTTTTGCTTTTTTAAGATGATTTTTTCAAATCCTAATGATGCGCCCAACCACTTTAGTCTTACACTATCGAAAAGCGTCAATGTTTCTTCTGGAAGTGCTCCAAACTTATCGATTAATGACGCACTAAATGCCGTTAATTCGTCCTCTGTTTTTAGCGTAGCAAGCTCTTGATATTGCGTTAAGCGCTCGGTAACATTGTTGATATAGTCTGTAGGGAAAAAGATTTCAAAATCGGTGTCTAGGACCAATTCTTTCGGCATGGGTTTTTGGTTGGGATAAAGCGCTTTAAATTCATTTTGTTGCAACTCTTCAATAGCATCTTTGAGTATTTTTTGATAGGTTTCAAAACCAATATCATTAATAAAACCACTTTGTTCACCACCTAAAAGATCGCCTGCTCCTCTAATTTCTAAATCCTTCATGGCAATTTGAAACCCAGAGCCTAGCGCGGTGTATTGGCTTACGGCTTCCATACGCTTGCGTGCATCATCAGTTAGCACTGAAAAAGGAGGCGTTATAAAATAGCAAAAGGCTTTTTTATTGCTTCGTCCTACACGTCCGCGCATTTGGTGCAAATCACTAAGTCCAAAATGATTGGCATTATTGATAAAAATGGTATTGGCATTAGGGACGTCCAGTCCACTTTCAATAATGGTGGTAGCTACCAACACATCATATGATCCATCAATAAATCCAAGCATTAAGTTTTCTAACGTATTTCCTGGAAGTTGTCCATGCGCGGTAGCAATTCGAGCATCGGGGATTAGGCGTTGTAGCATTCCCGACACTTCTCCAATATTTTCAATCCGATTGTTCACAAAAAACACCTGCCCACCACGTTGTAACTCATAAATTACAGCATCTCGAATTTGGATTTCATTCCAAGAAATTACTTGACTTTCAATGGGGTACCGATTTGGTGGAGGGGTATTAATGACAGATAAATCCCGGGCTGCCATAAGGCTGAATTGCAAGGTCCGTGGGATTGGTGTTGCGGTCAACGTTAGCACGTCAACATGCTCTTTCATGCTACGTAACTTTTCTTTTACACTTACCCCGAATTTTTGTTCCTCATCCACAATGAGTAAGCCCAAATCTTTAAACGAAACAGCTTTCCCAACCAATTGATGTGTTCCAATTACAATATCAATTGCCCCATTATCAATACCTTCAAGCACCTCTCGTTTCTGTTTAGTTGATCGAAATCGGTTGAGGTAATCAATAGTTACAGGAAACTCTTTTAAACGCTTCACAAATGTATTATAGTGTTGAAATGCCAAAATAGTGGTGGGCACCAATACCGCGACTTGTTTGCCGTTGTCTACTGCTTTAAACGCTGCGCGAATGGCCACTTCAGTTTTTCCAAATCCCACATCTCCGCAAACCAATCTGTCCATCGGTTTTTGATCTTCCATATCTTGCTTTACAGCTTGAGTCGCAGTACGCTGATCGGGGGTGTCTTCAAACAAGAATGAGGCTTCCAGCTCGTGCTGCAAATAAGTATCTGGACCACAGGAAAACCCTTTGTTCATACGTCTTTTGGCGTAAACGTTAATCAAATTAAACGCAATTTCTTTTACCTTCTTTTTGGTCTTTTGCTTGATTTTTTTCCACGCGCCAGAACCAAGTTTATACACTTTTGGTACAGCGCCATCTTTGCCATTGAACTTAGAAATTTTATGTAGGGAATGAATGCTCACATACAAAATGTCTCTATCGCCATAAAACAACTTTATGGCTTCTTGTGTTTTACCTTCAACATCAATCCGTTGCAATCCGCCAAAGGTGCCAATTCCATGATCGATATGCGTAACGTAATCGCCTACCTCAAGCTGTGCCAAAGCCTTGAGTGAAATGGCCTGCTTTTTAGAATAACCATTTTTTAGTCGGAATTTGTGATAGCGCTCAAAAAGCTGGTGGTCCGTGTAGCAAACGATGTTTTCGTCTTCATCTATAAAGCCTTGATATAGTGGAGCTACCCAACAATGAAAGGGTGTTTCAGGAACAAGTTCTTCAATGATTTGTGTCAGTCGTTCTTTTTGTGTTTCGGAGGCACAAAAAATATGATTGGTGCGTTGTTGCGCATAGTTTTCATTGAGATGCTCTGAAAACCAGTCAAATTTGCGCTTAAAGTGGGGTTGCGGCTGGCAAGAAAAAGTATGTGTGGATGTTTTACCAGAAGGCGAAAAATGAACATTGGGTAAAATACTCAGTCCTTTTGAAAATGTTTTTCCGTCAATAAACAATTCCTTTGGAGACTGCCTTTTGATTTCACCTGAAATATTTTCAAAGGCCTTTTGGGCATGCTTGAAAAGCGCATCAAGTTCAGCCGTAATTACGGATTCGTTTTGAACACAAACCAATGTGTTTGCTGATGGAAACGCAAGTAAGGATTGCCGCACCTCTTCTTCTTCTTTTTGTTCAATATTGGCAAGGATTTTGGCCTGATTAAGGGACTGCGTAGAGCGTTGGCTTGTCACATCAAATGAGCGAATGGTATCTACTTCATCTCCAAAAAATTCTATCCGAAATGGCTGGTCGTGACTAAAAGAATGTACATCTAAAATGCCTCCACGAACAGCAAACTCACCTGGCTCTGCAACAAAATCTACACGACTAAACCCAAACTCAAAAAGCGTTTCGTTGACAAAGTCAATGCTCAACTCATCTCCTATATTTATGGACAGCGTTTTGCGCTTCAATTCCTTTGGTGTAAGGACCTGTTCAAAAAGTGCTTCTGGGTAAGTTACCACGAGCTGTTTTGGAAGCTCTTTTAACTTTTGTAGTGTTTCAGCGCGTAATAACACATTGGCGTTATCGGTTTCCTCAATGTTGTAAGGTCTACGATAGCTTGATGGAAAAAAAAGAGGGGGATTTGGTAGTAATACCTCCAAATCATTTAAAAAATAAGCAGCTTCTTCTTTGTTATTAAGAATCCATATGGTGGTATCGGGGTGTTGATCAAACAACGACTTGACCAAAAAACTGTGTTTAGAACCAATTAAGCCAGAGACAACAGCATTACCATTAGCACAGAGGCTTTCGTAAACCGCACGAAATTGCAGATTATTTTGGTATAATACAGGAAGATTGGTCACACGTACTTTTTGGTAAAAATACAAAGTACAAGCCCTACAAAATGCGTCGGCGTTATTTTTTAAACAAATTCGTTACCTACTGTGAGGTTAAAATCAGTCTATTCACGCAAGAGTTATTACATTTGCCCCCGATGAAAGAGGTATACATTCGTGAAGCTATTTCAACTGATGCCGCGGCTATTCTTGCGTTAATTCAGGAACTGGCTGATTTTGAACGAGAACCCAATGCAGTTGCTGTTACCGAAATGGAACTTGTTCAAGACGGTTTTGGTGACAACCCTCAATTTCAATGTTTTGTAGCAGAACTAAATCAAAATATTGTCGGTATTGCGCTTTTTCACCCATGTTATTCTACTTGGAAAGGCAAGTCTTGGCATTTAGAGGATTTGATTGTCACCAAATCACATCGTGGTAAGGGAATTGGATTTGAATTACTGCAAAAGTTTATTTCGTTTGCCCATAATTCTGGAGTTCGACGCATTCAATGGGCAGTATTAGATTGGAATACACCTGCCATTGATTTTTATGAAAAACATGGGGCAACCGTATTCTCGGAGTGGAAAATCACCCAGATGACACAGGGGGAAATGCAGAAATTTATAGCAAAACATCATGCGAGTATTTAAGTTTGGAGGGGCCTCTGTAAAAGATGCAGAAGGGGTAAAAAATGTAGTAAAGGTATTGACCGAAACAGGTCATGAAAATACGGTTGTAGTTGTTTCAGCAATGGGCAAAACTACAAATGCTTTAGAGGGAGTTGTTGAGGCATATTTTACACAACCTGAATCGTCTAAAACTGCCTTGCAAGATGTTGAGGTATTTCATCAACACATTATAGATGAACTTTTTGAAGCACCCAACTCACCGGTAAGCAAACGCGTTAAAAACCTTTTTGAACAATGCCATACTTTTTTGGCTAACAACCGTTCCCCACATGAGGCTTTTGTGTATGATCAGGTTGTGAGTTTTGGAGAGTTGGTTTCTACATCGATTATTTGCGCGTATTTAAATCATATTGGTATAGCTGCTGAGTGGATTGATGCTAGATCATGTATAAAAACAGATAATTTTTATCGTAGCGCCCACTTGGATTGGAAGCGCACACAATTGGCAATTCAGAATCAAGTTCAAGGGAGAACGCTTAAAATCACACAAGGGTTTATAGGCTCTGACGATAACAATTTCACTACAACTTTAGGCAGGGAAGGGTCTGATTATTCAGCTGCTATTTTTGCCTATTGTCTTGGGGCTACTGATGTTACCATTTGGAAAGATGTACCAGGAGTACTAAATGCCGACCCAAGAGTTTTTGATAAAACACAATTGTTGCATCACATATCATATCAGGAAGCTATTGAATTGGCATTTTATGGCGCCTCAGTGATTCATCCAAAAACCTTACAACCACTACAACGCAAAGAAATTCCGTTGTTTGTGAAGTCGTTTTTAAACCCAACAGAAAATGGCACTCAGGTTGGCAAAGGCGTTCGCATGCGCCCAGAGATTCCTTGTTATATTGTAAAAAAAGGCCTTTCCTTGTTGCGTCTGTCAACGCGTGATTTTTCTTTTGTTGTGGAAGACAATATCAGCGATATTTTCAAATTGTTACACGAGCATAAAATGTCGGTTGACTTAATTCAGAACTCAGCCATTAGTTTTTCGGTTTGTATCAATGATAAGTATCACAATATGGAAACCTTATTACATAACTTGCGCGCACGTTTTGATGTGCAATACACTCCAAATGTAACATTGTATACCATTCGTCATTTTGAAGATGATTCCGCGACTTCACTGTTAAAATCCAACGAATTGATACTTGAGCAACGAACTGAAACCACACTACAATTGGTGATGAAATAGTATATTTAACCTAAAATACCCTAATGCCTCTTGTACATTCAACCGATGTAGCTGCTGTACTTGGACTTGCCAAAACAGGTTTTTTTGGTCGTATTGTTGGTCACTTCGTGCTTTGGTTTCTTAGCTTGGACGACATCAATAAGGTGTATGACAAAAGCCTATCCAGCGGAGACGAGTCTCAGTTTTTAGAAGCACTTCTATATCATTTTCGGATTAAATATCATATCAGCCCTGAAGAGCTAAAAAGAATTCCACAGAAAGGACCTGTAGTATTGGTGTCAAACCATCCATTAGGCGGAATTGATGGCATCATTTTGATGCACTTTTTACAGCAAGTTCGCCCAGATGTAAAATTGATGGCAAATTTTTTGCTAGAGCGCGCTATACCATTAAAAAAGTGGATTGTTCCAGTAAATCCGTTTAACGAAAAACAGTCTCCAAAGTCGAGTTTAGCGGGCTTTAGAAGTGTTTTACGGCATTTAGAAAACGAAGGGCTTTTTGCTGTTTTTCCTGCAGGTGAAGTAGCTTCTAAAATAAAAAAACAAGTTGCCATTGACCCCGATTGGAACGAAGCCACCATGCGCCTTATTCAGCGTTCTAAAGTACCTGTTGTGCCCATTTATTTTCATGCCCGTAACAGTCCGCTTTTTTATCGTTTAGCCAAAATACATGGGCTCTTACGCACGGCAAGACTACCCGCAGAACTACTCACACAGCGGAATCGTACTATTGACGTTCGCATAGGGAAAGCCATTGCTTTAAAAGACCAAGACAATCATGAAACTGTATCGGATTATGCGTCATTTATGCGTCGTAAAGTTTATATGTTGTCCAATAGTTTTGAGCGCAAGCATCTGCTCAAACGTGTGCCACGGCCTTTGCGTAGAAGAAGTAAAAAAGTTGAACCTATTGCTCCAGCTATGGCACTTTCTGTACTAGAAAAGGAAATTGCATTACTACAGCGGCAAAATAAATCACTTTTAGCATCTAAAGATTACGAGCTTTTTTTGAGTTCCTCTTTGGAAATCCCTAACATCCTAACTGAAATTGGCAGACAGCGCGAAATGGCTTTTAGAGCCGTAGGTGAAGGAACCAACAAACCTCTTGACCTTGATCATTTTGATCAGGACTATCTGCATTTGTTTTTGTGGGATCACAATGCCAAAAGCATGGTAGGCGCATATCGTTTGGGTCTAGGTAAAGTGCTTATGAATAAGCGTGGAATATCGGGATTTTATCTCGCTGAGCTGTTTAAATTTGACACCGAAATACATTATATGCTCAATAATACTATGGAGCTTGGCAGAGCATTTGTGGCCCAAGAATATCAGCAACGTCCAATGCCGCTTTTTCTACTTTGGAAAGGCATTATTCACGCAACGCTACGCCATCCAGAATACGATTACCTTATGGGAAGCGTAAGTATCAGTAATCAATTTTCAAAATTCACCAAGTCATTGATGATTGAATTTATGCGGTCACATTATTACGACCCTTTTTTGGCGCAATACATTACACCAAAAAAACAATTTAAGGTAAAAATAAATGACGCAGATAAGGAGTTTGTTTTCGACGAAACCTCAGCTGATTTAAACAAATTTGATAAGCTTATTGAAGAAGTAGAACCCGGTGCATTGCGGTTGCCTGTACTAATTAAAAAGTACATTAAGCAGAATGCGCGTGTGGTGTCATTCAACGTTGACCCATTGTTTAATTATGCTATTGATGGACTTATGTATATTAAGGTAAAAGATATTCCCGCCAATACGGTTAAGCCTGTATTGGAAGAATTCCAAGCCAGTTTGGAAGCAAATAACTCAGTCTAGTAAATAAGTTTTTACAAAAGTCTTGCAATACGCCTTGATTTCATCACGAGTAGCAGCAAAAGCTTTAAGAATTTCATTCTCATCTTCAGATTTTATTTTTGAAGGGTCGCTGAAATTTTTGTGCCAACGTTGGGCCTTTTCATTTGGAATGAAAGGACAATTTTCTTGCGCGTGATCGCAAACTGTGATGATATGATCAAATGGGATATTGATATATTCATCCACGTGATTTGAAGTGTGTTCGCTAATATCTATTCCAGCTTCTTGCATGATGCTTACTGCGCGCTGATTTAGGCCGTGAGTTTCTATACCGGCACTATAAACAGACAACTTTTTTCCGCCATAAAATTGCATAAATCCGTGTGCCATTTGACTTCGACAAGAATTCCCTGTACAGAGTATTAAAATATTTTTCATATTAACGAAGTAAGAGCTTATTTGAGTTTTTAAGGTTTTCTTTGTGTTAAGATTACATAAAATAACCTTTGTGTAAAAGCACTTTGATTTTGTCAAGAATTACCTCACTAAGTTTTGCGTGGCTTTGAACAGTCCATCCTGCAACATGTGGCGAAAAGATAATATTTGGGTGCGCTGACAAATAGTTCCATGCGTCTGAAGGCTCTATGGAAACGTCAAAGGCAGCTGTTTCCATTTCTAGCACGTCAAGACAGGCTCCACGAATCGACTTGTTCTTAAGTGCATCAATTAAATCGGCAGTTACCACTTGGTTACCTCTTGCCGTATTGATAAGCCAAAATGGCTTGCGCATCCGTTCTACGAATTCACGGTTTATATAATGTAATGTGCTATGGTCTAATGGCAAATGGAGGCTTACAATATCGGCGCTTTTTTGCAATTCATCTAGTGTGACTTGTGTGGCAAAAACATCTCCAAGGTTAGGAACAATATCATGACACAATACGGTTACATCAAACCCAGAGAGCTTTTTGGCAAACTGTTTTCCTGTATGTCCATATCCAATAATCCCTATGGTTTTTCCATCCAACGCTTCTCCACGATTAGCCTCACGCTGCCAAATCCCGTCTCGCACCTCGGTATTTGCTTTAGGGACTTTATTAAACAAACTTAGCAGCAAAGCCAAGGCGTGCTCGCCAACCGCAGGACTATTCCCTTCGGGAGCAGACACTACTTTAATATCTAATTTTTCTGCGGCACGAACATCAATATTTTCCAATCCTGAACCCACGCGAGCTATAAACTTAAGGTTTACCGCCTTACTTAAGAAAGGCGTATCAATTGGGAATCGACTTCGAATTACAAGCCCGTGGAATTTAGCAATCTCTTTTTCAATTTCTTCTTTAGAAGCAGTAGTATTGACCGTATTTTCAAACCCCAAATGTTCAAAACCTTCCACAAGGCTCGGGTGGTTTGTATCTACATGCAAAATCCGTATCATGTTAAAATCCTAAAATAATTTTGGCAATATAAAAGAATAGGAAAATGCCAAAAATATCATTGCTAGTTGTTATGAAAGGTCCTGTCGCAATAGCAGGATCGATGTTGTTCTTGTCTAAAATAATGGGTACAAAAGTGCCAATAAGTGCCGAAACTACAATGACACACAGCATGGAAAGGGCAATAGTAAAACGCACCAGGGTATCGATCCCTAGAAAATATCCAAACACAATAAGCAATCCACCTAACGCAACTCCGTTAATAAGACTTAGTCCAACTTCTTTAAGTAAGCGACTAAACAAGCTGCCTTTAACAATGTCATTTGCGAGTCCTTGAACAATAATAGCCGAGGACTGTACCCCAACATTTCCAGCCATTGCCGCAATGAGTGGAGTGAAAAAGAACAGTGTTTTATAAGTAGGATGGCGCATGACATCTTCAAATCCTTCGAGGATATACACGCTTCCAAGTCCTCCGATAAGTCCTAAAATAAGCCAAGGCAAGCGCGCTTTTGTTAAATCAACAATGCTGTCATCGGCTTCCACATCTGTAGCAATACCTGCCGCCAATTGGTAATCCTTATCGGCTTCTTCTTTAATAAAATCTAAAATATCGTCAATAGTAATCCTGCCCAATAGTTTTTTTTTGTTGTCTACTACGGGCACAGCTTCGAGGTCATATTTTGCCATTAGCTTTGCGACTTCCTCCCCTTCATCGTTTACATTTACAAAATCAACTTTTGGAATGTATACCGATTTAATTTTAGCGCGGTCGTTAGCAGTTAGTAGATCTTTTAACGACAACCTTCCTATCAAAGTATCACCATCATCTACAACATAAATGGAATGCACACGCTTCACCTCTGAGGCCTGAACACGCATTTCACGAACACACTTGGTAACGGTCCAGTTTTCATTAACCTTCACCAATTCTTTTGCCATAAGCCCTCCTGCAGAATCTTCGTCATATGTTAGCAGTTCTTGAATGTCTTGGGCACGTCCTTCATCTTCTATTTGCGCAATAACTTCTGCTTGTCGTTCTTCAGGAAGTTCAGCAATTATATCTACGGCGTCATCGGTGTCTAACTCTTCAACTTCTTCCGCAATTTCCTTGACAGAAAGCAGCTCTAAGATGGACTCTCTGATATCTTCGTCAACTTCAGTAAGGACTTCAGAAGTTTTTTCAGAGTCCAGAAGCTTAATAAGATAAATCCCTTCATCTATCGATAGCTCATCAACAATTTCAGCGAGGTCAGCGTAGTGGTATTCGCTGGCAAGTTTTTTTAGCGCAGCGGTATTGCGTTGCTCAATGTCGCTTTTTATTTGCGCTAGTAATTCGTCATTGAGTTGAAAGGGTGTCATCCGCTATTTTTTGTGTTAGCTCTATAAACTCCGAAACACCCAAGCGTTCTGGGCGCTCACCAAAGATACTATCTTCTTTTAAACTAGCCGAGAGCCCAAGCGATTTTAGACTGTTCCGCAGGGTTTTGCGTCGTTGTTGAAAGGCGGTTTTGACTATCCTAAAGAACAGTTTGTCGTTACAAGGAAGGGTAAAATCTTGTTTTCGGGTGAGCCGAATCACGCCAGAGGCCACCTTTGGCGGCGGATTGAACACAAACCGGGATACATTAAATACATATTCGGTGTCGTAAAATGCTTGAGTAAGAACAGACAAAATCCCGTAGGCTTTAGTTCCTGGCTTTTCGCAAATGCGCGTTGCAACCTCTTTTTGAAACATTCCAGAAAACTCGGGGACAAGATGACGTTGTTCTATAACACGAAATAAAATTTGGCTGGAAATATTATAAGGGAAATTACCAATGATAGCCACTTGCCCTTTGAAATACTCAGCTAACGAAAGCTTTAAAAAATCTCCTTCTATGATGCGATTTTCAAGTTTAGTAAAATGAGTTTTTAGGTAGTTCACCGACTCGGAATCGATTTCAATCACACTTGTCGTAAACGGCTTTGGCAAAAGATATTGGGTTAATACACCCATACCAGGACCAATTTCCAGAACGTCGTTGTAGTTATTGCCTGAAAGTGTATTTGCGATGTTTTGTGCAATATTATGATCGGTCAAAAAGTGTTGCCCCAAGTATTTTTTTGGACGAACACTCATGAGTAGGATTTCAAAAACTCCAATCGGCTAGCAAACGCTACCCAATCTTTTGGAAACAAACGATATAATTTTTGCACGGCAAGCTGATGCCCAATTTCTTTTACCCAAGTTAAATGTTCGGGCTCCGAACAATAAAATTGCACGCTAAATGTAGTCCCTTTTACGGGCTCAATGCCGTCCTCAAATTCAACGCGTAACAAGTCTATTTGTTGTACTGATTGTGCGAGTTCGGGAAGTAATTCTTTGTCCACATATGTTGCCCATTCTTGCTCAATAGTTGGCTCAACAATAAATGTGATATTATAAATTTTCATACTAATCGATGCGGTCAAAACCTGTATATGGAACCAATACTTTTGGAATGCGAATCCCATTGGCAGTTTGATGATTTTCTAATAACCCTGCCACAATTCTTGGCAGTGCCAATGCGCTTCCATTTAGTGTGTGCGCTAATTGTTTTTTACCCTCTTTGGTTTTGTAACGCAGCTTTAATCTATTGGCTTGAAAAGATTCAAAGTTTGAAACAGAGCTTACTTCTAGCCAACGGTTTTGCGCTGTTGAATACACTTCAAAATCAAAAGTTAGTGCTGAGGTAAAGCCCAAGTCGCCCCCGCATAATCGTAAAATGCGGTAGGGTAATTCTAAGGATTCTAATAGTTTCCCAACATGCGTTACCATTTCGTCCAACGCGTTGTACGAGTTTTCGGGTTGCTCTATGCGCACGAGTTCAACTTTATCAAATTGATGCAACCTATTCAATCCACGTACATGTGCGCCGTAGCTTCCGGCTTCGCGTCTAAAGCAAGGTGTATATGAGGTGAGTTGAATAGGCAATTCACTTTCTTGTAACAAACTGTCGCGATAGATATTGGTCACAGGAACTTCGGCAGTTGGAATGAGGTATAAATCGTCTTCGGTGACGTGATACATTTGCCCTTCTTTGTCTGGTAATTGCCCTGTTCCAAGTCCAGACGCTTCATTTACCATATGCGGCACTTGCACTTCTCCGTATCCTGCTGCAGTATTGAAATCCAAAAAATAGTTGATGAGTGCGCGTTGTAATTTGGCGCCTTTACCAGTATAAACAGGAAATCCCGCACCTGTGATTTTTGCTCCTAACTCAAAGTCTATAAGGTCATATTTTTTTGCCAATTCCCAATGGGGGAGTGCATCGTTTTCTAGCGCGGGAATTGTCCCTTTTTGCAAGATTTCCTCGTTGTCCTCGTCGGTGTTTCCTTTGGGGACGCTTTGGTGTGGAATGTTTGGAAGTTGGTATAGTATTTCTTGCAACTCGCCTGCTGTTTCTTGGAGTTTGGTTTGTATCGTTTTTGCCTTGGCTTTCAATTCCGCTGAGGCTTCCTTTTTTTGATTGGCTTCATCTGTAGCGCCCTGCTTAAATAGGCTGCCAATTTCTTTGGTGATACTATTGGCTTGCGCGAGTGTTTGGTCAAGTTCGGCTTGCATAGCTCGACGTGCTTCGTCTAAAGTGAGAAGTTGATCCAAAAGCGGCTTAGCGTCCAAATTGCGCTTTTTTAATGCAGCAACCACCAAATCAAAATGTTGACGAACGTACGAAGGAGTCAGCATAATTGTGTTTTTTACAAAGGTAAAGTATTGTAGGCAGTCAAAATAACCTGTTTATCTTTTTCCAGTTGTTTTTGAAGTGCAGTAAGCGAATCAAATTTGAGTTCGTCGCGAATACGGTCAATGAGGGATACCTGTATGTACTGATCATAGACATTTTCTGCCCAATTAAAAATATGCACTTCAATACTCCTGTCTTCGCCATTAACAGTTGGGTTGAGTCCAATGTTCATCATACCCAAATGATCTTTTTGTTGTAGCCGTACACGAACGGCATAAACGCCATTTTTAGGAATAATTTTGTCGGGATGATTTATGGCAATATTGGCGGTGGGAAACCCCATTGTACGACCGCGTTGTTTTCCTTTTATAACAGTTCCAGACAGGGTAAACGGATGACCTAAAAACGCATGCGCCGTAACCACATCACCCATTGCAATTGCTGTTCTTATTTTGGTCGAACTAATAGAAATATTGTCCAATTCCTCGGCATTTATCTGTGTCACTTCAAAACCATAAATGGCACCATAATGCTGTAATTCCTCGACGCTTGCCATTCGGTTTTTACCAAACCTATGATTATACCCAATAATTATTTGGTCAATGTTTAGCATGTCGACCAAAAAATCTTTGACATAATCAGCTGCGCTAAGTTGGGAAAATGCTTTTGTAAAGGGGTGAACTACCATGTGTTCGAGCCCTAAGCTGGCAAGTGTTTCGGCGCGTTCCTCTATGGTCTGAATCAATTCAACAAAAGCATTTGGTTGCACTACTTTTCTAGGGTGTGGATCAAAGGTCAGAAGTGTTGGTGCGCTGCCATTTTTTTTAGCAGAAGCTACCAATTGTTTAATAATTTTTTGATGGCCAAGGTGTACACCATCAAAAGTACCAACCGTAACTGTAGTTTGTGTTTTTGGTGAGAAGGTGGCGCTGTGGCGTAGAATACTCATTACAATTCCAGTGTGTTACCGTTAAACTTGTTCATAGCAGCTACAGCATCTTCAGCCATAAAGCACCAGATGGCTTGTGTTGCCTTTTCAATGGCAAAAGGGAGTGTTTTTACCTCATCAGTGTTCCACGGCTGTAATACGAAATCAACCTGCCTGCCTTTGTTAAAATCAGCTCCAATACCGAAACGCAAACGCGTATAACCGGACGAATTTAGTTGCGCACAAATGTCTTTCAACCCATTGTGTCCCCCGTCTGAACCTTTTTTACGCATGCGTAAAAACCCAAAATCTAAATGAATATCATCTGTTATAATAAGTAAATTTTCTTTAGGTATTTTCTTTTGCTGCATCCAGTATCGCACTGCTTTTCCGCTGCGATTCATAAACGTGTTTGGCTTTAGCAGGTAAGCGTTTTTCCCTTTGTTTGTTATTTTGGCCACATCACCGTAACGAAGTGTTTCAAAAGAAGTTTCCTTTTCTTTAGCAAGTGCATCAACCACATCAAATCCTATATTATGACGTGTTCCTTTGTAGTCAACGCCAATATTGCCTAGTCCAACAATCAAAAAAGATTTCATATCGGCTTCTTGTTTTTTGGTAGATGAAAAAAATGGAATGCGGAGTTTCATCTGTGTAAAAATAAAAAAAGCATCTCAGTGTTAGACGAGATGCTTTTATATAGTTATTAAGAGAATTATTATTCTTCAGTAGCTGTTTCTTCAGCTCCCTCTTCAGCCCCTTCAACTTCTTCACCTTCTTCAGCTTTGATAGAAGTTCTAGAAGTACGCACTTGACACACAACGGTATTGTCTGGATGCAAAAACTTAAATGCTTCGTTTGCTAATTCCGTTACATATAGCTTGTTTCCAAGTTCAAGACCTGAAATATCTGCCTCAATAGTGTCAGGAAGGTTGGTTGGAATAGCACGTACGCGAAGCTTACGTTTGTTGCGGCTCAATACACCTCCCGAGTTGAGTACGCCAGGCGCAGCTCCTTTAAGTACCACAGGAATATCCATAGACACCTCTTTGTCGTCGAAAAGTTGATAAAAGTCTATATGAAGGATTTTATCTGAAACTGGGTGAAATTGAATATCCTGCAAAATGGCATTGAAAGTTCCGTTATCGCCCAAGTCGACAACCACCGTATGCGCATTTGGAGTGTATACAAGTTTAGCAAACGCTCTTTCGTCTGCAGCAAAGTGCACTGGCGTTTCCCCTCCGTATAATACGCAAGGAACCTGTCCAGCATTACGTAAGGCTTTGGTCGCAACCTTGCCCACGCTTTCTCTTTTAGATCCGTTAATGGTAATTGATTTCATATTTAGTGTTTATTACATGACAAATTTGCCTGAAATCGATTCGTTATGATGTACATTATACATGACTTCGGCAAACAATTGAGCACAGCTCAATACTTTAATTTTTTTACTCTTTTTCGAAAGTGGTATGGAGTTAGTTACGATGAGCTCTGTAAGGGTAGACGCTTCTACACGTTCGTAGGCTTCACCAGAAAGAAGCGGGTGGGTACATACGGCACGAACACTCTTTGCCCCTCTTTCCATCATCAAGTCTGCAGCTTTGGTAAGCGTGCCAGCGGTATCAACCATGTCATCAACAAGCACCACATTTTTCCCTTTTACATCTCCGATAAGCTCCATGTGCGAAATGATATTTGCTTTTTTACGCTGCTTGTAACATATCACCACATCACTTTCCAAATACTTTGAATACGCATACGCTCGCTTTGAACCACCCATGTCAGGCGATGCGATTGTAAGGTTATCAATATGTAACGATTTTAAATAGGGTAGAAACAACGATGATGCAAACAAATGATCTACAGGTCTTTCAAAGAAGCCTTGAATTTGATCTGCGTGCAAATCCATAGTGATAATGCGTGTAGCCCCTGCAGCTTCTAAAAGTTTAGCAATCAGTTTAGCACCAATGGGTACGCGCGGCTTATCTTTTCTGTCTTGTCTAGCCCAGCCAAAGTATGGCATAACCGCTGTGATGTGACGCGCAGAAGCACGTTTTGCCGCATCAAGCATAAGCAACATTTCCATTAAATTTTCAGAAGATGGATTGGTAGATCCAATGATAAATATCCGAGAGCCACGAATAGATTCCTCAAAAGAAGGCTGAAACTCTCCGTCGCTGTATCTCGAGAACAACACATTCCCAAGTGGACTTCCGTAGCACTTGGCAATATCTTTGGCCAATGCGGTACTTTGTGTACAAGCAAAAATCTTCGATTCTAAGGTTGTTTTTCCCATAGTTTTTATGCGGGATGCAAATGTAGGAATTTATTTGAGGTTGCGAAGTTGTGGAGGGGTTTTTCTTATGACACAATAAAATTATTGGCTACATTTGCCATCCATTTGCCTTGGTGGCGGAATTGGTAGACGCGCTGGATTCAAAATCCAGTTCTTTCGAGAGTGTGGGTTCGATTCCCACCCAAGGTACGAGTATCCTCAAGAACAATTTTTTATCCTTGGGGATATTTTTTTAGAAAACCATGTCTGGAAAATCGGTGATAATCCCATCAACTTTCCAAGAAATAAGTTCTTCGATTCGTTTCTTTTTATTTACAGTCCATGTGTGAATTTCAAACCCCTCACTGTGAATATCATTGACTATTTCCTGTGTCAAATGACTATGCTTGGGGTTAATTGCAAACGCATTGAGTTCACGTGCAACTGGAATTGCGTCAAGAGGATTCTTATCTGTTAAGACCGCAATGCCAAATTCAGTTGTAAGCTTTTTAAAATCGCGTAACTCATCCCAGTCAAAACTAGAAACAAACAACTGATCCGCTTTCCAACGACCACTTTTAATGGCTTTCTTCATTATATTAAACACTCCCTCTGCGGTATTTTTTCCTTTAAGTTCAATGTTAAGTTGGGCGCTTCCATTGATAACAGCAATGATTTTGTCAAGCGTTGGAATAGGTTCACTTCCCAGTACTTTTAGCGTGCTAAGTTGTTTTAATGTTTTCTCTTCAATTTTTCCACTACCGTTGGTTAATTTATCAAGTGATTTGTCATGAAAAACAACAATTTCCCCTGATTGGCAACGAAACACATCGATTTCAACACCATCAACGTCAAAAGCTAACGCCTTCTTCACAGAAACCACCGTGTTTTCTGGCGCATGACCTTTAGCACCTCTATGTCCAAAAAGCTGAATTTCTTGAGAAATCGCAGGGGATATAACGAATAACAAAACGAGACTAACACATAAATATTTCATCTTTTAAAAGTAAAAAAAATGCACCCAAAATGTGTCAATGCGTTTTAAATTAAATCTTTAAGGTTTTGTAAAAATATTAACCACTGTTTCGAAAATGACGCCTTTGGGTGTACAAAACCCGCAACTTTTGTTGTGGCTTTTTTTTGAGCATCTGCTAGAGCAACCATAATTAAGAGTGGTATTTGTTTTGTGCCATTTTAGATTTTCAATTAGTCAATTTCGTCATGGCAATAGCGTAATTTAGTAAAGCTTCTTGTCAAAGTGCTTTGAGGAATTGGACAACCATATCCTAAACCATGAGTTTTAGCCTCGGGTTAATGCGATATGCATAGTAGTGGAATTGTACAGGTTTTTTTTAAGTTATCGTAATTTTTTTTGACCATTTTTGTAATTCGATCAATAAAAATTAATGAAATTCAATAATTCTTTAGTCGCGCTAGTTTTTGTTTTTACAGGCGGGTTAGGTCTTTTTTCTCAAAACTTGCCTATTGATTTTGAATCCACTACCACGTGGGTAGGTTTTGACGGTGGAACCATGACAACTATTTCAAACCCTCATCAAAACTCGTCTAATCAATCTGATAAAGTGGGAAAAATGATAAAAGACACGGGTAAGACTTGGGCAGGGGCTTATTCAGATTTATCCCAAAGCTTAGATTTTATAGCTAATAATACGTTTTCAGTAAAGGTGTTTTCACATAAAAGTAATGCAAGATTATTATTTAAAGTCGAGAACAAGGAAAATCAAAACATCAATTATGCTGTTGAAAAGACTCTGACAAAAACAAATGAATGGGAAACACTTATTTTTGATTTTTCACAAATTTCGTTTAACACATACAACAGAATAACTCTAATATTCGATAATGGAGCAATGGGCAATGGAGGTCAAAACGACACCTACTATATAGATGATATTGCCCTGTACAGAACAGGCGACCCGTTACCTGACTGCCTTTTAAATCATACGGGGAACATGCCATCAAACTCACAATATGAATTAATATGGGCAGATGAGTTTGATCAAGACGGATTACTCTGTCATAAGAACTGGACGTATGACATAGGCACAGGCTCACAAGGATGGGGGAATTTTGAAGCCCAATACTATACTAATAGCCCTGAAAATGTTTATGTGGAAAACGGAAGTCTAAATATTGTAGCGATTAAAAGTGGAACTTCGTACACATCAGCCCGTGTAAAAACACAACACCTTTTTTCATTTCAATACGGTAAAATTGAAGTCCGAGCAAAACTACCTTCTACTGCGGGAACTTGGCCTGCAGTTTGGCTCTTAGGCTCTAACAATCCCGAAGTGGGATGGCCCTCTAGTGGAGAGATTGATATCATCGAACAGTTTTCAAATAAGGCTGTAAATATTTCAACAGCGCATTGGTCACATAACGGCTCAAATGCCTCCTATGGTAGAGAAGCGGCAATTCCAGATCCAAATGGATTTAATACCTATACTTTTGAGTGGACACCAACGGCACTCAAAACAACGATTAATGGCAATTGGGCTTGGGAAATGACTATTAGTGAAATAAGTACATTTCACAACAAGTTCTTTATTATTATGAACCTTGCTTTGGGGGGTAATAAGGGTGCGGGCGCTATAGATCCAAATTTTTCAGAAGACACCCTTGCTGTTGATTACATCCGCGTTTACAAAAACAACTTGGGAAGTTTCACGCTGTCCCATAAAGACTTTATACCCAAACAAATTTCCGTTGTCCCCAATCGTGAAGGATGGATGGTGTCAAGTTATACACAACCCATACACGCCATAAATATGTATAATCTAAATGGACAACTTTTGAAGAATTACGAACCTAAGTCGCCATCCTATATGATTGAAAATGAGGTAATTTCTAAAAACATTATTTTCGTAGAAATTTTATACGGAAATCAACGAACCGTATTCAAACTATATAAATCCAATTAAATGTCAACAAAATCATATTATTTACTCTATTCTATGCTTATTCTATTCATTTGCTGCTCTAGTAGTAGTAATGAGCCAGGAGATACGACACAACCACAGCCAAATACTCCTTCGGTTGTGACCATTTCTCAAAAAAAGTTATTTGTTGATGGCAACAGCTATTACATTAAAGGAATTTGCTATGGCCGTAATGGTTTTTTTGATTACCAAAATGATATTCCCTTGATGCAAGAAGCAAATATCAATACCATTAGAGTCTATGCGCCAATATCAAATAGAGCAGAATTAGACGCTTTTCAAAATGCTGGGATCAAAATTATTATGCAAGTCGATTATAACGGCAATTACGAAGATTATGTTAGCACATTCATGACGCATCCGGCGATTTTGATGTGGGAGGTAGGAAATGAAAACAACTACCATCCTGATTGGTTTGGCGGAAGCCTAAACAATTGGTATCGCACGTTGGAGGATGTTGCCAAAAAAATTAAGGCTATTGACACAAATCATCCTGTAGCAACGGCTCACGGTGAGGTGCCTAGCGCCTTGGCGCTTAACAGTTGTCCAAGTGTCGATATTTGGGGAATGAATTTGTACCGTTGGGACGATGACGTTCCTGCGATTGAAGAATTCCTGGCAATTTCAGACAAGCCCATGTATGTTTCTGAGGCTGGAGCAGATAGCTATGACAATCGTGAGAGCGCTGAGAGAGAGGATTTGCAGGCAGTTGCTACACAAAAGATTTTATCCGGAATTTTATCTAAAAGCGATGTATGCATGGGCGTTACCCTTTTTTCGTTTGCCGATGAATGGTGGAAAGCCGGTAACCCTAGCCAGCAAGACACTGGTGGATCTGCCCCCAATAGTATTGGAGTGCCATACGATAGTACTGCTAATGAGGAGTATTGGGGTATAGTCAAAAGAGACCGTACAAAAAAGCAGGTATTTACTGTTGTTCAAGAACTGTTCAACTAAACAAACACGTAGTCAAAACGATTACCTCCATCTCTAATTCAAGTTTTATCATCTAATTTTGTAGTGTAATTGTATAGGTTTTTATATGATCATTAATTGAGGTCAAATTTATATATTTGAAAAAAATCAATCTTAAAAATTACAAATAATGAAATACATATACACGTTTATTACTGTATTGACATTTGGTGTCTTTGCTTTGGCTCAAGTTCCAGCTGTCGATTTCGAATCAAATGGTGCTGATTATATCACTGCATCTACTGGAAATACAGGTACTGTAACCATAGTTGACGATGCAGTTGATGCAGCAACATATGGTAAAGTGGCCAATGTTGAAAATCCAGCTGAACAATATGATTCATGGATAATTAAACTTGATAATAAAATTTCTTTTGCTGATCCATCTAAGAAAGTATTATCAGTTGATTTTAGAGATCCTTCAGCCACCGCTAGGGTAATTCTTTTAAAAGTATCACAAGGAAATGACACGTTTGTTAACGGCGATGGTGCAGCAATTACTGCTTATGAAGTTCAAGCTACTACAGCTGAATCAGCTGATTGGCAAACATTAACCTTTGATTTTTCTTCCGCTCAAGGAAGTTTTCCCAACAATGCATTTACAAATGATATCGTTGGTGAATACTCGCAACTTGAAATTTTTATTGACTTTGGTACTGCTGTTAGCAGTAATACTTTCGTTGATAACTTTAGAGGAGGTTCACAGGGTTCAGCTAATGTACTCCCTGGTCCAACTGCCTCTGCAACAAGTCCAACCGATACACACGCTGCTGAAAATGTAAAATCAATTTACTCAGATGCCTACACATCTGCAGCTGCAAATTGGGACTTAAACCCGGGTTGGGGTCAAGCAACAAGTACAAATGAAGTTCAAATTGATGGCACAACAGATAATGTTATTAGAATGTCAAACCTTGACTATCAAGGACATACTTTTGATGCTATTGACGCCTCAGGAATGACAACTATGCACCTAGATGTATGGGTTGAAAATGCGGGAGATTTGGATATTTTTATAATTTCATTGAACCCTACCGTTGAACCTAAAGTCACAAAAACACTAACTGCAGGTGAATGGGTAAGCTTAGACATTCCCCTTTCAGACTTTACCACTGCAGAATCAACAGTAAATCTTGCAGGGATTGCTCAAATGAAGTACGAAACTACTGCTGCTTTAGGATATGTTTATGTTGACAATATTTATTTCTGGGCACCACCCTCAACGGAAACCGAGATTAACTTCTCTGTAGATACGACCAACAATAATCACTATCCAAATACAGGTAATGGTGATGTGTTAGCTGTTAGTTATTCAACAGATGCAGGATCGTCATATACGCTCTCTAACCCTTTTAGTGATTCTGACTCTGATGGCGTATGGGAAGGTACGGTAACACTTCCTAAAAGTACAGGAGCCGTGCAATATCAACTTGTAGTTACAGATGCTACTTCTGGATACACTGTGGCAACGGCATCAACAGGTGATACACTTGCTTCAGAGGCAGATTTTTCCTTAACAACTGGTGAAAATGCCGTCACTCAAAACTTATTTTTGTTAGACAGAGCATCAGATGCTACTAGTTGGGCAACCTTAACGGCTAGTGCTGTAGCGACGGTAACGGTTATTATTCGTGGTTTTCATCCGGATCATTCTTCAGGGCAGTATGGATTAAGAGCACCTGGTCAAGGTTGCTATAACTTAGGTGACTGGACTTCAAACACGGATGGTGTATTTACAGACACAATGACAATACCGTATTACTCGACTCAAGCATATCAGGTAGGTTTCCACAATGGAACTAACGGGTGGTGTGGAGCTAATATGGTTTCTAGTAACGCAAATACAAATACAGACTTTTCAGTTTCTATAGTTGAAGCACACTCAACAGAAGATTTGACAGCAATCAGTGCTGTTGATAACAATGGAAATTTCATTGTATATACTTCTGAGGGGGATCTAGGAAACTACCCTGCTTCTCAAATTAATTTTGATGAATGGGCTGAAGCCGACTCTAGGCTAAATGCGGAAAATGGCGCAGCTACTTCTGTTGTAGATGACCCATCAAACAGCGGAAAAGGCAAAGTTTTAAAATTGGAATACAATGATGGAGATTGGCAAAACGTTTTTATTGACATAGCTGAAGGATCGCCAACAATTAAGTTGGATGACACCGACAGAACAATAACATTTGAAATTTGGTCAGATCACGGGGCTAACGCAGGTCAATATGGTTATTTACTAAAATTGGAAGGTGAATTAACAACTGGCGGAAGTGTTGAAAAATCATTTTCTCTTAATGGTGATGCTCAATGGCAAACCGTTACTGTAGATTTCTCAGATTGTACAGGTGCGCCTGGAAATTGTAATGCAGATAATGCTACAGGTGAATATTCAAGAATTCGTATATACAACTGGGGTGGAGGAGACCCATCGGCTCAACCAGATACTTCGTATGTTGACAATTTTATTTTCCAAGAAGGTACAGTTGTTCCTGCGGCAGTAGACCCAATAACCTCATACAGTGAAAACTTTGATGATGGTGATTCAACATGGGCATCTGCAGATGGTGCATCATTTGCAGAAGCTGACGGGTACGGAACTGCTTCATCAACAAATGCTACTGATTGGGCACATGTTTATTTTAATTCTGCTGCACCGCTTGATTTATCTGCGGGTGATAAAGGATTCTCATTTAAAATTAAGGGCCCAAGAGCTTCTAAAGTTTTCCTTAAACTTCAAATTGGTGATGAATATTGGAACAACCATGAATATAATCCTGCTGAAGCAAATTATACCACACCTGGTGAGTGGCAAACAATTACTGTTGACGCTACTGGACAGACTTCCAATGACAAAACAAGAATTGTAATATTCTTTGATACACAAACTGCAGCAAGCTCGGATGCGAACCAAGATGTTTTCCAGATTGATGACTTTAAATTTGGTGTTCTTGCAACATTAGATTTAGCCGATGTAAATGCTTTTACTAATGCAATAACTTTTTACCCAAACCCAACTAATGGGGTTATAAATATTTCAGGAGTTGAGAAAGTAGATGCAATCAAAGTATTTTCAATTAACGGCCAACTTGTAAAAGAGGCTGTTAACACAAACAGGCTTGATTTATCTTCTCAAAGAAGCGGACTTTATATGATTGAAGTTCAACATGAGGGCCAAACTACCATAAATAAGCTAATCTTAAGATAATCTAAAACTAACCTACAAGGCTAATAATAAGCCTTGTAGGTTTATTAAATTAAAACATGAAAAATCTATTAATATTTTTATTTACAGTAGTATTGTATTTTTCGAATTATGCACAGGATTACACTAAATTCCAAATTAAGCGAGCAACTATGTTTTCTACATATATCGCTGAAAAAATGGATTTAAACGAAACAGAACAACAGTTTGTTTACGATGTTATGCTTGCAAGAGTTTACAATTCGAATGCGACAATTAAAGCACAAAACCTGACTGCACAAGCTGATAAGCAAGCGGTCTATAAATCTGGGTCCAAGAATGCTCAAGAAAAGTTAGCGGCAGAATTTGGAGCAAAAAAAGCAAGAAAAATGATGACCTTGAGCAATGAGGCGAGAAAAAATGCCGAAAAAAAATAGCATTTTATACCCCTTAGTGACCAATTTTAAAAACCTGCTTCTAATTTTAGTTGCAGGTTTTTTAAATGCCCAACAAACCCCACAAGCACTTGTTACTAAAATGGGACGCGGAATAACTTTGGGTAATGTGCTTAGCGCACCCAGTGAGGGAAATTGGGCGGGTGCAGCCACAGAACAATACTTTATTGATGTGGCAAACGCTGGCTTTACCAATGTGCGTATTCCTATGGATTTTTTCGGGACAAGAACCACTGGAAGCACCTCATCATTTAGCTCAAGTGCCAATACAAACACAACTGTAGATAGATCTCAATTTCAAGTTAGCGCCGCTTACTTAGATCGCTTGGAACAAGTGATAGCATGGGGGCTAAACCAAGGCTTGGTAATTGTTTTAGATTTTCATGGCGCTACTTTAAAATCTGAGTTTATATATACGTTTAATTCTTCTGAAAGTTCATATACGCACCCAACTTCCGCTAAGCGCGCTGCTGATTTAGCCAAATTTTACGCCATTTGGGAACAAATTGCAGATCGTTTTAAAAACTACTCAGATAATCTAATTTTTGAGGTAATTAATGAACCCTATTTTCATATTTCCGCCTCCGAAATGGATGAGATTAATGCTGAAGTAATTTCAATTGTTAGGGCTTCGGGAGGTAATAATTCGACAAGAAAAATAGTTATCACAGGCGGCTCGCAGAATAGTTTTAGGGCGATAACCAGTATCGGAAATCAAATTATAAATAGCGATAATTACCTTATTGCTACATTTCACTATTATTTACCATTTAGTTTTACAAAGTCTAGCGATCACAGGTACGATGATAATAATTGGGGTACCAACCAGGATAAAAATGAAGTAGATGCTAATTTTCAAACGGTTGCTGATTGGGCAAATCAGTTTAGCCCACCAGTGGCTGTTTATTTAGGTGAGTTCGGTGCGGATAATGCTTATGGTTACAGTTATCAAACAGGAGACTTACATAAAGTAACGGCAAACAACTCACCCAATGGCAATGGATATGCAGATGGTGGACCTGACCTTAACTCTAGGTATGAATATCACGCATATTTGGCAAACGCTGCTATCAGTAGGGATTTTTCATTTTCAGCTTGGGATGCTGGTGGTGAAGCTTCTAAATCCATTCATTTACGAAAAGACTCAGGTCTTTCTGTCTATGACATTGATTACTTCTGTGTGGACAGCTACGATCCAAAATCAACTACAATAAGTACAGTAAATGAAACGAGTCTTTGGGTGGATGATATAAAAGACGCTTTACTCGGTGTTGAAAAAACATGTAACGATAACGTCGTACTTAAGAATATGGATTTTGAATGTGGATTTGACAACAACTGGTCTTTGTATCGTCAACCAAATAATGATGATAAAGCTGTACTTGAAGATGCAACTTGCAGCGGTTCTTTTAGTGGCGTTAGTGCAGCTAAAATTACTGTTTTGCAGTCTGGATCAATTGGAAGCGTAATCTTGAGAAATGCACAAATTTCCAATGATGGTAGTTTAAATAATAACCGATATACTTTCAGCGTGTATGGTAAGGGAAGTTCCCCTGATTTAACGTTTAAGATGCGGGTAAAATATATTTTAAATGGCAGTCAGTATACTGGATCTCAAGAAAAAACACTGCAAACATCTTACCCCCAAACACCGTATACTTTTTCATTTGATGTCCCAGACGGAACCACCGAAATACAGTTTCAGCTATTGTGTGGAGAGGATAGAGGTACATATTATTTTGACAACTTTTCGGCTACAGAGGAAACATTAAGTAAAAAAAAGCTTTCTCAAAAAATAAATATTTATCCAAACCCAGTAAGCAACAAACTTTATATTGAAAAAGACGTTTCAGTTGATGCTGTATCCCTTTATGATATCAATGGAAAAAAAATAAAGTCATGGAAAGGACAAAAAAATGAATATGACCTTTCCTTTCTATTAAATGGTATATATTTTATAGAAATTGTTGCCAAAAATAATCTCTTTTGTACTAAGAGTATAATTAAGGGATAGCATTTAAACAAACCAATTAGCAACCCAAGTGCGGAACATATTTTATTTTTTTCTCCTTGCTTTTTCCTTTATTGTTTTTGGACAAAACAATAAGCCACTTAATGTGGTGTTTATTGCTGTTGATGATTTAAAACCAACTATTCGCAGCTTTGGCGATGCTTATGCTATAACCCCCAATATGGATATGTTGGCAAGAAAGTCAAGCTTGTTTCTTAATATGCATACTCAACAGGCCACCTGCAGTCCATCTCGAATTAGTTTGCTTACGGGCTTACGCCCCGATAAAACACAAGTCTATGATTTAAAAACCCGAATGCGCGATAAGCTTCCTAACGTAGTAACCCTTCCGCAACATTTTAAAAATGTAGGCTATACAACTGCTGGAGTAGGGAAAATTTTTGACCCAAGGGGTGTTGACAAAAATTCAGATGCGCTATCGTGGTCGCTACCCTTTAAACGGGCACATCAATTAAACTACCCTCAGCCATGGGGCCCGCCCACAATTGGGGATTATCAAAATGAAAAAATAAAAAAAAGGATAAACACCATTATTAATTCCAATGATTTAAAATCTGGTGAAGCTGGTGATTTTCTTCAGACAGTCTATAAGCCACCTTTTTCTTCTAGCCCTGCCCCAGATGAAGCCTATGCAGACGGTGCCATTGCAGCACAGGCAATTCGCATGATTGATGGCTTGTCTCAAAACGCCAAGCCTTTTTTTCTTGCAGTTGGATTTAAACGCCCACATTTACCTTTTTCCGCACCCCAAAAATATTGGAACTTCTACAAAAGAGAGCGCATGCCATTAGCCTTGTTTCAAGATCGAGGACAGAATATTGGTAAGCTTGCCTTTAAAAGAGCAGGGGAAATTTCAAAATTCCCAATGGATGATCGTTATTATACAACGGACAGTAATGGGCAACTCAATCTCGATTCGGATTTCCAGCGTGAACTTGTTCACGGCTATTACGCCTGTGTATCATTCATTGATTTTCAGATTGGAAAAATCATTAATAAGCTCAAAAAAGAAGGGCTTATGGACAACACGATTATTGTAATATGGGGTGACCACGGTTTTCATTTAGGCGACCACCGCATGTGGACCAAACACTCAAATTTTGAACAAGCAACGCGCTCTCCACTCATTATATACAACCCTAGAACACGTGCTGCCCAAAAGATCATGTCCCCGACCGAGTTTGTGGATATTTTTCCTACATTGACCGATATGGCGCAAATTGCACCAGCGTTAAATGTAGATGGCTCCTCTTTACTTCCCCTTATGATGGGACTGCAGCAGTCCATTAAAGACTTTGCCGTAAGCCAATACCCAAGAAATCAGAAAATGGGATATAGCTTTAGGACAGCTTCTTATCGCTACACACTTTGGATAAACAAAACCGAAATTGGTCAAAAAATCACGGACAAAGATATTGTTCAAGAGGAGCTGTTTGACTACAGCAACGACCCATTGGAAACAAAAAACCATATTGGGCTGAAAGGCTATGAAGTAATCTATGATGAAATTAAAAAGAAAGCGCTGGCATTCTTATCCCCAACCGCAGCTCCACAGCCACAGCCAAAGCCACAAGCTAAAAAGGTCAGTGATGGAATCAGAGATTTATTAGCCAACAATGATTATAACCCTAATCAGGTTTATGTTGGCGCAACGCTTAATCATCGACAACTCAACACCGAGGTTTCCAAATTGTTCTTAGACGAGTTTACCTATTCAACGCCTGAAAACTGTGCTAAGCAGACGCGAATACATCCAAAGCCAGGCGTATGGGATTGGAAAAAGATAAACGATTATTTAGATTTCGCAGATAAAAATAATATCACGCTGCGCATCCACGGCCCGATTAGTCCACAAGCTTCGCACTGGGCAAAGACGGACAGCCGAACTAAAGAAGAATTAGAAAAGAATATGGTGGAGTACTTTACTGCGCTTTGCAAACGTATGAATAAAGAACCCTCCGTCAAGTGGATGGATGTGGTCAATGAGACCATTACACCAGAGGGTGCCTGGTTTGAGGAAAAGCCAGGGTTTGAACTATGGGAAAATCCTTGGGAACAAATAGGTAGAGACGAAAATGACGTGCCGCTATACATTTCAAAAGCATTTGAAATTGCCAATAAATACGCCACCAAAAAGAGTTTGGTCTTTAACCAGCACGGAGGCATGGAACCTAAAATGTGGGAAAAAGTCAAGGAAACTATAGTGTACCTCAAAAATAAAGGTTACAGAATCGACGGTTTGGGCTGGCAGGCGCATTTGAGAAGCAATAGTCCACTTGCACTCGACAAAAAACAACTTGACTATTTTGCTTCGCTTATCGACTGGGCGCATGAACAGGGCTTAGATTTTCATGTCACAGAAATTGATTATAAAATTTGGGATTCTGTTAGAAGTCAAACAGCCCTAAAAGAGCAAGCTGATGCTTACGCAAATATACTTAAGGTTTTGCTCTCGAAACGAAATCAGGGGGTTGTTACCTACAACACTTGGGGAATGGTAGATGGTTTAAAAGGAAAGCACCACGATATGTACCGTTTTATTTTTGATTCAAACCGCAACCCAAAGCCAGCCTATTTTGCCCTCAGAGAAGCCATTCTTAACCCTGATAATGAATTGATATTAAAGTGATTATGAAATTAAAATTGTTTGTTTTATTGATAAGTGCTGTTGTTTTTGGACAAAACAATAGCCCAATATATTTAAACCCTAGCGCTAATGTTGACAGCCGTGTGGCTGATTTGATGTCTCGAATGACCTTGGAAGAAAAAGTAGGTCAAATGTGTCAATATGTTGGAATAGATTATTTAAAAAAACAGCAGCGAAATAAAAAAGCTTCTGGGGATTTGTCAAAGCTTAATAAAGATGCTTTCGCGATGTATAGCTTGTCTGAAAGTGAAATAACACAAGAAATTATCGATGGA